>VFSW01004147.1_pt1 | contig 21598 bp, 16 predicted proteins | sample 5358111 | NCBI WGS metagenome assembly VFSW01 (sample SAMN11554181, study PRJNA540505) | mine drainage metagenome | isolation source: sediment from site ElyBrook_90M | place: USA: Ely Copper Mine, Vershire, VT | collected 2017 | reverse complement strand
TTCAAATGTCTCGACGACCCACCCCAGGGTTACATTCTTAAATGGCTCGACAGGTAGTGCCGGTCCGAAACTGCCCCTAACGTTGCTTTGAGGATGGAAGCGAAGCTTTCCGATTTTGCATTTTCGAAACATATCTAAGTTAGTTGAAGATGGTTAATCGAACTCGCCAAACGTAAGGAACTTCATGGTGTGTGTGAGGGAATTCGATTTTAACCGGAAAATTCATCTTTCATGGAAAACATAACCGCCGTTAGCAAAGACTTTGCGATTCCGGTCGAGGCGGTGGGGGCAGACCTCGAAGGGATGCAATTCATCGAGTCCGCCGTGACTCAGACGATTACGCGGGATGGCGCAACAATTGCGTTGAAAAGCAGCTTGGGGCTGGATTCCGAACTGATTATCCGCCTCGCAGGAAAAGGAGAGGAATCCCTGGCCCGAGTTGTGGGGGCCGTCCGGCGCGATAGCGACAGGTACGTGTATGCCATTGCGATAGTACAACCTTCAGGAGACTTGTGGGGGGTACCCTTCCCCGTTGCTACCGCGTCCCGAATCATTCCCATCCAGTGCGGCATTTGCAAGTCCACGGAATCCGTTTCGCTTCTGGATATCGAACTTTATGTGTTGCAAACGAAATCTGAACTGTCTCGACAATGCCCCGCCTGCCGAACTTTAACGGTTTGGAGCACAGCAAATCGTTCGGAGGGATCGGACTCGGCCGCCGCTGAGCCATCCGTGCCAGCCGCGTCCGCTGCCTCGGCCCTTGCTGCGGACGCCCCTGTTCCGGGAAAGCAAAAGACTCCCGAGGGAAAAGAAAGGCGGGCGAGCCGGCGTGTGGCAGTGAAATCCTTCGCCTGCATACGATACGGCGGAACAGAGACCCAGGTCGCCTGCGAAGATATGTCGCGCGGAGGCTTCCGCTTTCGCAGTTCCCGGCAGTTTCAGCAAGATCTGCGCATCGAAGCGGCCGTGCCCTACAACAAGTCAGGGACAAATATTTTTATGCAGGCGCGGATTATCTACTGCCAGAAACTCGAAGGCGGAGAGTACAGACACGGCGTCGCCTATTCGTTGACCAAGCGCACGCCCCAGTGAGCCGGCTGAGCAAAATGTTCAACCGGCGTTGCGGCCACTTTAGTGTTCCTTCCACTTCCGCCAGTCCTGCTCGACGGGCCGCCGCATGGATTACGCGGCCTTGTGCAGCCAATTCGCCTTTCTTTTTCCAAGATCGCGCTGCGCCACGCGCACCGGCCACGGCGAACCCAACTGTATATTCGCCGTTTCCTGGCCCATCGCATACAGCAGGAGCTCTTCGTCGCGGCGCCCGGGTTCGCGCTTAAATGTAATGGCGTGATGATTCAGGGGAATCTGCGACGAAATCCACTTCTCGTAGTCCGCGGTCGCCTGCTTGATTTTCCTGCCGATCCTTTGCCTTTCCCGGCGGCTCCAATCCGCCGAATCGGTTTGGAATCAGGCCCGAAACCCGGTACAGTACATTCCGCGAGCCTCTGTCGCAAAGAATTCTGTTTTGTTCCCGGAGAATATTTTTCGTCTCATTTTCCGCGACCGGGGCATTTGATTGGGGATATTTACACTTCAAAAATTGAGGAAGCCAAGCCGCCCATGAATCGCAGAGAATTTTCCAAGATGGCCATGGCAGGCGGAGCCGCGCTGCTTGCTCCGCGCCTCGCGCTGGCGAGCGCGGAATCCGCCGCCCAGTCTCGGAGCACGCCCTCCAAATTGGACTTGCTCATTCAAGGCGGCACCGTCATCGATCCTTCGCAGAATCTGCACGACGCGCTGGATGTGGCCATTCATCGCGGCAAGATTCTCGAGGTGGCCAGGAACATTGCGCCCGAACGCGCGCTCAAGGTTCTCCCGGCAAAGGACCACATCGTCACCCCGGGACTCCTTGATATGCACGCGCACGTCTACGACGGCATGAGCATCGGGACGAACGCGGACCATTATTGCCTCGGGCGCGGCGTGACGACAGTGGTGGACGCAGGTTCGACGGGGTATCTGGCATTCCCGAATTTCAGGAACTACATCATCAATCGGACCGTTACACGGATCACCGCCCTCTTGCACATCAGCGCCATTGGATACCTGATTTTCGATGGCGGCCTGGCCAATCTGAACTGGGCCAATCCCGAAGTGGCCGCCAAGATGGCCATGGAGAATCGGCCTGCCATTGCCGGATTCAAGGTCCACCTTTCGAGAGCGATCACGGGGGCAAATGACGTGGAAGGGCTCCGCCGTGCCATCGAAGCAGGAAAAATCGCCGGCTTGCCCGTGATGGTTCATATGGACGGCCCATATTCCCCGCTGCCCGATCTTCTGAAACTCATGCGAAAGGGCGACGTCTTCACGCACTGCTTTAACAATCACGAGCACGGCATTCTGGACGCCAATGGAAAAATTATTCCAGAGGCAAAAGAAGCGCGCGAGCGCGGCGTTATTTTCGATCCGGCGCAGGGACAGACGCATTTGAGCTTTGACGTCGTGGAAAAATGCCTACAGCAGGATTTTCCGCCCGACACGATCAGCACGGACCTGACGGCAATGACCGTGGAGAAACGCGTGTTTGACCTGCCTTCGATGGTGGGCAAATTCATGGCCGTCGGAATTTCACTCGACAAGGCGATCGGGATGGTCACCGCCAATCCCGCTCGCGTGTTCGATTACGGCGCCGAGATCGGAACGTTAAAACCCGGAAGCGAAGGCGATGTTGCCATCTTCGAGTTGCGCGACGGCAAATTCGATTTCGAGGACAGCGATGGCGTCAAGCGGACGGGCCGCCAGATGCTCGTGAACAAGGTTGCGATCCGCGCGGGGCAAATTTTTGTGAATGAAGTTTAGTACAGCGGATTACGCGCGAACCGGAATATAGCGCAAGAATTCTCCGACAATCAGGGAGAAGTGAGCATGAAGATCGGGGTTGCGGGGCAAGGCGCATTTGGACAAAAACATCTGGACGCTCTGGCAAAAATTCCGGGCGCGGAAGTGATCACGCTCGCGGGCGGAAATCCCGCAGGCACTGAGGAAGTAGCCCGCAAATACGGAATTCCGCATTGGACGAGCGACCTGGCCGAAAGCCTGAAACAGCCCGGTCTCGAAGCGATGATACTCGCCACGCCCACGGGCCTGCACGCGGCGCAGGGAATCCAGTGCATGCGCGCCGGCAAGCACGTGCAAATTGAAATTCCCATCGCCGATACGCTCAAGGATTCCGAGCGGCTGGTCGAGGCGCAAAAGGAAACCGGCGTCATTTGCATGGGCGGGCACACGCGGCGTTTTAATCCCAGCCATCAGCTGGTGCACAGGAAAATCATAGCCGGCGAATTGAAGATTCAGCAGATGAACGTCCAGACGTATTTCTTCCGCCGCACGAATATGAACGCCGCGGGAAAACCTCGCAGCTGGACCGATCACCTGCTCTGGCATCACGCCTGCCACACGGTGGACTTGTTTCAATATCAGACGGGCGAGACAGTCTCCGAGTGCTACGCAGTGCAGGGCCCCGCGCATCCGGAATTGAAGATCGCCATGGATATGGGAATTATTTTGAAAGTTCCATCCGGCGCCGTCCTGACTCTGTCGCTTTCTTTCAACAATAAGGGTCCGCTCGGGACTTTCTTCCGGTATATCTGCGACCACGGCACGTACGTCGCCCGCTACGATGAACTCGAAGACGGAGAAGGAAACAAGATTGATCTCTCGCAGGTGGACGTTTCCATGAACGGCATCGAGCTGCAGGATCGGGAATTTCTTGCCGCCATCCGCGAGAAGCGGGAACCGAATGCCAGCGTCGCGCAATGCTTCTCCGCGATGCGCGTGCTCGACTGGATTGAACATTTCCTGAATACAGCGGCCAAGGCTACTGCCTAGAAGTACCGGCTTCAGAGCTTGCGGGGCGCCTGTCCTCCAATGCGCCAGCGGCAGAAATGGCAAAAGAAAAAAGTAATCCATTTCGTCATTCCGAGCGAAGCGAGGAATGACGAACGTAGCACGTTCTGTTTCCGCAGTCTTTTCACTTTGCGAACCCTTATCCTCGTGCCGATTTTGCCGATTAGAAACTTCGCGGCCACAAGTCTATAATTGGCGAATGAGTTTCAGCGAATATACCGCTCCGGGCAAGTTGATTGACTCGGACCACCCGGATGTCCGCGCTTTCGCCGCGCGCGTTGCAGGCGGCGAGACCGATGATGTGGCGAAGGCCGTAAAACTGTATTACGCGGTCCGCGACGAAATTTTTTACGATGTCTATCGCGTGGGCGAGGACCGTTTCTATTTCCGGGCCAGCGACTGCCTGCTTGCCAAGCGAGGATTCTGCATTCCAAAAGCCGCTCTGCTCGCGGCGGCTGCCCGGGCCGTGGGGATTCCCGCGCGGGTCGGTTATGCCGACGTGCGCAATCACCTCTCCTCCCCAAAGCTTCTCGAACTGATTGGCAGCGATCTCTTCGCCTGGCACAGCTTCACCGAACTTTATCTCGAGGGACGATGGGTGAAGGCGACTCCTGCCTTTAACCTGCGCCTGTGCGAGCGCTTCGGAGTCCGCCCGCTGGAATTTGACGGCCGCACGGACTCTGTCTTTCAGGAATACGACGTGAGCGGCCGCCGCCACATGGAATATGTCCGTGACCGCGGAAGTTTTTCCGACGTGCCTTACGATGCGATCCTGGCGGACTTCAAAACCACATACCCGCGGTGGCTCGAAAATGCCGCCAGAACGAGAGACAAAGCCTTCGCTCCGGAATCCTGATTTTCTGAAAATATTCACGTCGAACAACACGGCCGGCAGTTCGCGTACGATGTCTCTAGACGCTGTGACACCACTTTCGACTGCCGGTCAACTCTCCTCGATACAGTAGAGTAATACCAACGCAACTACCCTTTACGACCTTACGCAATCCTTACGCATCCCCCACGACTTCTTGACCGCCCCGGTCACAGAATAATTTTGTGAACGCGAATCCTGAATTCCACATGCGTGACGGAGCCCACATTTCCCTGCGCCCGGAGCGCCTGGGATTCGAAGCCTGTGGAAGGCAGGGGACGCGATGGATCGCAAAACCGGCCGGGCGGAGGATGAAAAGTTTGGAGCCGCCCGCACCCAAGATCGCATCCAGAGGCTTGCCAATGGCCTTGAGATTATTCCTGCTTTGGAATTACCTTGGGACTGTGTTTCTCTTGTATGCTCTGGTGCAGTTCTGGAAAGAGGGTCGCCGGTCGCACGGGCACGTCACCTACACGGGCCACGGGAATCCCACAAGTCCGGGCGGCGCAAAAATCATTGTAATACCTCACTACGATTTCAAAGACGCGGCGCGCGGCAAATCCGGAACTCCCTCAGGAACGAAAAAGTGTGAGTGATACACAAATAAGCCGGGTCGGTGAGAGTTGCCAAGGAGGCGAAGCCCGGGAGGATGGAACGCCATGCTGGACCTGATTTTTACAGCCGCCACAATCGTCTTTTTTGCAGCGGGCACGTGGTACGTAAGATTTTGTGACAAGGTGAGGTAATTCCGATGCTCGACGCCATCGTTTCCATCGTGGTTTGCGTAGGCCTGCTGGTGTATCTGGCCTACGCCATGCTTCGTCCGGAGAAATTCTGACATGAATGTTAACGGATGGATTCAGATTCTATTTTTCCTTCTGGTCGTGCTGGCCCTGACGCCGCCGCTGGGCGGCTATATGACGCGTGTATTTAACCGGGAGAAGACCCCGCTGGATACGATCCTGCGCCCGATGGAAAAGCTGATCTACCGACTGACCCGCGTGGATGAAACGACGGAAATGGACTGGAAAGAGTACGCGGTGGGGATGCTGCTATTCAGCGGTGTCACGCTCGTCCTCACCTACCTGATCGAGCGCGTGCAAAATTTCCTGCCGCTGAATCCGCAAAACCTCGGGCCGGTCGCGCCGGACCTGGCGTTTAATACGGCGGTCTCGTTCACCACGAATACGAACTGGCAGGCGTACGTGCCGGAAACGACGATGTCGTATCTGACGCAGATGTCCACGTTGGCGGTGCACAATTTCCTGTCCGCGGCCGTGGGAATCGCCATGGCCGTCGCCATCGTCCGCGGAATCGCGCGGCACGAAAAGAATACGATTGGAAACTTCTGGGTGGACATGACCCGCGCTACGTTGTGGGTTCTCGTCCCCGTGTGCCTCGTCGTCTCGCTGTTTTTCGTTTCGCAGGGCGTGGTGCAGAATTTCAAGCCCTATACGACGGTCCCGCTCGTCGATCCGCAAACCGTGACGACGACCGTCAGCGACGGCAAGCAGTCCACACAGGTAGTTCGCGAGCAGGTGATCGCACAGGGCCCCACTGCCTCCCAGGAAGCGATCAAGGAATTCGGAACCAATGGAGGCGGTTTTTTTAACGCCAACAGCGCGCATCCTTTCGAGAATCCGAGCCCACTTACGAATTTTGTCGAGCTCGTTCTGATTTTTGCCATTGGTTCCGGGCTGACATACACACTGGGAGAAATGACGGGATCTCCGAAGCACGGCTGGGCTGTGTGGTGTGCGATGGCGCTTCTGTTCCTCGGAGGTGTCGCGGCGGCTTACTCGGCCGAAGCACGCGGCAATTCGCTCCTTCAAACTCAATCGAACCACCTGGAAGCGGCGGGCAATATGGAAGGAAAAGAGGTGCGGTTCGGCGTGGCCAATTCGGCGCTGTGGTCGGTAGTCACTACGGACACGAGTTGCGGCGCGGTGAATTCCATGCACGATTCGTTCACGCCGCTCGGCGGGATGATTCCTCTCATCAACATGCTTCTCGGCGAAGTGGTTTTTGGCGGTGTCGGCTCGGGGCTGTATGGAATTATCGTGTTCATCATCCTCTCGGTGTTTATCGCGGGATTGATGGTGGGGCGAACGCCGGAGTATCTGGGCAAAAAGATCGAATCGTTCGACGTGAAGATGGCGATGCTGACGGTGCTAATCTACCCGCTCCTGGTGCTCGGATTCACGGCAATATCGCTTGTGTCACCGAAATACGGACTATCGAGCCTGGCCAACGCAGGGCCGCACGGCCTGTCGGAAATTTTTTATGCATATGCGGAAGCGGCGGCGAATAACGGCTCGGCCTTCGCGGGACTGAACGCCAACACGATGTGGTACAACTCGACGATCGCAGCCACGATGCTGTTTGGGCGCTTCTTCATGGTCATTCCGGTTTTGGCGATTGCCGGAAACCTGGCCCGGAAGAAGCACGTGCCCGAGTCCGCCGGAACGTTTCCTGTCACCACGCCTTTGTTCACGGCTCTGCTGGTTTCCGTGATCCTGATCGTGGGCGCGCTCACGTTTTTCCCGGCGCTCAGCCTGGGTCCCATTCTTGAGCACCTGCAGATGATGGCGGGAAAGACTTTCTGAGGACACCATGGAACGAAAATCCAAATCCCTATGGGATAAGAAAATTGTGATCCGGGCGGTCACGGATTCGCTCGTCAAGCTGGATCCGCGCAGGATGATGAAAAACCCGGTGATGTTCGTGGTGGAAGCCGGCGCGGCGCTGCTGACCTTGACGCTGCTCCGCGATGTGCTGAGACACTCGCCCGGTTTTGCTTTTGAATTGCAGATCACACTGTGGCTCTGGTTCACGGCCATCTTCGCCAATTTCGCCGAAGCCATGGCCGAAGGCCGCGGGAAAGCGCAAGCCGATACGCTGCGCAAATCGCGAACCGAAACACTCGCGCGGCGGAGGAAGCTGGATGGAAGTATTGAGGAGGTCGCCGGCTCAAAACTTCGCACGGGCGATATCGTGATCGTCGCCACTGGCGAATTCATTCCGGGCGATGGCGAGGTGATCGAAGGGGTCGCCTCCGTGGACGAATCCGCGATCACCGGAGAATCGGCGCCAGTCATTCGCGAATCGGGCGGCGACCGCTCGGCGGTTACGGGCGGGACTCGCGTGCTCTCCGATGAGATCAAGGTACGAATTACCTCAAACCCCGGCGAGACGTTCCTCGACCGCATGATCAAGATGGTCGAAGGCGCATCTCGCCAAAAGACGCCGAACGAAATTGCTCTAAATATTCTATTGTCCGGCCTGACCATCGTCTTCTTGCTGGCCGTGGCCGCGCTGCAACCGATGGCGATCTATTCGGGAGCGAAGCAAAGCCCGTTTGTGCTGTGGTCGCTTCTCGTTTGCCTGATTCCCACGACCATCGGGGGCCTGCTCTCCGCGATCGGAATCGCCGGAATGGACCGCGTCATTCAGCGCAACGTCATGGCCATGTCGGGACGCGCCGTCGAAGCCGCCGGTGACGTGGACACACTGCTTCTCGACAAGACAGGAACGATTACGCTCGGCAATCGCCAGGCGACCGATTTTTTCGCGGCGCCGGGCGTCACCAGCCAGGAACTTGCGGAGGCGGCGCAGATCGCTTCGCTGGCCGATGAAACGCCGGAAGGGCGGTCCATCGTCGTACTGGCCAAGGAAAAATTTGGCCTGCGTGGGCGCTCGCTTTCATCGCTCGAAACGACGTTCGTTCCTTTTTCTGCGCAAACGCGCATGTCCGGCGTGGATTGTGACGGACAAATCATCCGTAAAGGCGCCGCCGACTCAATCAAGAAATTCGTGGAAGAAAAAGGCGGAGTTTCACCCGCGCAGGTGGATGAAGATGTCCAGCGCATCGCGAATTCGGGAGCTACGCCGCTCCTCGTCGCTTCCGGCAACCGGATTCTGGGCTCCATCCAGTTGAAAGATATCGTCAAGGGAGGAATGCGGGAGCGATTCGATCATCTTCGCGCGATGGGAATTCGCACGGTGATGATTACCGGCGACAACCGCCTGACCGCGGCAGCCATCGCTCAGGAAGCCGGCGTGGATGATTTTCTCGCGGAAGCCAAGCCCGAGGACAAGCTGGCGCTGATCCGCAAGGAGCAAGCCAAAGGAAAGCTCGTGGCCATGACCGGCGACGGAACCAACGACGCCCCGGCCCTCGCTCAAGCCGACGTGGGCCTCGCGATGAACGCAGGAACGCAAGCGGCCAAGGAAGCCGGAAACATGGTGGACCTCGACTCGAATCCGACCAAACTGATCGAGATCGTCGAGGTGGGAAAGCAGCTTCTGATCACGCGCGGCGCGCTGACCACATTTTCCGTTGCCAACGACGTCGCGAAATATTTTGCGATCATCCCGGCGATGTTTGCCGGCGCTCAGCCCGTCCTGCAGACGCTCAACATCATGGGACTGAAAACGCCGGAATCGGCCATCCTGTCGGCCGTGATCTTTAACGCGCTGATTATCGTGTTCCTCGTGCCGCTGGCCTTGCGCGGAGTGCGATACCGTCCCCTGGGCGCGGCGGCGCTGCTGCGCTGGAATCTGCTCGTCTACGGATTCGGTGGAATCATCGCGCCGTTTATCGGAATCAAGATCATTGATCTGATCATCACGCGGCTGCACTGGGCCTGAGGAAAAGTATTTGGGAGTCTAACTAATGAAGAAGAATTTGAGGATCGCATTCTGGATGGCCATTGTGACAACCATTCTGCTGGGGATTGTCTATCCCCTGGTGGTCACGGCTTTGGCGCAAGCCCTGTTCCCTTCGCAGGCAAACGGATCATTGATTTACCGGAACGGCAAGATTGTCGGCTCGCATCTGATCGGGCAGCCCTTCTTCTCACCCGGTTATTTTCGCTCCCGGCCGTCCGCGGCAGGCGCCGGCTATGACGCGCAAAATTCCGGCGGGTCAAACCTCGGCCCTACCAATAAAACGCTGGTGGACCGCGTCACGGACGACGCCCCAAAGGTGCAGGCAGAGAATCCCGGCGCGCCGGTTCCCATGGACTTGATCACAACGTCCGGCTCGGGCCTCGATCCGCATATCTCCCCTGCGGGTGCGGCGTTTCAGGTGCCTCGAGTCGCGCGCGAACGCGGCATGAGCGAAACCGAAGTGAATGGTCTCGTCGCAAAACACACCGAGGGGCGGCAATTCGGTTTTCTGGGGGAGCCGCGCGTCAATGTGCTGGAGCTGAATCTGGATCTGGACGCCGTTCATCCGATGCCGGGCAAATAATCCGCTGTGGGAAAAAAGAGTATTTCGTCATTCCGAGCGAAGCGAGGAATCCCTCTTTCTTTTTCGCGCAACGCTGCAGAACACGGAGGGATTCCTCGCTTCGCTCGGAATGACGAAATAGACAATTTTTCCGCGGCCTCAAATAGGCCGCGCAACGTCTTCTATTTTTACTGCAACTATTTCTTTTTTGCTTTTGCGGAAGGTCCCGGGACCGGCTCGAATCGGTATCCCACCCACGGATCGGTGTGAATGTACTTGGGATGCGCCGGATCGGGTTCGATTTTTTTTCTCAATTGGTTGATAAAGACGCGGAGGTATTCGGTCTCATTGCCATAGTCAGGGCCCCAAACGGCCTGCAATAACCGGCGGTGCTCAATCGGCTTCCCTTGATTGGACACCAGATGCCGCAGCAGATCGAACTCCTTCGGAGTCAGGCGGACCGGATTCCCCTCCAGATTTACTTTCCTGCGCTCAAAATTAATTTCCAGGTCTTCGGAAACAAAAGCCGGGAGAGTCTCCGCGGCGGAAGTGCGCCGGAGGGCCGCGCGAATGCGTGCGAGCAGCTCTTCCATTCCGAACGGCTTAACCACATAGTCATCTGCGCCGGCATCGAGAGCCATCACCTTGTCGTGCTCCGAGTTTCTGACCGTGAGCATGATAATGGCGGCGTCGGAGAGATTCCGGATTTCGCGGCACGTTTCCAGCCCGTCCATCCCGGGCATATTCAGGTCCAGCAAAACCAGGTCAGGGCGTTCCTTGAGGGCCATGTCTATGGCCTCTTTGCCGGTCTTGGCTTCGATGACGCCGTATCCATTGCTGGACAGCGCCGTCCGCATGACGCGGCGAATCTGAGGCTCGTCATCCACAACTAAAATGGTTGAAGTGCTCATCGTTTTTCCAAAGCCATGCTGGCAGCCGGGAGAGTAAAGGAAAACACGGATCCCTTCCCTAACTGGCTGATCACGTCAATTGTGCCCCCGTGTGCCTCGACAATGGCCTTGGCAATCGGCAACCCCATTCCCGTCCCCTGAACGACATACCTATTATCACTGGCCCGATAAAATTTATCAAAAATCAGGGCCAAATCCTTGTCGTTGATCCCGGCCCCCTGGTCGGCCACACTGAGCTGAATAAAGTTGTCTTTTTCTTCCGCGGTGATCGTAATCGGACGGTCCGGTGGAGAATACAAATTCGCATTATCAATCAGGTGGCCAAGAACTTCCCGGGCGCGCGCGGGATCTGCATAAATACGCAAATTGTCCTTCTGCAGAATGGTACGGACGGGCCGCGTCCCAAGAACTCCCCTGGATACTTCCAGCGTCTCCGAAATTAGGTCCGCAACGCTCAGCGATTCAGGCTGCAGCTTTACCGCGCCGGCCTCGAGTTGCGCCATTTCCGCCGCTTCGCCGACCAGCCGGTTCAGGCGGTCACATTCCTCGTTGATGATATCGAGAAGCTCGGCGCGCTGCGCATCATTCAGCTTTACAGGAGACAGCAGATTCGTAACGGAGGCCTTGATGGAAGTTAGCGGTGTCCGGAAGTCGTGAGTAACGGCATCCAGCAGCGCGGACTTCAGGCGTTCGCCCTCGCGTGCCGCTTCTGTTTTTCCGACCAGTTCCGTGGCCTGGGCGCGTTCCATGGCGACGGCAATGAGGGAGCCCAGGGCCTCGAGCGACTGTGCGGAGAGCGTGTGGCCTGAAATTCCGACGCTCCCCAGAATGCGCGTGCCGATCCGCAGAGGCGCAAAACACAGGCTGTGTTCCGGATCAATCTGGATATCCTCGCGGGCCACCACGGCCTTGAGCGATTCCGGATCCAGTTGCGGCAGATCGATTCCGGAGCGATAGATTTTTTGCTTTTCGATCAGGAAAATCGCGGCGGCTCCCACCTCGAACAGGTCCACGATCTGGCGCGGGATGGCATTGACCAACTCGATCGGATTGCCCGCGCTGAGCAGACGCTGGCTGAACTTGTAGAGACGCTCGACCTCGCGGCTCCGGCGATTGGCCTCGGCAGCCTGCTGCCGGGCGCGCGTAGCCAGATCGCTGGCCAGCAACGAGCTCAGGAGAAAGACGATCAGAGCGACCCAATTTTGCGGGTCCGAGATGAAGAACGTCCCCACAGGCGGCAAAAAATAATAGTTGTACGCCAGCGTGGCGGCCAGGGACATGAACACGGCAACGGCGAGCCCCCACTGCGTGGAAATACCGATAATGGCGAGCAGATAAGTAAACGCGATGGTGGTGGCGTTAAACCGGTGGGTGACATGATAAAAATAAGTGATGGCCAGAACCACGGCCAGCGCGCCGCTACACCGTATCAGAAACCCAGGCCATTTCTTCGTCACAGAGAGATTCTAACCTAGCATTTCATGCCCGGAGTAGTAGAGAATAAAAGCAATGGCGAAAACACCAGACGAGTGGCTGAATGAGGTTTCCCCACAAGCCCCGGAACGCGGCATCCTGAAACTCTTCCTGGGTTACGCGCCTGGAGTGGGAAAGACATACGGCATGTTGAGCGAGGCGCTCCGGCGGAAAAGCCGTGGCGAGGATGTGGTCGTCGGATACGTGGAAACCCACGGCCGAAAAGGCGTCGCCGATCTTGCCAACCAACTGGAACAGATTCCGCGCAAGAAGATCGAATACAAGGGCGTCGCGTTTGAAGAGATGGACACCGACGCGATTCTTGTCCGCAAACCCCGCGTCGTCCTGGTGGACGAACTCGCCCATACGAATATCCCCGGCAGCAAACACCGCAAACGGTACGAAGATGTTCTGGATCTCGTCGCCGCGAAGATTGAAGTGATTTCCACGGTGAACATTCAGCACCTCGAGAGCATCGCTCCGACCGTCGCCGCGATCACAGGAATCAGGATCCGCGAAACCGTTCCCGTCTGGGTGCTGGAACACGCGAGCGAAATCGTCATGGTGGACCTGACGCCGGAAGCCCTGCAAAACCGCATAAAGCGCGGCGAGGTCTACCACACCGAAAAAGTGGATCAGGCGCTCAAGAATTTCTTCCGCCGGGGCAATCTGATCGCCCTTCGAGAGCTCGCCCTGCGCCAGGTCGCCGAACAGGTGGACCGCAGCCTGGAAACTTACATGGAGCAGAAAGACATTCAGGAACAGTGGGCCGTGCGGGAGCGCATCGCCGTCTGCTTTAGCTCGAATCCCCGGGCGCAGTATCTGATCGCGCGCGCCGCGCGCATGGCGCGCCGCATGGACGCCGAACTCTATGCGATTTACGTGGATATCGGGAAAGATACTTTGGAAAAGGACAAGAATTCCCTGGCGGCAAATATTCAGTTTTCCGAGAGCCTGGGCGCAAAGGTAGTTCGGCTAAAGGGCAAGGATGTCTCGACCGCCTCGGCCGAATTTGTCCGCGAAAAACATGTCACGCAGGTGATTTTCGGCCGCACGGCAGGCGAGGGCTGGCGCAAGTATCTCTATGTGCTCGCCATCAACCGCTTCCTGAGCGACGCCCCCGCCGTGGACGTCCACATCGTGACTCAGGAACAGGACTGAGATTCGCGCGGGCTTTGAGTAGCACAGGCACTCTTTATCCTGAGCCCTTGCGAAGGGCTGCCTGTGCGATTTTGTAGGCTGCACATACGGGCTCAGTTCCAACTTACGATTGCAAAACCCACACAGGCAAGAGTGGTAAAGGATGTCCTGATAACACTCTGTAAAGGATGTCATGAGACTGAACACACTCTTGCCTGTGCGATTTTGTAGGCTGCACATACGGGCTCGGTTCCAACTTACGATTGCAAAACCCACACAGGCAAGAGTGCCTGTGCTACGCGATCTTTTCTGCAGCGTTTTCAGGCTGCCCTCTTTTTTGTGGAAGGAGAACAAATGAATTAATTCATTACGGCGGAAACGCGCGCGACGCTGGGCGGCAGGACTTCAGCCAGACAACCATGTCACCACGCTCAGCCCCTGCGACGTGTGCGCGGCCCTGATCCCTACGCAACAGTTCCACAGGCTGGTCGTCAGCGACGTGACCAATTTTCCCGGCAACGAAGATTTTCTACGCCCAAAAGGCGTGCGCGTGGATATCCTCGAAGATCTGGAACTTGTCGCATTTTTCGCCAAATACCTCAAGGAAAAACCGGATCAGAATCTGGAGGATTGGAAGGGTTTGGCAGGGGTGCGAAAAGTCACGAAGGCCGGAGGGGCGAAGTAATCCTTTATCTGCGCATCCAAAGCGCCCAAAAAGAATTCCGCCCCTTCGGAAATTAGCGACGGGGCGGCAACCGGAAGGGCGAAGCCGCTCAAAGAGTGTGCCACTGCCTGCCACACATTCTTACTCTCTATTTGACCTTTTGAGACTCATTGAGTGGTTTCTTCGCCATCAAGTACTTAGTCTGATCGGACAGCGATGACCATTGGTTCATTACATTTCTTAATCCAGAATACTCTTTTGCAAAAAGTACAAGCGTCCACATGCAGGCTGGTAAGATGCACCACCAGTGACGGACGCTTGGAACGAAGAAGGCGCTGATTAGAACGTAGATGGCAGTAGTTTCTAAATTGAAACCCAGTCCTTGATACACATGCCATTGGACGTCTTGTTTCACCTGTCCTGAAAGAACAATTTGATGAAACTGGTTGTACCATTGCGCCCAGTTGCCCTCATCAATTTCAGCTTGGATTTTATCGTGTTCCAATTTCGCTTGAGCACTTGGACGCTGCTCTGAGGGCAGATTATCTATCGACGCACGCATCAGAGCGAGAAGTTGCGGCGATATGAGGTGGGTGTCGTTTGGGGCTTGCCTCCCAAGGTGAGCTTTGAGGGCTGTCCGCCATCTTAAATCTCGCCACGGCGCTACATCATAAGAATGAGGCGGTTTATATGGCTTTTGTGCCTCGCGCATACCATGTATAGCGCCAATAACACCCCCTGTCGCGCCAAGAATACTGGCCAAGAACTGGGTCATGCTGTTCCCGATTATGAAGGCCGTGAGCAAGACGATCCCAATTTTTGAGTTGTATCCAAGAAAGCCGAGAGCAAAGAACCACCCAAACGATCCGGGAACAGACAGCCAATAAATCAGGAGGGCAACGAAGCCAGGAATAATCCCGGCGATGAAATAAACAAGCTTTTCGAGCGGATACTTTAATATCTCCATCGTAGACGGAAGGTTAGAACCAACTTATGCAATCTACAAGACTATTTTGTTGTGCAGCCCCGCCTTTGGTTGTTTTAGGACCGCTTCCTCCACGAGGAATACCGCTTTAGTAAATCAATTTTGAGTTATGATGCCGGGTCTTAGGCGCATTACACATCCAAATCGAATATCGGGCCCTGCGCGCTGGGGAAATATAGATGAGATTAATAGCGAAAGTTCGGGGCGCAATACAACGTTATGGGCGGCTGCTTTCTAGGCCCCACAGAAAAGCGACTTTCATCTCGGCAGCTGTAATTGGTGCGACCTGTTTAGCATTGGCCGGTATCGAGTTCGCTCTCCATCCTTCTGAAGCTCAGGAGGTAGCCGCAGGTGGATTAGCGTGGCTCATCTTCCTCGAAGCCCTCTTCATTTATGGAAGACAAGTGTGGATAACCGATGATTACGACAGAGCCGCAGCAGCGGCTGCCGAAGCAGAACGGGTTCGCCAGCAAGCGCAGCGCGAACGGGAGGCGCGAAAAGCGCCTGTCCCTTCCATCGCATCCTCCTACGCCATCCTCGGATTAAACGTCAATGCGAATGAAGCGGAAATAAGAACAGCTTTCAGGAGACTTGTGAAACGATTTCATCCTGATAGCGGTTGGTACACAAGAACGGCAAACGCAGAAAAATTTCGACGGGTTCAGGAAGCTTATGCGGAAATCAGAAATTTGAAGGGCTTTTGATTAAGCGTTAACTCAGGAAGGTGACTGATCTGCTGACTCGGAACCGACGAATTTCGTGTGCAGCAACGGGATTCCCAAATTCCCAGCTTTCCAAACCGTCCCGCCATCAGTATCCTTACCCCCATCGTGAACTTCCTTTTCCAGGCGCATGGAATCGTGACCGTAATTCGCTGGGCCGTCCTTTTGGCCTTCGGCGTGTGGGGATTCCGCAAGCCGACGTTGCGGTACTGGATTTTCTTCGCTATGTTTCTGGGAGCGGAGATTGGACTCGACTCGCCGCGGACGGCGGACTATCTGCCCAGTTTAAACCCATGTTGATGAAGGCAAACCTAGACAGATGCAGGTTGCGAAGGTATGTAGTCCTCATTGATCCCGGCCTTTTTCCGTCCTTTAATCCTTAATTGCAGACGATCCATATACAGGTAAATGACCGGTGTTGTGTAAAGAGTGAGGACTTGGCTGACAATAAGGCCGCCTACAATGCTGATCCCGAGCGGGCGTCGCATTTCCGAACCAGTTCCCGGCATCAGTGCCAGCGGCAAGCCGCCGAAGAGCGCAGCCATCGTGGTCATCATGATCGGGCGAAACCTCAGCAGGCAGGCCCGATAGATGGACTCCTCGGGGGTTTTTCCGGTGCGCTCTTCTTCCACGGCAAAGTCAATCATCATGATGGCGTTCTTCTTGACGATGCCGATCAGCAGAATAATCCCGATGATTGCAATCACCGTCAATTCCGCATGGAATGCCAGCAAGGCCAGAAGCGCCCCCACGCCGGCCGAGGGCAAGGTTGAGAGGATCGTGACCGGGTGGATGTAGCTTTCGTACAGCACTCCCAACACGATGTAGACGGTTACAAACGCGGCCAGGATGAGCCAAGGCTGCGTGGACAGCGAAGACTGGAAAGCCTGCGCGTTTCCCTGGAACGTCGGATGTATATCGGCGGGGAGGCCCATATGAAGCACAGCTTCCTGTATTTTGGTGACAGCATCGCCGAGAGCAACTCCCTCTCCGAGATTGAACGAGATGGTCACGGCCGGAAACTGGCCCTGATGGTTTACCGACAACACCGAATTCTTCGTCTCGTAGTGAGTGAACGAACTCAGCGGAATCTGGTTGCCGTTTGAAGATCTTACGTAGAGCCCGCGAATGGCGTCGGCGCTGTCGCGAAACGCCGCATCCACTTCCATCACCACGTGATATTGATTGAGTTGCGTGTAAATCGTGGAGACCTGCCGCTGGCCGAAGGCGTCGTAGAGTGTGTTATCTATGGCTTGCGACGAAATTCCGAGGCGCGACGCGGTATCGCGATCGATCACCAGCGTGGCCTGCAGGCCATGCGTTTGCTGGTCGCTGGCGACGTCGCGCAATTGGGGCAATTGCTTCATCACACCTTCGACGCGCGGCGCCCAGTTCAGCAGGTCCGTAAGATTTTCACTCGATAGAGTGAATTGATATTGAGAACTCGTGATCCGCCCGCCGACGGTAATATCCTGATATGCCCGCATAAAAAGCGTGGCGCCGGGAATCGTCGCGAGTTTGGGGCGCAGGCGCGAAATCACCTGGTATACGCTGACATCCCGCTGGCTGAGCGGTTTCAGCTCGATCTCCATTTGCCCGGTATTTTCCGCACCGCCGCCGGTTTGTCCGATCATGCTCTTGATCGCCGGGTCGGCCATGACGATATCCGTATACTGTTTTAGTTTTTCCTGCATCGCGGGGAATGATGTGTCCTGCGCGCCCAGCATATTGGCGACGATTAAGCCGGTGTCCTGTTGCGGGAAAAAGCCCTTCGGAATAATGAAATACAAATAAAGGCTCAGGCAAACGGTCGCTCCGGTAACCGCAAGCATAAATAGCTGGTGTCGCAGCACCCAGCGCAACCCCGCGGCGTAAGTCGCCACGCTCCACTGAAACACGCGTTCGCTGGCCTGATACATTTTCCCGTGCTTGATTTCCTTTTCCGATTTCAGAAATCGCGCGCACATCATCGGCGTGGTGGTGAGCGAAACGCAGAGAGAAACCACGATGGCCACGCTCAGGGTGACCGCAAATTCCCGGAACAGGCGTCCGATGATTCCGCCCATCAGCAGCAAAGGAATAAATACAGCGATCAGCGAGGTACTCATCGACAGCACCGTAAATCCAATTTCCCGGGAACCTTTTAAGGCTGCCTGCATCGGAGAATCGCCCGCTTCCAGATAGCGCGAGATGTTCTCGATCACCACAATCGCGTCGTCCACCACGAACCCCGTGCAGATTGCCAGAGCCATCAGCGAAAGATTGTCCATGCTGTAGTGCAGCAGGGACATCACGCCGAACGTCCCGACGATCGAGAGCGGCACGGCGATGCTCGGAATGATCGTGGCCCAGGCGTTGCGCAAGAAGAGAAAAATCACCAGGACCACCAGAGCAACGGTCAGTAGCATGGTGATTTCGATATCCTTGACCGACGCGCGGATCGTGGTGGTGCGGTTAAAATTGGTGCCGATGGCAACGGTGGGCGGAATGGACGCCCGCAATTCGGGAAGCAAAGCCATGATGTGGTCCACCGTCTCGATGATGTTGGCGCCCGGCTCCCGGCCAATACCCATGGTTACGGCGGTCTTGCCGTCCGCAAAGGCTGAGTTGCGTATGTCCTCAATTCCCTCGGTCACCTTGGCGATATCGCTGAGCCGCACCGGGGCTCCATTCCTGTAAGCGATGATCAGCGGCATATATTGTTCCGGCCTGAGCAACTGGTCGGTGTCATTCAGGACCCAACGGCTGGATTGATTTTCCAAATCCCCCTTCGGCGAATTTGCGTTGGCCGACGCTAACGCGGCCCTCACTGCCTCCAGACCAATCCCGTAATGCGCCAGCGCGTTCGGATTTATGTCCACGCGAACCGCGGGTTTTGCTCCGCCGGAAATGCGAACCTGGCCCACGCCGGGGACCTGCGCTATTTTTTGTGCAAGAAATGAATCGCATATGTCGTAAAGCCGGCTTCGGGGAACGGTATCCGACGACAAGTCCATATCCAGGATGTCAACCTCTGCCGGATTGATCCTGCGGTAGATGGGCAAGCTCGGTAATCCGGCGGGCAACTGTCCAGCCGCGGCGTTGATGGCTGCCTGGATATCCCGCGAAGCGGCATTGATGTCCCGATCTATATCGAACTGCAGTGTGATTGCCGTAACCCCCAACTGGCTGGTGGAGGTCATCTGCGTGACGCCCGCGATGCGTCCGAACTGGCGTTCGAGTGGCGTGGCCACCGAAGAGGCCATGGTTTCCGGACTCGCTCCCGGCAGGGTGGTTCTCACGGAAATAGTCGGAAAATCCACGCGGGGCAGGGCCGCCACGGGAAGAAAATAGAAGCCCACCCCACCGGCGAGCAGGATCGCGATGCTTAACAACGAAGTGGCAATGGGCCGCCGGATGAAAGGTGCGGAGATGTGCATCTTGGTTTGCCCAACCCGCTAATCAGGGCCTCTTCCGCAATCCAACCGGGTAAATGGAATCGTTAGGATGCGAGCAATTTTCGCCAGATTCTCGTTGAAAATTCTGACATAGCCTCATCGCAGGCTCCTCGGTTGAATTGCGTGACGGCATTGCGATATTAGTTCAGTTACCTGAAAGTTTCCTGAACCCGCATTCACGGATAATCAGCCGTTTTGACATTAGAATGGCCGCTTAGTCTTGAACTATGTAAATTCGGATCTCTGCCGGGTTGGTGCCTCTCGCTGGAACGGCAAGGTAGAACCGATCGAAACCCTTGCCCTGTTTGCCCCAGTATCCGGCAGTGGCTGCGCCAATCGCCGTGGGAACCTTGGCAAGCAGCAGGTAATGGTCGGCGTCCTTCATTTGGTAAACGTAAATGAAGCCTGCCGAGCCCGGCATGTAGACGCGCTTGCGGTCGGCATCGAAATACAAGTCATCAGTCCCCTGCACGCCCGGTAATGCGGCCACCATGTTACCGGAGGTTGTATCAAATACGGCGAGGCGCGCGGGCGAGTGTGTACCTACGAATAGCCGGTGATCCGCCTCATCGAGCGCCATTGGAAAATTGCTTTCTACGCCTTGCAGCTTCCAGTGCGTGATCTGCTTTGTTTGCCGGTTCACCACGACGATCTGCTTCAGGTCGGGCACGTTTACGTAAATATTCGGCCCGGACTTTTCGAGCTGGAATGATTCGGGCTCGCCGCCGAGCAGGTAAGTCTCCTCGAGACGTTTGTTGGTGACGGCATCAATGGTTCCGATGGCTCCGGTTTTCTCATCTCCGCCGCATCCGACATACACGCGCTTGTTCGCAGCGTCGTAGCGCAGGTTATCCGCGCCGCCTTCAAAGTCCACCGTGGCGATCTGGTTGTAGGTCGTCCCGTCAAAGATGAAGACCTTCTGCGCCGAACCGCTGGCTACGAATAGCTTTTTCGTTTCCGGCGAATAGACCACGCCTTGCGGGTCCGGCACACCAGTAATCGTATGGTCCACCGTTCGAGCCCCGGTGTTGATTGCCTCCACGGCGTTGCTGCCGAGGGCGGCTACGAAGATTCGCCCGTCGCCCATGCCGAAGTGATCGAAGCGTCCTTTGATTCCCTCAAGAGGAATTGCTTCCGTCAAAACGAGGGGTTGCGCAGGCTCCACGGCCACTTTTGCATTGGTCGCGTTTTGTTGGGCGCGAACCAACCCGGCAAATGCGGCCACCAGTATCGCTCCCAATAAGACCAATAAGACATTAACTAATTTCCTCATCCATTCCTCCGCGGAGAGTGCTCGAATTTTCTGAACCGATTCACTTTCCGGCGCATCGTACTCTTCCTCAGGCTTCGACGCAATGAAGTGAGGATCGGGGCTTAGCCGAAATGTGCCAGTATCCGATCCATTAACGCGGACCTGATCTATAAGCAGCAGTTCCACAGGCTGGTCGGCGGCGGCGTGACCCACTATTCCGGCAACGAAGATTTTCTGCGCCAAAAAGGTGTGCGCGTGGATATCCTCGAAGATGCGGAACTCGCCCAGTTTTTCGCGAAATACATTAAAGAAAAGCCGAAAAAACCGCCGCTTCGGAAACCCGCTAAGGAGCAGCCACCCGGAAGGTCAACGCCGCTTAAAAGGTGTGCCACCTGCCCGTTGTTGTTTCTTCAAGCTCGTCTTCCAGTAGCACAGTGACTCACTTTTGTATGTTCAATTTTGCGCACCTTGCATGTGGTCAATTTTGCTCATCTAGACGGGTTGGTTCTATAAGTTTACGATTGGTCACCGCTGGACCAGTTTCATGACTTGCTTGAGGGGGCAGACTTGAATGGCGAGTAAACGTAGTCTCGGTACCGGTCAAACATTTCTCCGCAAAAGGTTCCGTTCTGGGATGACTTTTCGGAACTACCGAGACAAAGAGATCGTCTTTTCGCAAGGAGATCCGGCTGATTCTGTCTTCTACACCGAGAGCGGGACGGTGAAGCTCACGGCGGTCACCACACGCAAAAAAGCGATCATCGCCATCCTACAGCGAGGCAGCTTTTTTGGCGAAGGGTGTCTTGCGGGGCAATCTGTGCGGATTTGCACGGCGAGATCAATTGGAAAATCCAATATCATTCGACTGCAAAAGGAGCGCACGGTTCGCACGCTCAAGCGAGACGCGCAGTTTGCAGCGCTGTTCGTTGGATATTTGCTTTCACGCGTCGTTCGAATCGAGGAAGACCTGATAGATCAATTCTTCAATTTCAGCGAAAGGCGAC
>VFSW01004146.1_pt1 | contig 21599 bp, 20 predicted proteins | sample 5358111 | NCBI WGS metagenome assembly VFSW01 (sample SAMN11554181, study PRJNA540505) | mine drainage metagenome | isolation source: sediment from site ElyBrook_90M | place: USA: Ely Copper Mine, Vershire, VT | collected 2017 | reverse complement strand
TATGGACATCAAAGACATCAAACCCGACGACATCCTTGACTGTGTCGGCCTCGCCTGTCCGATGCCGATCTTTAAGGCCTCGAACAGGATCAAGGAGCTGACCCCGGGTCAGATACTCGAAGTGCAGTCCGATGATGACGGGATTGTAAAAGACATGCCCGCCTGGTGCAGGCTGACGGGGAACGAGTTCCTCGGCATTACGCAGGAGCACGGGGAATATCACGCCTATGTACGCAAGAAGTAATCTGCTTCTGGCGGAGAACGCCCTGCCTGGTTCATTTGCCAGAGGGGTGTGACCGCGTCTTTATGCGTATTTTTCTTAGTGAGCGGCGGCAGGACAACAGGCCTTCTGCCGCTCAACTTCACCTAATCGAAACCTATCCACCTGAAGTAGGGCGCGGGATTCCGCATCACGGTTCAGGCGCACTTATCGCTTTGGCACTTCCTTTCCCGTCAAATAGTATCGTCATGTATGGCTATTGCGCTCCCATCGTCGCCGGAGTCACCGTTCTTCTCTTCTCCTCCCGCCTATGGACCTGTTCCGAAAACAGCTGCGAAATAAATCATTTTTCAGCCCCCGGGCTCCCTGCTTTCCGTTGACAACGAGGGGGGGATAGTTTATTATCACGCTTGCTGAACGAGAGGAGCACGATGCAAACCATAGTTTCCCTGAAAGAAGGCGATTGGGTTGAAGAGGTCTATCTGGTTACGTCAAAGCAGATATCGACGGCGAAGAACGGCGTGACCTATCTCTCCCTCAAGCTCGCAGACAAGACCGGCGAGATCGACGGCAGGCTGTGGGACAACGCCGATGAGGTTGCCGGGAAATTTGAACGCGAAGATTTTGTCCGTATCCGGGGCATGGCTTCGATCTACCAGGGAACGATGCAGATCAAGATGAAAACTCTTGAGAAGGTCGACGATTCCAAGGTGGATATCGCCAACTTTCTCGAATGTTCTCCGCGCAATCCCGACGAGATGGTCAATGAACTGAAAGCAATCGCCGCGTCTTTGTCCAACGAACACCTCCGGCAGCTGATGAACTCGTTTTTGAACGACGAGGACTTCCTGGCGCTGTTCAAACGCACACCGGCGGCTAAAACGCTGCATCACAATTACATCGGCGGCCTGCTTGAACACGTGGTTGAGCTGATCGCGCTCAGCCGGGATGTTGCCAAGCATTTCCCGTCGATCGACAAGGACTTGGTGACGGTGGGCGCGTTCCTGCACGATATCGGCAAGGTCCGCGAACTGGCAGTCAGGAAGTCGATCGAGTATACCACCGAGGGGCGTCTTATCGGTCATATATCCCTGGGCTACGAGATGATCGTGGAGCGGGTCAAGGCCATCCCGGGATTTCCAGCGGAGCTGACGCTGCTGTTGAAACACATCATGCTGTCGCACCACGGTGAGTACGAGTTCGGCTCTCCCAAAAGGCCGAAGATCCAGGAGGCGATCGTCGTCAATTATCTGGACGATCTTGCCGCGAAGATCAACAACTTCCAGGCAACGCTCAAGAAGGAACAGGTGGCTGAAGGCGGGTGGACGGGCTTCAGCAAGATGCATGATCGCTATCTCTACCGGCAGATGTCATATTCCGGGGCGGAGAATGACCGAAACAATGATTCCGAAGAGACGGAAGAGGGAAGGCCTCGCGGCGCCAAAGGAAAATCATCTGCTGCAACGGACAAGAATGCAACGGGCAAACTGCCGCTCGATATTTAGCAGGCTACTGAAAAAACATAGGTGTCATTGCGAGGAGCGACTTTTTGCGACGCGGCAATCTCAGGTTTTAAGTTATCAGCGGCGAGATTGCTTCGCTGAGCTCGCAAAGACGGCCTGAAAGACTTTTTAAACAGAAAATCTGTAGGGAGTCAAGAGCGTGAAGGGATAAAATGCCGGATTCTCTCTTTTCGCCCTTTAACTATTTTGAGGTGCACCATGTTCGGTGTTCTCCGCAGCCTGAGCGACGGGCTTGCAAAAACCAGAAAAAGTCTGGCTGAAAAGATCGGGACGCTGGTCCTCGGCGAAAAAATCGACGAAGCCTTCCTCGACGAGCTCGAAGAAGCGCTCATTGCATCCGATGTGGGCGTCGAGACCGCATCGTTCGTGTTAAAAGACCTGAAAGACCGCTTCAAGCGGCAGGAACTGTCCTCGCCCGGCCAGGTGAAAGACCGGCTCAAACAGATCCTGTTCGAGATCCTTTCCGGACAATCGACGCAATTATCCATCAGCGCTTCTCCCGCCGCCATACTTGTCGTTGGAGTAAACGGCACAGGCAAAACAACGTCGATCGGCAAGCTGGCATACCGTCTTCATGCCGAGGGGAAGAAGGTGATGCTTGCCGCCGGGGATACCTTTCGTGCGGCGGCTTCGGAACAGCTTTCGATCTGGGGAGAGCGCACCGGCATTCCGGTGATAAAACACCGCGAAGGCGCCGACCCGAGCGCCGTGGTATTCGACGCCGTGACTGCGGCGAAGGCGCGGGCCATGGATGTGCTGATCGTGGACACGGCCGGCAGGCTGCACACAAAATCGAACCTCATGGAAGAGCTTAAAAAAGTGAAGCGGATCCTTTCCCGTGAACTCCCCGGCGCTCCCCATGAAACGCTGCTCGTGCTCGACGGCAGTACCGGCCAGAATGCTCTCGTACAGGCAAAGATGTTCAACGAGGCCGTCGGATTGAGCGGCATCGTGCTGACCAAACTCGACGGTACATCGAAGGGCGGCATTGTCTTTGCCATCAATAAAGAGCTTGCGATTCCCGTGAAGTTTGTGGGTATCGGCGAGGCCATCGAGGATTTGAAGAGCTTTGATCCGAAGGAGTTTGTAGACGCGCTGCTGTGAACGCATAGTGCAAGGGGCATGGTGCGTTGAGGATGGCGGATGTTTACTCTTCACCCTCTGCTCCATGCCGCATGATGGAGTCATCGTGGAACGTGTGCAAGTCGAAATATTCGGGCAAGTGTACAGCATCAAGGGCGGGGACGATCCCGACGCGGTGCGCGAATTGGCCGCGTTCGTTGACGGGAAAATGAAGGAAATAGAGAAGGGAACGGGGACGAACGATCCCCTCCGTGTAGCCATACTGACCGCTCTCACCATTGCCGATGAACTCTATCGTCAGCGAGAACAATTCGGCGCTCTGGAAAAAACGGCTGGAAACTCAGTGCAACGATTGATGGATCTCACCGAGCCACAAAGCGATGCATTGCCTTAATGAACAGCAATCGGTATACGGGTATTTTTAGGGTATGCAGTGAATGAAATGCATTGAAAATAAAAGCTATTTTTTACTCCCTCTCCCGGCTCCCCCGTTTTTCTCCTTGCCATTTTTTCTTGTTTCTGGTATATAGTAGTAAAGGGTAAACCTATAAAAATGGTCCCCTGCTTTGCGCGTGATAGATACGTCTTGTTCCTCGTGAAAAAAAAATAACGGGAGCTATCTTCTGGAAAGGGTGTGCATGCCCAGATAGGACTGGGAAGCCTAAACTTTCTTATATGGCGCCCACCTGGTTGCTACCAGGAATCAAGTCTATCTGCACGGCAAAAGCGGGGGATTTTTATTATTCGGACGTTAAAGCATCATATTCATTTAAAAAATGTGTAATCAGCGCAAGTTTGAAAGGAGCGGGAAGTACGGCTCCGGCGCTTGTGATAGTGTTCATGTAACAGCGAAGCACCTGGGGGAAAAGTATCAAGGCAAACGGCTGATATTTCCTTAAGGACGACGCGAAGATTGTTTTGCCGGCAAAGTAACACACTAAGACCATGGGGTTGATTATTTATACATATATGCACCGAACGGAAACATTGGGAAGAGATGTTCCAGAGATGCTGTGTGCAGCGGACAGAGGTGAGATCTGTTCTTCACTATCTCCAGGAAGATCAACAAGTTTCTCAATTTCCGTGAAAACCCCGGGTATTGTGCTGTACTGATCCGGTCCAAGCCAATCTCTTTCTATCACATGCCCGTGTAAGCCCTCCTGAAGCACACGTTGGGTCTTAAAAATCTCAAAAAACAACCGCACCATGAACTCCTGCCGGCTGAACCGTCCGAGCCGCCCCTGGCTTGGCGAATGCGTCCCCGCGACCTGTCGGAGTTTGTAGGGCAGAAGCATATCCTCGGCGAGGGCAAGCTCCTGCGCAGGGCGATCGAGACGGACCGGTTCATGTCTCTCATCCTCTACGGCCCGCCCGGGGTAGGCAAAACCGCGCTCGCCCACTTGATCGCTGAACGGAGCAGCGCGCATTTTGTCTCGCTCAATGCGGTCACTGCGGGCGTTGCCGATATCCGCAAGGTGGCCCAGGAAGCCGCCCAGGAGCGGGGACGGAGCAACAAGCGGACCATCCTGTTCATCGATGAGATCCATCGTTTCACGCGCGTTCAGCAGGACGCGTTGTTGCCGGACGTGGAACGGGGGAACACCACCCTTATCGGCGCCTCGACGTCCAATCCTTTTTTTGCGATCATCCCAGCACTTTCGTCCCGCTCGCAGATTTTCGAATTCAAACCGCTTGCTGAGGAGGACATAAAATCGCTTCTCCTTCGCGCGCTTGCCGACAGGGAGCGAGGGCTCGGCAGCATGCCCGTTACGCTGACGCCGGAGGCGCTGGAGCTTATCGTTGCAAAGTCGAACGGGGACGCGCGGCGCGCCCTGAACGCGCTTGAACTCGGCGCGTTGTCAACAGCGCCGGGCGCTGACGGAACGATTCTCTATGATCTGCATGCTGCTGAAGAGTCCATCCAGAAAAAGGCGCTTGTCTACGACGAGGACGAACACTACGACACGATCTCCGCGTTTATCAAGAGCATGCGCGGGAGCGACCCCGATGCGGCGCTCTATTGGATGGCGAAGATGATTTACGCCGGGGAAGACCCGCTGTTCATCGCCCGCAGGATCGTGATTGCCGCGAGCGAGGACGTGGGGAACGCCGACCCGCGCGCCCTGTTTGTGGCCACGTCCGCCTACCAGGCGGTCGAGCGCATCGGCATGCCCGAGGGCGCGCTGCCGCTCGCGCAGGCCGCCGTCTATGTCGCTTCGGCCCCCAAAAGCAACGCATCCTACCTCGGGATCAAAGCAGCGATGAAAGATATTGAAGAAGGGAACCTGTTGCCCGTGCCGGACCATTTGAAGGACGCCCACTACAAGGGCGCAACGCGGCTCGGCCGGGGCAAAGGATACAAATATCCGCATGATTTCCCGGGCCACTATGTGGCTCAGGATTACCTCCCGCACAAGCGGGAATACTACCGGCCCACGGAACAAGGCGAGGAAAAGAGAATCAAGGAGCGTCTCGCCGGGCTGAAGAAGAGACTCCAGGAGGAAAAGAATGGTTGACTATATTGTACTGTTGGTCGTGGGACTTGCCGCAGGAGTTGGCGTCGGTCTGATGATCAAAGGAAAGACCGCCGCAGGCAAGATCAAGGACGCTGAAGCAGAGGCGGCACGGATCATAACCAATGCAGAGCGTGAAGCCGAGACAAAACGCAAGGAGTCCATACTCGAGGCCAAAGACAAGTTCTACCAGGCGCGGGCGGACTTCGAGAAAGAGACGCGCGACAAGCGGCAGGAGCTTCAGAACCAGGAGCGACGGCTTACCCAGAAGGAAGAAAGTCTCGAAAAGAAGACGGACCTGATCGAGAAACGGGAAGGGGACGCGGTCCGGCGTGAACGGGAGATCTCGGCCCGGGAAAAGGTAGCGATCGAAAAAGAAGAGCGTTTTGAGAAGGGCCTGCGCGAGCAGCGCGAGTTGCTCGAAAAGATTGCGAACATGACGGCGGAGGAGGCCAAGCGCCAGCTCATGCTTTCCATGGAGGACGAAGCAAAGTTCGAGGCCGCCAAGTCCATCAAGCGGATCGAGGACGAGGCGAAGGAAGAAGCCGATAAAAAATCCAAGAACATCATCAGCCTGGCGATCCAGCGCTACGCCAGCGACTACGTGGCTGAAGCCACCGTGTCGGTGGTGAACCTCCCGAACGACGAGATGAAGGGACGGATTATCGGCCGCGAGGGACGGAATATACGGGCCATCGAAGCCGCAACCGGGATCGATCTCATCATCGACGATACGCCCGAAGCGGTGATTTTGTCCTGTTATGACCCGCTCCGCCGCGAGATCGCCCGCCTGACCATCGAGCGCCTGATGCAGGACGGGCGCATTCATCCCGCCCGCATCGAAGAAATCGCCGAAAAGGTGAAAAAGGACCTCGATGTCGCCATGAAGGAAGAGGGCGAGAAGGCCGCGTTCGACCTCGGCATCCACAACATCCACCCGGAGATCATCAAGCTCCTCGGAAGGCTCAAGTACCGGACGAGCTACGGCCAGAACGTTCTCATGCATTCCCGCGAGGTTGCCTACTTCGCCGGCATCATGGCCGCGGAATGCGGCGTGGACCAGAAGCTCGCCCGGCGCGCTGGTTTGCTGCATGATCTCGGAAAAGCCATCGACCACGAAGTGGAGGGGACCCATCCCCAGCTCGGCGGCGATGTGGCGAAGAAGTACGGCGAGAGCCCCAAGGTGCTGAACGCGATCCTGACCCACCACGGAGACGGGGAACCCTCCTGCGTCGAGTCCGTGCTGGTTGCGGCCGCGGACGCTCTTTCAGCGGGCAGGCCGGGCGTCCGGCGCGAGACGCTCGAAAGCTATCTCAAGCGGCTTGAGCAGCTCGAGTCGACCGCTAATTCCTTTAAAGGGGTGGAGAAGTCCTATGCCATCCAGGCGGGACGCGAGATCAGGATCATTGTGAAGCCGGAAGACCTTTCAGATGCCCACTCCGCCCAACTGTCGCGGGACATCGCCAAGAAGATCGAGCAGGAGTTGTCCTATCCTGGACAGATCAAGGTGACGGTGGTGCGCGAGAGCAGGTACGTGGAGTTTGCGAAATAGGCGGGGAAACGATCCAGGATGCCGGATGCAGAATGCAGAGCTGCTCCGGCTAGATTTTTTCGGTGTCTTGCATCATGCATCGTGCATCGGTGTGGAGGTTACTTGAAAGTTCTTTTTATCGGCGACATCATCGGCGAGCCCGGCAGAAAAATGGTCCGTGCGAACATCCGCAGCCTGGTGGAGACCCACGCTCCCGATCTCGTGATCGCCAACGGCGAGAATGCCGCCGGGGGGTTCGGCATCACTTCCGAAATTGCCGAGGAGCTTTTCGCCCTCGGGATCCACGTGTTGACGTCGGGCAACCACGTCTGGGACAAAAAAGAGATCGAGCCCTATCTCACCAAGCAGGATCGTTTGATCAGACCTGCGAATTATCCTGCAGGCAATCCCGGTTATGGAAGTGTCGTTATCTCTACGAAGGCGGGAAAGGCCGCTGTGCTGAACCTTGAGGGCCGCGTCTTTATGTCGAACCTGGAAAATCCCTTTCGCGTGGCCGAGCAGGAAATAGAAAAACTCAAAAAAGAAACACCCGTGGTGATCATCGATTTTCATGCGGAAGCCACGTCGGAGAAAGCCGCCCTTGCCTTGCATCTGGACGGCAAAGCGAGCGCGGTTATCGGGACCCATACGCATGTTCAGACCGCCGATGAGCGCGTTCTTACAAAAGGCACCGCCTTTATTACGGACGCGGGGATGACCGGACCGACAGACTCGGTCATCGGCGTAAAAAAAGAGCAGGCCATTGCGCGCTTTCTTTACCAAACGCCGCACCGGTTCGAGATCCCGAAGGGGCCGGTCCATTTGAACGCAGTGCTTCTCGATATCGACGGGAAAACGGGGAAAGCGAAGGCGATAGAAAGAATATATCTGAAATCGTAACAGCAGAATTGCAGATTCGGATTGCGGATTTACATTCCGCATCCCGCAATCTGCATTCCGCAATCATCCATTATGCAAACTCACATCCTCACGGTTACGCAGCTTACGTATCAGATCAAAAACCTCCTCGAAGGGACGTTTCCCGAGGTCTGGGTCGAGGGGGAAATATCCAATCTCACCATTCCGCAGTCCGGCCACGCCTATTTCACCCTGAAAGACGAGCACAGCCAGATTCGTGCGGTCCTGTTTCGCTCGTCTCACCGGCATCTCAAATTCACGCTCCAGCATGGGATGCAGGTCATCTGCCGGGGCCGTCTGAGCTTATATGAGCCGCGCGGTGAATACCAGCTGATCCCCGACTATATTGAACCCAAGGGCATCGGCGCGCTCCAACTGGCTTTTGAGCAGCTTAAGGCGCGCCTTGAAAAGGAAGGGCTCTTTGCCCCCGAGCATAAGAGGTCGCTGCCCGTCCTTCCGCGGAGAATCGGGATCATCACGTCGCCCACCGGCGCGGCCATCCGCGACATGCTGCGTGTGATCAAGCGCCGTCATCCGAAAATGCACATCTTCATTTATCCCGTGCCGGTGCAGGGCGTCGAGGCGGCGCCGGCCCTGGTTGAGGCGTTGCGCTACTTTAATCGGGAACGGAATGTGGAGGTCCTGATCGTAGGTCGCGGTGGTGGATCGCTCGAAGACCTCTGGGCCTTTAACGAGGAGGCGGTCGCCCGGGCGATCTATGCTTCGAAGCTCCCGGTCATCTCCGCAGTGGGACATGAGACAGATTACACGATTGCGGACTTTGTTGCCGACCTACGCGCGCCAACGCCCTCTGCGGCAGCAGAGATGGTCGTGGAAAGTGAACGGAATTTCCGGGAAGGAATTCGCTCTTTAGAAATTCGACTCATCAGGGCCACGAAACAGATACTTGAACACGTTCGTTCCACGCTCCGTCAAAACATGCGCATCCTCGGAGATCCTCGCAGAGGCCTGGAGCAATACAACCAGCGGGTGGACGATCTTGTTCGCCGCATATCGCTTGCGACGGCGCACGGGGTGCGCAGGGACCAGGCGCGCCTTGGTGCGCTGACCGCGGGATTGGGGCACCTGAACCCGCTCGCAATCTTATCCCGCGGTTACAGTATTACAAGGTTCTATCCCGCCGGAGGCATCCTCAAGAACGCCGCGGACGCCGCCCCGGGGACCATGATCAGCACGAAACTATTGAGGGGCGACGTGCTGTCGCGTATTGAACGGATCGAAGTCGATCAGGACAGCTAAGACCGAATCTCCTGCGTTCTCACTGTCGCCGCGCGGCCGGTTTGTGCTCTTATTAGGGAGAAGTGGATCAGGAAGGAACGCCATCTTCTCCTTTGACAGAACACTATTTTGGTTGTAAACTGATACAATTATGTCGGAAGAAGCCAATCCTTCAGATGCCCTATCCGCCGATGTGCTGGACGTTATACGCAGCCTTGTTACGGCCATCAGGGTCGTGAAACTTTATCCTCCCAATAACCCCATCTACTCCCAATCAGTACAAAAATGCCGGGAAACACTGTCTCGCTTTCTCGAAACCGCATCGGAATTTCGTCTCGGGGTGCAAAAGAGCGTCTTCACCTATTTACACACGCCGATCGGAAAAGACGCACAGTTGAACAAGGCTATCGCTCAGGACCTCTTCGCAAAGGGCATCCGGGATATTGTCTTCTGCGAGGGGATGACTGCAAAGGAAATGCAGGACTTTTTTGAAATACTGACCCTGTCGACGGAAGAAATGGCGATGAAAAGCGGAATTTCGTCGATCCTGTGGGAAAAAGGCGTGTCAAACATCAAGATCATTGAGGCCGGACTTGACGAGGTTATTACGACAAAGACGGATGCAGGCTGGGCGGAGAGAAGACGCGCGGAAACTCCCTCTTTCGCACTCGACCCATCGAAGGCCAGGGAGAAAATGGCCCTTTCCGGCCGCACCCTGGTCCTGGGCGATCTCATGACCGACCCTGCGGGGTTCGGCGCCGGCATGGTTGCACTTGCAAAGAAGACGCTCGGCGAGCACGAGAACGTCGAGGATCGTCTTCTCGCGCTGTATCAGGAGGCAGGTCGAAAGATCCAGGCGGGGCAACCGGACCAGAGCGACACCCTCTTTACAGGACTGGCGGAGTCGGCGCTTTCCCTTGAAGAGCCTTACCGGGAAGCGTTGATTGCCGGCAAGCTCTACGCAAGCGTGGATGCGGAGAATGTCCAGGATCGCGAAGACCAGATCGAGGAGCAGGTGCCCAATGAGTATCATGAAATCGTGACCGGAAGATTCTCCAATGCCTGGACCGCCCAGCAGGTGGCGGTGCTCCTGAAGAAATCGACGGGGAAAAAGACCGTAGTTCCGAGCCCGCCGCCCTCGTCGCCGGACGCTCTTTCAGCCGAAGCGCTCCCTTCCGACGTGGGCGAGATCGTACGAGAGCTGGCCGAATATACGCCGGAAGAAATGGAAACGCTGAAGGCCATGAGCAGCGTCGGCATGGAGTCGGACATTATTGAGGCGGCGGTCCGTACCTTGATTTCCCTGATTCCCCTCGTAAAGAACCCCCGGCATGCCGTTCCCGACGACAAGGAAGTGGCCTTGTTTGCCGGCGTTATACACCAGTTGGAAGACATGCAGAGCTATCTTTTAAAGAAAAAAGACTACGACCGGGCGTCTCTCATCACCAGGGTCTTCCATATGCCCGTAGAGGCCGAATTTAAACCGAGAATGATGGAGGCGCTGAAAAAGACTGCATCCAGGCCGTTCATTGATTCGACGCTTACCGATATGCGGAATTGCACGAAAGGGTCCCCCGAATACGTTTCTGCCTACTCCTATCTGGCCTCAGTGGAGAGGGAAGCAACGGAAGTCCTGCTGGAGCTTATTGCTGAAGAAACCGATAAAACGGCACGATTGGCGCTTCTCGACATTCTCAAGGACGTCGGTAAAAATCAGATCGCGATGATGGGCGAGCGCCTCTCCGACGACCGTTGGTACTTTGTCCGCAATATTGTGAATGTCCTGGGAGAGACCCAGGGCGAACAGGCCCTGATTTTTCTTCAGCGGGCGGCGGAGCATAAAAATGTCAAGATCCGGGAGGAAGTGCTCAGGGGACTGATCATGATCGGGGGAAAAAAGGCCGCCGGTCTTCTGGCGAAATTCTTCAAGGACAGGGATCCCGCGATCCAAAGCATGGCGATCCGCGGATTCACGGAAATCAAAGGCATCAGCGGCGGAGACGCGGAGCCTCTGGTTACGTTCCTGGAAGGCCGCTCCCTCAGCAAAAGAGATCAGCAGTTCACGGTGGAGGCAATCCGGGCGCTGGGGAAGGTCGGAAACCCCGCTGCCGGAGAATTTCTCAAAAGGTATAATCGCGTCCGCTGGTGGAAGCCGCGTCAGCTTCAGGTCGAGCTCCGCGCAGCGGCGCGGCGCTCCATGGATGAGATCAAGAGGAGGCAGGTCGATGGCGGACCAGGAAAGCGATAGCCGCGGAGAGGCCCGACAGTCTTTTTTTGCGAAACAATTGCTGATCGGCGCGGCCAAGACGGCGTTCCAGCAGTTGTCGGCCATGCTGAAGAACGTAACGATCTACCCCGAATCGCACCCCTTCCTGCTGTCACTGGCCCAAAAGCTCGCGGGCACGATTTCCGGTCTTCTGGTGGACAGGAAGGAGGTGGCATTTTATCTGGTGGCCGGAGAACTTTTTTTCGAGACCCACTCCGTGCCCATAGACCAGAGCCTTGCCCTGCTCATGGAGCAATTCACCAGCCGCGACGTCGGAGGCATCATATTTAGGCCCGGCCTTACGACCGCAGAGCTCGTCAAGCTGGCCATCCTCATGAACAGGGAACCGGAGACAATGGCCGCAGAGGGCGGCATCATAGCGGCGGCGGCTCGCGAGCACATTTCCCACATCGATCTTCATCATGGGCTGCTTGTCGATAAAAAAACCGGAGGCACCGTCAAGGAGAGCAAAAAAAGAACGACCGAGTTGTTCCTTGATGCCGTTGAAGCGGTAAAGGAAATGGTCCACGGCGTTCATCTCGATAAAGCGCTCAACATGCGGAAACTGAATACGGTCGTCCAGACCATGGTCGATAACGTACTTGACAACCGTGACGCCCTCATGGGGCTGACCAGTCTCAAGATGTATGACGAATATACGTTTGTTCATTCGGTGAATACCTCCATCCTGGCCATTTCCCTCGGCACCTTTCTGTCCTTTGAGAAACCCCAGATTGCCGTGCTGGGCGTGGCCGCAATGCTGCATGACATCGGCAAGGTGCGTGTTCCCCTCGAAATCATCAACAAGCCGGGCAAACTCACCGACGAGGAATGGGAGGTGGTCAGGCGCCATCCCATTGATGGCGCACTGATTGCGTCGGACATCACGGGTGTGACCAAGATGTCGATAGTGACGGCATTCGAGCACCATCAGCACGGCAAGCAGGGCTACCCGCCGGCGGAGGGCGCTGTTCAACAGCATTTGCTGTCCCAGATCGTTTCCCTCGCCGATGCTTATGAAGCTCTTACGGCGGCCCGGGTGTACTACAGCGCCCAGATGCCGCCCGACCAGGCAATCCGGATCCTGATGAAAAAACGGAATATCTCGTTTAATCCCGTCCTCGTGAAGGCTTTTGTCAACATGGTAGGCATATTTCCCATCGGCACGCTTCTCAAGCTCCAGACCGGTGAAGTCGGGCTGGTCGTACATCAGACCCGCGATCTGCTGCGGCCCCGAGTTCTGCTGCTCACCAAGTTCGATGGTTCGGAAAAATCCGAAGCAGAAGTCAGCCTTCTCGAGACCTCGGGAGGGAGCTATAAGCGGTCGGTTCTCGGCACCATCGATCCCAATGCCGCAAAGATTGATGTAAAAAAATATCTTGCCTGAACCCCGTCTTTTCCGAAGTGTTCCCGCCTGAAAACAAGCCTTCTCCAAGTGTCTGAGCAGAATTCATTTTGTTCGGAAGACAATTGTCATAGAAAAAGCACTGAGACACAGAAGAAGCGGATTAACGTATGATAAAGGCTGATACATTCGAAAGCAAGGCGATCACCTGTTGGGTGAACTACTATTTGAAGAAAAATCCAACCTTATCCGGCTTTTGTCAGATTTGATCCGTGTCGAATGCTATTTTTAAGATACTTCTCCTGATATTCTAAACGTGTGGCAAAATCCGCTTACCTGGGGTATGCTGCTTCCGTGAATCCACTTCCCATCGATGCCATTCTGCCCGGATTGAACGAGGCGGTAAAAACGAGCCCGTCGGTCATTCTCCATGCGCCGCCCGGGGCAGGCAAGACTACCCGTGTTCCGCTCGCGCTGCTCGAAATGATCCCGCAGCAGCAGGGGCGTATCGTCATGCTCGAACCACGGAGGATTGCCGCTGTATCGGCTGCGCGATGGATGGCGAAATCCCTTGGCGAGGAAGCGGGAGATACCGTCGGCTATGCCATTCGTTTCGATGCACGGAGATCCGAACGGACCCGCATTGAGGTCGTCACCGAGGGTATTCTTACCCGCCGCATCCAGTCAGACCCCGGCCTCGAAGGCACGGCCATGGTCATCTTCGACGAGTTCCACGAACGAAGTATTCATGCCGATCTTGCCTTGGCGCTCTGTCTCGATGTCCGCAAAGGACTGCGGAACGATCTGAAAATCCTGATCATGTCCGCGACCCTCGACTGCGGCCCCATCGCGGCGCTGCTTGACAGGGCGCCGGTGATTACTTCGTCCGGCAGGGTTTTTCCCGTAGAAGAACGATATCTCGACGACAAATCCGGACCGCTTCCCGCCCGGGTCGTCGGCGCAATCCGGGCCGCCTTGCAAGAGACCGAGGGAGACATCCTCGTCTTTCTTCCCGGGTCAGGGGAGATCCGGGCCTGCGCAAAAGAGTTGCAGGAACGGCTGAACGTAAACAACGAAGGCATTTCCCTTCACGCGCTCTACGGCGACCTCCCGTTCGAGGAGCAGGAACGCGCCATCCTGCCTTCCCGGGAGAGGCGGAAGATCGTGCTTGCCACGAACATCGCGGAGACGAGCCTCACGATCGAAGGCGTTCATGTCGTCATCGACAGCGGTCTGACGCGCATGCTTCGCTACGATCCGTCGACGGGTATGAACCGGCTGGTGACTGTGCCGGTTTCCCGGGCTTCGGCTGAGCAGCGGAAAGGCAGGGCAGGCCGTCTGGGCCGCGGCGTGTGCTACCGTCTCTACAACATCCACGATCTTCAGGGCCTGCTTCCCTTTACCCAGCCGGAAATCCTGGTCTCCGACCTTTCCCAACTTGTGCTCGAACTCGCCGTCTGGGGAGTCAAGGACGCGCAGGAACTCTCCTGGCTCGACAGTCCTCCAGCCGCGGCCTGGGAATCCGGCGTAAAGCTCCTGCAGGACCTGGGCGCTCTCGATCGGTCCGGTTCGGTCACTGTTGTGGGCAGGGAAATGGCCCGCTTTCCGCTTCATCCCCGGCTTGCACGTCTCCTGGTACGATCGCAGGAACTGGGTTCAGTACGTCTCGGCGCGGACCTCGCCGCAATCCTTACGGAGCGGGACCTGTTCCGGCACAGCGGCGCGGAACGCATGATCGATGATCCCGATATTTCAGAACGGGTTGAAGCGCTTCGACGCTGGCGCAACGGAAGCGAAGCAGGAGCACGGGCGGACCCCTCCGCGCTTCGGGCCGTGGAAAGGACAGCGAAGCAGCTTCTGCGGCTGGTGTCCGTAACAGCCGCCGATGCTCGCCAGGACGTTGACAACGAAGCGCTCTCGCGGCTCCTGCTCTCGGCGTTTCCGGACAGGATCTGCAAACGGCGCGAAGAGGGAGGAGGACGTTTTGTCCACGTCCAGGGAAGGGGAGTGCGCCTCTCTCCGGACAGCCACGTAGGCAGCAGTCCCTACATCATCGCTGTTGCCGTTGATGCGGGCGAGAAGTCCGAAGGATTTGTCCACATCGCCGCGCCGGTGACCGAAGAACTCATCCGGAGCGAACTCGCAGATCGCATTGAGACGGTCAGGCTCGTGGAATGGGACAGGAAGGAAAACAGGATAACGGCTGCCAGGGAAATGCGGTACGGGACCTTACTCCTTTCGAGAAAACCTTTTACCCCGACAACGGAAGAGTCGGCGCCGATTCTCTGCGAAGCCCTTCGCACGGCTCCCGGCCTTCTTTCCTTCAGTAACGAGGCGCGCCAGTTTCAGTCAAGAACGGCTTTGATGAAGAGATCATTTCCCGAAGAGACGTGGCCGGATCTTTCTGATGAAAGGCTGTTTCAGAGGCCCGAGGAATGGGTGCTGCCCTGGCTCGAGGGAATTCGCAGCGCCCAGGGGTTGAGCGGACTCAATGTTCTTTCGATGCTCAGGGCGCTTCTCTCGCCGGACCAGCAGCGGCTTCTGGAAAAACGCGCACCCCTTACCCTCATTGTGCCGAGCGGTTCGCGGGTGCGGCTCGATTATGCATCGGGCGACGTGCCGGTCCTTGCCGTCAAAGTGCAGGAAATGTTCGGCCTGGCAGACACGCCAATCGTGGCAGACGGCCGGGTAAAGCTCGTATTGCACCTGCTCTCGCCGGCTCACAGGCCGGTCCAGATCACCCAGGACTTGAAAGGGTTCTGGAACAACTCCTACCAGCAGGTAAAAAAAGATTTAAAAGGCCGCTACCCCAAACATCCCTGGCCGGACGACCCCTGGAATGCCGCGCCCACCCGGCGCGTGAAACCCCGGGGGAAGTGAAACAGGCACCGTGGAAACAATGATTCACGAGTGCGACCCGGGACCGACCTGAGCAGTTCATCCCGACGGATATCACAGTAAGATAATCACGTTAGTCTTTCCGTGTCCCAAACGAACAGCGCTCATTGAATCACAGAGGCGTTACTGGCCAGATTCACGGTTTCACTCAGCGTTCTCCGGCCCGTGTTCACGTATTCCATAGCTTCTTCGTGCCGGTCGGCAAGCTGCCATGCACGTTTATACAGGTGGTTGGGCTGCTTGACGATGATTCGGAACTTGCCTTTTTCATAGTTAACAGGCATGAATACCCCCGCCTCCCGCGCAAGAAGGTCCGCCTGAATGATCGCCCATTCGCTTCCTGTTGAGAAGCCTATGGTCTGTCCGACCGGGAATCCGGCGGCAAAGCCCACAAGCAACAAAACGATTACGATCGCTATTCGAATTATGATCTTCATGGTCCCTCCTCTTCTTCAGCTTTCGCTGGTACGAAAGTTTTACATAGGGACTTTTGCCTAAGCTGAAAAACTCAACATATGCTTCAAGACTTCTCCCTCTTTACCTTATACGTAGCAATCACACTGCCAAAATTAAAGTGTATAAAAATAAAGGGTTTAAGTAGTCTTCTTTAGGATTAGGCAGCGATGAGTTCATTCTGGGTAGGCTATTTTGCTTTAATGGGTCAATTCACGGCTTTTGTTGTTGGTGCAAAACAGGCAGAAAAAGAACTGCAGCGAAGTGATTAACTCTGTGTTTTCGGTGTTGCTTTTGAACATGAGAAAAGCACTTAGACACAGAAGAAGGGGATTAACATATGACAAAAGCGGATAAATCCGAAAGCAAGGCAATCACCTATTGGGTAAACTACTATTTGAAGAAAAATCCGCCGTTATCCGACTCTTATCAGATTTGATCCGTGTCAAATGCCGTTTTTAGGTTGAGTTGAATGGTATTTTGTTGTTTCTGGCTCGGACGGGTCAGGCAACAGGGAATGACAGGCTGACTCCGGGAAACTGTATGTTTTGCGCTCAGTCGAGCTGTACTAATTCTTCGATCCGGTTATTGGGGGAGAGAACAAACAGCGAAATTAAAAAGGCGCGGCGCAACTCCGCACCTTTCAAGGAGGAAGAGAAGCCTCGATTTTTTGTTACAGGGAGAGGGAGCGGTTCTGCAACTCTAATACCCTGTCGAGGTCTTCACACTCCAGGGCGCCCATACGCACCAGTATTTCTCCCAGCGGCTGCCTGCTGTACTTCTGGTGGTCAAGGGCAAAATCAAGATCCTGAGGCAGGATCATCTCGTCCACGACCAGCAGAGATCCGATAGGCACTTTTTCTTTTCTGCTGTTTACAAGTGTCGTTGCCAAACTTTCCATGGGATAGCCCCTTTCTGTTCATGGAGGTAAATGCACAGTTTTTATTGTTATGACAATATTTTAATTTTATAAAATCCATTTGTCAAGTAAAAATTGTAAATACAATAAAAATAGTTTATTACCGCTAGGGGAATAGATTAACATATTGAAAAATTGGTATAAATAGACTACGTTGCCAGGGAATAGGCTGCGGAACTGAAAATAGGGGATGATGTACGGCTTAGCCTATGTGGAAACCCTTCTTTTTTGTCCTGCCGGCTCCTGAGCGCCATCTGCTTGTTTGCGCAGTGCATTTTCCCCGTGGGTGCATTATAAAATTACCTTGACTTTAACGGCCTTTTATCGAATAATCGCCAAGCTTAACCACGATTTCGGCATCCTCGCACTCATAAGAAATATTATATTCTGATTGCATAAGCAAACTCTTTTTACCGTGCTTCCCATGACGGAACTCAATCATGATTATTACCGACTTAAAACACGTTGATCAGCAGGTCCCCATGACGCCTGCTCTCAGGAAAGCGATAGATTTCCTGCGGCTGCGCGGCGTCAACGACCTTCCCGACGGCACGGTGGAGATCGACGGGACGAACGTGTTTGCCATTGTGCAGCGATACGATACGGTGAAGACCGATGTTCCGAAGTTCGAATATCACCAACAGTATATTGACGTCCAGTTCATCGCGTCGGGCGAGGAGGTCATCGGCTGGACGCCCCGGGAGCGCATGGTGCTTACCGAGGTCTACGACGCGGGCAAGGACATCGCCTTCGGAACTGTGGGCAAAGGGAAATGGACTGCCGCGTATCTTCAGGCAGGGCAGTTGGCCGTGCTTTTTCCCGAGGATGGCCATGCCCCAAAAAATGCGGCCGGCGCTGAATCGTCCGTTGTGAAGATTGTGGTCAAGGTTGCCAGGTGAACAAGCGGGGCCGGGTACGAAGTTCAGAATGCAGTATGACCTGTACGATGGAGGAAATCCAATCTCCATCATCGCGGTTGTGATAAAATGTATCCATGAAAGACACTCCTGAAAATAATAATCCTGCGAACGGAAGCAAGCGGGAGACGGCCAATCGGGCAGGGGTAACAAAGCCCGCGGATTATTTGCGGGCAGCCAGAACCCACCTCCGAAACAACGAGCACAAGAAGGCATTCGTCCTCCTGCAGCAGGCCGCTGTGCAGTTTCCGGACGAGCCGGTCATTCTCTCTTATTTCGGCTGTCTTCAGGCCCTGGTGGATAAAAAATACCGGAGCGGGATAGAAACCTGCAAGAGGGCGTTTACGCTTCTCAAGGGCAAAGAGATCGACGACATTGAGAAGTTCTATCCGCTTTTCTATCTGAATCTCGGCAGGGCGTATCTCGCAGCGAAAAAAAAGCAGGACGCGATCAATGCCTTTACCAGCGGGCTCAAGTATGACCGGAGCTACGGCGAACTCCTGAAGGAATTACGCGGGTTGGGGGTGAGGAAACAACCTCCGATCCCGCTCCTCGGCCGGTCGAACCCGATCAATAAGTATATTGGCCTGTTGCTGCACAAGGACAGCGAGAATCCGCGAAAAGGCGGAACGAAGAGGACGACGTAAGCGACACGGAGAACTCAAATTTCGTCAATCGAAAAGTTTTCTCTGCTCCCTGAAACCCGGCCGGCTCGCAAAAAAATCCGCCACGCTGCGAAGTTGTAACGCGGGAAAAGCATCCGCCGTTTTTTTCTATCCGGTAAAATTTCGACTTGACTCTCTTTCTTCCTTTGCGTAATATCAACGCCGTCCGATGCCGTGATCCTCGCCGGCTATTTCCGTACCGAAGGAGAGCTTTATGGATGCATGCCCTTGCGGCTCAACTGTTTCCTATGATTCATGCTGCCGGCCGCTCATCAAGGGCGAGCAGAAGGCCTCGACGGCGGAGCAGCTTATGCGCTCTCGTTACAGCGCCTACGTGAAGAAGGAGATGGAATACATTCTTGCCTCCCTGCATCCGGACAGCCGGGCCGATTATGACGAAAAAAGCAGCAGGGCCTGGGCGGAAAGCGCCCTGTGGCACGGGATCAACATTTTGAAGACCGTGGCCGGAGGAGCGGACGACAGCGAAGGCCAGGTTGAGTTTCTCGTGTCCTTTACGGAGAAAGGGCTCAAGCAGGAGCACCACGAACTGTCCTCATTCAGGAAAAAAGACGGGGCCTGGTACTTTGTTTCAGGAAAGACCATGCCGAAGCCGGTTTCCCGCGCAGCCCCTAAAACCGGCCGCAACGATCCGTGCCCCTGCAACAGCGGAAAAAAATACAAGAAGTGCTGCGGACAGTAAAGAGCGGGCGCAAAGTTCGGACCGCTGTTTCCCGCGCCGCGCAGAACAGAATGGAACAACGTGATGATGCAAAAGAAAGATAATAACCGGATCCTTCAGGAATTTTACCTGCGCCAGACGCGCCAGATCATCGCCATAGCGATAACGCTGTTTTTCGTACTCCTTGCCGCGGTGCTCTATAAGCGCCCTGACGTGTTTTGGACCTTCTCGAAGAGCGTGCTCTACGGCATGCAGATCGTCACCATAGCCGCCTTCCTCGTATTCACCGCCTACAACTGGACCTGTCCGTCATGCAAAAAGAGTCTGGGCAGCGATATCAACAAACGGGTATGCAAGAAGTGCGGAGTCAGGCTGCGCTAGCCGGCAAGACAGCCCGACGTTGTTGCGCCTGCGCTGTTACGACATCAGTTCCTTGATATTCTTGATGATCTCATTCACCGCCTGCTGCGCACTGCCGTAGAGCATCCGCGTGTTGTCGTTGTAAAAGAGCGCGTTCTCAATGCCTGAATATCCCGTGCCTTTTCCCCGTTTGACCACGATCACGTTGTGCGCCTGGTCCGCGTTCAGGATCGGCATGCCGTAGATGGGGCTCGACTTTTCGGTCCGGGCAGCGGGGTTTACCACATCGTTTGCGCCGATCACGAGCGCCACGTCCGCCTGGGCGAATTCACTGTTGATCTCCTCCAGGTCGAAAATCCTGTCATAGGGAACTCCGGCTTCTGCGAGGAGCACGTTCATGTGGCCGGGCATGCGGCCGGCAACGGGATGGATGGCGAACTTGACCGTTATGCCGGCTTCCTCCAGAAGGACGCTCATTTCTTTTACCTTGTGCTGGGCCTGGCCCACGGCCATGCCGTAGCCCGGGACAATGATCACCTTTTGTGCGTAGCGCAGCATGGCGGCTGCATCGAGTGCGGAGATTTCCTTCATGGTCCCGGCAATTCCCGTTCCCCCGGTCTGCGCCTCGCCGGTGATGGGTTTGAACAGGATGTTCGTGAGCGGCCGGTTCATCGCCTTTGCCATCAGCTGGGTGAGCAGGGTGCCGGCCGAGCCGACCACGATGCCGGCGATGATCAGCGCCGGATTGTTCAGCACGAACCCTTCGAACCCCACGGCAAGACCGGTAAGAGCGTTAAAGAGCGAGATCACGACAGGCATATCGGCCCCGCCGATAGGCAGGGTTACGATCGCGCCGAGCGCGAGGGCGACGAGGAAGAAGACGACGATCTGCAGCGTCGTGGCGGAACCCGCAGCGACGATGGCGGCGCCGGCCATGACGGCCGCTGCGGCGAGGACCACGTTCACCGCATTCTGCGCGGGCAGATGAAAGGTTTTTTTCATGATGCCCTGCAGCTTGGCAAAGGCGACCAGCGAACCGGAGAAGGACACGGTGCCGATCAGGCCGCCGAGCACTGCAAGGGACGTGGCAGCCGTGCCGTGCGTTTCGCCCCGCGCCAGCTCGATCGCCGCGATGGATGCTGCTGCGCCGCCGCCCATGCCGTTGTACAGCGCGACCATCTGCGGCATGTCGGTCATCTTGACCACCTTGCCCGACCAGGCGGAAAACCCTCCGCCCAGGGCAAGGGCGATCACCATGAGCGTGTAGTTGCTCATGCCGGGCCGGCCGAAGGTGACAAGCGTGGCCAGCACCATGCCCGCGCCTGCCCACATGATCCCGCGCCGCGCAGTGACCGGCGACGACATGCCTTTCAGGCCCTGGATGAATAAGATCGCCACGATGAAGTAGCTGGAGTTTATGAGAAGTTTAATCGTCATTTACAAACCTTATGCAAAAGATCATTTACCGCGGAGGACGCAGAGGGCGCAGCATTTGTATCGGAACATAAATATTTAAATTTTTCTCTCTCTGCGACCTCTGCGGTTAATCTTGTTTTTTCTTAGTGTTCCTGCTTTTATCGATATTGAACATCGCGAGCATCCGTTCCGTGACAACATAGCCGCCTGCGGCGTTGGCGGCCCCGAGCAACACGGCGATGAAGCCGATGGCCTGTTCGAGCGGCGTCCGCGCCTCTCCCAGCGCGACCATGGCGCCCACCAAGACCACGCCGTGGACAAAGTTCGACCCGGACATGAGCGGCGTATGCAGGATCACGGGCACCCGCGAGATCACTTCATAGCCGGTGAATGCGGCCAGCATGAATATATAGAGCGCTGCGAAACCTTCCATAAGAAAGTACCCTCCAAAATAAAGCTCATAGCTCATGGCAACAGACTTTCATCCGGTCTCTGAGGTCCATCCGCTAAGAGCTAACAGCCATGAGCTGTCTCACGCCTCCAACACTTTCCTCACCCCTTCATGTTTGATCAATCCTTCATGGGTAAAGGCGCTCCCCGCCAGGATTTCGTCATTCCAATCGAGGAGGAGCTTGCCGTCCTTGATGAACGGCG
>VFSW01004145.1_pt1 | contig 21605 bp, 19 predicted proteins | sample 5358111 | NCBI WGS metagenome assembly VFSW01 (sample SAMN11554181, study PRJNA540505) | mine drainage metagenome | isolation source: sediment from site ElyBrook_90M | place: USA: Ely Copper Mine, Vershire, VT | collected 2017 | reverse complement strand
CACTATGTAAAAAAAATCGCCGTGCGCGTGATTGCCGCGACGCACCGCGACCTGACGGAGATGTTAAAACACGACCAGTTCAGAGAGGACCTCTTCTACAGGCTGAACGTCATCTCGATACAGGTGCCGGACCTCAAGGATAGGACCGAGGATATTCAGATACTGACCGACCACTTCCTGAAAAAATACGGGGATCAGTTCGGCAAGGAAAAGATCCAGTTGACGCGAGAGGCGATGGCCTGCCTCATGCGCTACTCGTGGCCCGGAAACGTGCGCGAGCTCGAAAACGTGATAGAGCGAAGTATAGCTCTATCGGGTGGGGATGTTATCGACTGCAAGGACCTGCCGGAACACCTGTACCAGATGAAGTCGACGGACCTGATCGACGACCTCGCCTCCGACAGCATGCCCCTCTCCGAAGTGGAGAAGCGTTATATCGTGAAGGTGCTGCAGCGCACCAACTGGCACCAGTCCAAGGCCGCGCAGATTCTCGGGATCGACAGGAAGACTCTTTACAGGAAGATCAAAGAGTATAACCTCATGCAGGGGTAGGTCAGCATCGGCCAGACTGCCTGCCGGGGTTGATGTTTGACTCGCGTTGAAACAGCGGGATGATTCGGTATTCCAGCTTCCTCATAGCTAACGAATGGAACATTCGGACAATCAAGTGCCACGAATGGGGTCGGGACATGAACCTTCATTCGAGTAATTCGCGCAGAGCCGTCCAGCAGCTAATTTCGTCCATTCTTTTCATTCGTGTTAAAATCTGTGGGATGATTTGGGAGTGCAATTCCCTCACGGCAAGGTGAGACTTGGAGGGTAAAGGTACACCTCCACGTTACGGGTTTGTACCGCTCCTGCTTTGTTCGGCTTCGATCTTGTCGTACTTCTGTACCTTGTAAACAATCGTCGAGGCCAACCAGCTGACGACGAATATCCCGATGATGAAGTACCCCATCATCCCGAAGTCCCCGCTCAGCTGAAATACAGCGTTCCAGAACCATCCGCTGAGTCCGAGTTTAGCGCCGATGACATTGAATATCTCTATGCCGCCGACGAGAAGGGCGACAAGCACGGACACAAAGGTGATTGTGATATTGTAGTAAAGCTTTCTCACCGGCTTGACGTACGCCCAGCCGTATGCCGCAAGCATGAGTACGCCGTCGGTTGTGTCGACGAGGGACATGCCGGCAGTAAAGAGGGCCGGGAAGATCAGTATCGACCATACAGGCAGGCCCTTGGTCGCCTCGGCCGCGGTAATACCGAGGAGCCCAATCTCAGTCGCGGTATCGAATCCCAGTCCGAAGAGGAAACCCAGCGGGTACATGTGCCAACTCCGATTGATGAGTCTATAGAAGGGACGAAATATACGGGAAAATACCCCGCGCTGTCCCAAGAGGTCCTCGAGTGACTCCTCGTCATACGAGCCGCCGTTTTTCACCCTCCTGAATGTTCTGAATACATCGCGCAGGACGAACATGTTCAGGAGTGCGATGAAGAAAAGGAACCCTGCCGATACAAACGTACCGATCACTCCTCCGACGTGCTGAAACTGCGGAAAGTGTTTCTGAATAGCCGTAGCGGTGACCGCAATCGCGATGGAAGCAAGAATGACGACGGTGGAATGCCCGAGCGATAAGAAGAAACCGACGGCGGTCGGCCTCTTGCCGTCGCGCATGAGCTTGCGTGTGACGTTGTCGATTGCCGCGATATGGTCAGCGTCGACCGCGTGCCGGAGTCCGAAACTGTACGCGATAACGGATGTCCCGATCAAGAGCGGAAACCCGTTGAACATTGTGAGAGCGATCGCCCAGACAAGGACGTTGACCGAAATCAGGAGGAGATAGAGTGCCGCGACTTTGCGGCGGACGGTGAAGGGTTTGTCCGCGAAAACTTCCGCCAGCCGGCCGATCACTCGTGTTCTCCGATCGCATGATTTATTTCTAGTCGATGTATCATTTTAAGCACCAAAATCGATAACGGGCGAGGAAAATTCAAGTTATGGGGAAACGCAGTTGGACCGTGCCGACCGATCCGTGGCGAAGTCCGGGTTAGCGCATAGTGATTTGAAGAAACTGTGTTTCGGCTCTTTCCGCCGGAGTAACTTTTGTCTAAAGTAGCCCGTATGCTTTGAATGTCTATCATCAAAAGGACAGGGCAATGTTCAAGCGAAGAGGTCGTGCAGCTTTCAGGGCGGCAAGTTTTACGGGGCTTGTTTGTTTATCCACCGCTCTTTTTCCCGTGGACGGGTTTCCATACGATTCCACGAATCCCGAGAAATATCGGATAACAGCTGCCCATATCGACCGCGAAATCGAGCTTGCCGACAGGCTCTCCGACCCCCCTGTGGAAGTCCACGACGCCTGTTGAATTGAATTACGAGATACAACCCGGTGAAAACACACCTGCCCGGCAAAAAAAGCTGGTTTAAATACACTTCAGCTCCGATCGGCTGTACATTGGATTCAGAGCATTCGTTTCCGATCCCAAGGCGATCAGGTTTCGCATAATCGACCGCGATAAGATGACCGACGACGATTTTCTAGGCGTAATCCTCGATACTTGTGGTACCATGCAGACCGGATTCGAATTCTTTGTAAACAACGACGGCATACAGTTCGACGCTATGAGGACAAGCAACAATGAAGACGGGAGTTTCGATTGCGTTTGGTATTCGGCCGGAAACGTTAACGCTACGTTTTATACGGCGGAGATTGCGATACCTTTCAAAAGTCTGAGGTTCGCCCTCGACGAGAAGCAGCACTGGATGGTGGAGTTCGTCCGCAATTTCCTCCGCGGACAGCAGATACCAGATGACCTGGACGCCCATTGACCGGAACAATCCCTGTATACTCTATCAGGGTGGAACTCTCGGAGGTATACAAGGAATTGAGGCGGCGAACAACCTCGAACTTCTCCCTTATGCCATGGCGGCTCAAACCGGCTCGATGGGAGATGCGGAAGACCCGGCTTCTGAATTTACCTCCGGCCCCATCAAGTGGCGGGTCGGAATCGGTACTGGGCGCCGTAGTATACCCCGATTTCAGCCAGATAGAATCGGACGCGGCGCAGATAAGCGTTAACAACACATTCTCGATATTCTATCCTGAGAAGCGCCCGTTCTTGCTTGAGGGCGCGGATCTGTTCGGGACACTCGCCAGCGCTTTTTATTCCAGAATGATAAACAACCCCTTAGGCGCTTCCAGGTTGACACAGAAATCGGGATCGTTCTCGCTCGCTTATCTCGTAGCCTACGACAGGGAATCTCCGTTCATAGTCCCTGGCGAGGAGGGAAGCGATTTCGTGGGGACGTCTGAGAGATCTCTGAGCAACGTTGCCCGGTCGAAGTATGATTTCGGCAGCGAATCATTCATAGGATAGGGCCTTTTTACTTCCAGAAATTTCAGCACGGCGCACAATTACATGGGCGGGCTGGACTGGAATTTCCTGTTCGTCGGTAACTAGATTTTCTCGGACAGGCTTTGCTCTCAGACACGAAAGAGCTGAACACTGTGTCGATCTTCGACAACCAGCGCCACGACGGTTCAACGCAATACACCGCGGCAATTGACGGTGAACATTATGGCGGCGGGATGCAGGTGGATTTGAAGAGGAACGCCCGTGACTACAGTTTTGACCTCAGCTATACCGAGGTCTCACCGACGTTCCAGGCGCAGGACGGCTTCATAACATCCACGAATATGCGTGTACTTTCGTATTGGCATGGGTACTGGGTCTACTTCAACGGATCTGTGGAAGGTTTATTTACCGCACGCGCCAGCCGGAACTCGGGAGAGGGAGCAATCTCAGGATCGAGACGGTTGTGCAGACGACGGATAGACTCTCCGTGGACGCTTCATATGCGAGATCAAGATTGTAGTCTGTCAAGGACGGCTAACTTCACTATGATGGATACATCGTCCGTGGGGTGTTCGCGTAGCAGTTCTCATCCGAATTCTTCGTCAGGCTCATCAGCCGGAACGAGCAGCTCGTGAAGCAGATCCAGGTTGATCCGATGATAAGCTATGAGTTGAATCCGTTCACGGTATTTTATGCGGATTCCAATCATGGTTTTACGAAATCTAGTCTACCTTACGGCGTCGAAAGAACCGTGCAACAGTCCTTCATCAGGATCCAATATCTCTGGCAAAGCTATGTGGTGTCTCACAAATGCCTTGGCTTTTTATTTCATGCAAAGTGCACCAAGAATCGCAAAGCACGGAGAGAGAATGAATTTGCCCCAGCGATCTTTGCGATTGGATGAAATCTTAGCGTCCTTCGCGTGAAACAAAACCTTAGTGGTATAACTGAAAATTTGCTCAGAAGTAAACAGAAGTAAAGAAGCGTCGGGGACACTGCACTAGATACTCGGGGCATTGAGGGCTGACCGCGGAACACTCTCAACCCAAAAGCTGCGTATTTAGCCGATTCCAGGGGCGTGGGGAAATCTAAAAGTGACCTGCGTCGCAGTAGGTTTTTTTAGTCGTGTGGTACATTGACCCTTGACGTCAGAGAGGTTGTTTTCAGGGAGTTCAAATCTTATCGCGTAACCATATCAAATAAACAAACGAAACAGGAGGCATTATGAGTCGGCTCAGTCAGGGGGTAATTATATCGTTATGCTGTATCAGTCTTAACGCTTTCGCGGCGCCGGGGTCGCGAAGCGGCGCTAAGGCGAAGGTCACTGGAGCCCATGTGGGACAAGTCGCGCCGCAACTGCAATCTTCCACGACGGCGGCAGCTTATAATGCAGGGCAGCGTCTCGTCAATTTCGCCGCGAGGTTCGGCGTTACTCCCGCGGCCAAGAGCAACACCACCACCGCTCTAAGAACGTCCGCGGGTTTTTTCCCAACTCTCCCACTGCAGGTGCAGCCCGGGGCGGGAGCAATACCAAAGACAATAAGGTGGAACAAAACTTTCGGGACACCGAGATACATGCAATTTACACCGCCCACCGAAGGATACACCACCGCAACGGTCCCGCACAGGTCGCAGGCCATTTCCATCGCGAAGAACTTCCTCGAATCCAACAAGCTGTTGCTGAGGATAAAAGATCCGCTGACCGAGTTCTCTCTTCTGTCAGCGAAGACGGACAAGCAAGGATTCACGCACGTCAGATTTCAGCAGGCATATCAGGGAGTTGAAGTATGGGCCAAAGATGTTTATGTGCATATGAATAATAAGGGGCAGGTCATATCGTTCAATGGGGTCTATACGCCGACGCCGTCGTCACTGAATGGAGTGAAGCCGAGCCTGAGCTCGGATGAAGGAATTCAGACGGTGCTAACCGACCTGGAGAGCAGGGGCTACAGCAGCGGTGTTCCATTGCCCTACAGGCGGATACTCAAATACAATGGTCCGTCGGCACGCGAAGTCATCTGGCATGACAGGCGCAACGTGCCGCACCTTGCATGGTTTGTGCAGGTGAGAACCGGGCTTGATCATGACTGGTATTATTTCGTGGACGCCGTGAGCGGGAACGTACTGCGGTCCTACGACAACGTAGACCACGACGGACCGACAACAGGTTCGGGCACGGACTTGAACGGGGTCACACAGACATTCGGGAGCTATCAAATCGGCGGGACATATTACATGATCGATGCTGCGGAACCGATGTACAACGCCGCCCAGTCGCAGGTGCCGGATAATGCCCTCGGTGCTATCATAAGCCTGGATTTGAAGAACGCCGATCTGTCGTCCCAGGCACAATTCTATTACGTTACATCGACGAACAACAGCTGGACAGATCCGGCGGCCGTTTCCGCGGAATACAACGCGGCAGTGACTTACAATTACTATAGGACCACTTTCGGAAGGAATTCCATTGACGACAGCGGAATGACGATATATTCGCTGATCCATGTGACCTCAAACGGCCAGGGTATGGAGAACGCATACTGGAACGGTGGACTGATGGCGTACGGCGACGGCGCTCAGGTGTTCAAACCCCTTGCCGGCGGGCTCGATGTGGCCGCCCATGAGATGACTCACGGCGTCAACCAGCATTCCGCAAACCTGGAATACGTGGACCAATCGGGTGCGCTGAACGAATCTATGTCCGATGCGTTCGCGGTCATGGTAGACACTCTTAACTGGACTATCGGCGAAAAAGTGATGAAAGACCTTGTCGACTATCCGTCCGGTGCACTCCGTGACTTGGATGACCCGCACCACTGAGTAGCCGCTGGGAACGTGTCGTGGCAGCCGGCCAGCATTAGTGAGTTTGTCTCGACCACCGACGACAACGGCGGTGTCCATACGAACAGCGGGATCCCGAACCATGCGATCTATCTCGTCGCGACTGCGATTGGAAGATCAGAGGCGTCCAGGATTTGGTACAGGGCTCTCACGGATTACCTCACGCGTTCATCGCAGTTTGTCGATGCAAGAATAGCAACCGTGCAAGCGGCGACTGATCTCTACGGCGCGACCAGCAATGAGGTCACCGCCGTAAAAGACGCGTGGACTTCCGTCGGGGTAGCTGACACCGCGGGTTCTCCGCCACCGCCAGTCAGCACTATCACCGGCGAAAACTGGCTCCTCGTTACGAATACCGACCCGGCCGATCCGAACAGCTTATACATGACAAAGACGACAATATCCTCCAACGGCGATCTTTCCGCGATTAGTGCCACTTCCGTCGGGAGCAAGCCCGCCGTCTCGGATGACGGCTCGATCATCATTTTCGTCGACGGAAACCATAATCTGAGGGGCGAGCAGTACGGATCCCTCCAATCCGCAGGGGACGGTGCTTGATTCGAGCGGCGTCTGGGGGAGTGTCGCGATAGGGCCCGGATTGTCGAGTATTGCTTTGACTTCCAAGTACATCGATACTACGATCTATTACCTTGACCTTACATCCCAGCTGACCAAGACCTTCAAAATAGCCACGCAGTCCTTCGACGGGCCGGTCGCAAAGACGGCCCTTTATGCGGATGAAATGTCCTTCGATCCCTCGGGGACGCTGCTTCTCTTTGATTCATTCAACCAGGTACCGGGCGCGCAGGGGGACACCCTGAGTTACTGGACTATCGATCTTCTGGATGTCACGAGCGGGACAATGGTGAATGTGTTCCCGCCTGAAACCAACATAAACCTCGCGAATCCGTCTTTCTCCAAGACATCAACCTACAGGTTCACCTTCGATAACTGGGACAACGCGGCTTCTACCGACTACGTCATGGCGGCGGATTTCAATACCGGCAACTCGGGAATGGTTGCCGGGCCGCAGACCGTACTCGGATATCCCACTTATTCCGCGGATGACGACACGATTGCGTACCACACGATCGTAAACTACCAGTCCGCGTTGCACGAAGGCATCGATAAAATGCCGCTTCAGGCCGATTTGCTAACGGGCACGGGATCGCCATTATCGCACACCGTGGATGCAACGTATCCCGTTTGGTTTGTGATCGGCAAGCGTTCGACCGACGTTCAAGATAATTGCCGGAAACAGCCCGTTGCTTACGGTCTCATGCAGAATTACCCCAACCCATTCAACCCGAGTACTAGGATCGAGTATCAGCTGGCGGTCAACAGTTACGTCGTGTTGACGGTTTACGATGTCCTGGGAAGGGAAGTCAGGACATTGATTAGAGGGCGGCAGAGCGCCGGTGCGCAGTCCGTTGTCTTCGATGCGGGTAACATACCGAGTGGAGTGTACTTCTGCAGATTGTCTGTCGTCGGATCTGAGGGAGCCGTCCCACATTCGAGTGTGCGGAAAATGGTTTTGCTGAAGTAGGAATATCATTCGGGAACGGCACCGTTGTTGAAACGGAAGGACTTTTCTCTTCGCGTCCGTCTTTTTGTGTTGACATTCATCATGGAATTTCCGAGATTTTTTATGCAGAGGTAGTTGCCGGAGTGTGTTGCCATTTAACCACGCTATGCTTCTGACACCCGTCTGATACCAGCGTTGCCTCGGGCGACGGCAGGAGTGGTACTGATATCGACCCAGTATATTTTAAAGGTCATGGTATCTGAGAAGGGAGGATGTGAAATGGATGCGAAACACTTGGCGGTACTGAGGAATGAGATTTTTTCACGCGTCAGGTCTATTCTTTACGAGAGGTATGGAGAGTTTGTACCAGCCTCTCTCATTGAAGATGAATCCCAGAGTGAGAACGCGGTAAGGACCATCAGGCGCGTCGAATCCTTCAAGGCAGACGAGGATCTCCTTGATCTCTTCGAGGCGCTTCAAAAAGTCTTTTCCGGGAATTACGGGTACTGTTTGTTCTGCAGAAAAGAAATGGATTTCTTAAAACTCAACAGGAACCCACTCGCGAAATTCTGCGACGACTGCGAGAGGATCCTCAGCCCCAGTTATTCTTCGGGGGGAACCGAAGTAGGAAGACAGTAGCTCCAAATCAACTTGGCCTTCACTACACGTAAAATCCGCGATTATTTACTGCCCCGTTGCAGGAACGGGCGGTAGCGTTTCAATCGGGAGGCTGGCCGGCGACACGGCAGTTATAATGGCTGAGGCAATTTCATCAAGGGAGACCACTGCGTCCGCGAGCTCCGCATCGACGATGGACTTCGGCATTCCATAAACCACGCACGACTCTTCGTCCTGGGCTATAATTTTTCCCCCCGCTTCCTTAATCAGCTTTGCGCCCTGAAGCCCGTCGTGGCCCATGCCCGTCATGACCGCAGCAAGCACTCTTCCGCCGAACACATCGGACGCCGAAGAGAACATGACGTCCACCGAGGGGCAGTGAAGTGTGTCAGCCGGTTCTTTTGTAATACTCAATTTGACGGTCGCCTCGCTTCTTCTGAATTTCATATGCAACCCGCCGGGTGCGATATAGACCTTGCCCCTGCTCAACTCCATTCCGTCTTCTGCCTCGCACACTTCCAGCCGGCTGATAGAATCCAACCTTTCAGCAAGGGACCTGGTAAAATGAGGCGGCATGTGCTGCACTACTGCGACAGGAAGAGGGAAGTCCTCTGGGAGGGAAGGGACAACCTTCTGAAGAGAGAATGGCCCGCCGGTGGAGATGCCGATTGTGACAACCTGTGCGCCGATCAGTTTCAACGCCGACGGTCGTCTCGAAGCGGAGGCCCTGTTCGTGAACGGCTTCGAGAAAATCCGCAGCCTGTTCCGGGTGATCGCTTTTATTTTTGAGATGAGATCGCACTTGATTTTTGTTATGTCAAGGGACACGTAGGAAAGCTGCTTCGGTATGAAATCGACAGCCCCGGCAGAAAGCGCGTCAACGGTTGCCCGAGCCCCTTCAACCGTAAGCGAGCTGAGCATGAGGACAGGGAGCGGATTCTCCTTCATAATTTTCTTCAGGGCGGTTATCCCGTCCATACGCGGCATTTCAACGTCGAGCGTCACCAGGTCGGGCTTCAATAGTTTGACTTTCTCGATCGCTTCGATCCCGTCTCTGGCCGTGCCGATTACCTCTATGTCCGGGTCGTCTTCGATCATCATCGATATCGCCTTCCGCATGAAAGCGGAGTCATCCACGACCAACACTCTGACACGCATATTAGCCCCGTGCTTCGTTCGCGACCGCAGCCCTCGAGGATTTCTCGACCAGTCGCAGCAGTTCGCCGGCATCCAGAATCATTATTACCCTACCATCGCCAAGTATCGTCGAACCTGCTATCCCGGGTATATTCCTGAGATATGCTCCCAGCGGCTTTATCACGATTTCTTTCTGCCCGACAAGTCTATCCACGACAACACCGAATTTCCGGTTTGCCACTCCAACGACGACCGTGTAAAAGGCCGCGGGATTCTCGTCCCTGCCCGGGACGTCAAGTAGCTCGGATATATCGACGAGAGGAAGCACCGTCTCTCTGAGCCTTATTACCTGGCGCCCGTTCACCGTGGAGACTTCCGGTTGAGAAGTGTGGACGACCTCGAGCACGGAGCTGAGGGGAATCGCGAACGTCTCGCCGCTCACGCCAACCAGCAGTCCCTGGATAATCGCAAGTGTCAGCGGGAGCTTCAGGGTGAACTTCGTGCCGTTTCCGATGGCCGACTCGACGGATATGGTCCCGTTGAGTTTCGTAATGTTCGTTTTGACGACATCCATCCCCACGCCTCTTCCCGAAACGTTGCTGACTTTCTGTGCTGTGCTGAAACCCGGAATGAATATCAGGCTATAGGCGTCCTCCGTCTTCATCTCACGTGCCTCTTCGGGTGATATCAGCCCCTTCTCGATAGCCTTCTGTTTGAGCTTCTCCGGGTCTATGCCCGCGCCGTCGTCCTGGACTTCGATGATGACATGGTTGCCTTCATGCCCTGCTGAAAGCCTGATCCTGCCAAGGCGCGGCTTGCCCGCGTTTTCTCTGACATCCGGCGGCTCGACGCCGTGGTCGGCTGCGTTCCGGATCAGGTGGACGAGCGGGTCGCTGATTTCTTCGATTATGGATTTGTCGAGTTCGGTTTCCTCACCCTGAATCTCAAGATAGATCTCCTTCGAGAATTCCCTTGCGATGTCCCGGACGAGACGGGGAAAACGGTTGAATACCCTCCCTATTTGCACCATGCGCGTCTTCATGACGGCTGACTGAAGCTCGGTCGTGATGAAATCGATCTGGGCACCCGTTTCGTTCAGCTGGCGATAAAAATCTTCCTCACCGTTCTCATCTTTGTCGAGTGAAACAATCTGCGAAAGCCGATTCCTTCCCAGCACAAGTTCTCCCACCAGGTTCATGAGGTGGTCCAGCCTGGCGACCTCGACCCGGATCGTGGTCTCTGTCAGCTTGTCCGCCCTGGCGGCTTCGGAAGATTGAAGCGTTGCTGATTCCTGCTGGGACGTTTCTCTTTGAGCGGCTTCGGTTTTTTCGCCTGGGGGGATCACCGGCGATCTTCTGTAATCTGCTTTTGGAGTTGGCGCTTCAGGCGCTCTGGCCTTACGTTCCTTAGCCTTGTCCTGAGCCGGCAAGACACCGCTGGAAAGTGACCCAAGCTCCCTGATGGTTGATGTCAGATCGATGTCCTTAAGGTCGCGGTCGACCACCTGTTTCAACAGTACTTTCATCAGATCGAATGCTTCCAGCATCACGTCGAGCATCGGAGGCTGAAAAGTGATCTCGCCCCGGCGTAGTTTGTTGAGAACGTCCTCGAAACTATGGGCGACGGTGCTCATTTGATCGAAGCTCAGGAATCCCGATGTTCCCTTTACGGTGTGAATGGCCCTGAAGATGGAATTTATCAAGTCCTTGTCTTCGGGCCTCTTCTCGACTTCCAAGAGTTCGTTGTCCAGTTTTTCAAAGATTTCATTGGTTTCAACTATGAAGCTTTCGACAATCTCTATCATGTCGTCGGAGAACATCGCGTGCTGAGCCATCGGTGTTAAGCTCCTTTCCCGAATAACTTGTCGATCTCAGCCTGTGAGGCGTGATCGGCCGGAGGCTCGACCGGTTTTCCGGGGATACCTCTCAGGTTACGGGCCCCGCTCACCACGTCATCGGCAGCTCTCTGGAGTTCGCCTGACCTGTCGTAAGACGCGAGCGGATCGAACGTGTAAGGTCCTCCTTGCTCTATTTCTGATACGAGGTCCGCGCCGGATAATTTGAACCTGTCAATCAGGTTTCCGAGTCTGTCCTGGACCGATTCTATCAGGTGATTGACCGAAGCGATTTGCTGAGAGGTGATGTCCTGCACCTGCAGCGAGATCATCATATCGTTCGATTTCGTCCTGATATCCTGCAGGTTTTCCTCAAGGCCGACCGCGTTCGACTTGAGCGCTTTCAAGTGATCGCGTTTCCTGTTGTGGGAATCGATCACCCTGTCGAGGAGATCCTTCTGGTTTTTGTTTAGCGACTTTTTCAGGAGTTCAAATTCCTCCTCTTCCAGCCGGCCCAAAGCCGTTAGATCGTCCGCGGCAGTCTGGAAATGGCTGCTCATCCCATCCAGCTTGGAGAGTTCGCCGTCAAGATTGTCGAGGTTTTCCGTCGTTGCTATTTCGGTCGCCTTAGTCACCTTGTCGAGCTGAGAAGACGCGCGCTGCATTCTGTTGGCGATTTCGTAAATGGACAGGTTGATGTCTTCGAGCACGGGTACGATATCGTTGACGAAATAGAACAGTTCCTCTAGAAACGGGATGACCCGCTGTCCGAGTATGAAGAGTGCGCGCAACTCGTTGATCTTGTCTAGGATTCCTCCAAGATTCTTGGAATTCATTTTCCCCTCTCTTAGACGGTTTTCAATATTTGGTCGATCTTTTCTTTAAGCACATGCGGCGTGAAGGGCTTGACAACGTAATTATTAACCCTTGCCTGAAGCGCCTCCACAACGTCTTCCTTCATCCCTCTCGCGGTGACCATAAGGATAGGGAGGTTCAGAAACTGCTCGTCAGCGCGGACGGCCTTGATGAATTCCAGGCCGCTCATATTGGGCATGTTCCAGTCGGTGATTACAAAGTCGATCTTCTCGACGTAGAGTTTCGTGATGGCGTCCTTGCCATCTTCGGCTTCGATGATATCGTCGTAGCCGATCCCTTTAAGGGCGTTGTTGACGATCCTCCGCATTGTCTGCGAATCGTCAACTACAAGGAATTTCATGGGCGTTCTCCTTAGTTTATGTACTTTGCCACTTCGTATTGAATCCGCTTCTGATCGAACGGTTTCACCAGATAAGAATTCGCGCCGAGTTTCAGTCCCATTTCGATTTCCTTCGCACTGCTGAGCGACGAGAGAATTATAACGGGCACCTCGTAATACTCGTTATCCTCGCGCAATGCCTTCAGGAATTCAAACCCGTCCATGTTCGGCATGTTCAGGTCAGTGATCACCAGATCGACTTTGTTATGGGAAAGTTTCTCGAGAGCATCCATCCCGTCTCTCGCGTCAACGACCGTAATACCAATAGATCGCAGAGCGAAGATCAGGAATTTTCTGATCGGCTCCGAATCATCAACTACCATTACTGCTTTTTCCATTGTTCCTTACTCCTTTCGGTAGGCGATTGCTTTGTCAAAATGCACAGGCTTAAAGGCCTGCGACAACCCGTAAAGTGTCTCGGAATATCCGACAAAGAAATATCCTCCTCTGTTCAGGCTGTCGTAAATCGACGATACAACGGCCTGCTTAGAATTGAAATCGAAGTAGATAAGCACATTCGCCGCGAACACGACGTCGAAGTCCCTCATCATCTTCATCCCGATCTTGTCGAACAGGTTGAGCTGCCTGAATTCGGCGGTTCTTCTTATCTCTTCGTTGAGGACGAATTTGTCTTCTTCCTGTTTGAAATATCTGTCCAGGTAATTCTTCGGCGTATTTCTTATCGAATACTCTTTATAGATACCTCTTCTTGCGACATCAAGAACCTGGGTGTTGATGTCGGTCCCGACCACCTCGAATTTCATCCCCGGGAACCTGGAGTGAAATTTCTCTCTTATAATGAGCTCTATCGTGTACGGCTCTTCTCCGGTCGAAGAAGCCGCGCTCCAGATTCTCACCTTATTACTTCCGATCTGTCTCTTTCTTTCTATCAGCTCGGGGAGGATGGTCCCTTCGAGTGCGGCCAACTGAGGCTCGTTCCGAAAAAAGAATGTCTCGTTTATAGTGATAGCATTTATGAGATGTGGCATCTCGACCGGTCCGGCCCCGTTCATAAGCTCGCCGTAGTAATCCTTGAATGTATCCACCCCCATCGCCGTCAGCCGGCGACTGACCCTGCTTTCGAGAAGGTACTTCTTGTTGTCCGCAAAAAAAATCCCGGTATGTTCATAGATCAGCTTGCGCAGCTGCTGAAAGAGATCGTCCGGCAGCTTTGTACTCTGAGGATATAAGATATTTGGCTGCGAAGTGTAGCTCATCCGTTCAATCCTGGTTCCGGGGGTTGGCTTCAGATGGAATGAGAGCCGCGGCGGCGAGACGGACCTCCTCGTCGTAGTCACCCTTAAGCGCCTGCAGTTCGGGTATGAAGAATTGCGGCCCTATTTTGGCGGCCAGGTCAAGTGCCAGGCCTTTGATCGCCGGTTCGGGGTCGTGAAGTCCGGATTTTATCAAACCGACGGCGCTCGACGTTCGGAAGCTGCCGCACATACCCAGTGCCGTTAATTTCATGTCGACATCGAGCCGGGCAAAGCTCCTTGCTATGAAAGTGGCGGCCTTGTCGAGGACTTCGGCCGACGGAGGAATCAGGTCGTTTTCCTGCAGGTTTTGAATCAAGGAAATGACGAGCATTGCCGGGACAGCCGCATCTCCGGTCCCTTTCGCGTGCGAAATGGCAAGCGGGATGGCTCTTTCCGGATAATTCCTGAGGACGGCGAGAATTGCGCTGTCTACGGATTCACTCTTCCCGGCGTGTGATATGATAGCTTTCAGGACCTCGTCATCCACAAAATGTCCCAGCCCGCGGACTGCCGCACGGACGTAAGTGGTATCTGAATCGTCCAGCATCGCCAGGAGGCCCGGCCTCAGATAGCCGGGAACCTCTCCGTCATAGCTCGTCGATTCAAGGAGTACCACTATTGAATGCAGGATCACGGGCTTCGCGAGCTCGGAGACGTTGGCGAGCTTCGAAAGCAGAACTTCCAGTATGCCGCCGTCTTTGCGTGCCGAAAGGGCTTCCGCTGCCTCGAGCTGTACCACGGGATCTTCGTCCGAAAGCGCTTTGAAGAAGAACTGCGATTTTGCCTCTTCCTGAAATTTCGACGCGGCATTCACCACATTCGGTCTTGCATATTCCACTTCGTCGAACAAATCCAAAATTCGTGGTAGGTGCTCCCCGGCATGCATAGCGCCCAGGGCATCTATCGCAGCGCATCCCACGTTCGGGTCGGAGTCCGTGAGCCGATCCGCGATTTTTCCTACAGAGGCCGGAGTGGCCGGGAGCTGGGCGATCAGGTCAACCGAGAACTTTCTTATGTCTTTATCAGCCGAATCGATATAAGGGAGGATGGCGTTTATGGCCGATCGAGCCATACGAACAAGCGTGTCTCCGGCTAGATTGCGGACCGCGATATTCGCGCTTGAAATGTGAACTGCAGTAAGCGACGCCGCTCTATCGTTAGAGCAGAGAACGAGAATGTGCGACGCTGCCTCGCGGACTCCTCGGTCAGTGTCAGTCAAAAAGAATGCAGCCGCTTCGAGCACCCGATCGTCGCAGCAATGATCGTATAATGCCTCGAGAGCGTACCTCCTGTCTGAAGGATCCGGAGTGTGAAGCTGTTGGATTAATTGGTCTATCATTTGTCTTCTAAAGGTTATTCGTTTGGATGATTTCGTTTCTTAGTTCTTCAAAGGTGACATTGTTGCAGCTTTGCTTCAGAGACAGGCGTTTTCCGTTTATTTCCGCCGCCACGCTCGGGTAAATCGTACCGAGCACGGTGAGCTTCGGGCTCCGCTTTCGGCTCATTTCGACAACCGTTTCCTGCTTTCTGGCGTTCAGTTCCTTCACGTATTCGTTCTGCCGCTGCAGCTTGCTCTGCAAGATCTTCAACTGGTCTGCCTTTTCGGCTGTAAAGCTGTTGCCTTCGATCCGGTCACGAACCAGGACATAGACCTCGTTCTTCAACAGGTCGATGTTTTTGGCCCGCTGCTCGATTTCCTTATCGATCGCGCTCATATCGTCGTTGAGGAGTTCCTTAAAGCCGAGTTTCAACCTGGTCGTGGAATACAATTCACCGCCGAGCGTATGTACTTCTATTTTCTCTCCGGCCGCGACGGTGCCTCCCATGATTATTCCTTTTGTCGCAAGGATGCTGTCGGATGCAATTAGGTGCGCATTGACGCTTTCCCTTCCGATCATGATGGATTCACCTGCCTCCACCATCTGGTTCAGCACCACGTTTACGGCAACATTTCCGCCAGCGCGTATCAAACCGTCGCCGCGGCCGACGAAGCTGCCCGTTACTGTGACACTCCCTTCGGCGATTATCTTGGCGTCTTCGACGGACCCCTGGACGAAGAGGTTGTGTTTGACTTTCAGGCTGCCGCTTCCTTTGACATCGCCGGTAATACGGAGAGATCCGGCGAACTCCAGTTCACCGTCCGAATAATCTATGTCTTCGTGGATGATATGCTCCTCTAAGATCTCGATGCTCGCGTTGCCGACGCGCAGGTTCCCGTCGACAGCGGCCTCCAGCCTGATCTCGTCGCCGGTTTCGATGCGTTTAATGTTCGGTCCCGTGAACATATTTGCCGCCCGACCTTGTTTCGGCAGTACTTTTCTGCCGTAGACATCGATTCCGACGCTTCCTGACGTCGGCTTGTGGATCACTCCCACAAGGTCGCCCACGAAAACGTTTTTTATGCCGAACTTTTTCTCTGCCTTCGATTTCACGCGGACGTCTGCCTGTTCAAAAAAGGCGTCGGTGCCGTCGGTGTGCCTGGATCCGCTGGCGATTAGGACGCGCTGACCGGGGTTCGATATCGCCCCGAGCGAAGCCTTCAGATCGATACCGTACGCTATCCCGTTAGCCTCGAAAGCCGCCTGAATGTCAGGCAATTGAACATCAGGCTCATCAACAGTCAGGTAAGCTTCGTAACCGTCGCTTGAGATCTCTATTTTCATTTTCTTTGAGATGAGCTCTCCCTTATCCACGTCGCTCAACTTATCGATTATTGTCATCTGGTTGTCCATTCATTTCACAGGCTGGCTTTTAATGTTTTGGCAGGGAATGTATTCCTTCCGGTTACGCTCGTGCCTTTGTAGCCGGCCGGTGTCATACCTAACCCGGCGCGGTCTTGACGGTGGAGCTTGAAATTTGATATGGTGTTCTGGAGATTGTCCGTCAGCCTGTTAAGGTCGTTGGCTGCGCGGGCGATTTGCGAGATCCCGTTTGCCGATTCCGCCGAAACGGTTGAGATGGACTCCACATTTTTGGATATCTGTTCGCTTGTCGAAGATTGTTCTTCGCTTGCCGCGGCAATCTGTGTCATCATGTCCACCACTTGCTGAGTATTCCCGACAATATTCTTCAGTGATTCTCCGGCTTTGTCCGCGAGCTTTATTCCTTCACTGACCTCCGTGCTTCCTCGTTTCATGGAGTCGACGGCCGCCTTTGCCTCGGTCTGTACGTTCTTTATCATCGAGGCGATCTGCTTCGTCGCCTGCGTGGTCCGCTCGGCAAGTTTCCTGACCTCGTCGGCGACAACAGCGAAGCCCCTGCCTTCTTCTCCGGCCCTGGCGGCTTCGATCGCCGCATTCAAGGCGAGAAGGTTCGTCTGGTCGGCGATGTCGTCGATGACCAGTATGATCTCGCCGATTGCCTGCGTGGACGAACCGAGCCTTTCCACGGTTGCCGCCGAGTCCTGCACGACAGCTGCGAGCTCCCGGATTTTGCTGACCGTCTCGGCGACGATTTGCCCGCCTTGCTCGGCGACGACTCCGTTGTCCTTGGCGATATCAGCCGTCTGGGTGGCGTTCTTCGAATTGTCGACAACGGTCCTGGTCATCTCTTCGACGGCTGCGGCGACCTCGCTCGTTTGAAGCGATTGTTCCTCGGCGCCTGCCGAAAGCTCCTCGGCCGAGCTGCTAATTTCAGCTGAAGCGCTCGCGACCGCGGAGGAGGTCTCAGAGACACGCTCGAGCGTCAACCTGAAACTCTCGATCATCGCCGCCACTTCCTCGCCAAGATTGTGAAGCTGGCTATCTTCACCGAATTCAACTTTGCATGTGAAATCGCCCGATGCCATGGAGAGCACAGCGCTCTCTATAGGCTTGATCTGCTCCTCAAGGTACGCGCGTTGCTTCTCGGCAATCCGTTTCATATCGATGAACGTCAGAAACGCTCCGACTATTTCGCCGTCGGCTTTGCGGATAGGACCTGAGCTGGCAATGACCGGTATGGATTCATTCTCCCGGTTTCTGATGTTGACTTCGTAGCCTTGAAGCGGTTTGCCGGAGAGCGCGCTTCTCGTCGCCTTTTCAGAACCGAAAAGTTCAAACGCTTTTACTTTCCCGACTATTTCTTCCGGCGTGACGCGCATGAGGTCGCAAGCCGATTTGTTGATGTATGTGATCGTCGTGTCCTTGTCGGCCATGAAGAAAGGGCTCTCTATGCTGAGCTGGATGCTGCTGGCGATTGCGGCTTCATCCCTGATGTAGTCTGTCATCGCCTGTATCGATTTGGCGAGAGTCCCTATCTCGCTTGCTGAGATGTGGCGGAGTCTGACGTCATAGTTGCCTCTGGCGACTTTGTCGGCGTCTTCGGAGAGTTCCCGGAGGGGATTTACCGTCCTTTTTGCAAACAGAATTCCCAGCAGAGTCAAGACCGTGCCGGTGAGCACCATCGTCGCAAAGTCACGGCTGAAGCCGGCGGCGAGGGAGACCGCGTCGGCAAATATCAGTGCCGCTATTATCTTCGTCGTGATTTTTACTTTTCTTGTCACCGGTATCTATCTTCCTTTGCTTTCCTAAGTATGGCTGGCAATTATCTCGCAGGTGTCATTGAGGCGACATCATCTTGCCCGACCTTGAATCTCGTTGTCAGCTTCTGGAGACGGCCGGTGAGTTCGTTCAAGTCTTCCGCGGATCTTGCGATCTGGGCGATGCCTTCCGCGGACGCTGATGAAACCGTGGAGATAGCGTGCACATTCCTCGACACTTGTTCGCTGGACGCCGATTGCTCCTGGCTCGCGGCCGCTATGAGGCTGATCGCGTCGACAATCACCTGGGCGTTGTGGACGACGTTCCCGAGCGATTCGCCCGCCTGATCGGCAAGCTGGATCCCTTCGGCGACTTCCTTGTTGCCGTGTTCGATCGCAACGACAGCATCCCTGGTGCCCTGCTGAATATCCTTGATCATTGAAGAAATCCGCTTAGTGGCCTGGGTGGTGCGCTCGGCAAGCTTCCTTACCTCATCGGCGACGACCGCGAACCCTCTTCCTTCTTCTCCCGCCCGGGCGGCTTCTATCGCAGCGTTGAGCGCGAGAAGATTAGTCTGGTCTGCGATGTCGTCGATGACGGAGACTATCTCTCCAATTTGTCCACTGAGTGCGCCAAGATCGTTGACGGTTTTCGAGGACTGTTCCACGACGGCCGCGATTTCTTTCATCTTGGCAACTGTTCTCTGCACTACGGCGCCGCCGTTCCGGGCCACGCTGCCGTTCTCCCGTGCGGAATCCGCTGCTCTGGTCGCGGTCCGGGAGTTCTCGACAACCGTTCTGGTCATTTCCTCGATGGCCGCGGCCACTTCGTTGGCCTGCGCCGACTGTTGCTGCGCGCCGACCGCGAGCTGTTCGGCCGAACCGCTTATCTGGACCGATGCTTTCGTGGTCGCACGCACCGTATGGACCACTTCTTTTATCATTTCGCGGAAGTTCATTGTAGTGTTGTTGAAACCATCGAACAGGTTTCCGATTTCGTCGTTGTTGGAGACTTGCAGCCAGACGGTCAGGTCGCCTAACGCAAGTTTCTCCATGGTCCCGAGAAGGGTGTCAATGCTCTGCGACAAGTATTGCCGTTGCTCCTCTATGCTGTCCGAGAACTTTTTCATCTCGGTGACGTCGGTCAGGACTTCCACTCCGCGTATTACCTTGTTTTCGTTGTCGGTTACTGAAGCCGCCCGATAAAGAACCGGCACCTGTGCGCCATAGAATTGGGCGGATGATTCACCGTTGATTACCTGCCGTGCATCCCAGGCTTTGGAGACAGGGCAGTCTGCGGTGCGGCAGATCGGGAGCCTGAAGATATCGTAACATCTTCTTTTTTCGACGATTTCGCTATATTTCCCCCCGGCGACAGCGAGCGCAGCTGCGTTGGCAAACTGGATTGTGAACTGCCTGTCGACAGCATAGACAGGGTTACCGACCTCGTTAAGGTATGCTGCGAGTTTTGCGATGTCCACGGACATGGTATTGAACGCGCGTGCGAGCTCGCCAAACTCGTCGGGCGATTCGACCTTCGCCTGTGTCCCCCACTTTCCCGCCGAAATGTCTTGTGCTGCGGCAGTGAAGCGTTTCAGCGGAGTTGTCAGCGATCGGTACCACAGGAATCCTGTCACTGCCGTTCCAAGAATAAGCAGATAGATCACCGACCAGAGTGCTGTTTCGAGTTCGTCCTCCCGACCGAGTCCCGCTGCACCTGCCTGCCTGATTTTTTCTTTGGCGGAGCGAACAAGGGACTGAGTCCTTGATTCGAGATCGGCGAAGCGGGATTGAATATCCTGTGCCGCTGATTTGAACTGTCCTGGGTTCCGGTATCTCAGCGATGGGTCGGCATTGGCCTCTGCTTTTTTAATCCCGTCCCAGGCTGCGGCGATTGCGCGCAGGCTGTCTACAGCATCATGGTCGTTTTCGTTCAATAGCGACTGCAACCGCCGATCGAACAATGCATATGAGCTGGCTGCATCCGAAAGGGAAGCCGCGCCGTATAACGAGCGAGTTTCATCGTAAGCGGTTTTCAATGACAACGTATGGAGGTCGTCGAAGGTCCGGCTCATGTTGACGGCGGCATTGATACCGGACGATGTGGCGGCGGCTGAACCGTGCATCCTGCGGCTGATGAATTCGCCGGACCCGGCCAATACAAGTATCGCCGTGCCGAATGACAGGAGGATGCGCGTTGAGAGTCGTATGTTCTTTAGCCGTTTCACTTGCAGCCCGCCTAGGTAAGGATTCTATAAAAATTGTGAGTTCAAGCTACCGTACCGGAACATCAGGTATTTGTTTCGGCTTCGACCTCGGTAAGCCTTTCCTGTTCGTCCGAAGAAAGCACTCTGTCGAGATCGAGAAGTATTAGGAGCCTATCCTCAAGTTTCGCAACACCAGTTATGTAATTGGTGCTGATATTGGTCGTCAATTCCGGCGGCGGTTCGATGATGCTCTTTTCAACCCTGATGACTTCCTTTACCTTGTCGACGAGGAAACCGACGACCTTATCAACCAACTCGACGACTATTATCCTCGTCTCGTTATCGCGTTCTTTTCGGACGATGCCGAAACGCTTGCGAAGATCGATGACGGGAACGATCTTGCCACGCAGATTGATCACGCCTTCGACGAAGTCCGGCGACTTGGGGACGCGTGTGATCTCCACCGTGCGGATTATTTCCTGAACCTTGAGTATATCCACGCCGAATTCTTCGCTTTCGATCACAAAACTTACAAGCTGGTAGATCGCTTCATTCGATTGATTGGATGCATTCATTTTTTATTTCCTCTTGGAACCGTTTGAACGAGAGTCGTGTCCGAAGGAGCCGCCGGACAATGGGACTATCTTGCCGTTTTCCCTCACGCCGTACGAGCCCCTGTCCTGGAATTTCGAGTCGAGCTGGAATCGCTCTATCAATTCCCTCAAGTGCTCCGTCAGGTGGTTGAGGTTCTCCGCCGTGTGCGCAAGGTCGACGGTCGCGCCTGAAACGTGTCCTGCGACCGTTGAGATACTCTCGACATTATGGGAGATCTGCTCGCTTGCCGAAGATTGTTCTTCTCCCGCGGCCGCGATCTGGTTGATCATGCCGACGACTCCGTTCACCGAGGCTATGATTTCAGAGAGTGACTCCGCCGCTTTGTCGGCCAGCTTCATGCCGTTCTCGGCTTCAGTGTTGCCCTCCGTCATGGCGATGACTACCTGTGTGGTCTCCTGCTGGATGCGCTTGATCATTCCCGCGATCTCTTTTGTTGCCGATGTGGTTCGCTCGGCGAGCTTGCGGACTTCGTCGGCGACGACGGCGAAGCCTCTGCCC
>VFSW01004144.1_pt1 | contig 21605 bp, 13 predicted proteins | sample 5358111 | NCBI WGS metagenome assembly VFSW01 (sample SAMN11554181, study PRJNA540505) | mine drainage metagenome | isolation source: sediment from site ElyBrook_90M | place: USA: Ely Copper Mine, Vershire, VT | collected 2017 | reverse complement strand
CCCGCCCGGGGCGGCGACCGGCCGCCGCGGGCGCGCCGGGCGGGCGCCGGGCGCCCGCGGCGCGACGCCCCGAAGGCTCGGTCTACCGCTACCGGCTGAGCCTCGAGCCGAGCCAGCGGCACTGGCTGTACGCTCTCGACTGGCCGACGACCTGGGACCTGCCGGGCGCGTACCTGACCGTGGACGCCATGCTGGTGCGCACCGCGGTTGTCAGCCGGCCCGTCGAGCTGTCGGTGACCTCGGATACCCGCGCGCCCGCCGACCTGTCGCTCGCCGCGCAGACTCGCGCCCGCGACACCCGGCTGCCCTCCGCGCGCAACCCGAGGACGGCGGCGCTCGCGCACGAATTGCGCGGCGCTCACCCGGACGATGCCGACTATGTGCGCGCGGTGCTCGCGATGTTCGGCAGCGAGCCGTTCTACTACACCCTCGAGCCGCCGGCGCTCGCCGCGAACCCGGTCGACGAATTCCTGTTCGACACGCGCCGCGGCTTCTGCGGACACTACGCCTCCGCGTTCGCGGCGCTGATGCGCGCCGCCGGCATCCCGGCGCGCGTGGTCACCGGCTACCAGGGCGGAACGTTCAATCGCTTCGCCGATTACTGGATCCTGCGGCAAAGCGACGCGCACGCCTGGGACGAGGTCTGGCTGCCCGGGCGGGGCTGGATCCGGGTGGATCCCACCGCGGCCATCGCGCCGCAACGGGTGCTGCACGGAGCGCACGCCGCCGGCGATCCCGAGAGCGCGCTCAGCGTCCGCTGGCGGGTCGATTCGCCCTGGATCGGCGATCTGCGGCTGCGCCTGGACGCGCTGCGCGAATCGTGGCGCGAGCGGATTCTGGATTTCGACCAGGCGTCTCAGGAGCGGTTGCTGCGGCGGCTGCACGTGCCGGATCCGGACGGACGCAAACTCGCCCTGGTGCTCGGGCTTTGTATGACGCTCGCGCTTGCGTGGCTCGCCTGGCAGCTGCGCCTCGGCCCCGCCTCGCCGCCGCCGGATCGTCTCGCGCGCCACTACCGGCGGCTGTGCCGGAAGATGGCGGCGGCCGGACTGCCGCGCCTCGCCCACGAGGGCCCCGAGGGCTACGCGGCGCGCATCGCACACCGCCGTCCCGATCTCGCCGCCGAGTTCTCCGCGCTGTGCCGCGCCTACTCGGCGCTGCGCTACGGCCCGGCGGCGGCGCCCGGCATGGTCGCCCGCTTCGCCGCGGCGGTCCGCCGCTTGCGCGTGCGCTAGGCGGCGAGGTTCTCGCGGGTCCTGAGAAAGCCGATCTCCGGCCAGCGCTCGACGGTCAACTCGAGATTGACGCGAGTCGGCGCGAGGTACACGAGTTCGCCGGCGTGGTCCCGGGCGAGATTGTCGTGCGCCTTGTCGCGAAATTCCGCCAGGCGCTTCTCGTCGGCGAGCCGCACCCAGCGCGCCACGGCGACGTTGACCGGCTCGAACACGCACTGCACGCCGTACTCGTCCTGCAGGCGGAACGCCACCACCTCGAACTGCAGCTGGCCGATGGCGCCGAGAATCATGTCGTTGTTGCGCAGGGGCTTGAACAGCTGGGTCGCCCCCTCCTCGCACAGCTGCGACAAGCCCTTCTGCAGCGCCTTCATGCGCAGAGGATCCTTCAGCACCGCGCGGCGAAACAGCTCGGGGGCGAAGGTCGGCACGCCGGTGAAGGTGAGCGGCTCGCCCTCGGTGAAGGTGGCGCCGATGTTGATGGTGCCGTGGTTGTGCAGGCCGATGATGTCGCCCGCGTACGCCTCTTCGGCCTGGCTGCGGTCCGCCGCCAGGAAGGTGAGCGCGTCGGCGATCCGCACGTCCTTGCCCAGACGGACGTGGCGCAGGCGCATGCCGCGCTGGTAGCGCCCCGAACACAGCCGCATGAAGGCGATGCGGTCGCGATGCCCCGGGTCCATGTTCGCCTGGATCTTGAAGACGAATCCGCTGAGCTTCGCCTCCTCGGCCGCGACGATGCGCTCGAGGGCCGGTCGCGGCTGCGGACCCGGCGCGTGCTCGACGAAGGCGCGCAGCAGCTCGCGCACCCCGAAATTGTTGACCGCCGAGCCGAAGAATATCGGCGTCTGCCGCGCGGCCCGATAGCGCTGCAGATCGAAGGTCGGGCTCGCCCCGCGCACCAGCTCCACCTCGTCGACGAAGCGCGCGTAGCGGTCGCCGAGCAGCTGCATGGCCGCCTCGCTCGCCAGGCCGTCGATGGTCTCGTGGCTGCCGAGCCGGCCCTTCTCCTCGGGCAGATAGAGGTGGATCCGGTCCTCGATCAGGTGGTAGGTACCGAGCAGATCGCGACCCATGCCGATCGGCCAGGTCACCGGCGCGCATTCGATCTTGAGCACTCTCTCGATCTCATCGAGCAGTTCGATCGGCGGCCGGCCCTCGCGGTCCAGCTTGTTCACGAAGGTCATGATCGGCGTGTCGCGCAACCGGCACACCTCCATCAGCTTGATCGTGCGCTCCTCGACCCCCTTGGCGCAGTCGACCACCATCAGTGCCGAATCCACCGCGGTCAGCGTCCGGTAGGTATCCTCCGAGAAGTCCTCGTGGCCCGGGGTGTCGAGCAGATTGACCACCCGCTGCTCGAAGGGAAATTGCATCACCGAGGAGGTCACGGAGATGCCGCGCTGCTGCTCGAGCCGCATCCAGTCGGAGGTCGCGTGACGAGTCGCCTTGCGGCCCTTGACCGTGCCGGCCATCTGGATGGCGCCGCCGAACAGCAGCAGCTTCTCGGTCAGCGTGGTCTTGCCCGCGTCCGGATGCGAAATAATTGCAAACGTCCTTCGACGCTTGATTTCATTGATAATTTCTACTTCTGTCACCAATCGATTCCTCGAATATGTACACGTTTATGTACACGGATCGCAAAGCACGCGCTGCCGATAAGGGCCATAAGCAGCCCCGGCGCGCAAAGCGATGGGCGACAGCGTAAGTCTCTGAGAGCATTCATTATAGTTCATAGTCAACCTTTAGGACGAATAGTCGGCTAGCTCGTCATAGCATCTGCCGTGACCGAGGAACTTGTCCCCTTGCTGGCAGGCGCCTCCACCTACGCCGCTAGGCCCCTAGGGAGCGCCCAGGACCGCTGCTCTCGAGGCGAGCGGCGGCCACGCGTCAGGGTCTCTTGGCCACAGCAAGCGGGGGACGGGGCATAGAAAGTCCTGGTGCCGCGCGATTGCACCGATATCAGGGCGCGCGCGATCGGGCGCACACAGGTGTCAATCTGGGCGTAGGGGCGCAGCCCTTTCGCAGAGGTCCACCAGCTGCGGCAGTGCATCACCGACGGCGGCATACGAGTGATGAAAGATCATCGCGGCCACGCTGAGGTTTAACGCGCAAATCATTTCGTGTGAATGCGCCCCGCGGACGTTGGAACCCAAATCGATCAAGCCTGTATCTTCATGAGGATGCGAGTAGAGGCCGGCGGCCCCGTCGTGATTGGGGTGCGAGTATTCGCATAGCGCAGCGTACTGGCCGGCGTAGCCGCTAATTTCTTTGTCAACCTGCCCGACGAAGGTCAGCACATTAATGGCTTGGGGCACGCCGTCGGCGTGCGCGCTCGGATCCTTGTATCCGACTACTAGCTGCTTCAATTTCTCGTCAAGCTCAGCGAGGTTACTGGACTCTATGGCCCGCCTAATTTTGGTGTCGAGGTACCACAGGGCGGCAGCTGTCTCCACAGCAGCGCGCGTCAGCAGCATGGCCGATGCCAGACGTTTTTGGTCCAGCTTTTCCAGAGCGTCCTGTGCCAGTTCGGTAAACCGCCAAAGCAAAGTTTCGCGGCACCAAACCGCGTTGCCCGCCAGCTTCACGCGCGAGATCGCAGGAGCATCAATTTGCGTCGGCAAGCTGCGCGCGAACGCGTCCAGATAGCCAGCAATTTCGGCCTTGTAATCGGTAACCGATCGTTGAGTTTTCATACGCTGAAAGCCTGCGTCAGAACGCGGTAGCGCGGTGAATTTAAGAAGTGCCCGTGAGAATGACGTCGTCATATCTCAACCCTTCCCAGTCTTTCCCGCCACCGTCTCCAATCCGGCTGACACCGGGCCAGCATTCGCCAGAAAGCCGGGCCATGATTCGGTATGCGCAGGTGCACGAGCTCATGGGCTACAACATAGTCCAAGCAGCCCAACGGCAACTTGATCGCCTCAATATTGAAATATATGCGGCCTCTAGCGGTCGTCGATCCCCAACGCTGGCGCATAACCCGAATGGCGATAGGCGGTTCCTGCACCCCCAGCCAAGTTGTCGATGCCAATGCACGACGCACTCGTTCCGAGAGCACACACTCTGCGCGTTCCCGGTACCAGGATTCCATGAGTCGCTGGATACCGCGTCGGTCGTGCGGGTCCGGCACAGTCACCACGAAGTGGCCGCTCACTAGCTTGACTGACCGGTCCGGTCCTCTAATTGGCTTCAATCGATACTGACGGCCCAAATATCTGTGGGTCTCACCAGCTATCCACTGTCGAGGACCCACCGGTTGCGGGAGGCGCTCCAGCGTTTGGCGCTGCCGCCGAATCCACGGCAGCCTGCGGCGCACAATTTGCTCGATGCGCAGAGGATCCGCAGCCATGGGAGCCAACACGACCACACGTCGATCTGGCTCTACGGTGATTGCTACCGTGCGTCGCCTGCCCGTTCTTTGCAGCTCATACCTCAACACACCAAAAGGTTCCAGCAACTCCTTGAGTTCCGTCGCCGTCATCAGGGCACTCGCCGGCTGGCAACATCGATGATCCGCTCCAGAATCCGATCGATAGTGTCAAACGACAGTGTCCACCCCTGTTGTGCCTTAAGGGCAAAAATCGCATCTTCAATCTCGATCTTCATCCGATTTTGCACGTCCGGATCTTCAGCCCAGTCTACTTTACGTAGGCGCCCAATAATGTCGTCTATAGTCACGGCCAATTCCGCAGCCAGGGTTTCGGAAATTGTCACGGCGCTCTGACTCAACTGATCACGCACCACGTCGTAGTAGGTCTTCGCCACATCTCGGTTTTTGAGAATTTCCGGTGTCGCTTCGTAGCCTCGCCTGTCACGCACTCTCTCGCACAACTCTTCCATCTGTTTAAGGCAATCGAGCTGTGTGATCCGCTGCTCTCTGGCGTCATGGAGCGCCTTGTCAATTAGTTCAGAGAATCTGCGGTAAAAGACCGGATCCTCATCGTAGTGCTCATGCACCGATCGTCGTACTCGGTTGGCAATCACCTCTGCCTTAGCCTCGGCGCCGTTCGCCGCGCTGACATCCTTGGCGAAGGCCTCCTTGTCGAGTATTGATACAGGATCGACCAACGTCTCCACTTCCCCCGCACCCACATATGTATCTAGCAGCTTTTGGATCGGAGCCTGGTATTGTTTAAAATCCACCTTCTCGGCATAACGGCGTGCGACCGATGCTCGCAACTGCATAAAATATCGAAGGTCGCGTCGATAGCGCTCTACCTTTTCTGGCGGCGTTCGCTCATGAAATGCAACACTGGCCAATGAGAGCCGTAACGCCTTGGCGTAGGCCGTCAGGCGTTCATAAAATCGATAGCGCTCCAAATCATTCCCAAGGAAGCGTTCCATAGCTTCATGGTCATCCTTGCGGGCCACGGTCCTAAAAATGTCCCAGACATCGCTATGCCTTTGAGGCAGCTCTTTCACCGCGTCATCCAGCGGCGTCAGGACATCTTGAAGATGAGCCTCAAAGTCGTTGGCCGCGTCAGTGTATTGCTCCAGAGCCTCGCTCAAATGCTCTAGGACGCCGTAGTAATCGACAATCAGCCCGACGTCCTTGCCCTCGGCCACACGGTTCACACGTGCTATGGCCTGCAATAGCTTATGGTCCTTGAGGGATCGCGTGAGATACAGCACTGCATTCTGGGGTGCATCGAATCCCGTCAGCAGCTTATCTACTACGACAATGACATCAGGCTCTTCCGCCGACTTGAAACGCGTAGTTAGATCCTTCTGATAACGCGCCTCATTCCCGTAGCGCTTCATCATGCGCTCCCAAAACTCATTGACAGCTTGCTTGCCTCGAGCTTCGCTCTCCTCGACATCCTCATTGCCCTCTCGGGTGTCGGGCGGCGAGATCAGTACTTCGCTGGTCACCATCCCAAACTCATCTAGAAAGCGCTTGTACAGGAGTGCTGTAGCTTTCGAGGGTGTAACCAACTGACCCTTAAATCCCGTGCCCTTGAAATTGGTTTGAAAGTGGCTACTTAGATCCCAGGCAATCGCCCTCACCTTCTGCTCTGTACGATTGAGCTGATCGGCTGAGGAGTACTTACGCTTCAGGTCGGCCCTTTGAGCTTCCGTCAGGCCCGCCGTATAGCGCTTGAACCATTCATCGATAGGAATCTGATCGACCTGTTGATGTACATAGCGCCCTTCATAGAGCAGCGGCACCACAGCTTTGTCGGCCACGGCCTGATCAATGGTGTACGCCGAGCCGATGAGTCCACCGAAGCGCTCAATCGTTGGCAACTGTGATTTAAAGACCGGAGTGCCTGTAAATCCAATGAAACAAGCGTGAGGCAGAACTCGGCGCATCGCAGCATGAAACTGGCCGGTTTGGCTGCGATGTCCCTCATCAACAAGCACGAAGATATCCGGGCTGGTAAGCACTGCGTCCTTGATGTTGACCGCAGCCTCAAATTTCTGCAGCAGCGTTGTGATCGCTTGCGTGCGCCCTGTCTGCAATAGTTCCAGCAGATGCTTGCCAGTCGCAGCCTGGGCGGTCTCCACGCGGCTCGCCACAAACGTCCCGTAGATCTGATCGTCCAGGTCCACGCGATCGGTGACAAGCACGATCCGGGGACTGCGCGCGGCGAAGCGCGTCAGCAACGCGTTGGCGAGCATTACCATCGTTAGCGACTTACCGCTGCCCTGCGTGTGCCAGATCAGCCCGCCGCGTCGCTGCTCGGCGCTCTCCGGCTCACCGAGTCGCTGCAGAATGTTCTCCACGGCGAAAAACTGCTGGTAACGCGCGACTTTTCGCTCGCCGGCGTCAAACACCGTGTATCGACTGGACAGCGCTAGCAATCGCTCCGGACGTGCAATGGCAAATAGAAGCTGATCCTGCGCTGTTGGCGTCCGGCCTGTCGCAGTTACTTCAGACCACCAAGACCGTACTACGGCCGTCGTTGAGCCAGCAAATCTATGCGGGTCCGGTGCAAACGTGCGCTGCGATTCCGCAGCTGTCAGCGGGCTAGAGAGCAGGGCCGTAAGCGGAGCCTCCAGGTCTTCCTCTCTCCAGCCATGCCACCAGGGCAGGGACGTGCCAGTCGCCCCATACTTTGCCTGATTCACCGCAAGTCCGAACAACACCTGCGCATAGTGATATAACTTTGGAATCTCTCCTTCGCGCTGATTGCGAAGTTGTTGGCTGATGGCCTGTTCCAACGGATCCGAACCCCCAACATCTCCGGGCCGCTTGCATTCCATCACAGCAAACGGAATTCCGTTCACAAACAGCACGATGTCCGGTCGGCGCGTCGCGGTTGCGCCAAGAGATTCCACCGCAAACTCATCCGAAACGTGATAGACATTTCGCTCCGGACACAGCCAATCCACGAACCTCAATTGGTAGCTTTTGGTATCACCCTCGACTGCCTGTGGAATACCTTTCCCCCAACGGAGCAGTTCCCACACCTTCTCGTTCGTGCGTACCAAACCATCGTCCCCAGGATCGCTCAACGCCCGAATGGCTTCCTCAATTGCAGACCGATCGAAAGGGTATTGCTTCCCCCGATATTCGAACTGATTGATGGCCATCAGCTGAGACTCGAGGATCGGACGCAGAATCACTTCGCCCTTCCTTCCACCTCGAAGCCTCAATGCCTCAACTGGGCTCAGCAACGTCCAGCCAAGCTTCTGTAACAGATGCAACGCCGGTAGTTGTGACAGTGTGTCCTCCGTAAATGCCGGCGTAGACTCCGGAATGTTCATACAGCAACCTTTAGGTCGCCAGATAGGAGTCGGAGGAGGAGAGCACGCTGATACTGTTCAAACTGCCCCCGCAGTGCAACGAGCAGATCCACCTCCAGGTCGACCGAGTTCAACGTATTTGCGATCCGCGCCTGTTCATCCACCTTGGGCGCTGGAACGCGCAATGTTGCCAAATCCGCGAAATAGATACGTACTCGAACGCTGCCAGCGCCGGCACGTTTCATAAAACTTGTCCAAAAAGAGGAATATCGAATCTGGTTTATGTAACCCGGTAGCGAAACCCCCTTCCTGCACCGAAAGACAACATAGTCGGGGCTCACGAGTACAGGCCGTCCAAGACTATTGTGCGCGATCGAGCCAATATTCAATCGCATTGGGTTGTAGGCAAATGCGTCCGGTGGAACAATCTTGTATCGCGTCAAGTCCCCTTTGCCTCGAACACGGTCCCGCATTTGCACCAAGCCGACAGCCTTAATCACGCCCATGACGTCATCCGCCTCTAGCTGGGTCCCGTTCCGTTCGGAGACCTCCTCGCAAAGCTCGTGAAACGGGTGAGTCTCCCAAAGCCGCCCACGAAATTGGGAACAGCGGGTATGCCCAGCAAGCATTTGCTGCATCAGACCACGTTTGAATGCCCGCTTGGCGGCCTCCAGTTGTTTGAGCGTGTCGATATGTCGTTTGAATAGTTGCGCCACACTAACAATCTTGGATTGCTCCACTTCCCGCGGAAGTGGCATTTTGTAACGCAACCACCTATCAGTACGAAAAACGAGCTTTTCAATCGATACGCCAACGCTTGAATGAAAACATGTCTGTTGAAAGTACTCAGTGCTGGCGAAGAGATCTAGAAATTCTGGTAGTAGTCCAGTCTTCGGACGAAATACATCGTATTCACCAGAGACAATGGATCCATCTAACTCACGTGGCACAAGCCCACACGCACCGTGGGCAATTTGTCTCTTCGCAATGACAAAATCGCCCTCACGCAGCTCGTATTGGTCCTTCGTCTTGATATCCCGCCCACGCAGCCTTTCGCGTGCGACGATGCCACCCCGATTTCTCTTTGCTACGATTAGCTGGTAGGTCGTATCTAGATTGATGTTCACTCGCCGAAACACCGGCTCCAACAGGTCACCGAATGGAATCAATTTCCACCGCGCTGCGAAACGATCTAAGCGCGGTAATCCTGCTTTGATCGATCGGGGGTAATCACCATTACCCCGTGTCATACGTCAAGAGCCTTGAGGGCTCGCGCAAGGGCGGCGCGCGTCTTAGCCAGCTCCGCTTCGATTCGCTTTATATCCCCCTTAATCGACCCTAAATCAACTACCGCCTCTTCTTCAAACGTATCCACATAAAGCGGAATATTGAGGTTGTATTCGTTCTCTCTAATCGTCTTGAGTTTCGCTATGTGCGCGTACTTTGCAACATTTTTGCGCGCCCGCCAGGTCTTAACAATCCTGTCGACATCACTCTCGCCAAGTTTATTCTGGTTTTTGGCGACGACAAATTCGCGACTTGCATCAATGAAAAACACGTTATCTTCCGGCTTGTTTCGTCGGAAAAGCAAAAGTGCCGCAGGAATACCTACGCCGTAGAACAAATTTGCGGGAAGCCCTACGACGCCATCGAGCAAGTTCTCGTCAATGAATCTCTGCCGAATAAGTCCCTCGGAGCCTCCACGGAACAGGACGCCGTGAGGGACCACAACGCCAGCACGGCCATCCGTTTCATTCAATACTTCGACCATGTGAGAAATGAACGCGAAGTCGCCTTTGCCTTTGGGAGGTATCCCGCGCCAGAACCGTTTGAACGCGTCGTGCTCGGCGATCTCGGAACCCCACTTGTCAAGTGAAAACGGCGGATTTGCAACGACAACATTGAACTTCATCAGCCGGTCATCCTCGACCAATTTTGGATTGCGGATGGTGTCCCCTCGCTCGATGCGGGCGTTGTCGAGCCCGTGTAGGAACATGTTCATGCGGGCGAGAGCCCAAGTCGCGCCATTGAGTTCCTGGCCATAGAGGGCAAAGTTCTCTGAGCCGACAGCACGACCGGCGCGAATCAAGAGAGACCCAGAGCCGCAGCAAGGATCGCAAATCCGGTCCCCATCCTTGGGTGCAACAATGGTCGCGAGTAGCCGCGATACTTCGGCAGGCGTATAGAATTCCCCACCCTTCTTGCCGGCGTCGGACGCGAAATTGCCAATCAAATATTCATAGACGTCTCCAATGACGTCGCGCCCGCCGACTACAGAAGGCCGAAGATCAAGCCTTGCGTCGCTAAAGTCATCGAGCAGATGCTGCATCCGGCTGTTTCGTTCCTTCGTTTCCCCAAGATTGGCTTCGCTGTTGAAATCAATATTTCGAAACACTCCTTCGAGCTTGCCCTTGTTTGCATCTTCGATTGCCGCCAATGCCTTGTTGATCCGCTCTCCAATATCTGGCTGCATGCGCTGTGCATACAAATGCAGAAAGTCGCACTGCTCCGGCAGCACAAAGCGCTCACGTGCCATGGCGCGGGCAACTCGGGTACTGTCTCCGCGATATCGTTTCTCGTACTCCTCGCGCTTTTCTCGATGAAGATCGGAGAGATATTTCAAGAAGAGCATAACGAGGATGTAGTCCTTGTACTGTCCAGCGTCGATGGTTCCGCGAAACGTATCGCACGCGCGCCAGACTATCCCGTTGATTGTCGCTTGATCGGTCATTGTTTTAAGCCCTCTTGTCCGACGCGGCGGCCTTCCAAACCAGTGCGTCTATAAATTTGTGGTTCAGCTCGGAAAGGTCGGCAACAAGTCGTTGCTCTTGGCGCTGTAGGAGATCGATAGCTACAATTTGGTGCTGAATGCCGATCGCCGGGACAGGAAGCCGTAGTTCTTCTATGTCTGCTCTCGATAGGAATGGAATATAGGTTCCTCTTGCTGTCGCACGAAGCGCTTGACGGGTGCGGGGGTGATTTAGGATCCAACTCAAGTATTCCGGAACTATCACAGGCGAAGGTCGGATGACCATGAGCCCAAGGGCCGCGACGCCGTGTAGCGGCTTATCGAGCACGACGGCCGGAAATTTGTTCCCTCGTGACTGGAGCAGTACATCGCCGACGTCGAGCAGGTGTTTGTCATAGCGCTTGGGCTCATCGGCGATCCGCAAGCACCCCTCGGGATTGAGGCCCGCCAATTCGTCGACATCCTTCATCTGCACGACCGCAAGTGTCCCATCTGGCACGGGCTCTACGCGGCCGCGGAACGGGAACCCCGTCCGGATCTCGGCGATATCGGCGAGCCTCCGCATCACGACGGCATATGCTCCGCTGCTGTCCCCGTATCTGCGCTCACAACGGTCAGTCGCGGTTTCTCCGCTGCCTCATCAGGTGCTGCCAGCAGCAATCCCTCAACCGGTGGCAAACTGCTTCCCACGACACCCTGCAAATCACCATAGAAGCCGCTAACGCCGCTGAGGATGCGATCGAGTTGCTTCTCCCGCTTGTTGAACTGAGTCAATGCAGTGCGCTTTTCCCGATCGAGCTCCGAGCGCATCTCAATGTAGGCTTCTGAAACGCCTCCGATGCGCTGCCGGAACTGAGGGCTGGTGAGATACGCAAAGAGATGATCCTTCTTGGATTCCGCCAACACGCCAGCGCGACGCGCTACAAAGACTTCGATCAGGCTGTGTCGGAGGACGGTGGCCACCGAGACGACTGCGCGGAGCGATATGACCCAGACACCATCGCGGAGATCAGATATCGTGAGACCCTCGGGCAGCGTCTCCGATGCGAGGGCCGCGACATCGGCCTTAGCATCCCGTTGATCATCACGAAGTTTGGCGAGCCACGGGTCGCTCCAGTTCTTGGTACGTTTGGTTTCCCAAATAATCTTGCCGCACTCCGAGCCGCTGGCTGATATGACTGTCTGCAAAAAGTCGGCTCCACGCTGACCTTTGCCCACCCGTTCAAATCGATCGCGGGGAAAGGCTTCCTGCAGCCTGCTCAACAGATCCAGTTCCATCACATCGCCGACGAGTTGCTGTGGGGCCTGGGCGCCCTTGCGTCGCAGCTCCTCGATCTGCTCGCGCATCGCCCGTAGCTGCTCGTCCTTGTCGCCGAGCTGGAGGCGAAATTCGTCATCTCGTTCCTTTGCGGTCTGAGTACGCACCTTGGCGCGTTCTTCCTCGAGCCGGCGGGCGACGGTTAACTCGACTTCGCGCTTGGCTTCCTCGGCCTCCGTCTTGAGCCGCAGCGCGTCGAGTTCCGCAGTTTGGGCGACCACAAGCTTCGCGTCCTTCTCGGCGATGATCTCCTCCGCCACCTTTAGCTTGGAGGCGGCTTCCTCGGCACCCTTACGTTCGGCCTCCGCTGCGATAGTTAGGCGGATCGCATCGACGCGCCGCTGTACGTCAAGCTCTGCTTCTTGTTTGTCCTGCTCTGCACTTTCCTGGGCCTTGCGCGCCGCAAGTTCTGCCTGCTGAGCGGCGCGCAGTTTGACGTCCTTGTCGGCGATGCTTGCCTGTGCCGCGGCCAGTTTCACGCTTGCCTCTTCGGTCGCCTTCCGGGCCGCCTGCGCGGCTACCTCAGCGCGCATGGCGTCCACACGTCGCTGCACGTTGAGTTCCGTTTCACGCTTTGCCTCGTCGGCTTCCTCTTTGGCCCTGCGTGCATCCAGCTCCGCCTGCTGCGAGGCGCGCAGCTTGATATCTTTCTCGGCAATCAGCGTTTCGGCCGCAGCCAACTTTCCCTTTGATTCTTCAGTAGCCTTGCGAGCGGCCTCGGCCGCAATGGACTCGCGCATGACGTCAACGCGACGTTGCACATCCAGTTCGACCTGCTGCTTGGCCTGCTCGGCGTCCTCTTTCGCCTTGCGAGCGGCTAGCTCCGCCTCTTGAGCTGCCTTCACCTTGGCATTGCCATCGGCGATGACGGAATCGCGCGCGGCCAACTCCGCGGCGTGCTCGCTTGCTGCCTCCACGCGAGCCCGTTCCGCTATAGCGGCTCGCTCCGCATCGAGCGACTTCACCGCTTCCGCGCGCGCCTGTTTGCGCGCTGCCTCCAAGACCGATTCCGCCAGTGCTTCGGTCAGCTCAAACGACTCTGCGCACTTCGGGCAGTTGATAGTTACTTCGTTACTCATACACATGACCCTCCTTGGGCCGGATGAATGAGCTGGCGTTGACCGAAGATTCCGAATCCGCCACAGTGGCGTTGCTTAGTCGGCTCGGGCGCCAGCCCGGGTTGCTAAACCAGGGGCTCGGTGCGTCAACACCGGGCCCCGCTTGTTTTGATGCAGACTAATGATGTCTGTACCAGAACGTGGAGAGCCTAGCCTCACTTCGGATGGCAGGTCAAGTCTTTATGTGCAGACTTCGTTTGTCTGCACGCTAGAGGACGACCGCTCACCGCGATCTTTGGCGGCTAAGCTCGAAAGCGGTGCCTAACGTCGGCCCCTCCCGCGATTCCTGCACGCATACATGCATTAACCTCGCATTCACAGAATAGATGCGACGTTTTGTACCACTTTGGTAGAAAGATTGCTATTCTATAAATGAAATCTTTCATGGGGGATGCGAATGTCAGAGCAAGATCCGACGATTGGACCGACTGAGCTTGGTCGCCACTTGATGCGGGTCCGCGATCGCGCAGGGATGAAACAGGCAGAGTTGGCTAAGCGAGTCGCCCTTAGCCCCGCTGTTCTCTCACGAATTGAGAGCGGTGACCGCGCGGTAACGCTACAAGAAGTGGAAGACATCCTCACCCAGATTGGGACCCCGGAGGCCGCAGATCTAGCCAAGGCGTTGCGGCGTTCCTGGCATGTATTGCCTCAACCGCCACTTGACCATCCGGACCAAGAGCTTTTTTGGGAGGCCGAGCAAGTCGCCGGCGACCTAGTTGCGCTCCGGGACCAGCCGGATACGCCCCATGCTTTTGAGCGCCGACTTTCCGAGTACATCGAGGAACTTAAGCGCTGCGCGGACTTGCTCCTTAAGCGCGGGCACCAGGTCGCATTTATCGGGAGCATCGGCGTGGGCAAATCAACGGCCATCTGCCGGATGACAGGGCTTGAGACTCAGAAGGAAGACGGCACGTCAGTCCCCGTGCTGGAAGTAGGAGGTGGAGGGGTTACAGTCTGCGAGGTGCACCTGCGTACCGGCCCGGACTATGGCCTCATTGTTGAGCCGCGGAGTGATGACGAGATTCGCCAGGATGTCGCCGACTTAGCCGACCATGTTCTCAAAGGCAACGTGCCCATCGAGGAAGATGGCCCCGCAGCGTCGGAGGCCCAGGGTATCTCCAAAGAAATATCGCGCGCGCTACGCAATATGGCGGGACTTGCCGTCCAGCGATCGAGAACCCCTGAAGGCAAACGAATTGTCGTCGATCCAGCAAAGACGTTGGCGGAGCAGTTTCCAACGCAACGTGAATTCGTCGTCGAAGTTTTGAGTCGAATGGACTTACATCGGCGAGACCGGCGCGATGTCTGGTACGAGGGAGCTAGCGGCAAGTCCCCGAAGGTCTGGCTGCGCGACACCTTCGCAGCTATCAACAATGGTCGCCATTCTGATTTCACGCTACCGAAACGCGTCGAGGTAGTAGTGCCAGAGCACCTACTCAACGCGTCGGACCTGACGGTGCGTTTCATCGATACGAAAGGCATCGACCGCACAGTAGCTCGGGAAGACATTGAAACGCATTTCGATGATCCTCACACCCTCGCCGTGCTGTGTTCGAACTTCAATAACGCGCCAGCGGCGGAAGCGCGTCTGCTATTGGAGCGCGCCAAAGAATCGGGGGTTCGCGGTCTGGAAATCAATGCCTCGCTTCTAGTATTGCCGCGACCCAGCGAGGCGCTGGCAATGAAAGACGACGCCACTAGCTCTCCGGTTGACACTGTGGATGAAGGCTACGAGCTTAAGACCGAACAAGTGGCCTTAGCGCTGGAGCCATTGGGGCTGCAGAGCCTCGCGGTTGGCTTCTATAACGCCAACGAGGACCCGCCAGCCCGCGCGCAGGCCTTTCTGTTAGAGCGCCTGGGGCGCGCTCGCGATGCCTTCCGTACCCGCATTCAGGAGGCGACGCATGGGGCACGAGCGCTCCTGAACAACCATGGCGAGGAGCGGATTCGCGCAGTGTTGCGCGACGCTGGGGACAGCCTACGCACGTGGGCGTCGATGAACGCCGGCGTGCCCAAAGTTCAGGCGCACGTCCAAGAAAGCCTGCTGACTCAGATTCAAATTGCTTACGCCAGCACAGTACGCGCTGCGGTACGTCGCGAAGGGGAATGGACACAGCTGAGCTATTCCCATCATATCGGTTATGGCGCGCGCCGCCTCGCCGTGCTTGCTCTCGGAAAGGCCGTCGACGAGTTTTGCGGCCACTGCAAGATAATAGCGGCCACGCCACGCTATACCGAAGCTGCGGACCTCATTGCCCAAGCTGCCCGGGTGCTGACCTCCAACTACGAAGAACTGCTACGCAAAGTGCAACTGATGGGTCAGACCGCATTCAAGGATGCGCTCAGGGCTGATTCCACATTTTGGCAGGCCTGTATGGCTGAGTGGGGTCAGGGACCAGGTTACAAAGCGCGTGTTGCCGGACACAACCGGGACTGGTTTGATGATCACGCCCGACGAGGACTCGAAGAGGAGCTGAGGACCCTCATAGGCCGTGAGTGGACTCGTGCGCTACAGAGCGTGACCGATCTGCTCGAGCCTGCGGCATAACGTGATCCGCGTCCAAGTCCCCAATAGCTCGAGCCATCGCTGTGTCGTGCCTCGACACCCTTGGCATCTGCTCCCCATCACTCCGCAATTCGCGGGGCATGGGTATTTGCGGAACTTCGAAGCTCCCACGCCTGCCCTTGGGTGTGACGGCAAAGCGTAAGTCCCTGGTTCCTAACTCCCATCCTTAGCGTAGAAGTCAATGAATTCTATCAATTTTTGTGCAATGCGCTGTTCGAGGCAACTAATTTTTGAGTGGCGATCTTTCCGGGTAGCCCCTGCGATTTCGATCACCCAATGAAAGGCGGGCAGCGACGCCCGAAACCTCGGTCCCTAGGGGGCGACATGGCACGTCCGCTGACAAAGATAGACGAAAAAGGCGTCCTATACGCCCGCCCTAGTTCAATAGAGGCAAAGATCGACGTCGCACTAACCCAGGACCGACCGACACTGTCACAGCGCGCCAAAGCCACCGACCGCCAAAGCTCGGATTACCTACCCTCACAATGTCTCGTCCATCTCATTCGCGACGCCATTCGGAGAGGCGATCACCGCCTCGCTTCAGCGCTTATGCCGCCCCTTCTGGTCCGGTGCGAAGCCAATCTCAAGCGCACCGTCCCCGACGGCGGACTTCGAAACGCAGAAGCCGTCCGGGAGGAGATCCTGAGCAGCTTTCAACTGCTCTTTACCGATGACGCCTCCGAAAGCGCGCTGGATTACTACGAGTGCAAGTTCAATCGAGCTTTCAAGACCCTCCGTATCAACCACGTCCGAGCGGAGGTAACAGCCCGGAAGAACTTGGCTGATCTTCCCGACCAGACGACCGCGGACGGCGATTCGATGCTGGAAGCCGATATGTTAGCGCGACTCTCGCGCGCTGCGCAGATCGGCCCAAGCCAAGAGGACCACATCTACTTGCAACAGGTACTCAAGGCCATCAACGAGCTGCCACAGGGCCAGCGACGGGCGCTCATACTCCGCCGCCTCGGCTATACGGAAGAGTCCGTAGCCGCCGTCGAGGGTGTGGACGGTCGCACGATCCGTAACCGAGTGAAACGAGCCGACGCACGGCTCAAAAAACTGAAGGAGGACCTATGAACGCCGCCACGACGAATACGTCGCTGCGCGATGCAATGTATGCGATGTCTCTCGCCAAGCCCGCTCCCGACGCCGAGCTACTCGATGAGTTTGTCCGTCGCTACCCCGACCACGCGGAGGCGCTTACGAACTTCGCGATCGAGCTCACGTTGGATGCCATCGAGCACAGCGATGAGGAGGAGGACGTTGCCGAGAACCCCGAGGCGATCAGCCCCGTGGTCTCGCGCGTTATGAGTCAGTTTCAAAATCGGCTATTCGACATCGCTCAAAAGCAGATCGTACAGCAGCCGACGCGAGTAACTGCTGCACCGCCCGCGAATCCGTTCGCCTCATTCGATCGAAAGCGATATCGAGCTCTCGCGTCACGGCTCGATATCAACACGGCGTTGTTGTCGAAACTTCGGGATCGACAGATAGAGCCCTCGACCATTCCCAAGGTATTTTGCAAATACGTTGCGGACGGTATGGAGGAGGATATAGATGCCCTCTGCGCGCATTTCCATGCCGCTCCGGATTTTGTGCCTGCGCCTCAGTATTACAAGGCGAAGGGCAAACCGAATATTCACTCACGGCAATCCTTCGAGGAGGCCGTGCGCGGATCCGGCTTGACTGAGGAACAGCAACGACGCCTTCTGTCGTTTCGCGAATAACACATGGATGCCTTTGAACCGGTTCGAGAGGCTGCATCTCGCCTTCACCACGCCCTTTCCGGAGGGAGCGGCGTACTCAAACAGCCCATGGAACTTGTCACTGCCGCACTTGCCCACCTCAAGATCGACATAGTGTGGCTAGCGCCGGGCGACCCGGCTTTGAAAGGGGCGCGCGCTGTTTTTGATGACCAGAGTGGCGCGATATTCGCTGAGGACACGGGCGAACCGCCCGACCGCGCGCTACTGCTCGCGCACGAGATCGGACACGTTTGTATCCACCACACCTCCGCGCGGTGCGCCGAGCCCGACGTTGATCCCACACGTTCGACCGAGTCAGCCCCCGTGGGGCTGCAGCGAGTCGAGGATTACGGCGCACACGAGCGTCGAGAGCTGCAAGCGAACGTCTTTGCGCGAGAATTCCTTCTTCCGCGAACACTCGCGCATCATCTCTTCGTAACCGAAGGGCGTACCGCTGCAGCAATTTCGCAAGACTCGGGGCTTCCCGTTCCTCTCGTGCGGCAGCAAATTCTAGACGTCGCGCTGCTCCCAGCATCGGCTGCAAAGGATGCTAAGCCCGCCCTCCCCCGGCTCTCACGCGCGGACCCCGCTCAGGACCGGGCCGCCGCCCATCGAGGATCCGCCTTTCAGCTGCAGGCGGGCCCTGGAACGGGCAAGACGAGCACGCTCGTCAAACGGATTGAGTCGCTCCTGCAGGAGGATGTCGATCCCGCATCGATCCTCTGCCTCACCTTCTCCAATCGAGCGGCCGGCGAACTCTCCGATCGGATTGCAGCCATCGCACCCGAAAAGTCAGCGCAAGTTTGGATCGGCACCTTTCATGCATTCGGACTCGATCTCGCCCGTCGCCATTATGACCTCCTAGATCTTCCTTCTGATCCGAGTCTCTTTGATCGCAGCGATGCCATTGCGGTTCTTGAAGAGATCCTTCCGACGCTTCCGCTTGTGCACTATCGAAATCTGTGGGATCCGGCGTTGGTTCTGCGAGACGTCCTCGCCGCCATTTCGCGCGCCAAGGATGAAATGGCAACCGCGGAGAGCTACCGCGCACTTGCGCAACGCATGCTCGATAGCGCAACGACAGATGAGAGCATAGAAGCAGCGGAAAAATGCGTTGAGATCGCCGGGATCTACAGCCGCTATGAAGACGTCAAAAACAAACACGGCGCCCTCGATTTCGGCGACCTCATCATGCAGCCTGCACTGCTAATGGAGGGCAATACCGCGCTCCGATCGGCCATCCAGCTGCGCCACCGACACCTTCTAGTCGATGAGTATCAGGACGTGAATCGCGCCAGCGTGCGGCTGCTCAAAGCACTTGCCGGGGACGGCAAGCGCCTCTGGGTCGTAGGAGATTCCAGACAGTCCATATATCGCTTCCGCGGCGCCTCCTCAACCAACATAGCTGAACTCGCAGGCGAGTTTCCGGGCGCCGTGATCGACCGGCTCGATATTAACTACCGTTCCACGCAACAAGTCATCAATGCGTTTTCCGACTTTGCGGGACGCATGGGCGCTTCGCATGGCATGTTGCCTCTTGTGCTCAAAGCTAGTCGGGGCGACGGTCCGGGTATCCCCGAAATACGGCACTTAATCACAGACGATGACGAAGCGGGGGGAATCGCCGCCGCCATCCGAGCGCTTGAGACTCAAGGCGTACGTCTACGTGAGCAAGCTGTGCTCTGTCGCACCAATCGTCGTTTGAACGAAATTGCCGCCGCGCTGGAAGTACGCGGCATCCCCGTCTTGCACCTAGGCAGCCTCTTCGAACGTGAGGAAGTGCGCGATCTTCTGGCACTGATGAGTCTTGCCGTGGACCGCTTTGGCGATGCCTTGGTCCGGGTTGCTTCCTTCCCACGTTACGATGTGCCGCTTCAGGACATCCACGTTGCGATTCGGCATTTGGAGGAGGTGACGAGCGCGCCCTTGGAGCAGCTTCCAGCTCTTCATCTCATCGACGGTCTCTCGCCAGACGCAAGAACGGGCTTCAGGCAACTTGCCGATGATTTCCAGGGTTTTCATTCGCGAATGCACGCGTGGGATTTGCTCACTTCTTATCTTCTCGATCGAACGGATCTCGCTGTAAAAATGGCGGCGGCAGCTTCCGTGCCCGCGAGGATGCGGAGTGTGGCCGTCTGGCAGTTCCTGAACTTTCTAAGGGAGGAAAGCCCGGTCTCCTTCGGATTGCCAATCCTGCGCAGCCTCGATCGGGTTCGCCAGCTTGTCCTTCTTGCAGAAGAGCGAGATCTGCGCCAGGTCCCGACTGCCGCATTGCACGTGGATGCCGTTCGCCTGATGACCGTGCACGGCAGCAAGGGACTTGAATTCGAGGCGGTGCATATACCAGGCCTCACCAAGGCGAGCTTCCCATCCTCCTATCGTGGGCAACGGTGTCCGCCGCCAGTTGGTCTTATCTCAGGAGCAAATGGATTGAGCGTTTCAGATGAGGCGAAACGTTCGCACATACATGAGGAGGAGTGTTTATTTTTTGTCGCGATGTCACGCGCACGCACTTATCTCACCAGCTATCTGACGCAGCTCTCAGCAAACGGCAATAAGCGTAACCCCTCCGAATTTCTGGGGGCGATCGCTCAGCGTCTCATTCACCATATTGACGAGCCGTCAGTCATCCCACTTCCGGCGGACGCACCCAGACCCATGCCGATCATTGTCCGTCGTGGTCCGGATTGGATCATGACCGACTACCGCCTCGAGCTCTATCAGAAATGCCCGAGACGCTTTTTCTACACGCACATCCTCGGACTACGGGGAGCCCGCAAGGCGACGGCTTTTTCGCGCACTCACGATTGTCTTTATGAGGTAATCCGATGGCTCGCCCAATCGCGAGTGGGATCGAGCCCTAGCGTGGCCGAGGCAGAAGTGACCTTTGAGACGATCTGGCAGGCACGCGGTCCGAACGAGCATGCGTTCGCTGCCGACTACCGCCGCCTCGCCTCGCGGCTCGTTGGCGCTCTCGTCAACTCGGGCGCTGGTCGTCGCTTTCGAAAAGCCGAGCCACTTGCGATTGATTTGCCAAACGGGCGAGTCATGGTCGAGCCCAACGAGATGGCGGAGCTAGCGGATGGCACGGTTGTCCTGCGTCGAGTTCGTACCGGCTATCGTACACAGAAGGAATACGACGGCCTCGAGTACACGCTCTATCACCTCGCGGGCGCGGCGCACTTCGGCCGGCGCTTCCTCGTCGAGGCGCTCCATCTCACCGACGAGACGATGGAGGCGGTCGCGATCACGGCCACGAAGCTCAGCAATCGGCGGGCGGAGACCGATGACATGTTGGGCAAGATCGCGGCCGGTGCGTTCCCCCCGGAGGTAGACTCGGTCACCTGCCCCCGCTGCCGGCATTTCTTTATCTGTCCCGCATCGCCTACGGGCCCGCTCACCCTGGCCTAGAAAATCTTTCGCAGGGACTTTCCGGGTCCCCCGTGCCGTCGCGATCACCTGATGAAGGGACGGAGAACGGCAATGGGGCCGCGCACTCCCGATCCCCGGAGTGCATCCACATGACTACGATCGATATTTTCTACCAAGGCGAGGGAATCCGGGAAATCGCGCACGTCGAAGCCGACTCCGACCATACCTTCGCCATCATCAGGCGCACAATCATCGAAAGGCACGGTCTCGACAGCGAGACACTGCTCTATTTGGAGGACACCGACGAACCTGTCGATGATCAGTCGGTTCTTCGCGACCACGTCGGACAGGCCGGCATCAAGGCGCACCTGCACCGCTGCCGACATGTCGGCGTCGAGGTGATCTTCAACGGGGAGACCGTCCATCACCATTTCGGGCCCGGCACTACCGTCGCGCGCGTCAAGACTTGGGCGGCTGAGCGCAAGTTCGGCATGTCGCCCCAGGAGGCGGGCGAGCACGTGCTTCAGATCGCCGGCACCAAGGACCGTCCCGACCCCGGAACACACCTGGGCACTCTCGTGCGTTGCCCGCACTGTCGCATCGCTTTCGACCTGGTGCCGAACGAGCGCGTCAACGGTGACAGCAGCCCTCGCGGAGGCACGGCATGACGCTGCCGGACGAGCGCGCGTTGCGGGCGGACCTCTCGAAGCCGGCCTTCCGCCTTGCGGCGGTGGAAGGCCGATGGCGACTAGTCAAGATCGCGTGGCCCTTCGTCCAGATCGCCGTGCACGCGTCCGATGGCCTCGCATACGTGT
>VFSW01004143.1_pt1 | contig 21609 bp, 23 predicted proteins | sample 5358111 | NCBI WGS metagenome assembly VFSW01 (sample SAMN11554181, study PRJNA540505) | mine drainage metagenome | isolation source: sediment from site ElyBrook_90M | place: USA: Ely Copper Mine, Vershire, VT | collected 2017 | reverse complement strand
GCGCGCAGGTCCGTCGCTCCTCACCGACATCCGACGTGTGCCCGGTCGCGCGGACGGGTCGGTGGCGACGTGACGGCGGGACCGACCCGGCGCCGCTGAGCGCGGGCGTGTCGCGCCGCCAAACATCGTTCGTGGGCTCGGATCGCCAGGTGCGTGGTCGGATCTTGGCCGCCCTTCGCACCGAGCCTCGGTCCCACGCCGAGCTCGAACTCGTGCTGGCGGACGTCGACGCTGCGCGCACCGCGGACATCGTGGCGTCGCTCGTGCGTGACGGTCTCGTGGAGCGTTCCGGTGAGTTGGTACATCTTCCGTCGCACTGAAGGCTGGACGTCAAGTCGGGCGCGGTCAGTTTCGACCGATTCGTCCGTTCACTACGATTCGTCCGTGAGTCTGATCACGCTCTCTTCTCGCGCGGCGAGGGCTTCGTGACGCTCGCCCTGAAGATCATCGTGCTCCTCGTCGTGATCATCGTCGTCGCCATCGCCACGCTGCGGATTCGCAAACTGCGTCGCGATGAGATCCGCGAACTCTCACGGCCGGTCGAGCGACGACTCGTGAGTCCGCCGCCGTCGCCCTACGCCCCTTCGAAGGGCTTTCGACTGCTGGACGGGCCTATCGATGAGCGACAGCGACCTCAGCCCCCTCGTCCACGACTCGAAGCCGATCGCGACTACGTCTTCAGTGAGACCCAGATGCCGCTCGACGAGTCGATCGTGCCCTCATACCTTCGACACAACGAACAGTGGGCACTCTCGAAGTCGGCCCGACGTTCAACCAATGCGAGGGGACTGCGTGTCCTCGCAGCGGTGGTCGTGGTCGTGATCCTGCTCGGTGCCGTCTGGCTGTACTGGGACCATCATCACGCGAACGGCTCCAAGCCACCGACGACCACCACGACGACCGCCCGCACCTCGAGCAGCCCCTCATCGAGTGACTCGCTGACCTTTACGTTCGCGACGTCGCGACCTTGGGTCCACGTCGCGACCTAGACCGCTCCGATCTCGTTGAGCATCCACGCGAGCACTTGGGCTTCATCACGCCACGCGTCGTAGCGCCCGGATGGTCCGCCGTGGCCCGCACCCATCTCGGTCTTGAGGAACGCGACGTTGTCGGCGCTCGTCTCGCGTAACTTAAGGACCCACTTGGTCGGCTCCCAGAAGCCGACTCGCGGATCGTTGAGTCCGCCCGTTGCGTAGACGTGCGGGTAGGTCCTCGCCGTGCCGTCCGGATTGTCGGCGACGACGTTGTCGTAGGGGGAGTAACTCCTCATCGTGCGATAGGCGCTCGCACTGGCGTCGGGATTGCCCCACTCCTCCCATTCGCCCACGGTGAGGGGAAGTGACGCGTCGAGCATGGTCGTCAGCGCGTCGACGAAGGGCACCTCGGCGATGACCGCCTTGAAGAGCTCGGGCGCCAAGTTCATCACCGCGCCCATCAAGAGACCTCCGGCCGAGGCACCGCGGATGGCCAACTGGTCGGCACTGGTCCAACGGTGCTGCACGAGCGCGCGCGCGACCGCGACGAAGTCGCTGAACGTCGTCGGCTTCTGGGAGAGTCTGCCCATCTCGTACCACGAGCGGCCCATCTCGCCGCCGCCACGGATGTGCGCGATCGCGAAGATGACGCCCCGGTCGAGGAGCGAGAGGCGCAGCGAGGAGAAGCCGGGATCGATGGAGATCTCGTAGCTCCCGTAGCCGTAGAGGAGAAACGGCGACGGCGACTTCGGACGCAGCTGGTCACCGTCGACCTCCACCAGATCCCTGCGCGCCACGAGCGAGACGGGGATGCGCTCGCCGTCGCTCGCCGTGACCCAGAGCCTGCCGGTGACGAAGTTGGACTCGTCGTAGCCGCCAAGGACTTTTTGGCGCTTACGGACCAACGTCTCGCCGGTCGCGATCACGATGTCGGCGACGAATCGAGGGTTGACGAGCGACGTGATGACCACCCGGAGTTGGGTCGTGTCGAAGTTGGGATTGGCCGAGAGCGCGACGGTGCTCGGACTGGTCGGCCCCTCGATGACGGTGGAACGTTCGAGGAGGCGATCAAAGGGGTCCGCGCCGCTCAAGGCCGTGACGTAGCGGACCGACGCGCAGCCATCGTGGCGTTCACTGATCGCGAAGAACGTCTTGAAGGCGTCGACGCCGTCGAGGCGAGACCCGGGTCGCTCCGCGAGCACCTCGCGCCACTCCTCTCCCTCCACCCGGCGCGCGAGGAGACGGAAATCAGCGGCCGCTTCGTGCGGCACCTTCAACCACCACGCCTCGCCGGCGTCATCGACGAAGGGTTCGACGCCGTATTCGATCCCAGGACGTCGCGCCTCGAGGATCGAGAGAGGCGCCGTTGGATCGTCGGCCGAGAGGAAGCGGACTTCGGTCGTCATCGATGAGCCCACCTGCACGACGATGACCGCATCGTCACGGCTCCTCGCGACCGAGACGTTGAACTGTGCATCGTCCTCTTGGAAGACCAGTTCGTCGGTGCCGGGGTCGGTGCCCAACTCGTGGCGCCAGAGTTGGTAGGGACGCTGCGCGTCGTCGACGCGGGTGTAGAAGAAGTGGCGGCTGTCGTTCGCCCACGCGAAGCCGTAGTAGACGTCGTCGAGTGCGTCGTCGACGCGATCTTGTCCGGCGAGGGGACGCAGCGTGACCCGATGGAGTTCGTCACCCTCGAAGTCAGTGCCCACGGCGACCCACGCGTCGTCGGGACTCACGTCGAGGACGCCGACCGACAGGAAGTCACTGTCGCCCGCCTCCAGGTTCTCGTCGAGCACCACCTGCTCGCCGTCGAGCATGGTGTTCGGATCGACGCTGGGCGGCGTGAGGTCGCCCGCCGAGGCGCGCACGCGCGAGACGATCGGATAGTTCAGTCCCTCGCGCGTGCGTTCGAAGTACCACCAACCGTGGTGCAAGGTGGGCACCGAGATGTCGGTCTCCTCGATGCGGCCCCTGATCTCGTCGAACAGCTCGTCCTCGAGGGTCTTGAGGCCACTCATTGATTGGGCGAGGAACTCGTTCTCGGCGCGCAGGTGCTCGAGGACCTCCTCGTTCTCGCGGTCCATAAGCCAGTAGTAAGGGTCGTCGCGCGCGTCGCCGTGGCGGGTCAGGATAAACGGGCGTTTCGGTACGGTGGGGGGAGTTGGCATCGCTCTACTTTGCCTTATTTGTTGACATGTCGGAACCCCGAGTTAGTACTATGGCCATAGGGATTATCCCGAAGGAGCGCGATGGCTATCGACAATCTGGATTTCAGCCGGTACCAACTGGGTTGGTCCGACGACCAAATTCCGGTCTTCAAACCGAAGAAGGGAATCAACGAGGCGATCGTCCGAGAGATGTCGGGTATCAAGGGCGAAGAGAAGTGGATGCTCGACTTTCGCTTGAACGCGCTCAAGAAGTTCGAGAAGAAGCCGATGGTGCCGTGGTTCGCCGATCGAATGCCCGACCTCGACTTCAACGACATCTACTACTACATCAAGCCCACGGAGAATCAGGTGGACCGTTGGGAGGACCTGCCCGACGACATAAAGAACACCTACGAGCGACTCGGCATCCCCGAAGCGGAACGCAAGTACCTCGCGGGCGTCACCGCGCAGTACGAGTCCGAAGTGGTCTTTCACCGAAACCGCGAGGACCTCGAGCGACTCGGTGTGCTGTTTTGTGACATGGACACCGCCATTCGCGAGTACCCCGAACTCGTGCGCAAGTACTTCGGTACGGTCATCCCGCCCAACGACAACAAGTTCGCCGCGCTCAACTCCGCCGTATGGAGCGGCGGCTCGTTCATCTACGTGCCCCCGGGCGTCAACGTCGATCAGCCCTTGCAGGCGTACTTTCGGATCAACACCGAGAACATGGGCCAGTTCGAGCGCACGCTGATCATCGCGGACGAAGGATCCCAGGTCCACTACGTCGAAGGGTGCTCGGCGCCGGTCTATTCGACCGACTCATTGCACTCCGCGGTCGTGGAGCTCGTGGCGTTGCCGGGAGCGCGCATCACCTACACGACGATCCAGAATTGGTCGAACAACGTGTATAACCTCGTCACCAAGCGCGCTCGCGCCGAGGCCGAGGCGCACGTGGAGTGGATCGACGGCAACATCGGGTCACGATTGACCATGAAGTACCCGTCGGTCTATCTGATGGGTCCCAAGGCCTCGGGCGAAGTGCTGTCCGTCGCGTACGCCGGACCGGGTCAGGTCCAAGACGCTGGCGCGAAGATGGTGCACTGCGCACCCGAGACGACCTCTACCATCATCTCCAAGTCGATCTCCAAGGATGGCGGACAGACCACCTACCGCGGACTCGTCAAGGTCGAGGAAGGTGCGACCGGCGCGAAGAGCTTCGTGCGCTGTGACGCGCTCATCCTCGACGAGCAGTCGATCTCAGAGACCAAGCCCTACATGGAAGTGGGTGAGCAGGACGCCTCCATTGGTCACGAGGCCACGGTCTCGAAGATCGGCGATGATCAACTCTTCTACCTCATGAGTCGCGGACTCACCGAGAGTCAGGCCATGGGCATGATCGTGAACGGCTTCATCGAGCCTGTCACGCGAACCCTGCCCATGGAGTACGCCGTCGAGTGGTCGCGTCTCATCGAACTGCAGATGGAAGGTTCGATCGGCTAACGAGGAGCGCGCCACATCGTGTAATACGGTGGGCCCCCTTCGAGTGGACGCAATGTATCGACCAACTCGTAACCAAAGCGTCGGTAGTAGGGGACGTTGTCGTCGCGCGGCGTCTCGAGATAACTGCCGACCCCCTCGTTGTCGACCTCGGTGAGCGCGTGCTCGAGCAGCATCGTGCCGACACCCCTTCTCTGCTCGCTCGGATCGGCGCACAGGACCATGAGGTACCACTGGGCATCCTTTCGGTGCACATTGGTCAGCGCGGTCATGTACTTGAAGCCGTCAATGAATGACCGGCCTCGAGGGAACATCGCGCGGATCGATCCGGGCATCTGGGACAGTTGGACACCGACGGACAGGGGGTAGCCGCCCGTTCTCTGCCATGCGGCGATGCCCACGATCTCGTCGCGCTCGTTGCGCACCGTGACGACCTTCCCCTTGGGTCCCATGTGCGCGAAGACGGTGCGAAAGAAGATGGGCAGGCTGCGCGAACGCATCTTCTCGGTGGGGAACAGGAACGAGAAGAAGGGATCGTCGAAGAACGCCCGTTTTCCAACCTGCGCCGCGAGCGCCAGGCCCCTAGCGCTCAAGGGACGTTCATCGATTCGATAACCGGGCATTCGACATTCTTAACCAGAAATAGGGCCGAACGTGGAAGTATGGGGGCATGGCAATGCGTGAGGAGTGTAAGCACTTTCAGAGCCGGACCTACAAGTCCGGCGAAGTCGCGCGCTTCTGCGTGCTCGGCAACGCCCCCGATCAGCCGTGGTCGTGCCCCGAGAACTGCGTCACTTACGAACGTCGACTGGCCGACGTCGGTTGGAGCCACGGTTCCCTGGTCGACCGGCCGGTCGAGTCCGCACCACAAACGAGCGCGTCGCTCGACGAGCGGCGAGAGTTACTCGACATGGCGAGCGAGATCGTCAACAACGTCGCACCCGAGTTATACGACGAGCGCCGCAAGCAGCTCGACGACATCGAACGCAAACAGCGCGGTTGGAAGTTCTGGCGCCGTTAGTCGCCATTGAAGACGGGCGGTCGCCTCTCCACGAAGGCCGTCATCGCCTCACGCAGATCGTTGCTCTGTAGGTACATCGTGTTCCAGCGCGCGACGAACTCGAGGCCCTCGTGCACGGTACGACCATCGTTCGCCGCCAACACTGCCTTGGTCCCCTGGACCGCCAACGGGGAGTTGGCCGCGATCTCGTTCGCCAACTCGTACGCGGCGTCGAGTACGCCGGACGCACCGCCTTCGTGGACCGCGTTCACGAGACCAATGGCGAAGGCGCGGCGCGCGTCGATGTCCTTGCCCGTGTAGGCCAATTCGGCGACGTGACCGGCGCTCACGATCTTGGGGAGCCGTTGCAGCGTACCCAGATCGGCGACGATCGCGACTTTGGTCTCTCGAACCGAGAACTTCGCGTCGTCGGCGCACAGTCGGATGTCGCACGCGCTCACCAAGTCAATGCCGCCACCGATGCAGTAGCCGTGGATGGCGGCGATCACCGGCACGCTGAGCTGCGCGATCGACGTGACGGAGTCCTGCATCGCGCGAACCGCCTTGTAGGTCGAGGCACTGGTCGCCGCCTTCGAACCCGATGACCTTGGTTCGGCGAATCCTGCGCCGAACTCCTTGAGGTCGAGACCGACGGTGAAATGCGGACCCTTGGCCGCGATCACGACGACGCGGATCGACGGATCGCTCGAGATCGCCGTCGCCGCTAGCGGGAGGTCGCGCCAGAGGTCGCTGCCCATGGCGTTGCGGGCCTGTTCGCGGTCGAGCCAGAGCGTGGCGACGTGTTCATTCACTTCGAGTGTCAATACATCAGAAGAAAATCCCACGATGCTCCTTTGTCGAGTGGCATTGAGCCTACGTCGCCGTCGGCCAAGGAAATAGGTCCCTCCACTAGGATGCCTAGGCCCAACTTTCTATGAAACTCTTCGCTGATTCAGCCACATCCTTCATTGCCGAGCGACCGGACGCGCACGAGCGACAACTGGCCTGGTCGGCCTTTGAGTTGGCCGGTTTACCCACCACGAGCGACGAAGTGTGGCGCTACGCGCCCCTCAAGGATTTCGTACTCGACAACTTCGAAGTCGTCGCCGCGCCCACGAGTCGAACCGACTCCGCGTTCGCGACACAGCTCTGTGACCGGGCCGGACTCGTCGTGCGGGTCGTCGACGGATACTGCGTCTCGACGGGCCACGCGCTCGAGGGCGTCCGCGTCGAGGTAATCGAGTCCACGACCTCGCTCGCCGGCGACTCGTTGGCGAGTCGCTACGAGAGCGACACGTTCGCGATCTTGAACGGGGCGTTGGCGCCGGCGACGACGTTGATCACCGTGTCCCCCGACACGAACGTCGCCGAACCGATCGTCGTGCTCAATGTCTCAAACGCCACGTCCTCTTTCTCGCGCACGCAGATAGTGCTTGGCCGCGGCGCGAGTGCCACGATCGTCGAGTACTTCGAAGGGGGAGCGGACGCACTGGTCGTCCCGCTCAGCGAGTACCAGATCGACGACAACGCGTCGCTGCAGTTGGTCACGTACCAGCGTCTCGACCAAAGCGCGTGGCACGTCGCGCGCACCACCGGATTTCTCGCACGCGGCGCTCGCTTGCGACAGGCGGTCGTGGGCATCGGTGCCCACTACAACCGCTCTCGCAACGACGCGGAGATGCGCGGGCCCGGTTCTGAGAACGAGTTGCGGACCACGTTCCTCGGATCGGGCGAACAGGTTCACGACTTTCGAACCCATCAGTTGCACACGGGTGCGCGAACGCGCTCGACGCTGTTGTCCAAAGGTGCCGTCGCGGACCGCTCGCGTTCCGTGTACACCGGACTGATCGAGATCGAGAAAGGTGCCAAACGCACCGACGCTCGTCAGACCAACCACAACCTCCTGCTCTCGCCGGCCGCGCACGCCGACAGCGTCCCGAATCTCGACATCAGGGAGAACGACGTGATGTGCGCGCACGCGTCAAGCGTGGGGCCGCTCGACGAACTCCAGCGGTGGTACCTCGAATCGCGTGGGGTCAGCCGTGAGGACGCGGAGCGGCTCATGATCCAAGGGTTCTTCTACGAGATGCTGGCCAATCTCCCGCCGCAGTTGGCCGAACTGGTAGAACGCGACGTGACATCGGTACTGGCCACGGTCAACGTGGTGACGCCGTGAGATCGGCCGCCATTGGACAGTTGAGTGACTACGAGAGCGGCGTCCCTCGCCAGGTCCGCGTGGAGGACCACGTGCTCGTCGTCATCCGCATCGAGGATGACGTGTACGTCCTCGACGACCGGTGCAGTCACGAGGACTTCAGCCTGGCCGAGGGCGACGTCAATTGCGAGACGTTGGAGATCGAGTGCGCGCGCCACGGCGCGATGTTCCGTCTGAAGGACGGCGAACCGATGTCCTTCCCCGCGACTCGACCGGTGGCCCACTACGACGTTCGAAACTTCGATGGGCGCCTCGAAGTGGTGTTGCCATGACGTCGACGTTGACCATTGAAGGCCTGCGGGTCGAGGTCGCCGGCAAGGAGGTCCTGCGGGGCTTCGACCTCGAGATGCACACCGGCGAAGTACACGTCATCATGGGTCCGAACGGCTCGGGCAAGTCGACGTTGGCACACGCCCTGGCCGGACACCCCGGCTATCGCGTCCTCGACGGATCGGTGCGCATCGACGGCGTCGAGCTCCTCACGATGTCGCCCACCGATCGGGCCCGTCACGGACTTCTCTTGGCGATGCAACAGCCGATGGAAGTGCCAGGCGTGCGTCCGATCGATTTGCTCGTCGCCGCCGGGGTCGATGCGACGAACCTTCGGGAGCGAATGAGTGACGAAGCCGAACGCGTCGAGCTTCGTCCCGAGGTCCTCGACCGATTCGTCAACGTCGACCTCTCCGGCGGAGAACGCAAGCGAGCGGAGATGGTCCAATTCGCGCTCTTGCGTCCGACCTTTGCGGTGCTCGACGAGATCGACTCGGGCCTGGACGTTGACGCGCTGGGCGCGGTGGCGCGCCGACTCTCGCTCGCGACGAGCGAATGGGCGTGCGGTCTGTTGGCGATCACCCACTTCAAGCGTCTCCTCCAGGAACTGACGCCTACGGCGATCCACGTCCTGAGCGGCGGTCGCGTCGTCGCGACGGGTGGACCGGAACTCTCGGAAATTCTCGAAAGAGACGGGTACGAGCCGTTTCGCACGACGATCGCTTGAACCGATTGCGCGAGGGGCAACGGGTAAACTCGCCTGATGTCTGACAGCGGGAATGGCCCGACCTCGGGGCCAATGGACGGCTCGCGCGCGTCACGACGTAGGGCGCTCGCGAACGAGCAGCGTCTGGTCGCACTCGGTGAGGCCGTCGACCGACAGAACGGTGTTGCCCCCAAGCGCCACCGACGGGCGCGACGACGAGGGCGCACGTGGATCATCGCCGGCGTTTCCGTCGTGGTGATCGTGGTCGGGGTCATCGGCGGCGCGTACCTCTATGCGAACTACCAGTTCGACAAGATTCCGAAGTTAAACGTCAAGGGTGAGATCAAGCCCATCTCGGGCAAGCCGTTCAACATCCTCATGATCGGCTCGGACTCGCGAGCCGGACTGACCGGCCTCGTCGCGCGCCAGACCGGTGCGACCCAAGGCGCGGCCGCCGGACAGCGCAGTGACGTAGTGAAGATCGTGCACGTCGATCCAGCGCTGGGCACGATCTCGATGCTCTCGATCCCTCGAGACACCATGACGACGTTGCTCGCGAACCAGAGTACGTACGGCAAGTTCAACCGCATCAACGTCAACTTCGGGAACGGGCCCTCGCTCTTGGCCCAGACCATCACCGCGAACTTCGGGATCCCCATCAACGACACCATCGTCGTGAGTTTCGCCGGCATGATCAACGCCGCCGACGCCATTGGCGGTGTGTACCTCAACTTCCCGTATCCGGCGCGCGACCTGTACTCGGGGCTTCGCATCACGCACACCGGCTGTCAGCAGATCACCGGCTTCGAGGCCCTCGCCGTCGTGCGCAGTCGCCAATACCAATGGTTCGAGCACGGCGTGTGGAATACCGACGTGACGAGTGACTTCGGACGGATCTGGCGCCAGAACGTCTTCCTTCGCGGGATGGTCGAGCGGGCGAAGGGGATCTACAACCCCCTCACGATCAACTCATTCCTCTCCAAATTGCCCCAGGGCATCGCCCTCGACAACAACTTCTCACTCAACGAACTCATCGGCCTCGCCGTCAAGTTCCACGCCGTCAATCCCGCCGCCATCCAGACGATCACCTTGCCCGACACCCCCGGCGTCTACAACGGTCAGGACGTCCTGTTCGTCCAGGAACCCGAGGCCCAGCAGGTCTTAGTGAAGATGTTCGGTGACCAGTTGTTGACGCCGACGAACCCCCCGCCCAACGCCTCGCTCGCGACGCCTCTCCCGCCGCACATCGCCGTCCCCACGACGACGACCACGGTCAAGCACGTCACAACCACGACGAAGCGCGTCGGTCCGGCGCCAACGACCACCACGACGACGACGATTCCACCCGAGGGTGATCAGTACTTCGATCCGACGGTTTGCACCCCGTAGCGAGGACGCTCAGGCGACTTCGTCGAGACCCTGGATCAGCGTGTTCCACGAGAGGGTCGCGCACTTGATGCGCACGGGGAACTTGACGACACCCTGGAGTGCGGCCAGTTCACCCAGCGCGCGCAGGTCGACCTTGGGCGGTTCATCGTCATGGGCCAACGTCGCCTCGTGCACCGGCATGAGTTCCTTGAAGGTGGCGATGGTCTCGCGAACCTGGGTGAGTGGTTTGCCCTTCACGGCGGCGCTCATGAGCGACGCCGACGACTGCGAGATCGAACAGCCGATGCCGGTCATCTTGATGTTCTTCAACACGCCGTCTTCGACATCGAGGTACACCACGATCTCGTCACCGCACAGGGGATTGAAACCTTCGACGCGGATCGCCGGCGGGGACTCGAGCTCGCCGCGGTTTCGCGGTGAGCGGTAGTGATCGAGAATTATCTCGCGATAGAGGTCGTCCAGGTTTGACATCGTCAACCAAACATCTTCACGGCGTGGCTTAGTGATTCGAGCAGCACGTCGGTGTCCTTCTCCAATGAATAGGGACCGTAGGACGCGCGCACCGTGGCGGCCAGTCCAAAACGTCGCATGAGGGGCTTCGCACAGTGGTGACCAGGTCGCACGCAGACGCCGAACTGGTCGAGCACCTGCGCGACGTCGTGAGGGTGCACACCCTCAACGTCGAGACTGATCACCGCGCCGCGCTCGTTCATGTCCGCTGGTCCGATGACGCGCACACGGCCATCGAATTCGAGGTTCAATCGGGTGAGGGCGTCGGCGGCCAACGCGTGTTCGTGTCGTTCCACGTTCGCGAGTCCGAGCCCCTCGAGGTACAAGACCGCCGCGCCCAGTCCGACCGCCTCGGCGATCGGCGGCGTCCCAGCCTCGAATCCCGTGGGGCCGTCGGCGGCCACGTAGCCGTCGAGACGCACGTCGGCGATCATGCCGCCACCCCCGAGGAACGGCGGCATGGACGCCAGGATCTCCTCGCGGGTCCAAAAGACGCCGATGCCGGTGGGTCCGAGCATCTTGTGGCCCGTGAAGCCGAGGAAGTCGATGTCGAGGGCTCCCACGTCGGTCGGGGAGTGCGCCACGGACTGCGCGCCGTCGACCGCGATCAGCGCGCCGTGGCGGTGCGCCACCTGGGCCAACTCGTGAATCGGGTTGATGGTGCCGAGGACGTTGGACATGCCGGTCACCGAGAGGAGCTTGACGCCCTTCATCAGTTCGTCGAGATTCGTGAGATCGAGACGGTAATCGTCGGTCACGGGGATGAAGCGGACCTCGACGCCGGTCTGTTCGCGCAGCTGGAACCACGGCACGATGTTGGCGTGGTGCTCCATCTCAGTCACGAGCACGGCGTCCTTCGACGTCAGGTTCGCCGCGCCCCAGGACTTCGCGAGGAGGTTGAAGGCCTCGGTGACGTTCTTCGTGAAGACGACCTCACCGGCGCCGCCCGGCGCATTAATGAAGCGCGCGACGTGCTCGCGGGCACCCTCGTACGCGGCGGTCGCCTCGCTGGCGGTCTGGTAGACCGCGCGGTGCACGTTGGCGTGTCGTAGTTGGTAGTAACGGCTCATGGCGTCGATGACGGCGTTGGGCTGAAGCGACGTCGATGACGTGTCGAGATACGTGATCGGGTGATCGAAGATCCGTCGATTCAGCTGGGGGATGTCCGCCCGCACCCGTTTCGCGCTGAAGGCCGTCATGTCATCGCAGGACGCCAGGCGTCATAGCCTTCGAGCTCGATGAGCTGAGCCAGTTGGGCGTCGCCCGAGTGCACGATCTGCCCGTCGACCAATATGTGCACCTGATCGGGTTCGATCTCTTCGAGCAGTTTCACGTAGTGCGTGACGATGACCGCGCCCATCGTGGGATGCTCATCACGCACGGTGCGTACGCCGTGGGCGACGACGCGAAGCGCGTCGATGTCGAGACCGGAGTCGGTCTCGTCGAGGAATGCGATATCGGGTTCCAACAGCGCCATCTGCAGTACCTCGTTGCGCTTTCGCTCGCCGCCTGAGAATCCGTCGTTCAGGTGTCGTTCGGCGAACGCGGGGTCCATGCCCAGTCGGTCCATCCACTCCGCGAGGTCCAGGCGAACCTCGAGGATGCTCAGCTCTTGGAGGTCCTTACGCGCGGCGATCGCCTGTCGCAGGAACTGCACCACCGAGACCCCGCCGATCGCTTCGGGGTACTGGAAGGCGAGGAAGATCCCGGCGCGCGCTCGCGCGTCCGGCGTCCACTTGGCGATGTCCTCGCCGCGAAGGAGGATCTGGCCGTTCGTCACCGTGTAGCCCGGGTGCCCCATGACGATGTTGGCGATGGTCGATTTGCCGGCGCCGTTGGGTCCCATGAGCGCGTGGACCTCGCCCTCATTGACGATGAGGTCGACACCACGGAGAATTGCGTTGCCCTCGGCCTCGGCGTGGAGATTTCGGAGTTCTAGGAGCGGCGTCGGCACGGGGACGAGCCTACCGGCGCGCGTGCGTGCGCTGACCTTCCTACCAACCGCGCGCGACCCATTCGTCGAGGTGCGGCCGTTCCGCGCCGAGCGTCGAGGGCGCGCCGTGGCCCGGCCAGATGGTCGTGTCGGCACCGAACACGCTGAAGATCCGCTCGTCGATCGAGGTGATGATCGTGGCGAAGTCGCCACCCTCGAACGTGGTGTTGCCGGGACCTCCCGGGAAGAGGGTGTCGCCGGTGAAGAGCATCGGTGTGCCCTCGAGCGCGAAGCTGATGCTGCCCGGCGTATGACCGGGCGTGTGCAGCGTTCGCAGGCGTAGGTCACCGATCTCGTGGACGACGTCATCGTCGAGGAGGTGATCGTAACTGGGCAACATTGCGGCGTCCTCTTGGCGCACCCACACGTCGATGCCGGCGTCGCGGACCGCCTCGACCGCGCCGATGTGATCCCAGTGACCGTGGGTCTCCAAGACTGACGTGACACCGAGGCCGGTCGCGACACGTAGGAGTCGGTCGTGTTCGTTAGCGGCGTCGAGCAGCGTCGCCTCGCCGGTCCTTCGACAGCGCACCACGTACACGTTGTTCTCGACCGGACCGACGACGAATCGGTGTACCTCGGCCGTTGCGTCGGACCAGACCAATTCCACATTGTCCATAGCCAAGGATGCCACTTGGATGGACCCTTGAAGGGTTGAGTATTGTCGCAGTGACCGGCATCACCGAGCGGTAGGCGAAAAAGGACTGCGATGAACTTTGGATTTAGTGACGAGCAAGAAGAGCTGCGCAAGATGGTCAAGCGCTTCCTCGAGGAGAAGTCCCCTGAATCTGAGGTCCGTCGACTCATGGCGACGACCGAGGGCTACGACCCGGCCGTGTGGGATCAGATGGCCAAGGAACTCGCCCTCCAGGGACTCGGCATTCCCGAGGAGTACGGCGGCCAGGGATTCGGACCGGTCGAGCTCTACGTGGTCTTCGAGGAGATGGGCGCCGCCCTCTTCTGTTCGCCCTATTTCTCGACGGTGGCGCTCGCGGCGAACGCGGTGCTCTTCGTCGGCACGGACGCCGACAAGGCCACCTACCTGCCGGGCATCGCGTCGGGCGAGACCATCGCGACGGTCGCCCTCACCGACGACGCGGGACAGTGGGACCTGACCAAGACGTCGACCACCGCCACGGCATCGGGTGACGGCTTCGTGCTGAACGGTGTGCGCAATTACGTCACCGACGGCAGTACGGCGTCGATCATCTTCGTCCCCGCCATGACCGACAAGGGACTCTCGCTCTTCGCCGTGCGTGGCGACGCGTCGGGCGTCAGCCGTGAGGCGCTGGCGACGATGGATCAGACGCGCAAACAGAGTCGCATCGAGTTCAGCGAGGCGCCGGCCGCGCTCGTGGGTGTCGAGGGCGAGGCACTCAGCGGGCTCGAGACCACGTTGCAGGTGGCCGCCGCTGCCCTCGCCGCCGAACAGGTCGGCGGTGCGCAGCGCGTTCTCAACAACTCGGTCGAGTACGCCAAGACCCGTGTCCAGTTCGGCCGACCGATCGGGTCGTTCCAGGCGATCAAGCACAAGTGCGCCGACATGCTCCTCGACGTGGAGTCCGCGAAGTCCGCGGCGTACTACGCCGCCTGGGCGGCACAGGAGCACAATGAGGAGTTGGCGATCGCGGCCAGTCTCGCGAAGTCGTTCTGCTCCGAGGCCTACTTCCACTGCGCCGCAGAGAACATCCAGATCCATGGCGGCATTGGCTTCACCTGGGAGCACCACGCGCACCTCTACTTCAAACGGGCGAAGAGTTCCGAACTGTTCCTGGGCGACCCCGCCTACCACCGTGAACTACTGGCTCAACGCCTGGGCATTTAGCGTCGCGTGCTCGCCCACGAGCAACTGAAGAGCGGCAACTCGCTCCTGGACCTACGTATCGCGACGCCCGGCGCGCGACCGGTCGCGAGTCACGCCCTCATCATCGTGCACGGTCTCCCGCGCGCGATGGGCATGGGTCGACAGGCCGCGGGACTCCTCCCAGAACTGGCCGAACACCTCGCCACCGAGTCGGGATGGATGGTTGCCACGGGCACGCTCTCGGGTGTCGGAGGGAGTACTGGCACGTTCTGCGCGTCGCAGTGGATTGCGGACCTGCGTCAGATCCTCGACCGAGTGGATCAAGGCGACCGACGGATCTCCCTCGCCGGTTTTGGGTTCGGAGGTGCGCTGGCGTTGCGCCTCGCGGCCGACGACGAACGGATCCGCGGCGTCGCGACGTTCGCGACGCCCGCACACCTCGAACCCTGGTGCGGGGGCGCGGAGGACTTTCGACGAGCGGTCCAGATCGCGGGCGTTGTGGGCGACGAGAAGGACCTCTTGCCCGCCGAAGCGTTGCGCGATGACGTGCTGGCCATCGATCCTCTGGCCTCGATCGCCCGGGTGGCGCCGCGACGCCTGATGGTGGGCCACGGGACCGAGGACATCGAAATCCCGTCGTCGGACGCTCGCGACCTCGTCGCCGCGGCCGACGGTCGAGCAGAACTGCGACTCATCCAGGGGGCCGGGCATCAGCTGCGAGCCGATCCTCGAATGGTGGCGACGCTCTTAGGTTGGCTCGACCGCCACCGATGAGAGCGCCTCGTCGAGTTCGCGTCGCAGTGCGCGCGCGCTGACTTCGGGCGTCGGGGACTCGGTCAGAGCGCGTACCACGACGAAGTGACGCAGTCCCGCGCTCACGAGCGAACCAATGTTCTCGCTGGTCACGCCGCCGGTCACGAACACCGGACGGTCACTCCGCGCCTCGCACTCGAGCGCGTAGTCAATGCCGGTGCCCGATCGACCTGGCTTCGTCGGCGTGGCCTCGATCGGACCGGCACTGAAGTATGTCGCAGCCTGGTCGAGTGCGTCGTCGAACTCCCGACGCGAGTGCGTGGAGAGCCCCACGACTGCGTCGCGTCCGAGGAGGTCTCGACAGTGCGCAACCGAGACGTCGTCTTGGCCGACGTGTACGCCGTCCGCCCCGACGGCCAACGCGAGTTCGGGGGAGTCGTTCATGATGAAGGGCACGCCAAAATCGCGACAGATGGGCACCATGAGTGCTGCGGTCTCGCGGCGGACTTCGTCATCGAGGTCCTTCTCACGAAGTTGGACGACGTCGACGCCTCCGCGCAGCACGGCCGGGAGGAACGTGGCCATGTCGTCGCGGTGAGCCACGCACAGATAGAGATTGCGACGCTCGAGGGGTTGCACGGTCCAAGACTAGAAGCCTTCCTCTACTTACCCACGTGCTTTGGGGCAGAATGGAAGGATGCAGATTCCCGCCAAGGCCGAGTACGCGATACGCGCGTTGCTCACCCTCGCGGCGAGCGACGTGTCGGTGAGCGCCGAGCACCTCGCCCTCGAACAAGAGTTGCCGGCCAAGTTCCTTGGCGCGATCCTCTCGGACCTGCGTCGCGGAGGTTTGGTCACGAGCCAACGCGGTCCCGAGGGTGGGTTCAAGCTGGCCCACGATCCCGATTCAATCTCCATCGCCGACATCCTTCGCGTCGTGAGCGGCCCCATGGCGGGGGTGCGCGGCATGCGCCCCGAGACCCTCGTGTATGAGGGCGACGGCACGTATCTTCGCGAGGTGTGGATCGCGGTGCGCGGCGCGCGGCGGGAGGTCCTCGAGCACGTCAGCCTCGGGCAGGTCTTGCGCGGTGAACTCCCCGATACCGTGACGAGATTCACCCTTGAATCAGATTCGTGGGTCACCCGTACCCCATGAAACAGATACATACCGACGGCGCCTGCCGCGGCAATCCCGGTCCCGGTGGCTGGGCGTGGGCGAGTAGCGTCGACGAGTTCGCGAGCGGGGCGGCGCCACACACCACCAATCAGCGCATGGAGGTGCTCGCGGTCATCGAGGCGCTTCGCGAGAACCGCGAGAGCCCCCTCGAGATCGTGAGCGACTCCTCCTACGTGGTGAAGTGCTTCAACGACAAGTGGCACGAGGGTTGGCTCCGCCGGGGTTGGAAGAACTCCCAGGGCAAGCCAGTCGCCAACCGTGACCTCTGGGAGGAGCTCTTCGTATTGGTCCTGCAGAGCGGTCGCGAGATCCACTTCTCTTGGGTAAAGGGACATTCGGGCGACCCCATGAACGAGTTCGTCGACGTGCTCGCGACCGAGGCCGCGGACTCCCAACGAGGTCGTCACTCGTAACGTCGCGGCACCGTGGCCGCCATCGATGATGGGCGGAAACATTAGGATTCCCGAGGGGGTATTCACTACGAGATTGAAGGATAGGCCGTGACAAACGAGGTCCAGCAGTTCGATGTAGTCGTAATCGGAGGAGGACCCGGAGGCTACGCAGCCGCCCTCTACGGAGCGTCCGCGGGGCTCAATATCGCGATCGTTGAGCGTGACAAGGTCGGCGGGACCTGCCTGCACCGGGGGTGCGTCCCGGCCAAGGAGTTCCTCGAGACCGCCCACGTTCTGCGCACGGTCGAACACGCCAGCGAGTTCGGCATCAACGTGAGCCAAGGTGACGTGAACTTCGCCACGAGCCAGAACCGCAAGAACGAGATCGTCGACCGCCTCTTCAAGGGTCTCTCCGGCCTGCTCAAGGGTCGTAAGGTCACCGTCTTCTCCGGCACCGGGCGCCTCGAAGCCGACGGCACGGTGAGTGTCGTCGACGGTGACGACGCCGGCGTGGTCGCCAAGGCGACCAACGTGATCCTCGCGGCAGGGTCGGTGCCACGAACATTGCCCGGGTTCGACGTCGACGGCACGATCGTCGTCACCTCCGACGAGTTCCTCGACCTCACTGCCCTCCCCGCGAGCGCGGCGGTCATCGGCGGAGGCGCGATTGGCTGTGAGTTCGCCTCGTTGCTGTCGGACATGGGGACCAAGGTCACCGTGCTCGAGGCACTGCCCTCGATTCTCGCCGGTTGCGACACCGAGGTCGCCAGTGTCGTCGGGCGATCGTTCAAGAAGCGCGGCATCGACGTACGCACGGGCGTGAACATCACAGGTCACGCACCGAAGAAGGGCGCCACGACGATCAGCGTCGAAGGCGGCGACGACGTCAAGGTCGACATGGTCGTGATGTCGGTCGGTCGACGACCGCGCACCGAAGGACTCCTAGCCGACGGCACGGGCGTCGAGGTCAACGAGCGCGGTTTCGTGGTGGCGGACCAACTGATGCGCACGGCCAATCCCCACGTGTACGCGGTCGGCGACGTGGTCGCCGGCACGCCCCAGTTGGCGCATGTCGGTTTCGCCGAGGCGATCGTCGCGATCAAAACGATCCTCGGTGAGTCAACCGTGCCGGTCGACTACGACCGTGTGCCGTGGGCGATCTACTCGAACCCCGAGGTCGCGTTCTGTGGCCTCACAGAAGCCAGCGCTAAGGAGAAGGGTTACGACGTCCTTGTGAAGAAGGATCCCTTCGGCGGCAACAGCCGAGCCCAGATCATCGGTGAGACCGAGGGCGTCGTCAAGGTCATCGCGGAGAAGCGCGCCGACGGCACGGCCGGTCAGATCCTCGGCGTGCACATGGCCGGTCCGTGGGTGACCGAACAGCTGGGTGCCGGTTACTTCGCGGTCAACTGGGAGGCAACGGCCGAAGAGGCCGCGGCGCTCATCCAGCCGCACCCGTCACTCTCGGAGACCTTTGGTGAGACACTCATTGCGTTGGCCGGTCGGGGACTACACGTTGGTTGACGTCATGCGGAATTAATGTACTTAGCGACATCGCAGAGATTCATTGTGCTAACAGGATTCGGCGTTTAGTGGAGATTTTGGTTGATTTGACCCGGATTGGGGCCGGATCCTTCGATTTATGGCAGCCTCGGCAACTCGGGACCACGAAGACACTGGACAATGCGGCGCGCTAAGAGGAGTAGCCCTCGGTCGAAAATGGGTTGAGTATCTGGCGTCCCCACATGCGAGATCGCTCTAGGGGCGGTAGGTCCACAGCGTCGGCCGCGTCGGACCACTGCGTTTTGATCACGTGGATCTGGTTGTCAATGATCTCTCGTGCCTCATTTGACGAAAGAAGATACGTTGCGGCAGCCGCTCGGGCGCCCACGACCTGACTGAAGCGGAAGCCGTCTCGATCTATGGCCATAGCCTGGACCGCCTCGCCTCCAGAACGAGCCTGCGGGCAAATGTCGTACGCCGGGGTTAGTGAGAGCGTCGAGCCATCCCAAAACGCGGCGTGGTTCCTCGCGTGGTCGTCGGTGTTGCCGACAAGAACGTTGAAGACGATACGCGAGAAGAGCTCGCGCAAGGTCTCCTTGGGTTTGGTGAAGCGTTCGCGAATGAGATCTGCGAGCCCGGGATATGTGGCGTATCGTCCCATCATCTCGTCCAGCTCAAGGAGGGTGAGGGCTGAAACAATCATTTGTCTTTCGCCCGCCGCGCCACTTCGATCAAACCGTTCAACAAGTAGGACGTCACGACTTAGGCATTTAACCACTTCGGTGGCAGCCACGTTGATGCCGACACGCCTGGCTAGTTCCATCGCCACCCCCTCGGCCTTCACCACGGAATATGGATCAGTGCTGGACGAGAACTTCGCGATGAGCTTGCGACCGTTGTCGTCCAAAAGCGCTTTCGGACGTGCACCACCAATGGAGGAGCCACGTAGCAGGGCGTCATCGAGGCCCGGGGAGAACGGCTCGCCCCTCTCGAGTCGCTCTGCGGCCTGCACTAGCTCCTCGAGTGTTGCATTCGTCGAGCGCGGTACGTAGGAAGTAGGACTTGCTTGAAAATCGAGTGCTCCGATCCGATCAGAGCCTGACTCGAGAAGATAGGTAAGCGTGTCAGGCTCTAATGTGCCGGACATCAATGATCCTCGACCAAAATGGCGGCGTAGGATCACACGTTGGCCCCACGCGTCGGGTCCGGAGTCGGCGATGCAGCCCGCGATGTTAAGCCCCGCGACCGGGCGAATCGGTCCGGGTCGGAGAGGAAGTTCCGGCAGGTACAGCGATACTGCGTCGCTCCTCTCCAAGAAGCTCTCGGCGTAGCGGAAAAAGGTCGTGGACCCGTCTTCCTGTAAGACCCCTGCTACCACGGGTTCGGTTGCGCCAGGTAGCCACACCCAGACATAGGCGATCAAAGGCTCAGGCTCAGAAGGCATCATGATTCTTTCCGGCTGACTCGCGCACTCGCGCAGGAAGCAGCGCCAACCGATCTCGCGAGCGTTCGATCATCGTGGAGAGTTCCACGCGGTCCGGGGCGAAGAGCCCTATTCCGAGAAGGGTGGCGACCTCAAAGGCCGATCCGAGTTCAACGGTAGGTTCACCGCGTTCGATCTTGCGTAAAGTGACTGTAGAGATACCAGCTCGCTCGGCGAGGTCACTGGTGGTCCAACGTCGTTCGCGGCGAACGCGCGCCACCTCGAGACCAAGGAGTTTCGCGGCGGCAAGGGTTTGTGGGTGGAACGTGTGGGGCTTGCGCATTTCTCTTCCTCCAATGGTCTTTAGACTATCGTTTAGATATCTAAGCGACAGTATACCAACTAGAAAGTTCCAGACCTGACCTTTCGTGCACTCGTTTGAAATGAGAAGTTGCCGAACTAGCTGGAGGTCCGGCTGAACGTTGGATGACGGCCTACCTTCCTCCGGCATAAAGACTGCGGGCGACAGGTGCGTTCTCAGAATCACGACAATCGTCCAAAATAAATGCGCCGTTAGAGTCTGATGAGCCTAGGACTCACGGATGCCCCTTCGGGGTCCGACAAGCCTGAGGGCAGTGGTTCGCTGAGTATCCGTCTTCTTCGTCGACGCATATTATAACTCTTGTGTTGTATAACTCCTATATTGTATACGCTCGTTGTGTGGGAGGTCGATGTCACTTTGGTTGAACCATGGCTGCTGGGTCTTGACAAAGACTCATATGACCTCGTTGTGGCCGCCCTTGAATTACCTCAAGAGCGTGGTCCACAGCTTGGCGGACCGCTCGCCGATGGTGTGAAGGCATCCCTGCATAAGAATATGAAGGAGTTACGTCCAGGTTCGAAGGGAACGTCGGAACTTCGAATCCTGTACGCGTTCGACGTCCGGCGCAGTGAGATCCTGCTTGTGGCTGGTGACAAGAGTGGTAAATGGAAACAGTGGTACAAGGAGAATGTTCCGCTGGCCGACGACTTATATGAAGAACACCTACGACAATTGAAAGGAGAGAAGTGATGACAAAAAGTACTTTGCACAGCATGATTGCCAAACGGTCTGTTGATCGAGAGAAGGTAGATGCACACAAGAAGCGAATGCGCGATGAGATTCGTGCTTATCGGCTTCGAGAGATTCGAGAGTCTCTTTCTATTACCCAGGTCGAACTAGCGCAACGTCTCAATGTGAGTCAAAATCGTGTTTCGCGAATTGAACACGGTGACATCGATCGATCTCAACTTGACACTTTGCGTCGGTATGTCGAAGCTGTTGGCGGCACCTTACGCGTGGAAGTTGTGATTGGTGACGATCAAATATTGATCGCTTAGATTCACGGAAGCATTTGCGAGTAGCCCTAATAGAGTTGAAGCAATGTTTGTCACGAGGAATAAATATCCCTTGAGGGGAGCTGGGTGGTTGGCGTGAGACGACCAATTTGTGTGAGTGATTCGGAAAATGTAGTTCCCGAGAGACGTTTTCGATGACAGACGTCACGCTCCCGTCGCTGGGTGAGTCGGTCACTGAAGGAATAATCACCCAGTGGTTCAAGAAAGTGGGCGACAGCGTCGCTCGCGACGAACCACTGTTCGAAGTGTCGACCGACAAGGTCGACTCGGAGATGCCCTCACCGGCGGCGGGCATCTTGACGGCGATCCTGGCCGACGAAGGCGACACCGTCGAGACGGGCTCACGTGTCGCCGTTATCGACGACTCGGCCACGCCCGCTGGGTCCACCCCACGTCTCGCTGCCGGGGCGACGCCGGGCAGGCAGCCACGGGCTTTCGCCGTGACCGCGGCCCGC
>VFSW01004142.1_pt1 | contig 21611 bp, 19 predicted proteins | sample 5358111 | NCBI WGS metagenome assembly VFSW01 (sample SAMN11554181, study PRJNA540505) | mine drainage metagenome | isolation source: sediment from site ElyBrook_90M | place: USA: Ely Copper Mine, Vershire, VT | collected 2017 | reverse complement strand
TCGCGTTCCGCCGGCAGGGGCGCGAACCCCCTTTTTTCATAATATTTGAATATCGCTTCCACGATCGCCGCAGGATCGTCGATTATTTGCACCAGGTCTAGGTCCTCGGACCCGATCATGTGCTCCTTCTGCATGCGCTCGCGAAACCAGTCCAGCAGCCCCCGCCAGAACGGCGTGTGCACCAGGATGATGGGCATTTTGCGCGTTTTGCCGGTCTGCACCAGGGTAAGCGCTTCGGACAGCTCGTCCAGCGTGCCGAAACCGCCCGGGAGCACCACATAGGCAGTGGCGAATTTGACGAAGCTGACCTTGCGCGCAAAAAAATGGTGGAAGGTGAGGCTGATGTCCTGGAAGCGGTTGGTAAGCTGCTCGTTCGGCAGCTGGATGTTGAGGCCCACCGAGGGCGATTTTCCGTAAAAGGCCCCTTTGTTGGCCGCTTCCATGATGCCCGGGCCGCCGCCGGAGACGACCGAGAAGCCGGCGTCGGAAAGCAGCCGCGCGATCTTCTCCGCCAGCAGGTAATAAGGCGAATCGACCGCCGCGCGCGCGCTGCCGAAGATGCTCACCGCCGGGCGGATCTGCGCCAGCCGTTCCGTCGCCTCGACGAATTCTGACATAATCCCGAATATCCGCCAGGACTCGCGCGCGTTGTGGGCCATGTCTGCTGCGCCGGCGTCGGCCGGCCGCGGAAGTTTTCCGTTCATACCTGACCCTCTATGAAAACCCTGCTGTTGGTGGATGGATCGTCGTACCTGTACCGCGCGTATCACGCGCTGCCGGACTTGCGCAATGCGCGCGGCGAACCTACGGGTGCGATCTATGGCGTGCTCAACATGCTACGACGGCTCGCCGCGGACTACAAGCCGGACTATCTCGCCTGCGTGTTCGACGCCAAGGGCCGGACTTTCCGCGACGACTGGTACGCCGAATACAAGGCGCACCGTCCGCCCATGCCGGAGGAGCTGGTGCGCCAGATCGAGCCGCTGCACCAGGCAGTGGCCGCGCTTGGCTGGCCGCTGCTGATGATAGCCGGCGTCGAAGCCGACGACGTCATCGGCACGCTTGCGCGCCAGGCTGCCGCGGCCGGCATGCGCTGCGTCGTCTCCACCGGCGACAAGGACCTGACGCAGTTGGTGAATGCCAGTGTCACCCTGATCAATACCATGAGCAACGAGCGCCTGGACGAAGCCGGCGTGGAGGCCAAATTCGGTGTGCCGCCGAATTTGATGCTCGATTACCTCACCCTGGTCGGCGACAGCGTGGACAACGTGCCGGGCGTGGAAAAGGTCGGCCCCAAGACCGCGGTCAAGTGGCTGGCGCAGTATGGTTCGCTCGATGGCGTAGTCGCGCACGCGCAGGAAATCGGCGGTGTGGTGGGGGACAATTTGCGCCGTGCGCTGCCCTGGCTGCCGCAGGCGAAAAAGCTGCTGACGGTCTATTGCGATGTGCCGCTGCCGGTCAAACCGGAGGACCTCGTGCCGCAGCCACGCGGCGAGGCCGAGCTTACGGGGCTGTTCCAGCGCTTCGGCTTCAAGAGTTGGCTGAAAGATCCGGCAGAGACTGGCGCGCCGGCATCCGATGCCGCGCCACCAACAACAGCCCAAACGAAGACCGTGCCGACAGCGCGCCACTACGACACCCTGTTCGACGAACGACAGATGGCCGAGTGGCTGAAGCTGCTCGACAGCGGCGCCTTGGTTGCCTTCGACACCGAGACCACCGGCCTCGACCCGTTGACCGCGCAGCTGGTGGGCATGTCGTTTTGCGCCGAGCCCGGGCGCGCGGCGTATCTGCCGCTCGCGCACAACTATGCCGGTGCGCCGCACCAGCTTGGCGTCGCGCGCGCCCTGGAATTGCTGCGACCCTGGCTCGAGGACGCGAATAAGCCCAAGCTCGGCCAGAACCTCAAGTACGATCAGCACGTGCTCGCCAATCACGGCGTGCGGCTGCGCGGCGTTGCCCACGACACGCTGCTCGAGTCCTACGTGCTCGAATCGCATCTGCGCCACGACCTGGGCACGCTCGCCGAACGCCATCTGCATCTGGAAACCATCAGCTACGATGACATCACCGGCAAGGGTGCGCAGCGCATCGGCTTCGAGCAGGTAAGCGTGGAGCGCGCCACCGAGTATTCTGCCGAGGACGCCGACGTCACCCTGCGCGTGCACCAGTGCCTGTATCCGCAGGTGCAGGCCGAGGCCGGGCTGGAATACGTATACCGGAGCATCGAGCTGCCGGCGCGCGAGGTGCTGTTCCGCATGGAACGCACCGGCGTGCTTATCGACGCCGCGCTGCTCGAAGCGCAAAGCCGCGAACTGGGGCAGAAAATGATGGAGCTGGAACACAGAGCCTACAGCGAGGCAGGCCAGCCGTTCAACCTGAATTCGCCCAAACAGATCGGCGAAATCTTCTTCGAGCGCCTGCAGCTGCCGGTGCTTAAAAAAACCCCGAGCGGCGCGCCCTCCACTGATGAGGAAGTGCTGGAGCGGCTGGCCGCGGATTACCCGCTGCCCAAGACGCTGCTCGAATACCGCGCGCTCACCAAGCTGAAATCCACCTATACCGACAAGTTGCCGCGCATGGTCAACCCCGCCACCGGGCGGGTGCACACCAACTACGCCCAGGCGACGGCGGTGACTGGGCGCCTCGCCAGCACCGACCCCAACCTGCAGAACATTCCGGTGCGAACAATGGAAGGGCGGCGCATCCGCGAGGCCTTCATCGCGCCGCCTGGCAGCGTCATCGTCTCGTCCGACTATTCCCAAATCGAGCTGCGCATCATGGCGCATATCTCGCGCGACGAAAACCTGATGCGCGCGTTCGCCGCGGGTGAGGACGTGCACCGCGCTACCGCCGCCGAAATCTTCAACCGCGAGCTGCACCAGGTCACGCCCGAGGAGCGCCGCTACGCCAAGGTGATCAACTTCGGCCTGATCTACGGCATGTCGGCTTTCGGCGTGGCGCAGGCCTTGGGCCTGGAGCGCGCCACCGCCCAGGCCTATATCGACAGCTACTTCACGCGCTACCCTGGAGTCGCACGCTATATGCAGCAGACGCGTGAGCAGGCGCGCGAGCGCGGCTATGTCGAAACCGTGTTCGGCCGCAGGCTGTGGCTCACCGAGATCAGGGCTGGCAACGCCGGCCGGCGCCAGGGTGCCGAGCGCGCCGCCATCAACGCGCCGATGCAGGGGACGGCGGCGGATTTGATCAAGCTCTCCATGATTGCGGTGCAGAACTGGCTCGACCGGGAACGGTTGTCGGCGAGGCTGGTGATGCAAGTACACGACGAACTGGTGCTGGAAGTGCCGCAGACCGAACTCTCAAGGGTGCGCGAGGAACTGCCGGGGCTGATGACCGGCGTGGCTGAGCTTGCGGTGCCCCTTGTCGTGGACGTGGGCGCGGGTGCAAACTGGGAGCAGGCGCATTAACTGTATCTACGGGTAAGATGAGCGAGTCTTCCAAGCAGAAGCCATCTGCCGCGTCCGCCCCCGGACGCGCTCCGGCTCGGCATGTCGTGCTGCTTGGCGATGCCTTGCTCGAAGCTTACAGCAGCATCGACAAGACGCCCGGAAAATTCGAGGATGCTCTGCTCCCCGGAACGCGCGATCAGTGGAAAATCAGCGTCGTCTCCGCGGCGGAAGTCGAGCGCGCAGGAGCGTCGCCGGTTCTGCCCCGGGACGCAACCCACGCGATAATTTTCATCGAGGGCAATCATGCCATCGAGCAGAGCGGGCTGCTGCACAGCCGGCCGGATGCGTACGGGCAGACGCTGGAGCAGCTTTCGCTCGCCGCCGACGAGTTCGAGCGCACGCTCGCGCGGTTGATCCACGTGGCGCAGGCGGCGCGGCTGGTAATCATGGTGTGCACCATGTTTCAACCCAGCTACAAGGATCCGGCGCGCCAGCGCACCGCTTGTGCCGCGTTAGCGGTATTCAACGACCGCGTCACCAAGCGCGCTACCGAGGCGCGCGTTTCCGTGATCGACCTGCGCCTGATCTGCAACGAGCCCGACGACTATGACCAGCCGACGCGCTTGTCCAAGAGCGGATTGCAAAAGGCGGCCAACGTCATCCGCTTCGCCATGTTCGAGCTGGATGCCGGGGCGCGCCGCAGCGAGGTGTTTTTTTAGCCCGCCGCAGCGGCCAGGGCGCGCTTATTTCCCGATTGCGCCGAACACCTTGCTGATGATGCCGCTCGCCGCACCGACGGGGTCCTGGCGAATCTTCCTTTCCTCATCGGCGATTATCAGGTACAGGCCATCGAGCGCTTTGCGCGTGACGTAGCTGTTTAGATCCGCGTCCTTGGCGTCGACGAGGCCGAAGCGGGCGGCCTTGCCGGCGAATTCGTTGTACTTGTCGGCAAGTTTCACTTTTTGTGTCGCCTTGGCGACGATGGGCAGGAACTTGCTGGTCAGCGGCGCCGAGGTGGTGCGCCTGAAATACTGGGTGGCGGCATCCTGGCCGCCGCCGAGGATTGCCTTGGCGTCCTGCACGCTCATGTTCTTCACCGCATTCACCAACAGGGGTTTTGCCTCGACTACGGCGGATTCGGCGGCGCGGTTCATGGTGGTGACCAGCTCGTCGGCGTATTTTCCCATCCCCAGACCCCGCATCAGGCCCTCGACCTTGTGCAGGCTCTCCGGCAGCGGGATCCTGACCCGCGCGTTACCCAGGAATCCGTTCGGTTTTCCCAGCGCCGCCACTGCGGTCTCGGAACCCTTGATCAGCGCCTGTTTCAAACCGGCGGCTGCATCCTTGTTGGAAAGGTCCGCCAACCCCAAGGCGTGCGCCTGAGTGGCGACAAGCAAAGCAGTGGCGGCGCACAGCCTGAGAACGGTGTTCATTGCAACTCCTTGAATGTCGACTCACGGTGTGTGCCCGCCCGCTGCCTATACCCCTGCCGCGTGCGCCTGCCGGTCGGCGTGATAGCTCGAGCGCACCATGGGCCCGATCGCCGCGTGCAGGAATCCCATTTCGCGCGCCGCCTGCCCGAACGCGGCAAAGCCGTCCGGGTGCACGTAGCGCAGTACCGGCAGGTGATGCTCGGTCGGCTGCAGATACTGGCCCATGGTGAGCATGTCCACGCCGTGCGCGCGCAGGTCGCGCATCACCGCGAGGATCTCCGCGTCGGTCTCGCCCAGGCCCAGCATCAGACCCGACTTGGTCGGAATGACTGGGCGGCGTGCTTTGAATTCCTGCAGCAACCTGAGTGAATGCAGGTAGTCCGAACCGGGGCGCGCCTGGCGGTATAGCCGCGGCACGGTCTCCAGGTTGTGGTTCATCACGTCGGGCGGATCGGTCGCGAGGATCTCCAGAGCGATTTCCAGCCGGCCGCGGAAATCGGGCACCAGCACTTCGACGCGCGTTCGCGGCGAGTATTCGCGCACCGCGCGGATGCAGTCGGCGAAATGCTGCGCGCCGCCGTCGCGCAGGTCGTCGCGGTCGACGCTGGTGATGACCACGTATTCGAGCGCCAGCGCGGCGATGGTTTGCGCCAGGTGCGCCGGTTCGCCCGCATCGGGCGCCTGCGGGCGCCCGTGGGCAACATCGCAAAATGGGCAGCGCCGCGTGCATAGATCGCCGAGGATCATGAAGGTCGCGGTGCCCTTGCCGAAGCACTCGCCGATATTCGGGCAGGAGGCCTCCTCGCACACCGTGTGCAGCTGGTTTTCGCGCAGGCGCCGCTTGATTTCGTCGAAACGCGTGTTGGCGGAGCCGGCCTTGACCCGGATCCACTCGGGCTTTCTCAGCCGTTCCTGCGGCACGACCTTGATCGGTATGCGCGCCGTCTTGGCGCGGCCTTTTTCAGCGCGCGCGCTCATGCTGTGCCAACAATTGCGTCAGTTCGGCGGCGAGCTGGTCACCCAGTTTGCCGGCCGAGGCCTCGATGCCCAGATCGCGTGTCTGCGTCACCGCGAGGCCCGGGTAGCCGCAGGGGTCGATCGCGAGGAAGGGCGCGAGGTCCATGTCCACGTTGAGCGCGACGCCGTGATAGCAGCCGCCGCTGCGCACGCGCAGGCCCAGCGCCGCGACTTTTGCGCCGTCGACATAGATGCCGGGCGCGCCGTCTTTGCGTTGCGCCGGAACCTGGTAGTGCGCCAGCGTGCCGATCACCGCCTGCTCGAGCATGCTGACGAACGTACGGATTTTCAGATTGCGCCGCGCCAGATCGAGCAGCGTGTACATTACCACCTGGCCCGGACCGTGATAGGTGATCTGGCCGCCGCGATCGACGCGCTCAAGCGCAATGCTGGAGCCGTGCGGCAGGTGCTCGGGGCGGCAGGCGAGGCCGGCGGTGTATACCGGCGGGTGCTGCAGCAGCCAGAGCTCGTCCGGCGTATCCCCCTGGCGCGAGGTGGTAAACCGGCGCATCGCCGCATAGGTGGGCTGAAAATCGACCAGCCCGAGACGCTTTATGCGCGGCGCAGAATCCAGGCTGCGCGGCGCCGAACCGATCGCGGATTTTATCGCGCGCGCCGCGCTGGTCGAAACTTGACGGTATTCACTGCGCATATTGGGTTTCGCCCTTACAGCACCATCTTGACCATCCGGTGGTCGCACAGCTCGCGATACAGATTATCCAGCTGCAGGCGCGATTGGGCGCGCACGGTGACCGTCAGCGACAGGTACTTGCCCAGGCGGCTTTTGCGCATCTCCATCGTCGACGCGTCGAAATCCGGCGCGTGGCGCAGGACCACGTCCAGCACCGCCTGCGCGAACCCGGGCTGGGTCTCGCCCATGACCTTGATCGGGAAGTCGCAGGGAAAGGCGAGCAGCGACTCGGGTTCAGGCGTCGAGTTCATTGCAAAACGAGGGGATATCGCCTGCGGGGACTTCTTTCAGGGCGCCTCCCCTCATGCTCTCCTATATTTGCCGCTGCATGATTCATATTGCAACGGCTTATCAGACCGTGGCCGGCGCACGCATCACCGTGCGCTTGTAGTCCTGGTAGAGCTGATGCATGCGCGCGGCCGTCGGTCCGGGTTTGCCCGCGCTCGCACCATGGCCGACCGGTTTGCCGTCCAGCGTCGATATCGGCAGCACCTCCTTGGTCGAGGAGGTGAGCCAGAGCTCGTCCGCGTCGCGCACTTCGGCTTCGCTCACCTGACGGATTTCCAGTGGCAGCCGGTTGGCACGCGCGAGTTCGATGACTACATCGTAAGTAATGCCGGGCAGAATGAAATTGCTCTTGGGCGGGGTGATGATGACGCCGTTCTTGACCAGGAATATATTGCTCGCCGAGCCCTCGGTGAGCAGCCCATCGCGCAGCAGCACGGATTCGGCCGCGCCGGCGTCGACGGCGGCCTGGCGCAGCAGGCAATTCGCGAGCAGCGACACCGACTTGATGTCGCAGCGCAGCCAGCGGTTGTCGGCCACGGTGACCGCAGCCACCCCGCGCTCGCGCTGGTCCTGCGGCGGCGTGGTGAGCGGGTTGGACATCATGAACACGGTCGGTTTCACGCCCTTGGGGAATGCATGGTCGCGCGGCGCCACGCCGCGCGTCACCTGCAAGTACACCCCCTGGTCCTCCCACGGATTCCTCGCCACGATCTCGCGCACCAGCTGGTCCCAGCGCTCTGGGCTGCAGGGATTGTCGATGCGTACACCGTCGAGGCTGGATTGCAGGCGCGTGAGGTGCTCGCGCAGGCGGAACGGGTGGCCGGAATAGCAGGGAATCACTTCATACACGCCGTCGCCGAAAATAAAGCCACGGTCGAGCACTGGAATCCTGGCTTGCTCGATCGGCATCCATTCGCCATTGAGGTAGATCATCTCGATTCTCCCGATCTGTCATTCCGAGGGCGAAGCCCGAGGAATCTGCTGTTACAGCGCCAACAAAAGCAGATCCTTCGTCCCCCAAGGGGACTTTCCCCTCAAGGGGGATCAAGACCTTCGGGGCGTCCCCCAAGGGGACTTCCTTCGGGGCGTCGTTGGCGCTCCTCAGGACGACGGCCGCTTCGCGACCGTCACTTGAACCAAAGGCGCATGCTGTCCCAGGCGCGGCCGAAAAATCCGGCGACCGGCACATTCTCCAGCGCCACCGCCGGATATTCGCCCAGCACTTTGCCCTGCAGCGTAACTTTGACCGTGCCTACTTTCTGTCCCACGCTGATCGGCGCCACCAGAGGCTGCATGCTCACCAGATCCGCTTTCAGCTGATCGCCGAGGCCGCGCGGCACGCTGACGTAGAAATCGGACAGGAACCCGGCTTTGAGCCGGCTCTTGGCCCCCTTCCACACTTCCAGGGTGCTTACCGTCTGGCCCTTATCGTACAGCTTTGCCGAATCGTAGAACTGGAAGCCGTAGTTCAGCAGTTTCAGGCTCTCCTGCGCCCGCGCGGCATCGGAATTCGTTCCCAGTACCACCGATAGCAGGCGCCGCGTGCCGCGCTTGGCCGATGCAATCAGGCAATAACCGGCTTCCTCAGTATGCCCCGTCTTCATGCCGTCCACGTTCGGATCCAGCCAAAGCAGGCGGTTGCGATTGGCCTGGGTGATGTTGTTGTAGCGATACTCGCGTTCGGCGTACAGCGGATAGTACTCGGGGAAATCGCGGATCAGCGCCGCGGCAAGCAGGCCGAGGTCGTACGCAGTTGAGTAGTGCTTGGGGTCGGGGAGGCCGGTCGCATTGACGAAATTCGTGTCTTTCATGCCCAGGCGCTGCGCCTCCCGGTTCATCATCTGCACAAACACTTCCTCGGATCCGGCGATGGCTTCGGCGAGCGCGATGCAGGCGTCATTGCCCGACTGCGTGATCATGCCGTGCAACAGCTCCTCCACGTTCACCGGCTTTCTCGGCTCGATGAACATGCGCGAGCCGGGCTGCTTCCAGGCGCGCTCCGAGACCGGCACCACCTGGTCCAGCGTCAGCGCTTTCTGTTTCAGCGCCGAGAAAGCGAGGTAAGCAGTCATCAGTTTGGTCAGCGAAGCCGGCTCGATGCGCTCGTGCTCGTTGGCGCTGGCGATCTCCTGAGAGCTGGTGAAGTCATACAACAGCCACGCCTTGGCGGCAACGGTAGGCGGGGGAGGGGCGTCCGCGAAGGCGAGTGCGGGCAGCAGAAACAGGAGGACCAGCAGGCGTATCGGTGTCATGAGGGCGGCGCAAAAAAGTGAATTATACCAGTCGCAAAATGCGTTAACCGGCTCATTGCAGGCTCATTCGCAGGGATTGAAACAGCCCGCTACTTGCTTACGACCAGCGGCTTGAAATCGAGTTCCGCGCGGATTTTCTCGGCGATCGAATTGGCCGCACTGCGGTTGGGGTAAGGACCCAGATGCAGGCGGAACAGTTTGCCGCCCTCCTGAATCCGGATCGGTTGCTTGAGCCAAGGCAGCCGTTTGCGGATGTTGTCGCGGAAGCTGTCGGCATTCGCTTGCGCCGAAAATGCCCCCAGTTGCAGATAAATGCCCGCGGCTTCGGTGGTGAGCGGAATGCCGCTCGCTTCGACCGCCGCGACTGCGCGCGCAGGCACCGAGGGCACAGCGGGCACGATGCTTTCCACTTCGACCGCAGCGATGCCGCTCTCGGCGAAGCCGAGTTTGTAGGCCGCGGCGAAGGACAAGTCCATCATGCGGCCGGAGGAGAACGGACCGCGGTCGTTGATGCGTACGACCACCGATTTGCCATTTTGCAGGTTGGTGACGCGCGCATAACTCGGGATCGGCAGCGTCGGATGCGCGGCGGTCATCGCGTACATGTTGTAGACCTCGCCGCTCCAGGTGCGCTGACCCTGAAATTTCCGACCGTACCAGGAGGCGGTACCTTGCCTCTTATATGCCGAAACTTCTTTCTCTGGCACATATTGCTTGCCGAACACGACGTAGGGGTCGTTGGCGTGAGGGTTCAGCGGCTCGGCCTTGGGCTGGGCGTCGGGGATCGTATCCAGATCGACCGGAGGCGGGCCGTCGGGACCGTCGTCCTTGTAATAGCCGCCGGGGCGATGCATCAACTGTGACACCGGCATGGTCGCGTGCCTGGGCGGCGCCGCGCCCTGCTGTTGCAGTTCGGCGCAGCCGCACAGTGGCAGAGCGAGGCAAAGCGCGTATAGAGCCGGTTTCATTGCATCCAATTTCCACGCGCACGGCGCAAATTCATATTCGCGTTCTAGTGCACCACGATAATCGGCTTGAACTGCAGCGCGTCGCGGATTTTGTCCGCCACGCCGGCGGCTTCACCGCGGTCGCGGTAGGGGCCCAGGTCCAGGCGATACATGCCGTCGCGCGCGATAATCCGGATCGGGTCGTTAAGCCAGGCGAGCTGCTGATACACGCGCACACGGAAATTCTCGGCGTTGTCGCGCGCCGAAAACGCGCCGAGCTGCAGGTAAATGCCGCCCGCCACGGCATCGATGGGAATCGCTCGCGCCGGCTCGGCTTGCGACGAAGTCGCCGCAGCGAGGATCACCGGCGCCATCGGCCGTGCTTGCGGCGGTGGTGCGACGGCGGCGGCTTTCGATGCTCGGTGCTGCTGCGCCGCGAGCAGCGGCATTTCGTCCGGGGTAATGGCTTCGATTTCCACGGGCGCGCTGCCGGCTGCGGCGTAGCCGAGTTTGTAAGCGGCGGCGTAGGACAAATCGATCAGGCGTCCAGAATGAAACGGTCCGCGGTCGTTGATGCGCACGATCACGCTGCGGCCGTTGGCGAGGTCGGTCACGCGCGCGTAGCTCGGAATCGGCAAGGTCGCGTGCGCGGCGGTCATGGCGTACATGTCGTAGGGCTCGCCGCTGGAAGTGCGCTGACCGTGGAACTTGCGTCCGTACCAGCTGCCGATGCCGCGCTGCCTGTAGCGCGTGAGCGTCTGGTAGGGCACGTATTGCCGGCCGAAGACGGTATAGGGCTGGTTGGCGGCGCGGTCGAGCGGTTCCACCCTGGGCGTGGCATCCGCGATTTGGTCGAGATGCGCCGGCGGGTTGTCGCCCGGGCCATCGTCCTGATAATACGCACCGCCGCGGCTGGCGCGCGGCACTGCCGCAGCGGCCACTGGCGTTTGCGCCGTGACGCCGGCGTCGCCCGCTACCGGAGCCCGCGTGGGTACGCTGCCGCAGCCGCCGATAAGCAGCGCTGCTGCCGCAACAGCAATGCATTTGGCAGCAGGGAAAAGCGTATCCTGCTTACTTCGCGCTTGCCGCCTCCACCGCGGCGAACCGGTCTTCCCCTTATGCGGCATGGTGTTTACGTCACGTCTGCACCAGCTTGCGGTGCCGGTGGATGCTCATCAGTATGCCGATACCGAGAAACAGTGTCACCAGCGCGGTGCCGCCGAAGGACACCATCGGCAGGGGCACGCCCACCACCGGCAGGATGCCGGTCACCATGCCCATGTTGACGAAGGCGTAGGTGAAAAAGGTCAGCGTCACGGCGCCGGCCAGCAGCCGCGTGAAAAAAGTCGGCGCGTTGGAGGCGATCGCCAGGCCGCGGCCGATCAGCAGCAGGTACAGCAGCAGCAGCACGCAATTGCCGATCAACCCGAATTCCTCGGAAAACACGGCGAAAATGAAGTCGGTGGATCGCGCCGGGATGAATTCCAGGTGCGCCTGCGTGCCTTTGAGCCAGCCCTTTCCGGTCAACCCGCCCGAGCCCACGGCGATGATCGACTGCAGGATGTGATAGCCCGCGCCCAGCGGGTCCGACGTGGGGTTGAGCAGGGTCAGAATGCGGCGGCGCTGGTAGTCGTGCATCAGCGACCACACGAAGGGCAGGCTGGCGCAGCCCGCAAGCACCAGGCCGACCAGAATTCTCCACGACAGACCGGCGAGGAAAATCACGTAGAAACCCGCCGCCGCCACCAGCAATGCGGTTCCGAGGTCGGGCTGGCGGGCGATCAGCATCACCGGCACCAGCAACAGCAGGCTGGCGATGAAGTACTCGCGCAGCTTCAGCGTCGCCTCATGCATGTGGAAATACCAGGCGAGCATCAGCGGCATGGCGATTTTCATGATTTCCGAAGGCTGGATGCGGGTGACGCCGAGGTTCAGCCAGCGGCGCGCGCCGTTGACGACGTCGCCGAACAGCGCCACTGCGACCAGCAGTGCGAGTCCGAGCGCATAGGTGGGAAGCGCGAAGCGCATCAGCGTCTGCGGCTGGAATTGCGCCACCGCCCACATCACCGCCAGCGCAACCAGGATGTTGATCGCCTGGCCGCTGATACGGGCCGGCGTATCGTGCGCGGCGCTCGCCAGCGTGATGAAGCCGAGCACGAGCAGAGCGAATGCGAGCGCAAATAGCGGTGCGTCGATTTTGTCGGTGAAGCGCAGCCACAGATTCTTGAACCGCTGTTGATAATTCGCGTGCATCAACGATATCCCTGCTTGCCGCCGCATAGCGCCCGGCGCAACAGCCGCCGGCTTGGGAAATTTGAAAAGGACCAAGGAAGGCACGGCGACTCTTCCGTTCCCGCCCTGGCGTCCTTATTCAATACACATCTAATCATCGCCTTTTTCTCCGGGAGCAGCGGCGGCAGGCTGGTCGGTCTTCTTGCCGAGCAGATAGTAGTCGAGCACCTTGCGCGCGATCGGCGCCGCAGCGGCCGCGCCGAAACCGCCATTTTCCACCACTACCGCGAGCGCGATTTTAGGGTTTTCCAGCGGCGCGAAAGCGACGAACAGCGCGTGATCGCGGTGGCGCTCCGTTACGCGCTTCTCGTCGTATTTTTCGTGCGGCTTTAACGCCACGACTTGCGCCGTGCCGGTCTTGCCGGCGCTGGTGTATTCGGCCCCGGCGAAGGCGCGCGCGCCCGTGCCCTCGATATTTACGCCGGCCAGTGCGTGTTTGACAACCTCGAGGTTCTCCGGCTTCAACGGTATGGTACGCACGAGTTTTGGTTCGATCCGGGTGCGCTCGCCGGTGCGGATGTTCTCGACGTAGTCGACCAGGTGCGGGCGGTACATGACGCCGTTGTTGGCGAGCGTCGCCATCGCCTGCGCCATCTGCAGCGGAGTGTAGGCGTTGTAGCCCTGGCCGATACCGACGCTGATCGTTTCGCCGGCATACCACTTCTGCTGTTCTGGCTTGCTGAAGTGCCTGCGTTTCCACTCCGGCGAGGGCAGCACGCCTGTAGCCTCGCCGTCGATGTCGATGCCGGTTTTCGCGCCAAAGCCGAACTGGCCGATGAAGCGCGCGATATTGTCTATGCCCATATCGTTGGCGAGCATGTAGTAATAGGTATCGCAGGAAACGACCAGGGACTTGTACATATCGACCACGCCGTGGCCGCCCGGTTTGTCGTCGTGGAAGCGGTGACCGCCGAACTGGAAATAGCCGGGATCATTGATCGTAAACTGCGGCGTGCGTTTACCCAACTGCAGCGCTGCCAGCGCCATGTAGGGTTTGAAGGTGGAACCGGGCGGATAGGTTCCGGCCAGCGCGCGGTCCACCATCGGGCGATCCGGCGAGTCGTTGAGCGCATCCCAGTTCGCCGGGTCGATGCCGTCGACGAACAGGTTGGGGTCGAAGCCTGGTTTGGAAACGAAGGCAAGGATGCCACCGGTGGCCGGGTCGATGGCCACCAGCGCGCCGCGGTTGTCGCCGAAGGCCTGCTCCGCTACCTGCTGCAGCTTGATGTCCAGCGTCAGCACCAGATTGTTGCCCGGCGTCGGGGGGGTGCGCGACAGGGTTCTCACGCCGCGGCCGGCGGAGTCCACCTCGACCTGCTCGTAGCCGGTGTTGCCGTGCAGTTCGTTCTCGTAGCTTTGCTCCAGCCCGGTCTTGCCGATGTGGTCCGTGCCCTTGTAGTTGGCGCTAAGGCCTTCGTCGTCGATGCGCTTGGCGTCGCGCTCGTTGATGCGGCCTATGTAGCCGATCACGTGCGAAGCGATCTCCTTCAGGGGGTATTGGCGGAACAGCCGCGCCCGGATGTCGACGCCAGGAAAGCGGTAACGGTTGACGGCGAACTTGGCCACCTCCTCGTCGGTCAGGCGCGTGCGGATCGGCACGCTGTCGGCTCCCTTGGATTCGATCAAAAGACGCTTGAAGCGGATGCGATCGCTCGGGCGGATCTCGACGATGCTTGCAAGCTCGTCGATGGTTTTCTCCAGATCGGTGACCTCGCCCGGGAAAATTTCCAGGGTGTAAGCCGAATAGTTGCGCGCCAGCACGATGCCGCTGCGGTCCAGAATGAGTCCGCGGTTGGGCATGATGGGCACGATCGAGATACGGTTGTCCTCGGCCTTGGTGTGGTAGTAGTCATACTGCACTATCTGCAGGTAGACGAAACGCAGCAGCAGCAGTGAAAATGCGGCGACTACGACCCCTCCGGCGATGCCGATGCGCAGGCGGAAGGAATGCAATTCTTGCTGATGATCCTTGAATTCGGTTAAACGCATCCCGGTGGCGACAAACTAAAGGCTAGGAACCAGACGCAAACCCGCGCCGAGCACGGGGAGCGCGCGATATACAGGCGGATTGGTGGCGTGCCGAACGGCTTTCTTCAGACTTCATCTGCCGGTTTGCAGCATCTAGATCGGCCTGTTCTCATCGATTGTTTCCGCTTGCCGCTGCGGCAGCAGTAGCAGAAAACTCAACACCGGCCACAGCGCCGCGCTGATGAAACAGCCGGCGAAGTAGGTCCAGCCGGGAAAGTCGGCGCCGGCGAAAATCCGTATTACCAGCATCAGCAAACGTGTAGACAACAACAGCGGCAGCAGTTGCAGTGCCTGCTGCCACGGCGGAAACCAGAGGATGCGCCGGTGCACCGCAAAAGCGAGAAACGCGAGAACCGAGTAGCCGAGCGCGTGCTGGCCGAGCAATGCGCCGTTGCCGACATCGATCAACAGGCCCAGGGTCCAGGCGACAGCGATGCCGACCCGGCGCGGCTGATGAATGCACCAGAAGGCGAGCACCACCGCAGTGAGGTCCGGCACGACTGCGATTTGGCCCCAGGGCAGCAGGTCGAACAGCAGCCCCAGCGCCAGGGTCAGCGCGATGAAGCTGACTTTGGCGGGCAACAGGATGCGCTGTGGATGCGGCTGCAGTTGCACCTTATCCGGCCTTGCGCTGGCGCTTCGGTTTTGGCGATTCTTGCGCCGGATGCTCGGCTTCTGGCGGGGGCGCTTTCGCCTCGTTCGACAGCACCAGCACCTGGCGATAGCGGTCGATGCCAGCGGTCGGCGCGAGCGTGACCTTGGCAAACGCATAGGCCGCATCGCGTTCGACGCGCGCCACCGTGGCCACCGGCAGCCCCGGCGGGTAAGTCCCATCGATGCCCGAGGTGACCAGAACGTCTCCGTTCCTGATGTCCGCGTTCGACGGCATGAAGCGCAGGTCAAGCATGCCGCCCTCGGCGCCGCCATAGGCGACCGCGCGCAACCCGGTTCTGAGCACCTGCAGCGGGATCGCCTGGTCCTTGTCCGTGAGCAGCGTCACTTCGCTCATGAGCGGGTACACGCGCGTCACCTGGCCGATCACGCCGACATCGTCGATCACCGGCTCGCCGGCCTGGATGCCATTCTGCGAACCCTTGTCGATGACCACCTTGCGCGAGAACGGGTCGCGCGCGGCGTAGAGAATCTCGGCGAATACGGACTTGCGTGGCAGCCGCTGCTGCGCGTCGAGCACGCGGCGCAGCTGCTTGTTTTCCTCTTCCAACGCCTGGAGCTGCAGCAGTTCCGGCGCCGCCCGCAACTGTTTCATCTTGAGCTCCGCGTTCTCCGCGCGCAGCGCCGCGGTGGTGCTGAAATAATTGACTGTGCCATGGAACAGGTCCACCGGTGCCATCGCGATGCGCTCCAGCGGATAGGCGGCGAGCGCGACCACCTGGCGCACGTTGTCGGCATAGCGAAAACGCGCATCGAGCACCATCAGCAGGATTGCGAGCGACGCGAAAAAGGTGAGGCGCACCAGGGGCGCCGGGCCGCGATTGAAGAATGGTGGCGGCTGATGTTCCACGCAGGCGCTAGAGGGCGACGCGCGCCGGGCGATGAATCGGGCGGCGAACCCCGCCTTTGATCATTGCCCCTCACCCATGGCCGGGTTCAGTCATTGGTGAAGATGGAGGCGAGCTTGTCCATTTTTTCCAGCGCCAGGCCCGAACCGCGCACCACGCAGGTGAGCGGATCGTCGGCCACGATCACCGGCAGCCCGGTTTCCTCCATCAGCAGGCGGTCGATGTCGCGCAGCAGCGCGCCGCCGCCGGTGAGCACCATGCCTTTTTCGGCGATGTCCGCGCCCAGTTCCGGCGGGGTGTGCTCGAGAGCGGATTTCACCGCGCTGACGATGCTGTTCAGCGGATCGGTGAGCGCCTCCAGGATCTCGTTCGAGGAAATGGTGAAACTGCGCGGGATGCCTTCGGCGAGGTTGCGCCCTTTCACTTCCATTTCGCGCACTTCCGAACCGGGGAAGGCGGAACCGATTTCCTTCTTTATTTTTTCCGCAGTGGCTTCGCCGATGAGCATGCCGTAGTTGCGGCGGATGTAGTTGATGATCGCTTCGTCGAACTTGTCGCCGCCTACGCGCACGCTGCCCGCGTACACCATGCCGCCGAGCGAGATTACGCCTACCTCGGTGGTGCCGCCGCCGATGTCCACCACCATCGAGCCGGTCGCCTCGGCCACCGGGAGATCGGCGCCGATCGCCGCGGCCATCGGTTCCTCGATCAGGAAAACCTGCGACGCGCCGGCGCCTATCGCCGACTCGCGGATCGCGCGCCGCTCGACCTGGGTCGAGCCGCAGGGCACGCAGATGATGATGCGCGGGCTGGGCGAAAGCAGGCGCGAGACGTGCACCTTCTTGATGAACAGCTTCAGCATCTGTTCGGTCACGGTGAAGTCCGCGATCACGCCGTCCTTCATCGGACGGATGGCGACGATGTTGCCCGGCGTTTTGCCGAGCATTTGTTTCGCTTCCTTGCCCACTGCCTGAATCGTCTTCTTGCCGCTGGGGCCGCCTTCCTGACGGATGGCGACCACCGAAGGTTCGTCGAGCACGATGCCCTTGCCGCGCACGTAGATCAGGGTGTTGGCGGTGCCCAGGTCGATGGCCAGGTCATCGGAAAAATAACCGCGTAAAAATGCGAACATTTGATAGTGTTCCAATCCGAATGTGGCTGGTAAATGCGTTATAATACCGCACTTTAACGCACCATTTAAGCGCAAATTCCATGTCCCTGTCTTTGCCGGAGGTCAAACGGGTCGCCTGGCTCGCGCGCATCGAAATTACTGATGCCGAGGCGGAGGCTGCGCAGGGCCAGCTGAACGGCATTTTCAAGCTGATCGAGCAGATGCAGTCGGTCGATACCGAGGGCGTCGCGCCGATGGCGCACGCCCAGGACGTGGCGCAGCGATTGCGCGAGGATCGGGTCGCCGAAGCCGACCAGCACGCACTGTACCAGTCGATCGCGCCGCAGGTGGAGGATGGGCTGTACCTGGTGCCGAAAGTGATCGAATAACACCCGCGACGCGGGACCCGGACTGCATGCGCAGCGGGTCGCGCGCCGCGCGCCCAAATGTTCAACGCCACCCTCAAACAGCTGTCCGCCCTGCTGGCGCAGAAAAAGCTATCCAGCGTCGAGCTGACGCAATCCTGTCTGGATCGCGTGGGACGGCTCAATCCCGGGTTCAATGCATTTCTGACCATCGATGCCGAGCGCAGCCTGGCGCAGGCGCGCGCTGCCGATGCGCAAATCGCGGCGGGCAAGGCGCAGCCGCTGACCGGCATTCCGGTGGCGCACAAGGACATTTTCTGCGCCAAAGGCTGGCGCACCAGCTGCGGCTCGAAAATGCTGGCCAACTTCGTCAGCCCTTACGACGCGCATGTGGTGGAGCAACTCAATGCGGCCGGAGCGGTGATGCTGGGCAAGACCAACATGGACGAGTTTGCGATGGGTTCGTCCAGCGAAACCGGTTTCTGGGGTCCGGTGAAAAATCCCTGGGACCGGACCCGGGTTGCGGGCGGTTCCAGCGGCGGCTCGGCCGCCGCCGTGGCCGCGCGCATGGCGCCGGCGGCGATCGGCACCGACACCGGCGGCTCCATCCGCCAGCCCGCGGCTCTCTGCGGCATCTGCGGCATCAAGCCGACCTACGGCTTGGTCTCGCGCTACGGCATGGTCGCTTTTGCCTCCAGCCTGGACCAGGGCGGGCCGATGGCGAAGAGCGCCGAGGACCTCGCGCTGATGCTGAACGTGATGGCCGGTTTCGATGTGCGCGACTCGACCAGTCTGGAGCGGCCGGCCGAGGACTATACGCGCGCGCTCGAAGCGCCGGCCGCAGATCGCGCCAAGCCGCTTGCCGGCTTGCGCATCGGCGTGCCGAAGGAATATTTCGGCGGCGGTCTTGCCAGCGACGTCGCGGCGGCGGTGGAGGCGGCGCTGGCGCAATTCGAGAAGCTGGGCGCGCAGCGGGTCACCATCAGCCTTCCCAATGCCGGGCTGTCGGTGCCCGCCTATTATGTGATCGCGCCGGCCGAGGCATCAAGCAATCTGTCGCGCTTCGATGGTGTGCGCTATGGTTATCGCGCCCCGGAATACGGCGACCTCGCCGACATGTACGCGAAGAGCCGCGCGCAGGGCTTCGGCGCGGAAGTGAAACGGCGCATTCTCATCGGCACCTATGTGTTGTCGCACGGCTACTACGACGCCTACTATCTCAAGGCGCAAAAAATCCGCCGCCTGATCGCGCAGGATTTCGCCGCGGCCTACCAGCAGTGCGACCTGATCATGGGACCGACCTCGCCCAGCGTTGCCTTCGCGCTCGGCGCCAAGGCAACGGATCCGGTGCAAATGTACCTTATCGACATTTACACCGTCGCGGCGAACCTCGCCGGCCTGCCGGCGATGTCGATTCCCTGCGGTTTCGGTGAGGGCGGCATGCCGATCGGGCTGCAGATCGCGGGCAATTATTTCGCCGAGGCGCAGATGCTGGCTGCCGCGCACCAGTACCAGCTAGCGACCGACTGGCATCTGCGCCAGCCGGTGGGGGTGGAATAGGCGATGGACTGGGAAACCGTTATCGGTCTCGAGACCCACGCGCAGCTGTCGACCGTGTCGAAGATCTTTTCCGGCGCAGCGACGCGCTTCGGCGCCGCGCCCAACGCGCAGGCCTGTGCGGTGGACATCGCGCTGCCTGGAGTGCTGCCGGTGCTGAACAGGGGCGCGGTGGAAAGAGCCATTCGCTTCGGACTGGCCGTGGGCGGACCTGAAGTCATCAGCCGCCGCTCGGTATTCGCGCGCAAGAATTATTTCTATCCCGACCTGCCCAAGGGCTACCAAATCAGCCAGTTCGAACTGCCCATCGTCACCGGCGGCGCCATCGCCATTCTGACTGCGGCCGGCGAAAAGACCGTGCGGCTCACGCGTGCGCACCTCGAGGAGGATGCCGGCAAATCCCTGCACGAGGACTTTCACGGCATGAGCGGCATCGACCTCAACCGTGCCGGCACGCCGCTGCTTGAAATCGTGAGCGAGCCCGACATGCGCAGCGCCGAGGAGGCGGTGGCCTACGCCAAGGCGCTGCACGCGCTGGTGCGCTGGATCGGCATCTGCGACGGCAATATGCAGGAAGGGTCGTTCCGCTGCGACGCCAACGTATCGGTGCGCCGCCCGGGCGGGCCGCTGGGAACGCGGCGCGAGATCAAAAACCTCAATTCCTTCCGCTTCCTGGAAGATGCCATCAACTACGAAGCGCGATGGCAGATCGAGACGCTACAGAATGGCGGCAGCATCCGGCAGGCCACGGTGCTGTTCGATCCGGACACGGGCGAGACGCGCATGATGCGCACCAAGGAAGACGCGCACGACTACCGCTATTTCCCCGATCCCGATCTGCTGCCGCTGGTCGTAAGCGAAGCATGGATCAATGAAATTCAATCCGAATTGCCGGAATCGCGGCAGGACAGGAGCGAGCGCTACCGGTTGAATTTCGGTTTGTCCAGCGCATATGCGCTGTCACTGACCCAATCCATCGAACTTGCCGATTATTTTGAAGGCGCGATAGCGGAACTCGGTAGCGATGCCGCGAAGCTCGCCGCAAACTGGATCCTCGGCGAATTAGCCGGGGCGCTCAACAGTGCCGGCCTCGATATCAGCGCTTCGCCGGTATCGAGCAAACAGCTCGCCGGTCTGCTGCGGCGTGTTCGCGACAATACAATTTCCGGCAAGATGGCGAAGGACGTGTTCGACGCGATTTGGGCAGGAGAGGGAGATGCCGACTCGATTGTCGAGAAGCGCGGCCTGAAGCAGGTATCCGATACGGGAGAACTCGAGAAAATTGTCGATGGTGTGCTCGCCGCAAATCCGAAATCCGTCGAGGAATTTCGCGCGGGCAAGGAGAAGGCCTTCAATGCGCTCGTCGGCCAGGCGATGAAAGCGACCAAGGGCAAGGGCAACCCGGCCCAGATCAACGAAATTCTGAAGAAAAAACTGGCGGGCTAGCTATTGCTTCGGCGCGTCGCGGGACTTCGGCGTCGCGCCCGTGAGTTCCAGATAGCGCCGCTTGTCTTCGTCGTACTTGGCGTTGATCTCGCTGAGTTCCTTCTTCTTCGCCGCCAGCGCGTCCTGCTGGCTCTTTAGGTCGATCTGGTTGTCCTTGATGTCGTCCTGTAGCTTTCTTGGCAGCGGTTTTTTGGCGTAGAATTCCTTGTCAGCCGCCAGTTTTTTGGCGCGTTTATGCGCGTCGTCGATGCGTTTCTCGATCTCCTTCTCCGCCTCTAGGGACTGTTTCAGCGCGCGCTGCCGGCCGTCCTCGATATCCTTTACGCTCGCATAAGTGTTGAGCAGCGCCTGGTTCTTGCGGTCCTGCTCCTTGGCTGCGAGTGCTTCCTGGGTCTTGCGCTTTTCCTCGGCGTCGCGCGCGGCGCGCTGCTCCGGCGTCAGGGCGGCCTCGCGCTTTTTCACCACCATTCCCTGATTGGACAACTCGTCCATTTCCTTGCCCGTGCATTCGGCCGGCGGCCTGTCCGTATAGTAGGGTTTCCCCTTGCTGTCCGTGCACTTGTACATATGCGCCTGCGCGGACGCGGCTGCCAGCGCGAGCAGGGTTGACACGGTCACCAATTGCAGCTTATGCATGTGCGTCCGCTCCATATAGTTGTCGGTAGTGTTCGATCTCGATCAGCTGTTGTGCCAGGCCGGGCTTGGCGCCGAGAAACTGCACCAGGTTGTCGAGGTCGGCGATGGCGATCACCGGCAGGCCCAGATTCTCGCGCACTTCCTGCACCGCCGAGCGTTCGCCGGCGCCGCGCTCGAGCCGGTCCAGCGCGATGGCCACGCCGCAGGGTTTTGCGCCCTCGGCGTGGATCAGCTCGACCGATTCGCGCACCGAGGTGCCGGCGGAGATCACGTCATCCACGATCAGCACCCGCCCGGCGAGCGGCGCGCCTATCGTGCGCCCGCCCTCGCCGTGGTCCTTGGATTCCTTGCGGTTGAAGCTGTAGGGGACGTTGTGCCCGGCCGCGGCCAGCGCAATGGCCACGCTCGCGGCGAGCGGTATGCCCTTGTACGCGGGCCCGAACAGCATGTCGAAAGGCTGGCCCGCGGCGAGAATGGCTTTCGCGTAGAATTCGCCGAGCCGCCCGAGCTTTGCCCCGTCGTTGAACAGGCCGGCGTTAAAAAAATAGGGCGACATGCGCCCGGCCTTGGTCTTGAATTGACCGAAGCGCAGCACGCCGCAATCGATGCAGAAGGCGA
>VFSW01004141.1_pt1 | contig 21613 bp, 20 predicted proteins | sample 5358111 | NCBI WGS metagenome assembly VFSW01 (sample SAMN11554181, study PRJNA540505) | mine drainage metagenome | isolation source: sediment from site ElyBrook_90M | place: USA: Ely Copper Mine, Vershire, VT | collected 2017 | reverse complement strand
ATATTATATCCAATACCTCTTCGATCTTCTTTACAATGTCATAAATCTTCCAATCTGACTTGATCAAGTAATGCGTTACCTTACATTCTGCTACATCTTCCAAAATCTGCTCATTTGCCACACCTAAGTTCGTTAGAATGATGATTGGAACTTTTTTCCCCCAAATATCCTCTCTAATTTTTTTGAGCGCAACCATACCACCCATCTCCGGCATAATAAGATCTAGTAAGATGAGATCCGGATGTTTCTCGAGAGCAAGTCTCACCCCCTCTCTGCCGTTTCTTGCTTCAATAGAGAGAATGTTCTTTAGACTGAGAACCTCCACAACAGCATCACGAAGACTCTTCTCGTCCTCTACTATTAGTATGGTTTTTTGTGTTTGCATAATATGCTCTTTATTGTTCTTCGGGCCCTGCAAGGCTGGTCCACTTGGAACAGCAATCCCCCGTTGCCTAAACAAGGCCGTACAAGAGCCTAAATCATTACAACTGGCAAGTGTGCTAAATATATAAGTTAAAATCAGGCTTATCCCCCTTTTAAGCCTAACAGATAAAAAGATCTTGATTTAAGATAAATCACCGTGTTAACCTCGGTGATTTATCTCGGCCGATACTCTGTTCTCCTTACTAGTTAGTTTGGAGACTTCTCGGCATAGTCATGCTCATGTTTCCCGATGCATCAATTGCACGAGCCAGATAGTAGTAGATCGTGTTAGCCTGAAGCCCCAAGATATTCACTGAGTTAGAGGTTTCGAAGTTCGAATTCGAAACAAGCGTACCGCTTACGTAAGGAAGCTGATACTGTTCCGTCGCTTCGTTTGCCGTAATGGGTGACGTGCTGTAATAAACCTGGGTCTGTGTGTTCTTGTTGGTAGTAAAACTTACTGTTGCATTGTTGCTACCTACCTGGGTTGATTCATTCCAAATCTGAGGAACGGTAATATCAAGCCCTAGGCCGGAGGCGCCAATTTCATTTATCTTTGCCATTGTCACAGGACCGACATTGCCCACCTGATCTATACCGTAGGCGGCCTGGAATTGCTTGACGGCAGCCTTAGTAAGCGAACCGTAATAGCCGGAAACGATTCCCGCAGGATAGATCATGGGGTTCGTAGATAAGAACTGTTGCAGTTGAGTGACGTCGCTGCCGGTAGAGCCAACACTGACTTGGTTATTGATTGTGGCGGCTTGCACGCTCTGCATAGCCACAGACGATACGGCTAAAATCGATAGAATTGCTCCTGCCGATATTAAACCTATACGCGACATATTCATTAGTACTTTGTTCATGGTATTTTTACTTTATTTGTTCTACTTGTAGATTTATATGATCGACCTCTCATATGTGCACCCTCACTTAGAAGCCGTCACACGAACTATAGAATTACAACTTATACAAAATCTCTAGGCTAGAATGAAACGAGAGAGAATAAGAATGATGGCTACCAACAATATGATTTGCATCAGCCAGACCATGTTCAAGCTCACAGCACCGAGTAGCCAAAGGGCCAGGATCACTATCGTTACTGTGTAGAGCATATTTATTCAGGTAGTATCTTTATAACGCTGCGTAGCACACGCTGTATGAACTGGAGTATCGTTGTCTCGGCTGTTTTATATATTCCCATACTAATAAAGCCGTTCACGATAAGATCCATTACAATTAGCTATTTACAGGCATAAAATGCTAACCTTACATCTCAAGTGGGTATCTGCAACGCTGTAATGCCAGTGCAATCGGACTTGGTCGTATAATGGGGATATTGCGTTGGTACGACTGCATTTTTACAACATCTGTGTAACATGAGTGTAATATAACGCGTTTATATACGGCATAAATATGATGACCCCGAGAGAAGAGGCAGATCAAAAAGCATTATTGACTGCGGCCTACCATAATCACCATAAGGGGTTAAACTCACGTGCGTTTTTTAAGCTAAACGACCATTCTGTTGGAGAAGAGTTGGTACAAGATACATTCATAAAGACATGGGGCTATCTTGTGAAGGGTGGAAAGATCGAAGTCATGAAAGCCTTCCTTTACCACATCCTTAATAATCTCATCGTGGACGAATACCGGAAGACGAAGGCGACATCTCTAGATATTCTCATCGAGAAGGGATTTGAACCTAGCGCAAGGAATTCTGTGAATCTTTTTACTGCACTGGATGCAAAGGCAGCGATATTATTGATTGAACACCTTCCTAAGACGTACCAGAAAATAATGCGCATGAGATATGTGCAATATCTTTCACTCGAAGAAATATCTCTCATAACCAAACAATCAAAGAACTCTATCGCCGTTAGATCGCATCGAGGACTACAAAAACTTAAACTCTTATACGATCCTAAGTAAAGTTTAAATATGCCGATATCCTCCCCAGCTCCGACAAACAAAGGAAATAGATGTCATCCCTTGGTTCTTACATCGGTTATAACATCGTTCGCAATGCGGAGCAGAGAGATAAATCATGAGCTTGTTGGATCGTAAATATAGCTTATATACCCAACGTCGGCGGCATGATGTGGTCCCTTATACTGTTCCACCACGGATAATTCATTAGGCCTATTCTCTTCAGTTCTCCTTCGTAGATAGGCTTGAAGAACACGTTGCCGACCTTCATCTCTTCGTAGCACTTTGAGACCAGCGACAAACGATCAGCTAGCTTGACCACCTGAGACTCCTTGGTGCGCTGGGCCGCTTCTTCCTTCCATACGGCTATATACTCGTCCTGCAGTCCTTGTGGAAGGTTCTCAAACATGTACCCGATGGTATGTTCATTCACTTCCCTAATAGCCCTCATGATCTCTTCGTTAAAGTGCTTGAACGGGTTCACGATATCGCCGCTGAATCCTTCTTCGACGTCATGAATTGCGGCCATCTTCAGGACTTTAGCCTCGTCTATATCTTCTTTGGCCTGTTTTAAAAAATAGAGTATGGTTGTCGCGAAATAAACAGTATAGAAAGAGTGTTCAGCCACTGATTCAATGAAGTGCTGCGGGGTGCCGTTAAACCGTACTACGTGAGATAGGGACCTGCCGAGGAAATGTTCAAAGGTATTGGGCATTGTGGATCAAAGTCAGATACTAAAGTCCCGCCCCAAGTGGTATATCCCGGCTTTAGCCAGGTGGGCAAGCTCAATTCTGACCCAAGGGCCGGAATACTATCGCGAGCCCGTTTAAAGTCTGTTTGATCCGGATACATTGGTAGCGGGACCTACCCTAATTATACAACCCTTTCCCTATTCGCAACACATCAATAAAAGCCCTAAATCAGGGCTTTTATCGATCTTCTCCACAAGGCAAAATTCTATTCCAGTATCCCGTCCAAATTAAGGTCGTAGATGATAGTTTCATTGATAAGACGGTAGTCGATAATCTCCTCCGGCTTGAACCAATGCTTGATTTCCATCTCGGCCTCAGCGGGAGAACCGGAAGCATGGACCAGATTGCGCACCGCGCGGCCGTCCGTGTCGGACATTTGGTATGAATCGAGAACATAATCGCCGCGGATAGAGCCTACATCGCTTGTGAGCGGCTCGGTGCCACCGGTAAGCTTGCGCACTATCTTGACCGCATGGGCGCCCTGCCAGACCATCGCGACGACCGGGCCGCTTGTCATGTAAAGCTTTAGCCCGGACAGAATTTTGGCGGTAATCTCGAACGGGTCCTCCGAGGGAGGAACGAGTCCCTTGTCCTTGTAGCCCTTAATGGTCTTCTCACCCGTGACGCGACGCCACTCTGGATCAAGTGTGTAATGCTGTTCCACTTTCTCGACAGTCGGGACTAGCATCTTGATGGCGACTAGTTTCAATCCCACAGCCTCATAGCGCTTTATGATTTCGCCTATAAGATTGCGCTGGACTCCGTCCGGTTTAACTATCGCAAGAGTTCTTTCTTCTTTGTGATGAGCCATTTTTATTCTCTTATTTTTATATGCAGATCTCTCAGCTGAGATTCACTTACTTCAGAGGGCGCGTTCATAAGCAAGTCGCGACCATCACCAGTCTTCGGGAATGCGATCACTTCACGGATGTTCGGCTCGTTCTCCATAAGCATGATGAAACGGTCCACGCCTGGGGCTACTCCGCCGTGCGGAGGGACGCCATATTCAAAAGCACGAAGCATATGTCCGAACTTCTCCTTGATGTCCTCAGGTTTATTCCCCATCGCCTCAAAGACGGCCGCCAGGAGCTCCGGATCATGAATACGTATAGAACCTCCGCCGATCTCATATCCGTTAAGAACGAAATCATATTGATTGGCCAGCATTGAAGCGGGGTCTTTCTTGAACACCTCCCAGAACTCCTTGGTATCTTTGACCCTGGGCTGAGTGAACGGATGATGCACGGCATCCCATCTCTTTTCGCTTTCCTTCCATTCAAACGCCGGAAAATCGACTACGAATAAGAAGGCTAGTTCGTCAGGATCATTCTTGTCGTCACGGACATCCGGCTTATCGCTGTTATATTTACTAATCGCCTCGCTGTACGGCATACGCGGGATGCGTCCGTTCTTATCCAGCCTTATCTTCTTGTTAGGATAGAGCTTCCTGACCAGCCCTAAATACAGGTCCTCGATAAGTCCCATGATATCGTCCTGATCGACAAAGCTCATCTCTATGTCCAGCTGTGTGAACTCAGGCTGTCGGTCGCCGCGGGTATCCTCGTCCCTGAAACAACGGGCTATCTGGAAATAGCGCTCCATACCGGCGACCATCAGAAGCTGTTTATATTGCTGCGGGGATTGCGGCAGGGCGTAAAAATCGCCGGCGTGCAGACGCGACGGGACAAGATAATCCCTCGCACCTTCAGGTGTAGACTTTCCCAATATCGGCGTTTCGATTTCAACAAAACCGTTATCGGTAAGATAGTCGCGCATATACTTTATTACCTTGTGCCTGTTGCGCAGATTCTTTTGCATGCGAGCGCGGCGCAGGTCCAGATAGCGATAGGTCATACGTATATCCTCGCTCACTTCGTGCCCGTCGGTATCTAGCAGAAAAGGAGGCGTCTTGGCGCTGGTTATTATCTCAAGCCTGTCTACCGGTATCTCGAGCTTGCCTGTCGGCAGATCGGCGTTCTCCATGCTGGGCGGCCTTGATGTGACCTTACCGTACACCCTTATTACCCACTCTGAGCGGAGGGTGTTAGCAAGATCGTATACCTCCTTGTTCTTGGGAGTGAACACAAGCTGGACCGTACCCTTGCGGTCGCGGATATCTATGAAGATTATCTTACCGTGGTCCCGACGAGCGCCAACCCAGCCCGCAAGCTCCACTTCCTGGCCTTCTTTGCCGATTATTTCTTCAGTTAAGACACGCATTACGGACAGTGTACAACAACCGTGACAGCAAAATCCAGGTTTATAACCATATTGCGCTTAGAACTCTATGCCCAGTTCGGCTATCTTGCCGTTATTGAATGGGTGTTTTACCTCACGCATCTCAGTTACGAGATCGGCGGCGTCTATGAATTCCTGCGGTGCATTTCTGCCCGTGAATATAACTATCTTCTGTAGGGGCACTTCCTGTACGACATCAAGTACTTCCTGCGCAGAGACGAGCCCCAGAGACACCGCAACGTTAACCTCATCAAGTATGACTAGGTCCCACTTATCCAACTCGGATCGTATATAGTCGAGCGCATTATGTGCAGCCTCAATGTGCTTTTCTTTAGGCAGCTTATCGCCAAGTATGCCCACAAAACCCAGGCCCATTTTCTTTATCACAAGCTTGCCAGCCCCGTCCCCGCGCCGATGTATCTCTGCCAGATCTTCTCCAGACTCCCAAGGCCCCTTGATGAACTGGACCATTAGAACGTTGCGGCCCCGGCCGACCGCCCGCACAGCCTGTCCCAAGGAAGTGGTGGTCTTACCTTTCCCGTTACCGGTAAACACTATAAGCATCGGTTAATTCTAGCACGCCTTAAATTTAGCTTACTATCACACCTCCGCCCAACATCTCGCCATTCTCCGAATAGAAGACAGCTGATTGTCCAGGAGCTACGAACTTCTGAGGCTCATCGAAGGCAAGCCTTGATTTCCCATCAGGCATCGTGAATAGCGTGGCCTTTGATAGGGATTGGCGGTAACGCACCCTTGCAAAGACTGACCTACCGACATCCGCTGATAGACCGCCGTTTTGACTTATCAGGTTTACATCCGACAGATCTACGTCTTTATGATATAGGACCGAATTATCCTCTCCCTCAGCAACCACCAGAGTATTGGTCTTTACGTCCTTTTGAGACACGTATACAGGCTGGGTACTGTCCGATCCTTTGTCGCTAGACAAGGAATGCCTTACGTTAACCCCTATGTGACGCTGACCGATGGTGTAGAACTGTGCCCCATGATGCTCCCCCACCACCTCTCCTTTAGTGTTTAAGACATATCCCTTCTCCTCGGGTATATAACTAGCCAGAAAATCCGCGATGGACACCTTGCCGATGAAACATATGCCCTGCGAATCCTTCTTGTCTGCCGTGGGCAGACCGGCATCGTGGGCGATCGCCCTTACTTCCGGCTTAGTATATTCCCCTATGGGGAATAGGCAGCGTTTGGGCTGTTCCTGAGCAAGAGTCCAGAGGAAATAGCTTTGGTCCTTGTTCTTATCCTTAGCCTCATAGAGGCTATATCTCCCATCAGAACTGACCATCCTGACGTAGTGACCGGTAGCGACGTAATCCGCCCCCAGTTCAAGCGCCTTGTCCATGAATAGGCCGAACTTTATCTCTTTATTGCAGGCTATGTCAGGATTCGGGGTTATACCGTTGCGATATCCCTGGATCATGTACTCCACGACCCTAGACCTGTACTCTTCTTCCATATCAAATACGTAAAAAGGTATGCCCAGTTTATTCGCCACACGGCGAGCATCCTCGGCTTCACGCACATCGCAACCATTCACATTCCAGCAGCGCAGATGCACTCCTACGACCTCGTAGCCGTCCTTACCAAGGAGGTATGCTGCCACAGAAGAATCAACTCCGCCGGACATGCCTACGAAGACCAATCCCTTCCATTTTGGAGCTGTTTCTGACCGCATGCTGTACATAATCAAGTATAGATAAAATACTTAATTTATGTCCTACAGGTCAATGATATTACATTGACCCCTGCATAAGGACGTTGTTATAACACACGTTATGTAGCCCCTTGTAGTAACTAGATATATAGTTCCCACTTTATTACTCTCCGAGAACGCGTATCAGCCACAATACGCACATTGTTACGATGACTACGCCCGCTATGAACAGCACTTCATCCAATTTAGAAAGAAACTGCCCGCGATCCGGTTTGATCTTGTGGGCAATGAGCCTCGACAGTCCCTTATGCCAGAAAAGCAGAACAAGACCGACAAGCAGCGCTATGAAGGTTATATATAGAGTATTGTAGTCGGGGAACATCGGACCGCTTTATTACTCCTGGCCCTCTATAGCCTCAGGTTTCGCATCTGATGCATCCCCCGATTTATGGTCATCTGCCGCCTTAATGGCAGAATCGCTTAGTAATTTACGCAGTTCATCCAGGTCGGCCGGCTTGCGCGTCTTGCGATGAGATACATCGTCCTGATTTGATTTTAGTATCTCCAGGGGTTGCTCGCTGCGACGCTCGGCCTTATCACTTACTTCTCCCTTGCTGGCCCTCAGTTCCTCATCTATCTTCTTATCAACCGCTTCCTTAGGAGAACCGTAGCGCGTGCGACTCATCTCCACTATTTCCTCGGACATTGATTTCTCCGGGAATTTAGGCGGGGGCAACGTCTGGGCGGAGAACGGCTTCGAAGCGGTGCCGTCTATGAGAAGCTTTATATAGATATGGTACTTGCTTAGATTGACCAGGTCCGCCTCGGTAAAAGTAGGAGTAAACTCCCTCTCCAGGAAACGCGCATCGTCCGCGCCTACCCTAAAAACTATCATAGTGCCTACGTTGCCGAACACCGCATCACGAACAGTACTTACCTGCCCCGTAACCAACTGGGCGATGTACTGATGGGCTAGGGTGAGATTGAGCCTGTACTTACGGGCTTCGGAAAGTATGTTGGCGAACGACTCAGTTGAGAAGTTCTGGAACTCGTCGATATAGAGGTAGAAGTCCTGCCTTTCAGCCTCCGGTATGTCTATACGGCTCATTGCCGCCAACTGCATCTTGGTTACAAGCATCGCCCCCAAAAGCTCGGAGTTGTCCTCGCCTACTCTGCCCTTAGACAAATTGGCGATGAATATCTTCTTCTCGTCCATTATCTTGCGCAGATCTATGGTCGAGTGGGGTTGGCCGATGATCCTGCGGATTATCGGGTTTGATACGAACTGCCCGACCTTATTCAGGATGGCTGCCGTAGCTTCCGTCTCAAAGCGCTGGGTGTAGCGAGAGAACTCGTTTATCCAGAAGTTCTTAACTACCGGGTCGGAAAGATGACTGACCACCTCATTGCGGTACACCTTATCAGTAAGTATGCGCATGACCCCGAGGAGGGTCGAACCAGGATACTCGAGCAGGGAAAGTAGCGTGTTATTGAGGATATATTCCATCCTTGCAGACCAAGCGTCGATCCATATCTTCTTGAACACCCCCATAAGGCCAGACGCGACCAGGTGATGGTATTCCTCTCCCACGCGCTCCAAAGGATTGAATCCGATAGGATGCTCAACGTCCGCCGGGTTGAAATATACGACGTCCTCAACGCGTTCGGGAGGGACGAACTTAAGTATGCGCTCTGCGAACTCGCCGTGCGGATCTATGACGCCCACTCCGCGCCCAGCAAGAATATCGTTGACCACCATATTCTCCATAAGAGTGGTCTTACCGCTGCCGGTCTTACCTATGACATAGACGTGCTGTCTGCGGTCCACCTTCTTTATTCCGAAGACCACATTCTTATTATGCGCGGTCGTCTGACCGATAACTGTTAAGTCCTTGTCCATGCCTATAGATATATAATCGTTTATTCGGAGACTTCAGGCAAGTTAGTCGGCGGCGCCCCGCGCTTCATCTCAAGGCGAGTAAGCTTCTCGGCGCCGACAGTGGCGTGCGGCGGGTGGTACAGAGTGGCCAGTTCCTCAACGCATAGAATTATCGGCTTTTTGGATATACTCCTCTTGCCGTAGTCTTTGAATAGCTCCTTCTTTATCTCTAGCTCCCTTGCTTCCTTGCTAAAGGTCTTCTCTATGAAAGTAAGCTCGACTTCATCCAGTTTGAAGCTATTAAGCTGGGGGCTGCCGAACTGGCGCAGCGCACCGACCACAGCAGACATGTTCGACTTTACGAAGGTACTGCGGCGATCCACATACAAGGCACGCACGGTGGCCTCAAAGGCGAACTTGGCGCGCTTGTTCTCTATTGCACCTATAATGTCATTCTCTCCGGGAGAGAACTGCTTGCCCGGGCCCTTCTCGGCCTTCTTGACCTCCCAAGTAGGATGCTTGGACAACGCAGTGATCAGATCGATTACAAGGAACTGGAATAGGCCCGATATATGATCTACTACGGTCTTCGACTTAGCCTTCTCCTTACGCCCAAGCAGCTCGTCAAGCACCTCCTGACTGTCCTTCTCCCACTTTTTTACCTTATCCTTGTCGGCCAGTGGGCGCAGAACGATCTGCATCCAGATCATCTCGTCGTCCTTAAGACCGGACATTACCTCGCTTATCGTAGCGATGGGGTCGATATAGTATTCGTCCTTCCTGCTCTCATCGAATGACGGGTATGTGCGCAAGGGATACGCATTATCTCGGCTGAGCACCAATTCCGATCCGGCAACGTCATATTCGTCGTCCGGCAGATCGGCGCCGAAGCGGCTGACATAATCCTCGGCCGGCATTATTTCAGACCCCGGGTACTGAGAAAATATGGAAGACTCCAGGAGTTTCTGAAGATGCTCCGGCAGACGAATATAGAAGTGGGTACTCTCGGAAAAACCGACTATCTCAAAGGACATCCAGTCCTCTTTGGGAATGGCGTGCAGGCTGGCGAACACCTGTTCCATAGCCTGAGGCGACTTAAGGTTGTCCGACGGGATCCTGAGTTCCAGTGTGACCCATTTCATATTCCCTTCGTATTCCTCCTTCTTGCGCTTTGCATTGCGCTTCTTTACCAGATCGCGGATCGCAACAAAAAACGCGAATAGGATGAATACCCCAAACGCGACAGTAACCGAAAGCCCGACTAGATTTACAGCTTGCTGTGGCATCTAGCTCTTAAGAGAGTCCTTCAAACCGTACGTACCGCGACGCACCAATACGAACCTGGGATCCTTGATGAGCTCGTTGTGGACCGTCTGATGGTATATGTTCTTGCCGCTTATGGCGTTTACTCTAGCAGCCACCTCCTTGAAGTGGAGGGGTTCTTTGGATTTCATCAGCACTACATAGCTCTTGTCCCTCACTGTTTTGGGATTTATATGGATCCAGTGATCCGGACCAAGGTCGCCGTACGGCCCGATTTTGAAATGCTTGGATATTGAAAGATAGTTCAGTATCACCGGCTCTCCGAGATGGTACTTATCCGAAGCGGCGTCAAGAAAAGAATAGAAGTCGTTGCTGTTGTTGGATACCAAAGCTTCAGCGATCTTCCTGGCTGTCTTGTACGCTTTTTCGTCACGGTGCCAGACATCGTGCCATTCGTCATCGCCCTCGATCAATTCGGGGTGGTCTATAATATCAGCCAATAGGCGCAGGTTGTTGGCAAAGCGCTTCAGGGACCCAGACGAACCGAATAGCGAGTACAGGTCGGCGGTAAGCAGGTCGTGACGACGCACATCGCCCAATTCATGCAAATATTCGTCTATTAAACGCGTAAGTTCGTCCAATTCGTCGCTGTTTTCGAGGTGTTTGGCCAACGCGCCTATAGCGCTCGCCTCGATCTGGCGGACGCGTTCCCTCGTAAGGTCGTACGATAGCCCCAACCCGGCCAAGGTTTTGGGCTCACTACCAGAAAGGCCGTAACGGCCCACAAGTATCTTGGCGGAACGGCGGTCCAGGCTTCCTAAGGCTCCGTCAACCAGCTTTTGTACATCAATTGTCTTAGCGTTCATTTTGGATAGATTACAATTTTATGGGAATATTGTCAAGAAAATGCGACAATAAACCGTCTTGTTAACTGCCTAATCCGGTCTTAGGCCTTACGCTTCCTGTTCTTCAAATCATTCCATGTCACAAGCAGAGGGCTTGCGATCAGGATTGAAGAATAGGCACCAACGGTAGTACCGACAAGGATGGTCAGAACGAAATATTTCAAACTTACCGGTCCTAAGAAGTATATAGCAAGCAGCACTAAAATGAGAGTGAAAGAGGTGCTGACGGAACGACGAAACGTCTCATTGATACTGCGGTTAACGATACTCCCAAAGTCTTCCCTCCCGCGGAATTTAACGAGATTTTCCCTGACCCTGTCGAACACAACGATAGTGTCATGGACCGAGAAGCCCATTACCACCAGCAGTGCGACAAGGAAGTTAGAGTCCGCTGCCACTCCGAGATACCTGCCTAGAATAGAATAAAGTCCGGCGGGGATAACGACATCATGGAATAGGGTGAGCAGGGTCAATGTCCCGTATTTCCAGGAACTGACGGGTTGAGAGACCTTACGGAAAGCGAAAGCTATGAACAGGGAGATGAATACCAGCACGAAGACTATCGCAAGTATGGCGTTATGTTCCAGTTGGCTGGATATAGTAGGAGTGACACTCGAGAAGGACACGTCCTGTACCCCGCTCCCGAACTTTGTCTGCAGCTGAGTCAGATACTGCTGCCTGGTAGCTTCCGTGATTACATCCGTCGTTATCGAATACGTGCCGCTCTGAGAGTCTAGGGCAACGCTCTGCACATTCTGATGTAAGGTCGAAGTAAAGAAATCCTTCACTGTTCCAAGCGTAGTATTTGGAACCTTTACCTCCCACAGAGAGCCGCTCTTGAAGTCGATGCCCAAACGGAACCCGAACAGCAGTATCGAAGCCAGTGATGCAACGACCAATACTCCCGAAATCCAATAGTATATTTTGCGGTGTCCAACGTAATTGATCATCGTGCTTATTTCTTCATGAAAATTTCTAACATAGTCCTAGTGACGAAGATAGCCGAGAACATGCTAACCATAACGCCTAGACCGAGCGTAAGAGCGAATCCCTTAACGAAACTCGACGTGAAGAAGTAAAGGATGGTGGCTGTTATGATAGTACTTATGTTCGAATCGCGGATGGAAGGCCATGCGCGGCGAAAACCCTCTTCGATAGCATTGTGCCAGTTAGATCCCTTTTTGACCTCTTCTCTAGACCGCTCGAAGATCAGGATGTTCGCGTCTACGGCCATGCCTATAGACAGGATGAAACCGGCTATGCCAGCCAGCGTCAGAGTAAAACCCCCCGGTATCAGGAACTTGAACAGGCCTAAAGACAATGACGTGTAGATAATGAGCGCAGCCGATGCGAATACACCGAGAATCCCGTATGAAAGGAGCATGAAAAGTATTACCAGCAGGGTCCCTATCGCCCCAGCTATTATGATCTGATGCAATGAGTTGTCTGCGGCGGTCGAACTGACCGTCTCTTCACTGACAAGGCTAATTGGGGCAGATAGGGCTCCGGCGTTGAAACGCTCGGCAATCTGCTGCGCTATGTCGATCGTTATGCCAGGGCCGTTGATCACAGCCTGGCCGTTATCTATCGCGCCGTCGATGGTAGGACATGACATGCCAGTGTTGCCGGGGAATATGAGATTGCCGTCGACTAGTATGCACATCTGCTTGCCCACGTTGGCGCCGGTGATCGCAGAGAATATCTGAGACCCATCGCTGTTCAAGTTAAAGGCGACCTCGGGGGCATTGTTCGCATTGAAGTCCGCAACGGCGTTGGTCAGGTAGCGGCCGGTGAGCTGCGTCATGGCCAGGGACGCGCCCGTGCTAGTGCTGGTCGTACTCGTTGCGGCCGGAACAAGGATCCCGAACTGAAGATTGGGCAGCTGTCCGATCTGGTTTACCGCATCGGCCAGGTTCTTGATCCCAGGGAGGTCTACGAGCAACTGATAGTTGTTGCCGTTCTGAGCTACCGTCACCTGCGCGTCCGAGACTCCGTAAAGGTCGATGCGCTTTGTTATCACGTCCCTTAGGCCGGTCACGACAGAGCTGTAATCCGCAGGAGAGACTGACGATAGGTCTATGTTGTATACGAGCGACGTTCCGCCAGCCAAATCCAGGCCGTACTTCCACGGGCTAAACCTGTTGCCGAACCTATTGGGGTAGATCAACACCGCCGAAGCAACGGCTATGACCGCAATCGCTATAAGCGCAATAAGATTGTTCTTCCAACTTTTCATAAATTTATCAAAAGTGACACTGTGCCCCCACCAGGAATCGAACCTGGGACCGTCTCCTTAAAAGGGAGCTGCTCTACCAGCTGAGCTATAGGGGCTCTTTGGTCCCTTACTGTATAAGCAAATAGTGAACGACTGCCTTACTTGATATCCCAGTTGCCTATCACCGGATGGGTTAAAAAGAAACTGTATCACAAGTTACTCTTCTCCAAAGAGTTTTTCAAGTTCCTCAGCCAATTTCTTGGCCCTCGAATCCAGCTTGGGCACTTTTATTTTAACATGGATCATAAGGCTGCCGCTCTTGGTCACGCCCTCTCCAGAAACCCTAAGCTCTTTCGACAAATCAAAACCAGCCGGTATCTGCACGACCAACTCCCTGCCACCAAGCGCAGTGACCTTTCTCTTCTTGCCCAGCAATATATCGGTTATCGGCACCTCAAGCTCCATATGCAGGTCGTCCCCCCTGCGCTCGAAGACATTGTGCTTCTTTATACTTATCCGGACATACAGATCGCCAGCCTCGGTCTTGCGTTCTCCGGACTCACCCATCCCTTTGACCTTTATTATCTGGCCGTCAGCTACCCCAGGACGTATTTCCAACCGGACGGACCTTATCCCTTTTTTGCGGCCCTCGCCCTTGCAGGCGAGGCATAGTTCTACTGGTATCTCGCCCATCCCCCGGCACTCCGGACAAGCGACCACTTGAACGAAATTCCCAAAAATCGTATTTCTAGACTCACGTATCTCGCCTCTCCCGGCGCAGTGCTCACATTTCTTAAGGCCTCTATCGGCCTTGTACCCAAGACCCCTGCAGGTCTCGCAAACCACCTTCGTCTCAAACTCCAGGTTAATGGACTTGCCGGACCTTGCCTCTTCAAGGGTTATCTGTACGCCTAACTCCAGGTCAGTGCCATGATCATAACTTTTACGCCGAGGACGAGCTCCCATGCCCTCGAAAAATGACTCGAAGATATCACCTAGATCGCCCATATTGCTGAAATCGCCATAGTTAACGTCCCAACCGAAACCGCCAGGACCTCCGGCAGTAGGGCCGCCGTTTCCGGATACCCTGCCGAAACGGTCATACTCCGCCTTTTTCCTCGCGTCAGAGAGAACTTGATAGGCTTCGTTCACTTCCTTGAACTTGGCCTCGTCGCCGCCGGCCTTATCGGGATGGTACTTATGGGCCATCTGGCGATACGCCTTTTTTATGTCATCGGATGAAGCGCCACGCGGCACTCCCAATATTTGGTAATAATCTTTCATGTTCTTATAACGTCACTATTTCGTGGGTCCGCGATTCCATCTGTATCTCGGCGAAGTTGGTCAGAACCAGCAGTTCGAATATCAGGAAAGCGGTCACGGACAGCACGTATGATGCAATGGTCGCCAACAGGGCTACCAGAGACCATAGAGCAAGGTAAAAGGACAGGACTACTATAAGCTGCAACGGCTGCTCCATCTGATTTACCTTAGCCTGCATTATATGGATAAGATTGACCGATATCGAGCTATCCAGGGCCAGTGGAACACCGAGACTGCTGCTTATCTGTGTGGCTGAAGAATCCACAGCTCCTATGACAAGCTGATCCTTAAGTTTGGAGTTGGGGATATTATTCAGATTGGGAGACGACTCAACCTGCGAAGTCAGGAAATAACGAACCGTCTCGTTGGGCGTGTAAGGCTGATGCAATGCGTACTGCAAAGATGGCGCAACCACATACGGGTCAACGAAGTACGTGGCCATATTGTCAGCTGAAAACAATGTCGGACCCAAGGCCCCCGATACGACAAGGACGGTTATCCCGCCGGCTATCCCGGTGATAACCCCGACCATAGACTTTCTGGTGATCTTAAAGAAAGATATCTTCAGAGTATTGTTCAGCTCATGTCTTGCGGAGAACGTCCCCATCGCGAAGAAGAGGAATGTGACCAGCGCGGCTGTCGACAGATAATTTAGATTGATAGAAAAGAAAGGCACAAGCAATGCTATCGCTGACAACAGCAGAGCGAACCAGATCTGGCTAGCGGTCTTAAGCAGGAAAGCCTGCAGAGCAATGAGATTCACCAGCACCAGAATCATAACCACGCTCCATATTATGTGGCCACTAAGGAATAGATAACTAGCACCTGTAGCTACGGCTACGGGAACAATGATCGTAACTATTAGCTTCCAACCAGACCGATTAACTTCTGCTACGTCCTGATTTCTGCCAAGAAGAGATTCTTCAGCCATGGCTAGATTTTAACTTACTTGTCCGCACCTGTCGAAGAATCATCCGCAGGCGGATTGTCCGCCGGAGGATTATCCTTGCCGTACATAGATTCCCCTATCCTCTGCATTTCTTTAGAGAGATCCTCCACGGCTGTCTCGATGCCCTCTTTGCTGCCCGATTCTATAGTGGTCTTAAGTGCTGCGATCTTAGCGCGCACACTGTCTTTGACATCTGCCTGCACCTTGTCCCCGGCATCGGTCAATGACTTTTCGGCGGTATATATCGTCGCCTCGGCGCGGTTCTTGACCTCAACCAACTCACGTTTGTTCAGATCCTCTTCAGCATGGGTGGCCGCTTCATTCTTCAAACGTTCGATCTCATCCTTGGACAACGAAGTAGAAGCTTCGATGCGCACCGACTGGCTTTTGTTCGTGGCCTTATCCAGGGCCTTAACGCTCAGTATGCCGTTGGCGTCTATGTCGAAGGTAACCTCGATCTGCGGCAGGCCTCGCGGTGACGGCGGAATACCGTCAAGCACGAAGCGCGCCAGCGTCTTATTGTCTGCGGCCATAGACCGCTCGCCCTGAACGACGTTAATCTCGACGGATGTCTGGCTATCCGATGCGGTCGAAAATATCTGGCTTTTAGCGGTAGGGACAGTGGTGTTCTTAGGGATCATCGGCGTAGCCACGCCACCCATCGTCTCAATAGAGAGGGACAACGGCGTCACATCTAGCAGCAACACATCCTTAACATCTCCCTGTAGAATGCCGGCCTGTATAGCTGCGCCTAGGGCCACCACTTCATCTGGGTTGATGCCGCGATGAGGCTCTTTACCAAACAGTTTCTGGACCGCATCCTGGATCGCGGGCATTCTGGTCTGGCCTCCGACCATCACAACCTCATTTATCTCGCTCAATTTGAAGCCTGCATCTTGGACCGCCTTCTTGGTCAATTCTATGGAACGATCTATGTAGTCGCGGACCAGCTCCTCCAGCTTGGCGCGGCTCAGCTTTATCAAGAAGTGCTTCGGGCCTGAGGCGTCGGAAGTTATGTACGGGAGATTGATCTCGCTTTCCATGGCCGTCGAGAGCTCATGCTTGGCACGCTCGGCAGCTTCCTTCAAACGCTGCAAGGCCAGCGGATCACCAGATATATCTATACCCTGGTCGCTCTTATACTGCTTGACCAAGTATTCGATTATGCGCTTATCAAAATCATCGCCGCCCAAATGCGTGTCTCCGCCGGTGGATTTCACCTCTACCGTATCATCGCCGACCTCCAACACCGATATATCGAACGTACCCCCGCCGAAATCATAAACGACTATCTGTTCGTTCTTCTGGCGGTTAAGGCCATAAGCCAAAGCAGCCGCTGTTGGTTCGTTTATTATCCTCCTCACCTTGAACCCGGCGATCTCGCCAGCATTCTTGGTAGCCTGGCGCTGAGAGTCGTCAAAATAGGCCGGAACAGTTATCACGACCTCCTGAATTGGCTCTCCCAGCCTCATCTCGGCGTCAGCCTTCAATTTGGACAGTACCATAGCGGATATCTCCTCAGCGTGGTAATACTTGTCCCCCATCTTTATCTCAACTCCGCCGTCCGCGGAAGAACGTATCTCGTAAGGAAGCCAAGCCTTATCTTTCTGCACTTCAGGATCGGTAAACTTCCGGCCCATAAGCCGCTTGACCGAAAAGATAGTATTCTGAGGATTGGTGATGGCTTGACGCTTAGCGACCTGGCCCACCAGGCGTTCATTGGACTTGGATATCGCGACTATGGACGGGGTCGTGCGATTGCCTTCCGAATTCTCAAGGATTTTCGGTTCTCCGCCCTCGACGACCGCCATAGCGGAGTTAGTTGTACCTAAGTCTATTCCTAATATTTTTGCCATTTTTATTTAAATTAATTTACTTCACTAATCTTACTCTTGTTGGGCGCAATAACTTGCCCTGATAGAAGTAGCCCGCTTCGACTTCTTCGGCTACTGTGCCGGATTTCCATTCCTTATCTTTAGACAAATCCAAGGAATCCACCACGGCCACGGCCTCCTGATAGTTTGGATCGAATTCAGTGCCCAGTTCCACTTTGATCCGTTCAACCCCTTTGCGGCGCAGCATGTCCTCAAGCTGGCCTTTTATCATATACACCCCTTTTTCCACGTGGCCCGATTTTTCGAGTGCGGCAAGACCCAGTTCAAAACTGTCCACAACAGGGATAAGGTCCCTGATTACGTCTTCGCTGCTTGACCTAGCGACATCTTGCAGCCTACGCAGTTCTTCCTTCTTATAATTTATGAAATCAGCCTTGGCCCTTTGCCAGCCGGACAGGTACTCATCGCGTTCCTTAATTATTCTGGCCAGCTCTTCCTCCAGCTTAGCAGGTTCAGGAGCTCCAAGCTCCAATTCTTCGGGATTCGTATTGTTAACTTCTTTTTCCTCCATAATTTTTATTGGATCGGATTTATTGCGCTATTTTCTTGCATGTTCAATGCAAAAACCGTCTCTACCGTAACATCTTTTACCCAACTAGCCCCTTCTTGTCAATGCCTCGCCAAGGGTCTCCTCATCAGCGAATTCTATTTCACCTCCGGTAGGGATGCCCCTGCCCAATTTAGTCACTTTTTCCGCGAAAGGCCTCAATTCCTGGGTGATCATGGAGGCTATAATCTCGCCAGCAGAAGTGGGATTTATGGCTATGACTATCTCCTTAGCCTTCCCGTTCAGAGAATCCTTTATCCATTGTTTGAGGCTCTGCAGCCTCAATCTCTGTTCGGTATCAAGAACGCCGCTCTTTGTAAGATCCCCCAACACCAGGTAGCGCCCGCCAAACTTCTTGGCGTTCTCCAGCGAAAGCAGGTCTGTCTCCTTCTCAACCACGGCTATGACAGACTGATCACGATGGGAATCGGAACAAATGCTACATATATCGCCTTGCCCCTCATATATATAGAAGCAACGCTTGCAGACCTTTATGTTCTTTAGGTCGGAGATAGCGCGGACAGTCTGGCCCTGCATGGCCAACCCGCGGTGTATGAAATAGAAAGCTAAGCGCACCGCCTGACGCGGACCTACTCCGGGAAGCTCAGAGAATATGTCCACGAAGGACTTAATCGGTTCTGGGACTTTCATTATGATAGGTATCTATGTTCCTAAAGCTGGCCCTCTGCTTATCGAAGAACAGTTCAATCGTCCCGACCGGACCGTTACGGTGCTTGGCTACGTGCAGTTCAACTATATTCTCGCTATCGGCCGAAAGATTCTCCGGGCTCTGCCCCTTTGAATTCAACAGTATAACCACATCCGCGTCCTGCTCTATCGAGCCTGACTCCCTCAGGTCGGAAAGGCGCGGCACCTTCACCTCCCTCTGATCGACTGCCCGCGACAGCTGAGAGACGGCAATGACCGGCACTTTGAGCTCTCTTGCAAGATTCTTCAATCCGCGGGATATCTCCGTCACCTGCTGCACGACATTGTCCGTATTCCTGTTCGGCTGCACCAACTGGAGATAATCGACTATCAACAGCCCGAGTTCCTTGTGCTCGGCCTGCAGACGCCTGGCCATCGAGCGCAGTTGGATGATCGTCGGCGATGTCGTGTCGTCGATATACAACTGGGAACGGTTGAGCCTGTCGAGCGCTATCTGTATCATCTGAAAATCTGAATCGTCCGTCAGGCGTCCGGTACGCAGTCTCCACAGGTCCACTCCGGCCTCGGCAGCTATCAGGCGGTCGCTGATCTGTTCACGCGCCATTTCCAATGAGAATACCCCCACAGTCTGTCCGCCCTTAACTGCGGCATATCTTGCGATATCGAGGACTAAAGCGGTCTTACCGTTGGAAGGCCTTGCCCCGACTATTATAAGGTCAGATCTCTGCAATCCAGACAGCATATTATCGAGCTGAGTGAAACCGGTCGCAACCCCGCGCAACTTATTCTCTGCGCCATCCTCGTGGAGGCGCTCAATCCTCTCATATGCCTGGGCCAGTTCCTCTTTGATATGTACGAAATTCTTAGATACCGATCCTTCGGAGATGGACAGTATCCTCTGCTCAATCGAATCGAGCAAAGTATCCAGATCATCCTCTTCGTCAAAGGCGCTTTCGGTAATCGCCGCCGAGGCGCTGATCAGCTGCCTTAGAATGCGCTTATCCTTAACGATCTTCGCATAGTGAGCAACATGGGACGAAGTCGGCACAGAGTTGACCAGTTCGGCCAGATACGCCGCACCTCCGACCTCGGAAATTACGTCGCTCTTGTTCAGCTCAGAGGTTACGCTGAGAATATCTATCGGTTCCTGGCGACTCCAGAGCTTCAGTATAGTTTCGTAAATTATACTGTGGGCCTTCTTATATAGGTCCTCCGGCTTAAGCAGGTCGGCGACAAGAATGACGGCATCCTTGTCGATCATCAGCGCACCCAATACAGACTTTTCTGCCTCTATGTCCTGCGGTGGAAGTTTAATGTCTTTTCCCTTAGCCATAATCGATCTTCTCTATTTCTTTATTATCAGAAGACCGTCCGCCGTGTCCTCTAACCTATATCCTAACCGTTCTATATCCGCCCTCAAGGTGTCAGCCTGAATAAACTGTTTATTAGCCCTGAGCCGTTCCCGCTGCTCGATCATTTTTCTTACGTCCTGAGGAACGCGAACCGGCTTTACCTTATCCAATCCGAGACCGAATACCCTATCAAATCTGTAAACCAGCGTCTCTTTCGTCTTCGGCCCAAGCCTAGTGTCGCGCAACATCTCCCACATAACCGCCAAAGCCTGTGGAGTGTTCAAGTCGTCATTGATAGCTTCCTCAAACCTGGATTGGTAAGTTTCCCCGACGCTTTTATCTGTTTTGGGCACAGATCTACTCGATTTGACCGCTTCCTTAAGACGAATGATGTTGGCTTCGAGATTATGCCTGGCTGTGTCGGCTCCGGCAAGAGCCGGCCAGCTGAAGCTGAGCTGTGAACGGTAGTGAGCCATGAGGGCCAAGTAACGGAGACTTAAGGGATCAAACCCATGTTTTACAACCTCTTCCAAAGTTATGAAATTCTCGCCTGACTTGGCCATCTTTGCCTCCCCGGACACGGTCAGGAATGCTACGTGCATCCAATATTTAACAAACGGCTTACCGGTAGCGCTCTCCGACTGGGCAATCTCATTGGTATGATGGGTCCCTATGTGGTCGACGCCGCCAGTATGGATATCAAAGAAGTCCCCAAGATATCCCATGCTCATTGCTGAGCATTCGATATGCCACCCGGGGAAACCGCCGCCCCACGGAGAAGGCCAATGCATAATATGGTCCTTGTATTTGCCGAAACGTTTGAACCATAGGACAAAGTCAGTGGGATGTTTTTTGTACGGGTCCATCTCTACGTCGCCCGTATCCCTTACTCCCCCTCCTTCCATCTGACCGGATGTCTTTATTCCGGCAAGCTTTCCATAATCGGGCACAAGGGAGGTATCAAAATATACAGCACTAGGCGATTCGTAGGTAAAACCCTTAGTCTCCAAACGCTTGATCAGGTTGACCTGTTCCTTTATATGTCCCGTGGCCTTTGCCCAAATGTTAGGACTCTCTACATCCAGAGCCTTCAGGTCTTTCTTGAATGCACGCGTATAGAACTCGGCAACCTGCCAAACCGTCTTCCCTTCCCTCGCAGCCCCCTTTTCAAGCTTATCCTCGCCTGAATCGGCATCGGAAGTTAAATGGCCGACATCGGTGAGATTCATGACGTGCTTGATCCTATAGCCGTCCCACCTTAGAACACGCTTAAGGATGTCTACGAATATATACGCCCGCAGATTCCCAATATGAGCATAGTGGTATACCGTAGGGCCGCAAGAATAGAGACGGACCAACCTGCCTTTAATCGGTTTAAAGACCTCTTTCTTACGTGAAAGTGTGTTGTATACGACCAGCATCAGGCTGAATTATAACACGCCTACCGCCACGGAGAATAAACGCGTGCTGTGTTAAAATATTAGTACTGTCTGCTGATAAAGATTGCATTGTATGCAAGATAACAAATGTAGTAGAGGCTTCACTCTGATAGAGCTCTTGGTGGTAGTGGCCATACTGGGGATCTTGGCG
>VFSW01004140.1_pt1 | contig 21617 bp, 19 predicted proteins | sample 5358111 | NCBI WGS metagenome assembly VFSW01 (sample SAMN11554181, study PRJNA540505) | mine drainage metagenome | isolation source: sediment from site ElyBrook_90M | place: USA: Ely Copper Mine, Vershire, VT | collected 2017 | reverse complement strand
CACCGGCGTTTAAGACATGAAACCGTTCATAGAAAAGATAAAATATCAAACAATACTCGTTTCTGTGGGTCTCCTGGTTTTTGGTGTAGTTCTAACGTACGGCCATATTTCTATTGATGATCCGGCCTATGTATTCGACAATCCGTTCCTGAAGCATTTGGTATGGGGAAACGTATTAAAATTCCTGTTCCAGCCTTATGCCAACATGGTCCGGCCCGTGGACAGCCTGGTGTATCTTCTTGAATACAAGTTGTGGGGCATGTCCGCTGCAGGCTATCACCTTACGAACCTTTTGTTTCATATAACCAACAGTATACTCGTTTTTACCCTGCTCGGATTCTTTATGAAAGAAAGATTTTACAGGTTTCTGGCTGCACTGGTATTCCTGCTCCATCCCGTGCAAGCCGAGACCGTGGCATGGATCTCGGAACAGAAGAGCACCCTTTCGACGCTCTTTCTGCTTATCGCGGTTCTGTCGTATATAAAATTCAGGAGAGAGCAGTGGTCAACGGGCAAATGGGTTTCCCTGCTTTGCTTTCTATCCGGCATGCTGGTAAAGCCCAATATTGTCGTCTTTCCCGTATTGCTCGTCTGGTACGACTTTATCTACACGGGACAGCCCCTGGTAAAGAACATCGCGGAGAAATATTACTTCTGGATCCTATCGCTTCTTGTTGGCATGGTATATCTGTTTTTTGTCCACAAAACGGGGTTCACGACATCGCTGTTCGGCGGCACACTCTCCAGTCATATCCTGACCACGATCACCAATATCGCGGGTATTGCCCAGTATCCTCTCGCATTGCTCTTCCCTTTTTATATTCACATGATTGCTTACCCGGATCATCCGATAATCAGGGTACTGTCGTCTCAGTTTCTGCTCAGCATCTTTTTTTTGATCATCGTTTTTTATTCGGTATATTATACGTATCAGCACAAACATCACACGGTCCTTTTTTTTATCGGGTGGTATTATATAAACTTCTTCCTTGCCAGCGGTATAATCCCGATTGCCTATCAGGGAGCAGTCCGCTATCTTTATATCCCGGTGATCGGGCCGGCAGTGCTTTTTGCCATGGGTATGAAATGGCTTTATGACAACACGGTAAACACCCGTGGTCCCGGCATCCCTGTCCCGCTTTCAGCGGGATCAACTGCGGCAGGAGGCCGGGGAGACGATGACAGGACCCCGCATCGCGCTGGAAATCCCGGAAATAAAATAATGAAGTATACCGTAATCCTGTCCGTTACCCTCGTTCTCTGCTCCTTTATCGCGATCGATCTTGTGTCTGTAGGTGCATGGAGAAATGAGCTTGCTTTCTGGAAATACCAGGTATGGTCACAGCCGGACAACGGGAGGGACAGGGCATTCCTTGCAGACACTCTTGTTGCAGGCAGGTATGCGGATCCGGCAATAGAACAAGCCCGGAAAGCAGTACTGCTCTCGCCGGACGATCCCGTTGTCTGGAGTAAGGTGTTTACCGTGTATTACCTCACGGGTATGTATGATACAGCACTGCAAACCCTGGATACGTTCCATAGTGTGTTGATAAGAAACTACGGAGAACTGGACCCGGTCTTAACACCGGATTCCGGTGCCGGCTATGATGTGAGAAACTATTATTTTCTTCTGTACAGCTCTTATGCGGATGTATACTTTAAGACTTCCAGGTATGATGCCGCCGTAATGTATGGTAGAAAGGCTCTCGCATTGCAGCCTGAAAATGAGCACGTATTTGCTCTTGCAGCGGACAGTTTGCTCTTGGTGCACAAGCCGGAAGAGGCATTGGATATCTCTCATACTTTTATAGATCTCCGGCCGGATTCTTCAACAGGTTATCTTATGACGGCACTTGCCTACGAGCAATCGGGCAGGCTGAACAATGCCATTTCAAACATGGACAAGGCCATAACCCTTTGCAAGGATAAGCGGCGCCGGGATTTTATGGTTCAGAAAAGACAGAAGATGTATAATCTGCTGATGCAACGTTAACCGCGCCTTAGCGGCCGTCTTTAATGAATATACTCAGTGTCCCGACATCAAGGGCTTCATCTATATGTCCAAATAAATCTATGTAGACGGAGGACGGTGCAAGGCGTTTCACCATGGTATACCCGAGGTGCGTGAGTATGGTATCTATGGGTTCGTTGTAATAGGTTTCACGCCTGTAAAAGTACGTTGTGTACCAGCCTTCCGATACAAGTATAATTTGAGAATTGAAGGTTGATAGTTGTTTCAGCATGAGGGGGGAAGGCTGTATTCCGGTTACTTCATAGCTGCCACCAGGATAAAAATAAAAGGGTGAGACATACGACAACTTCACTGCTTGCGGAGGTTCCACGGACTTCAGCCATTGAGCGGCTTGCTGGTACGGTAAGAACATGTTTTTGAAATTTGAGGAAGCAATGCATACGTCCACCAACATGATTCCCATGACACTGTATTTCAGGATCCTTCTGTTGATTTTGGATATAAAATAAACGACGGCGGTGGAGGAAAGCATGATGATAAAGGGCAGTATCGTCAGATAGAGATGGGAAAAGATGATCTGAGATATGGATGCGGATATCGAGGTGGAAAAAATAAAGTAGCTGAAAGGATAGGACCAATACAGTATAAATGTTTCGTTGTTCGGGAATGTTTTAAATCTGAAAAGGCCGGCCATAAAGAATACGTATACGCTGACCGAAAGACAAAAGGGAAGTTGAACAAGAAGCTGATACACAAACCGCGTATGCACCCAGCCCAGTGTCGACAACGATAAACCTTGCTGTGCGGATTCCGAGCGGAGATCCATTATGAAACCACGGAGATCCAGCAAAGTAAACGGGGAGGCAAGAAAAAAGGTTAATAATCCTATAGCTATTAATAAAAATATCCTCCTTGATACATGTGTTTTATGGTGCCGGTAATAAAAATATACTGCGGCGATCGGCGGCAGGAGTGTTATGAAATCGTACTTTGTGGCCATGGCAAGGCCCGCAGATATGCCCGCCAGTACAATATACCTTATCCTGCCGTTTTCCTGTATGCGTAAAGAGAAATAGAAGGAAAGGAGCACAAAAAAGGTCAAAGCCGAGTCGACTTTCGACATGTGTGCCATGTAAATGGTCAAAGGATTTAATGCCATGAATAGAGCGGCGATCAATGCAGCGGATTGGCGCTTGAAAAGCCTGTTACTGATACCGTACGTCATCACGACATTCAACAGATCGAAAAACAACGACTCGTATCTTCCAATCACGTAAAGGAGAGGAGACGTGTCCGTCAGCCGATCGATCAGGCTGTTGAACGGTATGGCATATATCCAGCCATACACATGGAAATATATCCGGTATACCAGCGCAGTTAAGAAGTAGATAAATGAGCCGTATTTGAATACATGCGTGTTGAAAGAGCCTGTTTTCAAGATATACAAAGATGGTTTCACAACAAAGTATTCATCGGCATTATAGAAATAAGGGAGCAGCCATTGATGGTTTATTCCAAGATACAAAGCAAGGAGAAGAACAGGGAATAGTAAAAAATAGCGGTTTCTTGAACTTACATAATCATAAACCTTCATGAACATCTTATGAACGCTATAGTACACAACGAAAAAAACACCAATAGATTTTTGAGCTTACTGCTTACCATTCCCATCCACCCATTTCTGCATGGCCTTGGTGTAGACGAGTGCCGAGGAGGTTGAGATTGCAGTGTTGAGCACGGGCTGTTTTTCAAGCATGTACCGAATCAGGAAGCCGAGGGAGCTTATATCATTGTAGACCCTGTAAAATCCGATGGTCTTTTTCCCGTTATCTATCGGCGTGAGTTTCCATGAGCCTTCTACCTTATCGAGGTTGCCTGCTATCCTTGTCCAGGTAATGCTCCTGGGCGGATCAAGTACCTGTTTCAGGGTATAGTCCGCGTGTTCCGACAGAATGGAGAATTTAAACTCGATTTTATAAGTCACGATCCATGTGTTCCCGGTCTTTTGTGTGACCTTTACCTCTGTTGTCTGCGGTATGTTGCCAACGTAATGATCGTAGTCCGTAATGATTGAAAACACCTTTTCTGCCGGAGCGTTGAAAAGCGTTATAACAGTCACAAACTGAGGTTCGCCAGGCCGGGCATTGTCGACAAAGATGAGCTGTCCTTTCTGGAGCATGTCCTGCAGTACCGCCGGCGATGCTGCTGCGAATTGTTCTACGGTTGATGAGGTGTCCTGAGCATACGCAGCAGAAATACAGAACAACGACAGGGATAATACAACCCCCGCGGTGATTAGCTTTCGCATAAGCCCTCCTTCAATTACCCGGAAAATGCAATAAATAAAAAAGCAGGGGCGGGGTTATCCCGCCCGCATTATATCAACTGGAAGTGCGACAGGTCCGCGAGTGCGCCCTGCGTGACATCCTTCCATACAACCTTTATCCGCATGCCTTCTTTAACGCTGCGCCAGTCTGTCCAGCCTTCGAGTATTCCCATGAGGAAGGAATGGGTGCCGTCAAGTTTGACGGTACAGGTAATATACGGGTGTTCGATCAAGTTCCCTTTCACGTCTGCAATGTTTACCGTGAATGCGTCAAGAACACCCTCCTGGGCCACTTCGACAACCTTGTCTATATCTATAAAACACTTTCTGCAGTAGGTCGGACCGGGCACGTATACTGTCCCGCATTTATGGCATTTCCTCCCGAGTATCTTTTTATCCTTCAAGCCCTTTACATACAGGTCAAGTGCGTCTGATTCGATCTTCCACTGATAAGCTGTCAAGTCCCATGTATTTTCTATTATCCTTGTTTCCTGAGTCATAATGCCTCCTTATTTCTTTACCGGTGTCCTGCCGAGTACCGTTACCGTAACGAACTGAAACAGTCCTCCCCAGCCGTGGGCAACGACGTTCTCGATCTTTCTTTGCACCTGGTGTCCGCCCTCTGCAAGTCCCATGACCTGCAATGCAGCCTCACCGACCCTTACCATTGCCGAGGCACCTATTGCATTGGTACTGGTGACGCCGCCCGACGGGTTGAGCGGAAGCTCTCCGTCTATGGCAAATGATCCATTATCCAGCATCTGCGGCGATTTGCCTTCGTCAACCAGTCCGAGCCGTTCAGGCCACATGAGATCCTGATGTGAAAAACCTGAGTAAACCTCTGCCACCTGAATGTCTTTCCGGGGGTCTTTTATCCCGGCCATGGAGTATACCTTTTTGGAGACAACCTTGCACATATACTGTTCAGCGGGATCGGTAATCTGTCCTTCGATGATATTGCCTGTTGTTGCGTCCGATGCGCCTGAACCGAGTCCCTTGACCCACGCTACCCTGTCCGTGATCCCGAATTTTTTTGCCTTTTCTTCGGACACAAGGATCATCGCTATGGCACCGCATGATGTCGGGCAGGTATGTCCGTATCTCAAGGGATATGAAATAATAGGGGTTTTTGCGATGTCCGCCTCTGTGCATCCGGGCTGCTGGAGGTGCGCATAAGGGTTTTTTGCCGCATTCGATCTCATCATTGCCGCAACCCGGTCGATGTGCTCTATACCGGCATGTGCCTTGGTGAGGTAAGACATTGCCTGGAATGCTGCACCACCCGTCGAGCCTCCGCCCCCGAGCCCTGCTATGCCCCTGTCCTCGCTCATATCAGGACCGAAATTAAACATGGAAAATGCCTCGGGCAGGAGTATACCCATCAACCCTACCTGTGCATCCCCTTCATCGTGCTTTTCCCAGCCTATTGCCATAACTACATCATAGAGTCCCGATGCAACATGATAATAAGCTGCCTGATAAACCGATGCGCCTGTTGATCCGCCGGTTGCAATCCTCATAACGGGCTTTTTCGAGCCGCCGAAATGATCGCTTGCCCAGAGGTGGGGCTGGTTTATACCTTCAAAGGTGTGCATATTGCCGACTACGTACGCGTCAATCTGGTCATGCTTGAGCTTTGTTTTGCCGATTGCATTGTCAACCGCGGGCTGTATAAGCTCCGGTATATTGATATCAGGTCTCTTGCTGACAAATCTGCCATTGTAACCAACGCTTATAATTGCTACATTTCTTTTCATGCTTACCTCCTTACGACAAAAACAGTATTTAACTGGGCGCCCGGACCATCCTGTGCATGAACAACGGCAGTTTTAGCGCCTTTAACCTGGTTCTTTCCCGCCTCTTTCCTTAATTGTTCACTCGCCTCGGCAAGCCTTATAAGCCCCGTTGCATTTATCGGGTTTGCTCCGATAGGTCCGCCCGATGGATTTACCGGCATTGCCCCGTCTATCCCGCTTTCACCGTTCTTTACAACATCTTTCCCGCTCCCCGGCTTGAAAAGCCCCATTGCCTCGGCGAATACCGGCTCTTCCGAAGCAAAATTGGTATGCAATTCCGCGAGGTCGATCTCTTTTTTGGGATTCTTTATACCTGCCATTTTGTACGCTTTTTTTGCGGCAGCGGATAAATGTTCCATTGCCAGAAGGTCCCGGTCGCCTATATAATAGGTGTCCATAAAATGACCAACACCGTCTATCCATACCGGCTTATCCGTAAACTTCTTTGCCGCTTTTTTCGAAGACAGTATTACGGCGCATGCCCCGTCGGCATAGGCGGAAACGTGTGCCTGTCTTATCGGCAGATAGAGCGGTTTTGAGTTCAGTACATCTTCTACCGAGGCCGTTGGTTCTTTCCTTGCTGCGTACGGGTTATTATTCGCATTCTGGAGGTTCTTTACCGTGAGCCTCGCGAGGTCTTCCTCGGTAAACTTATATTTTTTCATATAGGCGCTTGCCTGCAATGCAGATGTCGAATAGTAATTTATGATACCCCGGGGCCGCTCGTAAACAGGGTCAAGGGAGTAGGCCTGGGTAAGGGGCACCCTGAACTCCGAACCTGCCATGCTGAAACCGATAACAAGGGCTGTTTCATAGAGCCCCGACAGGATGCGCATGTATGCGTACAGGGCGGCACTCAGACCGTCTGCCTCAACCTTTGTCTCGTCCTTCATGAAGGAACCTATCCTCGGAACCGTATAGACTTCGGAGATTGTCCTGCCGTCTGTAAAATCATTGCTCGCAAATATAAATGTATCGATATCATCCCTGGTGATACCAAGGTCTTTGAACAGGGACTTTACGAGCTCGTATATCATTCTTTCTCTCGCAACAGGGCTGTCAAAGGTGTGTTTTGTTTGTTTATAACCGACTACTGCAACCCTTTCGTTCATAAATACCTCCTTTTAAAATCCATTCAAGCCGTTCAAATCGTTTCAGAAGTTAAACCCAGTGTCATGCAGGTTCAAAATAAGCCAGATCATTGTAATCCCCCTGCGTTGTCTCTTTCCATACAGCTTTTACCTTCATGCCTGTTTTTACATCATGCACGGAAGGAGTCTTTATAATACCCGAGATCAGGCTTGAAGCCCCCGGGAGCTTGATCAGGCCGATTATGTAAGGCTGCTGGACGCCGGTAATCTCCCCGTTGACGATGTTCACGTGTGCTGTCGTGAAGTTTTTCAGTACGCCTTCCTGGCCGACCTCAACCATTTGATCGATTGGCTTATGGCATTTGCTGCATACGGTACGCGGCGGCACATATACTTTTTTGCACGCCGGACATTTTACACCCAATATCTTTTTTTCTTTGAGACCGTTGATGTACTGTTCCAGTGCATGACCAACCCTGTTCTTGTACGCAAATGTTATCGGGACTGTCGCCCTTACAATATGACCAGGCATAGTTACCTCCTTTTTCTAAGGACATACAAAATTTCCAAACGCATTGCAAGGGTTTTGATTATTTAATCAACAGCTTATCTGTTTGGACGTCTTGCAGGGATTTCTTGCAAACTGGCGTATATGTGCTTTTATAGATCGATATGAAATCCGGCGTAATTGCTGTTATAGGCAGACCCAATGTTGGTAAATCTACATTATTGAATAAACTTATTGGAGAGAAACTTACCATTGTCTCTCCAAAACCCCAGACAACATGGCAGAGATTGCATGGTATTCTCACAACAGAAGATGCCCAGTTTGTATTTATCGATACCCCGGGACTGGAAACCGAGAGGAGTTCCCCGTTTATATCGGTGCTGAAGAAAATAACCCTGTCGGCCATGAATGATGCGGATGTAATCTTACATATTGTGGAACCTTTTATAACGGACAAGGAGCACACCATAGAGGAAGAGCTCAAAAAGATTCGCGAAAAACCAAAGATTGTGCTTATAAACAAGATCGATCTTAAAAAAGACAAAAACCCCATCCTGCCCGTTATCGAGAGATATGCGAATACAGCCCTGTATAACGACATAATACCGGCATCGGCCATCACCGGTGAAGGTATAGATGTATTACTGAGAGAACTGAAAAAGTATCTTCCGAATGAAGGTATGCTGTACAGCGAGGATACCATAACGGACAAGTATGAAAGGGAGCTTGTTGCCGAGATTGTACGGGAGAAGCTCTTTTTATTCACGAGGGAAGAAATACCGTATTCCGTTGCCTGCGTTGTCGACAAATTCGATGAAACTCAGCGGGAGAAAATAATCAGGATATATGTTACGATCTATGTGGAAAAATCGTCCCAGAAAGGCATATTGATAGGCTCCGGCGGTTCAATGCTGAAAAAGATAGGGACATCGGCAAGACTGGATATGGAAAAGCTGCTGGATACAAAGGTGTATCTGGAGCTGTATGTCAAGGTCAAGGAAAATTGGAAAAAGGACAAACACTTTCTCAAGGAAATAGGAATGGACAAATGAACCCGCTCGTTGCAATCGTTGGAAGACCCAATGTGGGCAAATCTCGGTTATTCAACAGAATAATTTCAAAGAGAAAATCGATAGTACTGGATCTTGCCGGAACCACGAGGGACACCATCTATGACACTGTTGAGTGGAACCGCATACCGTTTGATATCGTAGATACCGGCGGCCTGACGGACGATAAAAATACCATCCATTTCAAAATGAATAAAAGGGTCGAAACCGTCGTGCAGGAAGCATCGCTGGTGATTATGGTATGCGATTACAAGGCAGGCGTACTGGCATACGATCATGAAATAGCAAACTGGCTCAGGAAAACAGACAAGCAGGTTTTTCTGACGGTCAATAAAATAGATAAACCCGATGAGCCTTCCGCTGTTGCAGAGTTCTACCGGCTCGGGTTTAAAGATATCTTTGCGATATCCGCGGAGCACGGGTATGGGGTTGATACGGTGATGGACGCGATAACGGACTACCTGAAGGCGCATAGGAACGAGCTTGAAGGTAAAGATGACAATACCCGCAAGCCTTTAAAACTTGTATTTACCGGCAAGCCGAATGCGGGGAAATCAAGCATAATAAATTATATCATCGGAAATGAAATCATGCTTGTCGATGATAAGCCCGGCACTACCAGGGACCCTGTGGAATTAAAGGTGGAGATCAACAAGATACCGATGCTCTTGATAGATACCGCGGGACTGAAAAAGAACAAGGACGGGCCTGCGGTTGAAACATTATCCGCGATGAAGGCGACGGATTCGATACACCGGTCCGATATTGTCGTACTTGTTATAGATGCCGTACAGGGTGTAACGGGATATGATAAAAAAATTATTAATATGATACAGGATTACGGCAAGGGATGCGTAATAGCCGTTAACAAATGGGATATTATACCAAGACAGGACAGACGGATAATCTTGAATTCGATAGCAGAGGCGTTCAGTTTCGTTGACTATATTCCCGTCGTTCCTACCTCAGCTGTTTCCGGTGAAGGTATCAAGGTGCTCGTATCGAATGTAATAAAGGTCTTGCATGACTATGAATACAGGATCCCGACCGCTGAGTTAAATAAATTCTTCAGGGATGTCCTGAGCAAGCATCAGCCTATTTCGAGCAGCGGGAAGATCATAAAATCGTATTACCTTGTTCAGATAGCCGTCCGGCCTCCGGTGTTTGTAATCTTCACCAACAATAAAACCGGGATTAAAGAGAACTACAGCAAGTTTATCATGAGCAGGATACGGGAGATTTTCGGGTTTAAAGGGGTACCGGTAAAGGTTCTTTTCAGAAGCAAGGGATAAACGGATGGAAAAAAAAGACACATCCCTTATTTCGGCGACGATCGACAGGTTTGTGGTTGATACCTGCATGTCCCATGCCGCGGCACTTTCTTTTTATGTAGTACTCTCGATAATCCCCCTGCTGTTCGTACTGATCTCGGTCGGCAGCTATATCGTAGGGTCAACAAGCAGCTTTTTCCCGTATATAATATCCATACTAAAACAGTTCATGCCGGACATATCTCCGGCGGTCACACACGATGTCGGAACCTTGCTTCAAAAACGCGGTGCCATCGGTGTTTTAGGGTTTATTTTCCTCTTGTTTTCCTCGGATCTTGCACTGCTTGAGGCGAAACGTTCCCTCGACGTTATTTTCAGGCTTGAAAAGAGGAAAAACCCCCTCTTTATAAAGGGTAAATCCATGCTGGTCATCGTTATCGGAGGTGTTGTAGTATCGTTTTTATTCATCATTACTCCTATATTCAAAGTCCTTATAAAACTGGACCTGCCCTTACTGAGTACAACGCTTTATGTAATTGCACAGGTCCTATCAAGCCGTATCTTTGCGTTTTTTATGATCTTTCTGCTGTTTACCTCTGCATATTATTTTCTTCCATCAAAGAGGATTGATAGAAAATACATCATTATTGCCGGGGGCATTACAACCATACTGTGGACAGTGGTGAGGGTGCTGTTCTCATGGTATCTTACCCATCATTCCGGGATAAATATTGTGTATGGTTCAATCGCAGCCATTATTGTTACCATTCTCTGGGTATATTACACATCACTGATTTTTCTGTTCTCCGCAGAATTTGTTTCAAGTCTTAAGGAACAAAGGGAACGGCATTGAAAAAAGTATCGAGAATACCGATTAACTTCAAATATATGCTTCCGATAGTGCTGCTTACCATCATGACGATATCCCTATACACCCTCTTTGTAAGGATCAGCACGGAGAGTGTTTTTAAGCAGTATCTGGAGGATGAGATCAGACTTATCATAAATGACATAAACAAAACCATCACGATACACATGCTGAAAGGCCAGGGGCAGGATTTCAGTATATACCTTGCGAGTCTGTATAATTATGAAATAAAAGATATTATTGCTATTGGCATCCTGTCCCCCACCGGTAAACCCTTATATCTGTATTCAAGGGACAGCAACGAAGAGATAACAACGCCAAAAGTGAAGAGTTATCTCAACATGATAACAATAAAACATAGGAAGAATATAGAAGTATTCTATCCCATTTACAACGAAAAGGCGTGCTACAAATGTCATGGGACCCAAGATACCCTGCTCGGATTACTCTATGCAAATATCTCGACAAGCAGGTACAACTCGGCTTTTGCCGGACTGCTGTCGAACTGGTTTACCATGAGCGTTATTATAGTTTCCATATTGATATTCTCGATATGGCTTATAACGATGATCGTTATAGAGAAACCGGTCGAAGAACTGGTAAACACGCTGAAAAAGGCATCGGAGGGGAATTTATCCGTCAGATCTGATTTTCACGAAAACGACGAGCTGGGTTTTCTGAGTGAACAACTGAATATAATGCTTGACCGGCTTGCCTATAAAGAGGCGGAAACCAGAAAGATAACGGAACTGCAGATACAGCAAATGGATAAGCTTGCATCCCTTGGTGAAATCTCATTGTCCCTTGCACATGAGATAAGGAACCCGCTCGCGGGTATCAGCGGTGTTTTACAGGTATTCAGAGAGGATTTTGTAACCGACGAGGAGCGCGCGGGTGTATTTAATCAGATTATGGTACAGATAGGCAAAATAGATAAACTGGTCAGCGATATGCTGAGGTTCTCAAAATTTCCAACCCACGACATTACGCGGTTCAATATAAACGAAAGCATAAAGACATTACGGCAATTGCTGAATCCGCAGGCAGCCGCACATCATATCAATATTGTCCTGCCGCTGGATATTGGAATGCCCGATATTATGGCGGATAAGGATGCGCTCGAACAGGTATTCATTAACCTCATGCTCAATGCCCTGCAGTCGATGCCGGATGGAGGGACATTGGAAGTGTCGACAGAATTCATTGATAAGTTCGGAGAACCGTATATGCTGATCAAAGTCAGAGATACGGGCAGCGGTATCCCGGTGGGCATACGGGACAGGATCTTCGATCCGTTTTTTACAACGAAGGGCAACGGTACGGGACTCGGCCTTGCGATAAGCCTCAGTGTTGTAAGGGGAATGAACGGCAGTTTAACATTCGAATCCGAAGAGGGAAAAGGTACTACATTTTTTGTACGCATACCGTACGACAGCAATAACAAAAATGATGGAAGCGATGAAGTGTCGAAGGCGAAAAAAGACAGCGGGAAAAAATAAAAGGATAAACGGAATAATGCAATGGGTACAGTACTTGTTATAGACGATGAACAGCTGGTAAGATGGTCTATTGAAAAATTACTTTCAAAGGACGGACATGAAGTTACATCTGCCGGTACAGGAGCAGAAGGCCTCCTGAGATTAAAAGAAAACATACCGGATATCGTTTTACTCGACATGAAACTACCGGATATCGAGGGCATAGATATATTAAGAACAATAAAGAAAGAAAACGGTGAGCTCCCCGTTGTCATGATCACCGCGTACGGCAGTATTGATTCGGCCATCAATGCCATAAAAACCGGGGCATTCGATTATATAGTAAAACCGTTTGACGCTGAGAAACTCAAGCTGACCGTCAACCGGGCATTGGAACTTTTTAAGCTTAAAAATGAACTTGAGATATTTAAAGATAAGGTACACAACCAGTACGGGTTTCACAGGATTGTCGCCGAGTCTGAGGGAATAAAAAATGCCATTACAATAGCTAAAAAGCTTGCAGCAAGCGATACGACCGTTCTTGTTCAGGGGGAAAGCGGGACAGGCAAGGAATTGTTTGCACGGGCGATCCATTGTGCGAGTGTGCGTGAGGACAAGCCCTTTGTCGATCTTAACTGTTCTGCCATCCCGGTACATCTTATAGAGAGTGAATTGTTCGGCTATGAAAAAGGCGCATTTACCGATGCAAAGGCACCCAAAAAGGGTATGTTTGAGCTTGCCGACAAGGGGACACTGTTCCTTGATGAAATCGGTGATATGGACCTGTCCACCCAGGCAAAGCTGTTAAGGGTTATTGAAACCAAGAGTTTCAGGAGGCTTGGCGGAGTAAAGGACATAAGCGTCGATGTAAGGATTATATCCGCCACCAACAAAGACCTGAAGAAGCTGGTGGAAAAAGTGATATTCAGGGATGATCTGTATTACCGGCTCAACGTTGTCCCGCTTGTCATACCCCCGTTAAGAAAAAGAAAAGAGGATATTCCTCTCCTGGTGGAGTATTTTATCGGCGTCATCTCAAAAGATCTGAAGAAAGAGATTACGGGAATCGACAAGGATGCACTGGAATATTTTATCAAATATGACTGGCCCGGCAATGTCAGGGAATTAAAAAACGTTATAGAAAGGATGATCCTCCTTACGAACGACAAAGTATTAAAGAAAGAATATATACCCATAGAACTTATCGAATCTCCCGGCGGTCCGGATACTGAGGAATATAGTTCCATGGAACTCGAGAAGGTCGAGAAGGAACTTATCGTAAAAGCCCTTGCGCTCGCAGAGGGCAATCAGACCAGGGCAGCACAGGCATTATCCATTACAAGGGATGCACTGCGGTATAGAATGAAAAAACATAACATAAAATGATTTTACCCCGTTAGAAGCCATGATACGGTAATTAGATTGCTTCGCTTTGCCCGCAATGACATCCCATAAAAATGTCATTACGAGGATTCCCGCCCACGGCGGGACGACGAAATAATCTCTCTTTCGTGCCGCGTCAAAATAAGCTTGACCCGGAAAGGTCACAGGGCATGCCCAAGGGGCTTCTAACGGGGTAGACTTTTGAGGGATCCGGTCTTATTTTAAGAGTATCCGGTTCAACCCCTAACAGAAAACTGTTGACATTTTTTAATTATGATAAAAAATCACTATTGGATAGTCGGGTCCTGTGTTTGAATAAGCTGTGAACCCGCCAGGTCTGGAAAGAAGCAACGGTAGCAATACTGTTCAAGTCGCAGAAAACCTGACTATCTATAAAAAATTAGTTGGGAGTTATGGCTTACAAAGTACTATCAAGAAGATATAGACCAAAAGTATTTGAAGATCTTTTAGGTCAGCCTCATGTTACAAGGACGCTGTCGAATGCTATTGCAGAAGACAGGATAGGACATGCCTATCTTTTTACCGGTCCCAGAGGCGTCGGCAAGACAACCGCGGCAAGGCTGCTTGCAAAGGCACTGAACTGTGCCAAGGGACCCACGGTAACACCGTGCAACAATTGTTCGAGCTGTCTGGAGATAGACGAGAGCAGGAGTATGGATGTCTACGAGATAGACGGGGCTTCCAATACCGGAGTCGACAACATACGAGAGATAAAAAACAACGTGCAGTACCCTCCGTCCAGGGACCGGTACAAAATCTATATTATAGACGAGGTACATATGCTGTCGCAGGGAGCATTTAATGCCCTGTTGAAAACACTCGAGGAGCCGCCCGAACACGTGATCTTCATATTCGCCACTACAGAGCCGCACAAGGTCCCGCTGACCATACAATCGCGCTGTCAGAGGTTCGATTTTAGAAAATTAAGAAACTCCATGATACTCCAGAGCATTACGACCATAGCCGACAGGGAAGGTATCAGCATAGACGATGAATCAAAAGAGGTGATAACAAGGTATGCCCAGGGGAGTCTGAGGGATGCGCAGAGTCTCCTCGAACAGGCGATATCGTACAGCGGTAAGACCATCAAACATGATGAAATATACAAATCCCTCGGTATATTGGAGAGGGATGTTATTGTAAAAGCCGTGAGTGCCATGGCCCGCCGTGATATTGCAGAGGCCGCAATTACGGCGAGGGAGGTTGATGCAAGAGGCTATGATCCGAAAAGGTTTATAGAGGAACTCCTTGCTTCGCTGCGCGATATTTATCTGCTCAGTATGTCACTTGACGAACTGGTGGAACTGTCGGATGCAGAGCTCCTTGCTTTTAAAAAGATCAGCTCTTCGTTTACCCAGGACGATCTGATACACCTTATGAACGCGATCTCAAAAGGCATTGAATTGATCGTAAGATCTACACAGCCCGGTATAGCACTGGAGATTGTTCTTATAAAGGCAGCTTCTCTGAAGCCGCTGCTTCCGATCGATCAGATACTATCGGATCTTAAAAAGTTTAAAAGCTCAATAGAGCAGACAGATGGTCCCTTTATCCAGGGAAAAGCCTCGGAGAATCCGGTTTTCCGGAAAGACGCGCTTGATGCCGGTCAGCATGCCGGGACACAGGGTGCAGACAATGATACGAGAGATGCCGGCAGGGAGAAAACATTGAACGGGTTTCTCGAGTATGTTTTTCAGAAAAACGGGCCGATTGCGGCAGAACTCGGCGAAGCGAATATCTCGATTGAAAAAAGCAATGAAGTAAATATATTTATAAAGGGACACAATAATAACAGCTTCACGGATCTGGGGAAAAACAGGGAATTCCTGCGGCAGTTTGTAAAAGAATATTTCGGCATTCAATATGATGTTGTGCTTCATAAAGATGAGCCGGCAGAAAGCAATCATGAAATAATAAAAGATGATCAGAAGCTCAACAAACTGCTTGATGTTTTTGGAGCAAAGGTCATAAAAAAAATGTAAAGGGGCAAATATGAATTTAGACAGTTTATTAAAACAGGCTAAAAAGGTTCAGGAACAGATGAATAAGATCACGGAAGAACTTGCTACAAAGGAAGTCGAAGCATCGAGCGGCGGGGCCATGGTCATTGTAAGGGCAAACGGTAAAAATGAAATTACAAAGATCACGCTTGATCAGGAGGTCTTTTCATTGGGAGACAAGCAAATGCTGGAGGACCTGCTCCTTGCCGCCGTGAATGAAGCTTTGAACAGGGCAAAGGATTTGTCTGCAGAAGCTTTCAAAAAAGTTTCGGGCGGGTTAAACATACCCGGGCTCCAGTTATGATGAACCGGTCCGCGGATCCCCTTGCCGAGCTCGTTGCAAACTTAAAAAAGCTGCCCGGTGTGGGAGAAAAAACGGCAACAAGATTTGCCTATCATATCCTGAATATGAAAAAGGATGACATCCTGGCAATGGCGAATGCCATAAAGAGGATCAGCGATGATGTAAAGATGTGTTCTTCCTGTTTCAATTTTACATACGCGGATCCCTGTGATATATGTGGTTCCCAGTCCAGAAATAATTCCATAATTTGTGTTGTGGAAAGGCCTGTCGATCTCAATACCATAGAAAAGGCGGGTATTTTTAAAGGGCGATACCATGTGTTGCATGGCGTCATAAATATGTTAAACAATATCGGACCGGAAGATATAAAGCTTGCTGAATTATTGAATAGGTTACCAAAGGAATCTATAAAGGAAGTTATCGTTGCTTTGAGTCCTACGACAGAAGGAGAGGCAACAGCTCTGTACTTACAGAGGATAATAAAGCCGATGGGTATAAGGGTTACAAGGCTGGCAAGCGGTATACCCATGGGCTCGGCGCTGGAGTATGTAGATCAGTACACACTTACCAGGGCAATGGAGAACAGAATAGAAATTTAACATTGGAGGATAGATGTCAGACACAAAAAAATTGCTACCAAAGGTAAACAGGTCCGGTTTCTACGAGATAAGAATGGAGAGCGTAGGCGGACTCGGTGCCAATCTCGCAGGCAAGATACTTGCCGAGGCTGGCGTTCTTGGCATGGGACTGAACGGTGTCAACTTTGCAAGTTATGGTTCGGAGAAAAAGGGAACACCGGTAAAATCTTTTGTGAGGTTCGCAGAACCGGATTTTGAGATAAGGTCCAACAGTCCGGTGGAAGAACCGCATATATTGGTTATTTTCCATGAGAAAATGATCAAAACCAACGCACTTACCCAGGGAGTCGATGAAAACGCAACCGTTGTCGTAAATACCCCCAGGACACCCGATGAAATACGGGAAGAACTCAAACTGTATGGCGGAACGGTTGTTTGCGTGGATGCCATCAAGATTTCCGTTGAGGAAAAGGTTAAACTGAACACCACGATGCTCGGTGCTATTGTAAGGGCATCAGGCTTTATAGACAAGGCCGCATTGAAAAATGCCATTTCAGATACCTTCAAGAAAAAATATCCTCACTTGATAGATGCAAACCTCAAGGCATTTGAGAGGGGCTACAATGAAGTTTCCACGAAGGTATTCAAGCCCGATAACAGGTATGAGCAGGTTGCTTTCAGCAGGACCGTCTCCGATCTCGGGTATGAGAACGCACCCATCGGCGGCGTTATACTGAATCCGGGTAATAGTATCAATAAGGACCTCAGCGCATCAAGAACAGGATATCTTCCCCTTTTTATAAAGGATAAGTGTACCAATTGCGGTGAGTGCGAGATCACCTGCCCCGACTATTGTTTTGTATGGGAAAAAGGCGTAGACAAGCACGGCAAGGAAAAGAATATCCTGCTGGGCATCGACTACCAGTACTGCAAAGGGTGCATGAAGTGCGTGGAGATATGCAAGTTCGATGCACTGAAGAAAGAGCTTGAATCCAACCACGATGTTGAATCGATAACGGTGAGACATACAGAGTTTGTTTTAAAATAATCCGGAGGATATATGGACAACAATCAGACGGCAAAAACTATAAATAAAAAATCCCCGCTGCCGCAGGTACAAGGACTTTTGAGCGGCAACGAGATGGCGGCACTGGCGGCAAAGCACATAAATTTTCACCTTATGGGGTATTATCCCATAACCCCCTCAACCGAGGTAGCGGAAAACCTTGATGAGATGAGGGCATTCGGCGAACACGATATCAGGATGATACCGGGCGACGGAGAACACGGCGCAGCAGGTATCTGCTATGGTGCAACACTGGGAGGCGGCAGGGTATTCAATGCAACTTCAGCAAATGGATTCCTCTTCTCCATAGAACAGTATCCTGTTCAGTCCGGCACCAGATTCCCCATGCTGCTGAACCTCGTGACCAGGTCTGTTTCAGGCCCTCTCGATATTAAAGGGGACCACAGCGACCTGTATATGGCACTGAACTTGGGATGGATCATACTCCTGGCACGTTCGCCTCAGGCGGTTTACGATATGAATATCATGGCGATAAAAATCGGGGAACTCAAGGATGTAAGACTGCCGGTGATCGTGGCGTACGACGGGTTCTTCACGAGTCATCAGAAGAGGAGGGTGAGCTACTTTGCGGACAAACAGTTTGTTCAGGACTTTATCGGAAAACCTGAGCCAATCTACACGGCGCTCGATCCGGAACATCCTATAACGTTTGGTCCGTATATGAATGAGCCGGATTTTATCAACAACAAGAAACAGCTTTCGCTTGCAATGGCAGCGGCTTATACGCATATTGCGGAGGTATTCAAAGAGTACGCGGCGATAAGCGGCAGAGAGTATCATGTGCTGGAAACGTATAAGATGGAAGATGCGGAATATGCCCTCTTCATCCTGAACTCCTCGTACGATACTGCAAAGGATGCTGTTGATAATTTACGGAAACAGGGCAAGAAGGTTGGTGTTGTTTCACCGAGCGTAATAAGACCTTTTCCCTACAATGATGTTATAAACCTCTTTAAAAATGTAAAGGGCTTATGTGTTGCTGACAGGGCAGACAGCTACGGAGCAAACGGCGGCAATATGACCCTTGAGGTCAAGTCCGCATTAAAAGATGATCCTGGAAACAAAACAACGGTGATATCAAGGATCTACGGCCTTGGAGGGAAAGAATTCTTTACGGAGGATGCAGAACAATTGTTCGAAGAAACTATAGATGCTGCAGGTCATCCGGGCAGGGTAAAACTGTTTGAATACCATGGGGCTACCCCGGGCAAGGAGGGCTACCGCATGGATATTGCAATGCCCCCGGTGAACAGTGCAGATGTAACAGGCCATGTAATCGCGCAGAGAGACCCGCAGACCGGGAAGGTATCGGATGTAAAAGGGGTCAATGCGCAGGCACTCTCCATGATACCGAGAAGGGTTGTGCCGGGACACGGTGCATGTCCCGGGTGCGGCATATTCTCAAACCTCAATATTTTCTTCAAAGGTATCGAAGGTGATGTCGTAGTCCTGTTCCACACCGGATGCGGTGAGGTTGTAACCTCAGGCTATCCTTATAGTTCACACAGGATAACCTTCATACATAATCTTTTCCAGAACGGCGCCCCGACACTCTCGGGATTGGTGGAAATGATGGAGGAGAAGATAAAGAGAGGCGAACTTCCGCAGGATAAAAAGATTACCTTCGTTATGGTTTCAGGCGACGGCGGCATGGATATAGGCATGGGGCCTGCAATAGGGACAGCGCTGAAAGGGCACAAGCTTATCCTGCTGGAATATGATAATGAAGGCTATATGAATACGGGCGATCAGCTCTCGTTCTCAACGCCGATCGGTCACGATACATCAACATCCCATGCGGGTCCTTATCAGAAGGGTAAGAAAACACACCATAAAGATACAGCACAGATCATGGCTGCCTGCCATATACCGTACGTTGCGACCATTGCGGAAAGCAACTATAACGACATGATCAAAAAGGCAAAGAAGGCACAGGAGTATTCTAAGGAAGGGTTTGTGTATATTAAGGCGCTTTCGCTCTGTCCGCTTTCATGGAGGAGTGAGGAACAGATCGGGGAAAAGATCATTGCAAATGCTGTTGACTCGTGTTTCTTCCCACTGTATGAAGTAGACCATGGGAAGACGAAGATTACGTACGACCCGGAAGCAAAAGGGAAAAAGGTGTCGGTACTGGAATGGTTGAAGTTAATGGGTAAGACACGACATCTTACAAAACCGGAGAACAAGGAAGTTGTCGACGCATTTCAGAAAGAGGTTGACAGAAGATGGCTCAGAATAAAGGCTATGCACGAGAGCCCGTATCTGTAAACAGGACAGATGAGGTGTATAAATATATCATCCATAAATCAAACTGTTGAATTTTAGTTGGATATGATATAAGGGTTGTTAATTAAAGGAGAAAAGGTATGGCAGGCCCATCACTTATAATGTATGAGGAGGAGTTTAACCAGATCAATAAAGTTCTGGAAAAACTTACCAAGGAAGCCAATGCGAAGATCGTATTCCTGGTTGATAAAAACGGACAGTTAATAGCTGCCTACGGAGAAACAAAAAATATTGATACGACATCCCTCGCATCATTAACAGCCGGCAATATAGCGGCAACGGGGGGGCTGGCAAAACTTATCGGTGAGAAGGAGTTTTCCATACTGTTTCATGAAGGAGAAAAAGACAACATCCATATTTCCATTATAGGCCAAAGGGTAATCCTCGTTGTTATCTTTGATCACAGGTCTTCTCTTGGACTTGTCAGACTAAGGGTTAAGAAAACCGGAGACGAGCTGAACACAATCTTTTCCAGACTTATAAAAAAGGTGGAGAAAGAACCCCAGGCCGGCTCTCCATTTTCTGAAATTACCGATGAAGATATAGAAAACCTGTTTAAGGATTAGGGAGCTTACCCGGTATGTCCTTTATTAATTATTCTTCGAGGGAGATTAACTGTAAAATAGTTTATTATGGTCCCGGATTGGGAGGAAAGACGACCAACCTCCAGTTTATCTATGACAAGATGAGTCCCGAAACGAAAGGGAAATTGATATCCCTTGCAACGGAGACCGAGAGGACATTGTTTTTTGACTTTTTGCCTCTTGCTCTCGGGGATATACGCGGTTTTAAAACAAGGTTCCAGCTTTACACGGTTCCGGGACAGGTGTTCTACGATGCGAGCAGAAAATTGATTTTAAGAGGGGTGGACGGGGTTGTGTTTGTGGCCGATTCCCAGATAGAAAGAATGGATGCCAATATTGAGAGCATAGAAAACCTCAAGATCAATCTTAAAGAAAACGGTTATGATTTTGATAAGATCCCTCTTGTCATTCAATACAACAAAAGGGATCTTCCGAATGCCGCCGATATGCAGGAAATGAAAAATACACTCAACCCGAAAAACGCGCCGGACTTTGAAGGGGTGGCGACGAAGGGTATAGCCGTGTTCGAGACGTTGAAAGCGATTGCGAAGATTGTATTGGTAGAGATGAAGAAGAGCTCAGCGGTACGATAGATTAACCAGGGTCAGATTGCCGCAAGTTTTTTATTCGGCTGTAAAAATAGTTGCATTGTTCTGTTTGTTCCGTTATAACAAATTCTGCTTTTGACAAAACAGGGAGAAACAGTATGGCTTGCAAAACGAAAAACAGTAAGACAAAGAGTACGAAGAAAAAGAAGAAATAAAGAATATATTCCTCGGTAGCTCAATGGTAGAGCATTCGGCTGTTAACCGAAGGGTTGCAGGTTCGAGCCCTGCCCGGGGAGCCATTATAACATCGAGCATCCCGCCTTTGGCGGGGTGCTCGTTTTGTTTTATAAAAAATCCTTAACCCAATCCTCGGACGGCTCATGGAATGAGGATGCATACTCAACAGCCCTTGCACTTCGTTCACTTTCTTTGTCTGATTATAAAGT
>VFSW01004139.1_pt1 | contig 21618 bp, 15 predicted proteins | sample 5358111 | NCBI WGS metagenome assembly VFSW01 (sample SAMN11554181, study PRJNA540505) | mine drainage metagenome | isolation source: sediment from site ElyBrook_90M | place: USA: Ely Copper Mine, Vershire, VT | collected 2017 | reverse complement strand
TGGAGCGTCGCGCCCGACTCGCCGGTGGTCGACGCCTTCGCGGCCCACGCCCCCGCGCTGCTCGCCGACCTCGAGGGCCGCTCGGGCCACGACTGCGCCGCGGCGCGCGCCCTGGGCGTCGGCCTGGTCGCGTGGGTCGACGAGCTGCGCCGCATCTACGACGGCGCCCGGGCCACGAGGTCGGGCGCGGAGGATCGCGCTCTCTGCGCTTCGGGGCCGGTCTTCGAGGGGGCCACCGTCACCCGTCCCGCGCGCACCCTCGCGGCCACGCTGGGCCGACGCGCGGGCGCGCTCGATCGCGAGCTGGGGTCGGCCATCGCCCCCTACATCGACGCCGCACGCTCCCGCTACTTCCCGACCCTCGATCCGGACGCCTGGGGCCGCGTGGCGCTCGCGGCGGCCGTGCGCGCCTACGTGCCCGCCATCGATCCGCACGGCGCCTGGGCCCAGCTCGACGAGGAGTCGAGCGTCTACGAGGTGGACCTCGAGGCCCATCCGCCGTCGCGGCTGTGGGACAAGGCGGAGCGCACGGCGGTCGGCGTGAAGATCGAGGCGGGCGCGACGCCACCTCTGGCCGACGGGGACGTGGTGCTGTCCCTGGCCGGGGTCGCCACGGCGGGTTTGAGCTTCGAGCAGGTGGAGCAGCTGGGGTTCGCCGCCTCCGACGCACGGCCTCCCGCGCAGGCCGTGGTGCTCCGCGCGGGCGAGAAGCTGCCGGTCACCACGTGGCTCGACGGCGAGCCCATCGAGTCGCGCGGCGGCACGACGCCGGCGGTGGACGACGACGATCTGCCCGTCGAGCGCGTCGAGTACGGCGACGGCGACGCGATCGTCGTGACGGTGCACGACGTCCGCGACGATCTGGGCGACGAGCTGACGCGGGCGCTGCTCAAGGAGCGCGAGCGCGAGGGCAGGCCGCTGCTGGGCGTGGTGCTGGACCTGCGTGGAAACGGGGGCGGGTCGACCGACGGGGCGATCGACGCGCTCGGAGCGTTCATCCCGGGGGCGGCGCTCTTCCCCATGAAGCGCCGCGACGGTTCGCTCGAGACCGATCGCGCCCCCGAGCCGCCGTCGGTCGACCGTTGGCGTGGGCCCGTCGCGGCGCTGGTCGACGCCGATACCGCGAGCGCGGCCGAGATGATCGCCGGGGCGCTCGGCTCCTACCATCGCGGCCCCATCGTGGGCGCCACCACGTTCGGCAAGGGCTGCGCGCAGGAGTACCTCGACGACGAGCCCCGCGCCGGCGTGCTGCGCCTGACCACGCTGCTCTACTGCCTGCCCGACGGGACGCCCGTGCAGCGCGTGGGGCTCTCCCCGACGCTCCGCTTCCCCTTTCCCGTCCTCACGCCCGACGATCGCGAGGCGACCCTGCCTCACGCACCCCCGTCGTGGCACGGCCCCGACGTGCGCGACCGCTCGGTGCTCGCGCACGTGGACGACGGCACGTGGTCGGTCTCGTGGCCCTCGCACGGAGGCAACGTCGGACCGTGCAAGGAGGCCGACACGTGCAGGGCGCTGCGGATGCTGGGGCCGACGGCCGCCACGGCGCGCAGGACGACCGGGGCGAAGGGGCGGTAGCGGACCTACTGCGCAGCGACTGCCGGCGTGCGCTCCGCCCGCAGCATGCGCATGACCTCGAGCTCCAGGGGCGAGACGATCTCCCCGCCTGGCCCCCGCGCTCCCAGCGCCGTGCGCACCGAACGATGCGGCAGCTCCGCGTCGCCGAACGTCGCCTCGATGACCTCGGAGATCTTCACTCCGCCCGAGCCCCGCACCTCGACCTCCGCCGACAGGACGACCAGGTCGCCCACGACGCCCGCGCGCTGCAGCTCCTGCCGCGCGAGGCCGTCGTCGACGCGCAGGTCCCGCAGGAAGTCGCGCACGTCGACGCGCTTGCCGATGCCGTCGATTCGCCGCGTGACGACCAGCTCCTTGCTGGCGAGGGCCTCGGCGACCTTCGCCTCGACCCACGGCAGCCCACCGCGCGTGTCGACCACTGTCCCCGGCACGCCGACGGCGTAGCGCGCCCGCTCGATCAGCTTCGACACGGCCGCGTCCTGCATGCCCAGCCGGATGCCGCCGACGAAGCGGAAGCCGCCCTGCGAGCCCGCCGTGAGCTCCTCCAGCAGCGACGCCGCGTCCAGATCGGCGGCGATCTTCACGTCGACCGCTTCGCAGAGGCTCGCCACGCCGAGCGACAGGGCCGGTCCGAACGTCATGTCGGGCTTGGGGTGGAAGCCCGACGAGTAGAAGAGGGGCAGCTGTAGCCGGCGGAAGGCGCGCGGCAACGCGCGGATGACGTCGAGGTGCGACAGGAACGCGGCGGGGCCCAGCTTCTCGTAGACGAAGCGGTAGCGGCGGGGCTCGCCCTGCACGATCCTCGGCGGGGGGCCCTTCTGCGTGCGCGGCGCCGGGGCGGGGGCGCGCGGGACGTCCGCCCCCAGCTTGCGCAGGTACACCAGGCGTTGCTCGCGCATCGCGGACAGGTCGCATGCGATGCCGCAGTCGTAGCAGACGAGCTTGCGCGGATCGGCGTGCGCGTCGGCGAGGTTGGTCGCGTGCACGAAGGCCCCGGCGACCTTGCCGCACGGCAGCGACAGGCGGTTCTTGAGCGCCTTGCGGTACTCGCGCAGGAGGAACCCCTCCTCGAGCCCCACGTCGATGTGGTCCCACGGCAGGCGCGCGGTCACGGGGATGGTGCCCAGGTACTTGCCCGGCTCCACGCCCTCGGCCGCGAAGGCCGCCTCCCAGACGTCCATGCGCTTCTGGTCCTCCCAGGAGTCGAAGCGCGCCCCCGCGCGGTACGCCCGCTCGAGCACGGGCGACAGCGAGCGGTCCCCGCGAGCGAAGACCGCCTCGAGCCACGAGGTGTCGCTGTCGTGGACCTTGAGGTCCACCTTGGCCGCCCGCGCCTCCTCGCGGAGCCAGCGCTGCTTGGTCGCGACCGACTCCGGCGCGTCCATCGCGCACCACTGGAAGGGCGTGTGCGGCTTGGGCACGTGCGTCGACACGCTCACGGTGACGTTCGGCGTGCCCGGCGCCCCCGCCTCGCGCTTGACCTTCTTGCCGATGCCGCGCGCACGCCCGCCCACCTGGGGGATGGCGCGCACGTCCTCCTCCTCCTCCGTCGGCAGGCCGATCATGAAGTAGAGCTTCATGCTCGACCAGCCGCGCGCGAAGATGCGCTCGGCCGTCTGCAGCAGCTGCTCCTCGGTGACGTTCTTGTTGATGACGTCGCGCATCCGCTGCGTGCCGGCCTCGGGCGCGAAGGTGACGCCCGTGGCGCGCACGCGCGCCATGTCGTCCAGGACGTTCTCTTCGAGGCCGTAGGCGCGCAGGCTGGAGACGCCGAGCGACACCCGCTGCGGCGCGAGCGCGTCGGCGACCTTCTTCACGAGCGGCGCGATGCACGAGTAGTCGGCGGTCGAGAGGGACGTCAGGCTCGCCTCGTCGTAGCCGCTCTTCTTCACCGCCGAGACCACGCTCTGCACGATCTGCTCGGGATCGCGCTCGCGCACGGGCCGGTAGATCATGCCGGCCTGGCAGAAGCGGCAGCCCTCGGTGCAGCCGCGGGCGATCTCGATCGACATGCGGTCGAAGATGGCCTCCGGACCCCCGATCGGGCTGTCGTCGGGGAAGGGGTATCGGTTCAGGTCGTCGACGAGCGTGCGTACGACGGGCACGCGCGCCTCGGGAGACAGCGGCGCATCGACGACCGTGAAGCCCGTGTCGGTCTCGACCCTCGCGCCGTACAGGGACGGGACGTAGACTCCGCGCAGCTTCGCCAGCGCGCGCAGGCGGTCGCCGCGCGCGACGCCTTGCTCCTTCAGCTCCGTCCACAGCAGGGCGATCTCCCGGGCGCGCTCCTCGCCGTCGCCGACGACCACGGCGTCGAGGAAGGGAGCGAGGGGCTCGGGGTGCGTGGCGGTGGGGCCGCCGGCGATGACGAGCGGATCGGCCTCGCCGCGATCGCCGGCGCGTAGCGGGATGCCGCCGAGGTCGAGCATCAGCAGCACGTTCGTGTACGTCAGCTCGAACTGCAGCGAGAAGCCGACGACGTCGAAGTCCCGCAGCGGCCTCGCGCTCTCGCACGACACCAGCGGCAGGCCCCGGGCGCGCAGCTCCGCCTCCATGTCGACCCACGGGGCGTAGGCGCGCTCGGCGAGCGTGCGCGGATCGTCGTTGAGGATCCCGTAGAGGATCTTGAAGCCCAGGTGGCTCATGCCGATGTCGTAGACGTCGGGGAAGGCGAGGCAGATGCGGGCGTCGACCGACGTCCAGTCCTTCACCCGCGAGTTGAGCTCGCCTCCCAGGTACCGCGCGGGCTTCTGCACGCTGTGCACGAACGAGGCGTAGGGGTGGTCGGTGGCAGGGACGGCGGACATCGGCGGGGGGCGTGTCTTAGCAGGTCATCGCTCGACGAGCATGGCGATGCCCTGTCCCACGCCGATGCAGAGGGCCGCCATGCCGCGCTTGCTGCCCCGCGCCTTCATGCCCCAGGCCAGGGTGCCGAGGATGCGCGCGCCGCTGGAGCCGATGGGATGCCCCAGGGCGATGGCCCCGCCGCTGACGTTGACCCGCGAGGCGTCGAGCTCGAGCCCGCGCAGGCAGGCGATGGATTGCGCGGCGAACGCTTCGTTGAGCTCGACGAGGTCGAGGTCCTTCACGGTCCAGCCGGCCCGCGCGAGGGCTCTCTTGCCGGCGGGGATGGGTCCCTCGCCCATGAGGCTGGGGTGGACCCCTGCCGTCGCGCTCGCCACGATGCGCGCGAGCGGCTCGAGCTTGTGCGCCTTGACGGTCTCCTCGCTCGCCACGAGCACGGCGGCGGCGCCGTCGTTGATGGGGGAGCTGTTGCCGGGGGTGACGGTGCCGCCCTTCCTGAACGCGGGCTGCAGCTTCGCGAGGCCCTCCATGGTCACGTCGCCGCGGGGCGACTCGTCCTTCGCGAACATCACCGGATCGCCCTTCTTCTGGGGGATGGGGACGGGCACGATCTCCCGGTCGAACGCGCCCGCAGCGACGGCCGCCGCGGCCTTCTTCTGCGACGCGAGGGCGAAGCCGTCCTGCTCCTCGCGGCTGATGCCCCACTTCACCGCGACCTCCTCGGCCGTTTCGCCCATCGAAAGCAGCGGGATGCGCGCCGCCATGCGCGGGTTCTCGAAGCGCCAGCCGAGCGTCGTGTCGAACACCCTCGGCGGCGTGCGCGAGAAGGCCTCGTCGGTCTTGCCGAACGCGAACGGAGCGCGGGTCATGCTCTCGACCCCGCCGGCGACCACGACGTCGGCGTCGCCCGTCCACACCCGGCGCACCGCATCGGCCACGGCCTCGAGGCCCGAGCCGCACAGCCGGTTCACCGTCATGCCCGGAACCTCGAAGGGCAACCCCGCGATGAGCCCGGCCATTCGCCCGACGTTGCGGTTGTCCTCGCCGGCCTGGTTGGTCGCGCCGAAGACGACCTGGTCGACCTTCTCGGCGAGGGCCGGGGTGCGCGTCAGCAGCGCCGCGAGCACGTGCGCGGCGAGATCGTCGGGACGGACGGTGGCGAGGCCGCCCTTGTACTTGCCGATGGGAGTGCGGACGGCGTCGACGAGGTAGGCATCACGGAGCTGGGGCATGCCGGCAGACTAGGCCGGGTGAATCACACGGCACAGCCTCCCGATGCTCGGCTGGACCGGGACCGCCGGGTTTGCCTCAGCGCGAAGACGAGAGCGACGGCCACGAGGCCCCACACGTTCGAGGTACCCGCTCCGGCCGACACGGTGCAGCCTCCTGCGTTGCCGCTCTTCGCGGTGTCCGCGTTGGCGCCGGCGTCCGCCTCGTCCGAGCCTGCCTCCGGCGTCCCGACCCCGGCGTCTCCCTCGCCCGTCGCCGCGTCGTCCTGTCTCCCGGCTCCGACACCGCCGTCTTCACCCGCCTTGCCGCCGTCGCCGCTGCCCTTGCCGCCATCGCCGCCCTTGGATGCGCCTGCGTCGGACGCTCCGGGATCGACGGCACAGTTCCCCGCGGGGCCGGTCACCGTGATGTTGGCCTCGATGTCGTTGTCCGGCGGTCCACCCTGGCCGGGATCGCTGAACCAGGCCACGCCGTCCTGTACGAGCCCGAAGTATTCGGTGTACGTGCCGGGGGTCGGCGGCGCGTGGAAGTCGAACTTGAACTCGAACGTCTGGCCCGGCGCGACGGTGCCCGTCACTCCGGCTGCACGGTTGTCCGAGAGCCAGGTCGAGTCGGCGAACTTGCTCGCGCGGTCGCGCGGCTGCGTCGTGCCGATGTGCGTGTCGCTGGTCCATGGCAACGTGCCGGTGTTCTTGAGCGTGATGCTCGAGGGCACCGTCTGGCACGCCGACAGACTCCACGTCGACGAAGCCAGCGGCCAGCTCTGGCTCACGTAGCTCGCGGCGTAGTAACCGCCGCTGGTCGGCGAGCCCGGTCCGTACTGGCCGAAGTCGGGAACCATCCCGGTGTCGTCGTCGAGCTGGTTGTTGTCGACGCCGTTGAGCGTCTGCCGGAGCTGGGCGCGCGAGTCCCACGCCCCGTTCGACCACGCGTAGGTCTGCCACGCCCAGGTCACGAGCCCCGCGCCGAACAGCTCGTTGACGATGTAGTAGCCGCCGTAGACGCCCGTGCGTGCCAGGCCGATGACGGAGGCGACGCCCTGGAAGTAGGCGTTGATGGACGCGGCGTCGCTCGACTGCGCGTCGAAGTCGATCGAGAAGTAGATCGGGCGGTTCGAAGGCTGGCCGAGGCTCTCGGCCTCGCTCTTGGCCGCGGTCGCGTCCGAGACGCCCGCGCTGTAGCCGTTCGTGGCGTCCGTCCCGGTGGTCTCCCAGTTGAGGACGATGTCGATGCCGGCGGCCTCGAGGCTCGATTGCTCCGACGCGGTGAGATCCTTGCCGCCGCCCGGGTCACCCGACAGGTACCGGCAGACGAACTTGTAGCCCATCGAGACGAGGCTCGAGGGCGCCGGGCGGGCGAACGAGTAATCGCAACCGGAGATCGTGCCGACCGCGGCGCTCGACGTCCCGACCGACTCCGGGACACCCACACCGTCGCCGCACGCGGTGAAAGCGAGTAGGGCGAGGGGCGCGACCGCGAAGGTCCGGAGGAGCGTGGGGAGCTGCATCCTCACGCGCTACAGCAAGCGACGTACCCGTGGCTTCGTGGCATTTCCCGGGCGCTTTCGGGTGGTGCGCGCTTTGTCCAGTGGCGTGAGACTCGCGAGCCCTCGCGGACGGGCGCGGCGTGTCGCGCACGGCGGCGCTCAGCGCGCTGCCGGCGGCTGCGGCGTGCCTTCCTTCCAGACGTAGAAGCCCTCGCCCGTCTTCTTCCCCAGCTTTCCGGCCCGCACCATCTGCCGCAGCAGCGCCGGCGCCCGGAACTGCTCGCCGAGCTCCTTGTGCAGGTGGTCGAGGATGGCCAGGCGTACGTCCAGGCCCACGAGGTCCGTGAGCTTCAGAGGTCCCATGGGGTGCCGGTAGCCGAGCTCCATGGCGCGGTCGATGTCGACGGCGCTCGCCACGCCGCTCTCCAGCATGCGCATTGCCTCGGCGCCCAGGACCACGCCGAGGCGGCTGGTCGCGAATCCGGGAAAGTCGCGCACGACGATGGGGGTCTTGCCGATGGCCGCAGCGAAGACCAGCGCGCGGTCGATCGCCGCGTCGGACGTGCCGATGCCACGCACGATCTCCAGCAGCTCCATGACCGGCGGCGGGTTGAAGAAGTGGAGTCCGAGCGTGCGCTCGGCCGCGCCCACGCGGGTGCCCAGCTCGGTCAGCGACAGCGACGACGTGTTCGAGCCGAGGAGCGCGGTGCTCGGGGCCTTCTCGACGACCTCGGCGAGGATCTTCGCCTTGAGCTCCATGCTCTCGGGCGCCGACTCGATGACGAGGTCCACTTCGCGGCAGGCGCCCGCCAGCGTGGCCGCGGGCGACAGGGCGCTCAGCGCCGAGGCGCGCTTGTCCTCGGTGAGCTTCCCCTTGCCGACGAGGCGATCGAGCTGCCCCCCGATGCTGGCGATCGCCTGCTCGGCCTTGCCCGTCGCCGCGTCGAACACCCGCGTCGCGAGGCCCGCGGTCGCGCACACCTGCGCGATCCCTTGCCCCATCGTCCCCGCGCCGAGGACCGCCACCGTGCGAATCGGATCAGTGCTGTTCGGCATCCCGGGTCTCCCTTTTCCTGCTCGGCGCGCGAGCCTACCCCACCAGGACGGCGCCGCCGTTGACGTTGAAGACTTCGCCCGTGACGAAGCTCGCCCGCTCGGACGCGAGGAATGCGATGGGCCACGCGATCTCCTCGGGCCGCGCGACGCGCCCCAAGGGGATGGTCGCGAGGACCTTCGCGCCCTCCAGCGGGTCGGCCATCGTCGCCTGCGTCATGGGCGTGCCCACCCATCCCGGCGCGACGCAGTTGACGGCGATGTTCCAGGGCGCGAGCTCCGGCGCGAGGCTCTTCACCAGGCTGATGATCGCCCCCTTGGTGGCGGCGTAGTGGGAGTGGTCGGCCTCGCCGCGCTGTCCGGCCGTGCTCGAGACCAGCACCATGCGTCCGGCCCGTCGCGTCTTCATGCGGCGCGCGGCGGCGCCGGCCACGCTCATGAAGCCGCGCAGGTTCGCGTCGAGCATCGCCTCGTACTGCTCGGCGGTCATCGTGTCGATGGGGGCGGCCTTCCAGATGCCATGGTTGAGCACGACGGCATCGAGCGGGCCGAGTCGGGACTCGGCGGCGGCCACGAGTCGCGCTCCTTCGTCCCAGCGCGAGAGATCGGCGAGCAGCACCTCGGCGCGGGGACCGGACTGGCGGACCTGCTCGGCGATGGCGGCCGCCGCAGCCTCCTCGGCTCGCGTGTGCACTGCGACGTGCGCGCCAAGGCGGGAGAAGAGCAGCGCCGTGGCCGCGCCGATCCCCTTGCTCGCACCCGTCACAAGGACGCACTTGCCGGACAGACCGAGCACGGCTGGCGCCCTCGCTCAGGCAGACTTCTCGGCCACGCGCAGATCGGCGAGCGACGCCCCGCACGCGCATGTCTCGGGCACGCTCGAGCGGTGGTACACGCGCTCGCACCGCACGCACACCCGGGCGTCCGGCTCGTAGGCGATGACCTTGCCGCTCTGCGCGCAGTGGCGGCCGACCACCTGCGTCGCCTCCAGAGCGTGGGTCGCGCCGGCGCTCGCGAGCGGATCGGGAAGCCCCACGTCCTCGAGGGCCCCGACGGTCGACGGGATTCGCTCGCGCGCTTCCTTGACGATCCACGCAGCCGCTTGCGCGTGGCTCTTGAGCGTAGCGACGACGATCATGTCGACCCCCGTGTCGTCCTTGCCCGTGACGCGGATCCCGTCGTCGCTCCACTCGACGCGCTCGACCGCGTGCCACGGCATGCGCCGGAGGCCGCTCTTGACCACCGCGATGCCGCCGTCGCCCACGCGCAGCGCAGGGTCGCCACTGGTACCGACCCAGATGGCGACGCCGACCAGGAGCGCACCCGCCGCAAGGATGTACGGAGCGTATTTGTATGGCTCGGGGCCTCCGTCGGTCATCAGGCCACCGAACTGACCCCAGGCGCCCGCGCCCATCAGCGCGGAGCCCACGCCGCCCACCGTGTAGACGTTCCACTTGCTGGTGAGCGCCGCGGGCTCGAACTGCCGCTCTTTTCGCTCACGCGGCTTCTCGCGCTTGACGCTGCCTTTCGCCTTCTTCGCCATGGGACGGGCCGCCACCTTAGCCGGAAATGTGCGGTCGACCAGCTGGGAGTTGCCGGACGTCGAGTCGCTCAGCCCATCCGCCCGATCTCGTCGTACAGGTACGCCGCGCTCTTGATGCCCAGGTGGTAGTTGTCCAGGTCGAGCCACTCGTTGGGCGCGTGCGCGTTCTCGTCGGGCTGGCCGAAGCCCATGAGCAGGCACGGCTTGCCCGTGACGTCGGCGATGGTGCGCACGAAGGGGATGCTCCCCCCCTCGCGCATGAAGACGGTGGGCTTTCCGAACGCCTTCGAGAAGGCGCGCTTGGCGATCTCGTAGACGGGATGGTCGGTGGGGGCGAGGTACGGCCGGCCGCCGTGCAGGTTCTCGACTCGGACGCGCACCTCCGGCGGGGCGAGGCGGGCGAAGTGCGCCTGCAGCTTGCGCGTGATGTCGTCCGGCTCCTGGTCGGGGACGAGGCGGCAGCTGACCTTCGCGCTGGCGCGGGCGGGGATGATGGTCTTGGCGCCCTCGCCCTGGAAGCCGCCGGAGATGCCGCAGCAGTCGAGCGTGGGGCGCGCCCAGACGCGCTCGAGCGTGGAGTAGCCCTTCTCGCCGAAAGGCCCGGGGGCGCCCGTCGTGCGGAGCCACTCCTTCTCGTCGAAGGGCAGCGACGCGATCTCGCGGCGCTCGGTCTCGCTCAGCGGGCGCACCGCGTCGTAGAAGCCCGGGACCGTGATGCGGCCGTCGTCGTCGTGGAGGGAGGCGAGGAGCTTGGCGAGAACGTTGACGGGGTTGCGAACGCCGCCGCCGAACGTGCCCGAGTGCAGGTCGAGCGCCGGGCCCTCGACCGTAACCTCGACGTAGGCCAAGCCGCGCAGGCCGACGCAGAGCGAGGGAATCCCGCGCCCGAACATGGCCGTGTCGCTGACGCACACGAAGTCGGCGGTGAGGTCGGCGGCCTTCTGGCGCAGGAGGATGTCGAGGTTCTCGCTGCCCACCTCCTCCTCGCCCTCGACGATGAGCTTGAGGTTGATGGGGAGCTTGCCGACGGTCTTGATGAAGCTCTCGATGGCCTTCGTGTGCACGTAGACTTGGCCCTTGTCGTCGACAGTCCCGCGCCCCCAGAGGCGGCCCTCGCGGACGGCGGGCTCGAACGGCGGCGTGATCCACTCGGCGAGCGGATCGACGGGCTGCACGTCGTGGTGGCCATAAACCAGCAGCGTGGGCTTGCCGGCGGCCTGGAGCCATTCGGCGAACACCGCGGGATGACCGGCCGTTGGCCAGATCTCCACGCGCGCCGCGCCCAGGCCGCGCAACTGGGCCGCGAGGTGCTCGGCGTTGCGTGCGACGTCGGACGCGTGCCTGGGGTCGCTCGAGACCGAGGGGATGCGGACCCACTCGATGAGATCGTCGACGAACCTCTTGCGGTTGGCGTCGATGAACGCGATGACGTCTTTCATGGGGGCCGGCAGACCGTAGCCCTACTTGGCGAGCAGAGCGAGGGCCTCCCGGAGAAGCGCCTCGATGGGTTCACTCGCCGCGCGTGGCCCGAGCGCCGTGACGGCGCGCTCGGCTTCGGCAGACCGGAAGCCCATGCCGGTGAGCATGCTGCGCAGCCGCTCTTCGCCCGTGGAGGGGACGTGCGCCGCGGGCGCGGACACCCCCGGCGGCGCCGGCGTGCCCACGACCGGGGGCAGCTTGTCACGCAGCTCGAGCAGCAAGCGGTCCGCGATCTTCTTGCCCACACCCGAGATGCCCTTGAGCGCGGCCGCGTCCTGCCGGGCGATGGCGCGCGACAGCTCGGCCGCCGGCAGCGCCCCGAGCACGGCGATGGCGATCCGCGGCCCCACGTTGGACACGCCCAGCAGCGCGCGGAACGCGGTGCGGTCGGCGTCGTCGCCGAAGCCGTACAGCGCCAGCGCGTCCTCGCGGACGTGCGTGTGGATCCAGAGCGTGACGCGACCCCCGTCGTCCGCGCGCACGCGGCCCATCGTGCCGAGCGGCACGGCCACCTCGTAGCCCACCCCGCCGACATCGAGCACGACGCCGTCCGGTGCGTCCGCGACGACCTTGCCGGTGAGCCGCCCGATCATGCGCGCAAGCTACCACCGGCCGCACGCGAGGGGAGGGCCTGCTGCTAGTTGTTCTTGGCGCCCTGCGCGATCCAGCGGCGGATCTGGTCGCGCTCGCCGTACTGCGTCGTGATCGTCTGCCCTCGTACGCAGGGGGTCTGCGAGTCGAGGCAGAGCGTGCCCGACAGGTACGGCATGCCGCTCCCGCAGTTGATCTGCAAGGGGTTCTGCTTGAGGTTCGGCCCGTTGCACGCCGTGCTGAACTGACACTGATCGTAGTCGAGCTTGTGCATCAGGTAGCTGTTGTCGGGGTCGCCGGCCTTGATGATGCTCATGCTCGGGTCCTCGAACGCCGGCTGTCCCACGATGCCCTCCAGCACCTGTCCCGCATCGACGCTCGACGGGTTCGGGAAGCTGCCCAGATAGACGAGCCACGGCGTGGCGTTGCCCGGCTGCTGCAGGGCGTGGCACGTGCCGGGCGTGGAGAGGCCGCAGCTCTGGTTGAAGATCGGCTGAATGTCGGTGGCGAAGGACACGGTCGGCGTCGTGAGGTCGGCGCACGAGGTGTACGCGGGCGTGGACCCCGGCATGCACGTGCCCCCGTCGGCCCCTCCTCCTTCAGTGCAGGCGCCCCCGCCGCTGCTGCTGGAACAGGCCAGGAACACGACGAGCGGCGCGGCCGCGAGAAGAGAAGCAAGCACCTTGATCGTGCGAAGCATGGGGCGGGGGACGATCCTTTCTTCGGCGAGCCGGCAGACCTTAGCAGACGGTGGTTGGGAGCCTCATGGGCTGGACGCAAGCTCCGTGCGCGGCCTGATGGCCCCCGCGGCGAGCATCGCGAGTACGGGGATCACCACCACGTGGTAACGGTCTTCCCCGAAGAAAACGGCGTGGGTCAGCACCGTCGTCGCCAGCAGCGCGACGCCCATGAGCAGGGCGGGGGGGACGTCGGGCCGTCCAGGGACTGGCAGCCATGGCACGGTCGCGATGAACACCGCGACGGGCCAGAACGTCGGGACGTCCACGGCGAACGCGACCGCGACGAGGACGCCCGCCAGCACGAGGAGCGCACCCTGGACCATGGCTCCGCGAGGCCTGCGGCTGCTCGGGAAGGCGACGCAGCCGAGCGCCGCGGCCGCCAGCAGCAGGCGGTGGGCCAGCGTCGTCAGGCCCCGCATTCCGACGCGGCGGGGCTCGGGCCAGGCCTCCGGACGCGCCTCGTGCAGGTACTCGACCTCGAACGACTCGTGGTCGAACGTGAAGCCGAGCTTGGCGGGGATGAGGGCGAGCCAGTGACCCGGGCGCTGCCGGATCTGATCGAGGCCGTAGTGCAGCCAGCAGCGGTCCTGCTGCACCTGGCCGGCGACCTCGCGGCAACCGTCGCTCGAGCGCAGCGTCTCGAAGCGTCCGGTCGCCCGCGGGAAGGCGCCGATGGCGAGGTTCCACCCCGCGTTGGTGCTCACCAGAGCGCAGCCGTCCATCACCCGACAGTTTCTCGCCGTCCACGGGAGCACCGGCACGAGCGCCACGGCGCACGCGACGAGCGCCCCCAGGATCACGGTCTTCCATCGCCTCTTCCCGTCGGCGGTGGCGCCACGCCTCAGTACGAGCGCGAGAAACGGCGCGCAGAGCAGAGCCTGCGGGCGAACCAGCGCGGCCACCCCGAGCACCAGCGCTCCGAGCACGATCCCTCGTCGCGGGTCGCGCGCGCACACGGTCACCCAGAAAGCGAGGAGCGTCAGCAGCGCGGCGAGCGGCTCGCTCATCAGCAGCGCCGCGTAGAGCACCAGGCCCGGGTGCAGCGCGACGATGAGCCCCGCCACGCGCGCGCGCGTCGACGAAAGCGCATGCCGCGCCAGGCTCCATGTCACCACGGCGAGCGCCGCCCCCACGAGCGAGTTCGCGACGGCAGCCACGGCGTGGCTCGCGCCGAACAGGCGGTAGAAGCCCGCGAGCATCGCGCTGTAGCCCACGGGGTAATGGCACCACGGGTGCCACGCGAGCTGCCCGGCCACGCTGATGTCGTCCGAATAGCCGAGGCCCTGCGCGATGCGCCGGGCGCCGAAGTCGTAGTAGTGGCCGTCCCACACCGGCTCGCCGGCCCACGCCAGTGCGACCCAGAGCCGGGGCACCAGCGCCGCGACGAAGAGCACCGCTCCGAACACCGCGTCCTCGAGGACGGGTCGGCGCGTGGTCACACCAGCTCCTTGCCTCTCGCGGTGAGCTCTTCGCGCAGCCGGCGCAGGTAGGTCTTCTGCACCTGGGCCGGATCGAGGCGGAGTTGCTTGGCCAGCTCGCCCAGGAAGCCACGCGTGTAGACCAGGGCCGGCAGCTCCTCGAAGCGCTCGTCCTCGATGGCCTGCAGGTGCGTGCGGGCGATCTTCGTCTTGTCGGAGATGTCGAGCAGGTCCACGCCGAGCGACTCGCGCACCTTGCGCAGAAGCTCACCGGTGAACTCCGTGTCGGGGCCGATCTCGCGCTGCAGCTCCTGCTGGAGCATCAGCTGCTCGGCGTCGAGGGCGGGGCGCGTCGCGCGCGCGGAAAGGGCGAGGGGCTCGGCTTCCGGGAACGTCGACAGGTCGTACGCGCGGCGGCGCACGGCGTCGAGGAGCGTGTCGTAGGCCTCGTCGAGCTTGCGCTGCGCGGCGGCGAGCTGGGCCTCGTCGAGCATCGACACCGTGGCCAGTCCGCCGCTGGCGTAGATCTCGCGTTGCTTCTTGTAGCCGCGGCGCACCTCCTCGTCGCTCGCCGAGCGGGTGACGCCGAGCACGGCGTAGAGCGTGGGCTCCTCGCTCGGCATGGGGGAGGGCGCGACGCTCTCGACGGGCTTGGCCACGGCCAGCGCGAGCACGCGACGCGCGATGCGCTCGACGTTGCGTGCGCTCTTGCTGGCGGGGCTGTCGACGAGCAGCGGCTTGTTGCGCCGCACCGTGAGCCACACCGTGTCGTCCTGCTCGATGTGCCCGAGCTCGTCGAGGGCGACGCCGTAGTGCCGCGAGCACAGGCCGCTCATCCAGGCCCCGAGCTCGGCGTCGGTGCGCACGCGCGTCTGGTTGACGACCAGCTGCATGCGCATCTGGCTGGCCTCGACCCACGCCATCTCCGCCAGCGTCTTGTCCATGCGCGCGAGCTTCCGGACCAGGTCGATGGGGGAGGGCAGCGTGCCCAGCTCCACCATGGCGCGCTCCACGATCCCCGAGCGCAATCGGTCCCGTGAGACGGCGCGGCGGAGACGACGACGGAATGCCGCCCGCAGGAAGCGGTAGACGCCCTCGACCGCAGGCGGCTCGGGCACGGTCACGGCGATGGGGATGTCGGCCGCGAGCATCAGGTCCACGGCGAAGTCGGCGTGCCCGGGGCCGACGTCGACGACGAGGTACTCGGCCGGCAGCGCCCGCAAGCCCGCGAGCCAGCGCATCTTGCGCCCCGCGCGCAGCGCCAGGCCGGGGCTCACCGCGTCGTGAGCCGCCGGCAGCAGCGACAGGCCTGGGATGGCCGTGGGCACGAGCGCCTTCGCGATGGCCTCGAACCCGCCCTCGTCGACGTCCGGCTCGACGCTCGCGGCCGACAGACCGAAGTGCGAGTGCAGGTTGGCGCCGGCACCGTCGGCGTCCACGAGCACGACGCTCTTGCCGAGCTGCGCGAAGTACACGGCGAGGTTGGCCGCGACGAGGCTCTTGCCCACGCCGCCGCGCCCGCCGCCCACGGCGATGAAGCGGCCGACGGACTTGACGCCGAGGTCGGACGGGAACTCGCTGATCATGCGTCGCTCAGGGAGCTTGCGGCGTCATGCGCGCGCGCCGCAGCAGGCCGAAGATGCGCGCGCCCAGCTCCGGTGCGCGGAACGGCTTGACCACGTAGTCGTCGGCGCCGCTCGCGAAGGCCTCGACGATGTCGCGCGACGAGGCGTGGGCCGTGAGGAAGAGCACGGGCATCGTGGAAAGCGCCGCGTCCTTCCGGATGAGGCGACACAGCTCGACGCCGGTCATTCCCGGCAGGTTCCAGTCGAGGACCATGAGGTCGAACGCGGACTTGCGCACCCGCTCGAGCGCCTCTTCCGCACTGGTGGCTCCCTCGACCGCGAGCCCCACGGCGTCGAGCATCGCGCCCACGACCTCGCGGATGTCGCGGTCGTCGTCGACGAGGAGCACGCGCGCGCTGGGGCCCTGAGCGATGGGATCGCTCCGCTTCCAGTGCGCGAAGCTGGGCGGCTGGGTCCGCGGCACCTCGGGCACCGCGGTCTCCACCGTCGCGTCGGGATCGACGAGCGATGGCTTGGTGGGCTGGTCGGCCGGCACGACCGGCGCGGCCGCGCGCATGCGCAGGCTGCCCGCCTGCGCGAACTCCTCGAGGCGCTCCCAGTCGCGCCGCTCGAAGGCGACGATGGGCGGCGCGCCCGCCCCCCTGTGCAGTCCGCGCGCCGCGGCCGCCGTGGCCCGGCGGCTCTCGCCCACCTCGAAGATGGCGAGCACCCACTCGCCGTCGTTCACGGTCTCGCCCTCGGGCAGGAGCAGCTCCTGATCGGCCTCGCGCAGGGCGCCGAGGAAGCTGGGCGAATCGTCGAAGCGGAACACCAGGTTGCGCACGGCGGCTGCACCGTACTTCGCGAGCGGCGGACGTGCAAAGGCGGTCATGCGCCGGGCCCTGGGCTAAGCTCCGCCGCTCATGCGGGTCACGGTCCTCGGTGCAGGATACATGGGCAGCGCGATGGCCACGGTCGCGGCGCGTCGGGGGCACGAGGTGCGACTCTGGGGGACCTGGCTGGACGACGCGCTGCTCGACCCGTGCGAGCGGGGCGAGGCTCACCCACGGCTGGGTCTGCCCCTCACCGGCATCGCGCTGCTACGGTCGGCCCGCCTGGGCGAGGCGCTCGCCGGGGCCGAGCTGGTGGTGCACGCGGTCAACTCCGACGGGGCGGTGCCCGTGATGACGCGGGCCGCGCCGCACCTGCCCGACGTGCCGGTGCTCAGCGTCACCAAGGGCCTGCTCGAGTCGCCGGGCACGGGCCGCATGGACCGCATCGACCGCGTCGTGTCCGAGCACCTGGGCCGGCACGTGCGGTTCGTGCACGCGGCGGGGCCCGCGAAGGCCAAGGAGATCGCGCGCAAGGTGCTCACGCTCATGCACTATGCCGGGGCCCCGGCCGACGCGACGCTCTGTGCAGACGCCCTGCGAGGCGACGGGCTGCTCGTGGGCACGAGCGACGACATCGCGGGGGCCGAGCTGTGCTCCGCGCTCAAGAACGCCTACGCCACCGGCCTCGGGATATGGGACGGCTTCGTCGGGGGCGAGGCGCACAACGCGCGAGCCGCCTGCTTCACGCAGGCGATCGTCGAGATGCGCGCCCTGGTGCTCGCGGCGGGCGGCAAGGCCGAGACCGTGCACGGCGCGGCCGGCGTCGGGGACCTGCACGTCACGGCTGCCGCGGGGCGCAACCGCGCCTTCGGCGAACGCGTGGGCAAGGGGCGGCCTGCCAAGCAGGTCGCGGCGGAGATGCTCGCGGCCGGTGAGCTGACCGAGGGGTACCCCGCCATCGCGACCGCCGCGCGCTTCGCCCGCGAGCACGGCGTCACGGGTCTGCCGCTGCTCGAGGCGCTGGACGCGATCGTCTGGCGCGACGCCCCCGTGGGCCCGACGCTGGCAAAGCTCACGCTGACCGCCTGAACGCGGCGACGTCCAGTCCGCGCGCTTACGAACCTTTACTCGGGCTCACGAAATGTGGCGTTGCCCGGGGCTGTAGAGCCCGGGAACATGTCACGCATGAAGCTCCGCGCGATTGCCCTCGGAAGCGTCGTCGCCCTCGTTGCCTGCGACCGCGGCGTGCCTCCTGCCGCCACCCCCGCCGCGCCCCCGGCCAGCGCCGCGACCACGCCGCTCGCGCCGACGCTCCTCACGTCCGCCGACGTCGACGCGAAGGTCCGCGCCGAGTGGACGAAGGCGGGCGTCACCCCCACGCCGGCGGCCAACGACGCGACGTGGCTGCGGCGTGCGTGGCTCGACGTGCTGGGCACCGTTCCCCCGCCGGAGGTCGTGCTTCGCTTCCTCGCCGACACGGGGAAGGACCGCCGCGCCCGCGCGCTCGACGCCATGCTCGCCTCGCCCCTCTGGGCCGACCACTGGACCGACTACTGGGACGACGTGTGGATGGGGCGCAACACGCGCGCGCCCATCGTCGACCGCGGCGCCTTCCGCGCGTGGCTGCACGCCGCGCTGGCGAAGGGCGAGGCGTGGAACGCTCTCGTGACGGAGCTTCTCACGGCCACGGGCGTCAACAGCGAGGGCGGTCGCATCCGGGACACGTACATGGCCGACGGCAAGTCGGCCCCCGCGGCCGGCGTCAACGGCGCGGTCAACTGGACCCTGCGCTACGCCGACACGCCACAGGACATGGCGGGCACCGCCTCGCGCACGCTGCTCGGCGTGCAGATCCAGTGCGCCCAGTGCCACGACCACAAGACCGAGAAGTGGAAGCAGACCGACTTCCAGGCCTTCGCCGCCGCCTTCACGCGCACGCGCTTCGTTCCGCTCGACGGCGGCAAGCCCATGGGGCAGGTCAAGCGCATCGAGGTGCGCGACCTCGACCGGCCCGCGCCTCGCTTCTCCGGCAAGATGGTCATGGCGTCCGACGTCGACCCCATCATCAAGGCGCAGCCCACGGCCCTCGACGGCACGAGCCTGGGCGGCGGCGACGGCGTGCGCGGGGCTCTGGCCCGCTGGGTCACCTCGCCCGACAACCCATGGTTCGCGCGCGCCTTCGTCAACCGCATGTGGGGGCACTTCCTCGGTCGCGGCTTCGTCGATCCCGTCGACGACCTGCGGCCCTCGAACCCGCCCGCCGCGCCCGCGGTGCTCGACGCCCTCGCCGCCGACTTCGTGGCGAGCGGCTTCGACCCGAAGCACCTGGTGCGCGTCATCGTGGGCAGCGAAGCGTACGGCCTGTCGGCCGCGCCGCTCGACGCCGCCAGCGCGAAGGTCGATCCGGAGGTGAAGCTCTGTGAGCGCTTCCGTGTCACGCCCATGGGGCCGGAGGAGATGCTCGCGGCGCTCGTGAGCGCGACGCGCCTCGACAGCGTCGTGCGCGCCACCGGGAGGCTCGACCTCGATCAGGTCCGCTTCCGGGTGAAGAACTACTACGGCTTCCTGTTCGACGTCGACGAGCAGAGCGATGCGCCCGACTTCGAGGGCACCATCTCGCAGGCTCTGCAGCTGCTCAACGGCAGCGTGGTGGGCACCGGCACGCGCGTGCTGCCCGGAAGCGCCGTGGCCGACGTGGTGGCCGCGCCCGGGGACGACGCGTCGAAGATCGAGGCGCTGTACGTGCGTACGCTCTCCCGGCTTCCCACGGCCGACGAGATCGCGGCCTGGCAGAAGTACATCGCCGACGCGGTCGCGGCCCCGCCCGACGCGCCCTCCACTCTTCCCGCGCCCGCCGCCCCGCAGGCCAGCAAGACGGCTCGCGTCGGCAAGAAGAAGCAGCCCGACCCGCTGGGCAACCTCGAGAACCGCCGCACCACGCCGGGCGAGAACCCGCGCGTTCGCGCCTTCGAAGACATCCTCTGGACGCTGCTCAACTCGAGCGAGTTCGTCCTCAACCACTGACCTCGCAGGACAACGACCATGCAAAGCTTCGATCGACGTACCGTCCTCAAGGTGGGCACCAGTGCCGTCTTCGGCGCGCTCGTCTCGCGCTGGCTCTCCCCGGGTAGTGCCCTCGCGGCCGACCCGGCGCCCGCGCCCGCCAAGGCGCAGGCCATCATCCTGCTCTGGCTCAACGGCGGACCGAGCCACATCGACACGTTCGACCCCAAGCCGGGCCGGGCCACGGGCGGGCCGTTCAAGGCCATCCAGGCCCGGGCCCCGGGGATGAAGCTCTGCGAGCACCTGCCGCTGCTGGCCGACCGGGGCGACAAGCTCGCCATCGTGCGCAGCATGAGCAGCAAGGAGGGCAACCACGTGCGCGCGCAGTACTACGTGCACACGGGCTACGCGCCCAACCCCACCATCGTGCACCCGTCGCTCGGCGGCTGGACGTGCGCGCGCCTGGGCGATCCGAAGAGCGAGCTGCCCGCGTTCGTGAGCATCGCGGGGCCGAGCTTCGGCGCCGGTTTCCTCGGCGTGCAGAACGGGCCCTTCGTGCTGCAGAAGGCCGGCGCGCCGCCCGCGGACGTGGCGCTGCCGCAGGGCGTGGACCGCGCGCGCTTCGGGAGGAGGCTCGCAGCGCTCGACGCGATGGAGGCGCGCTTCGCGCAGTCCACGGGCGACGCGAAGGTCGAGGGGCGGCGTCAGGTCTACGCGAAGGCGGTGCGCCTGATGGACTCGCCGAAGATCGACGCTTTCGACCTGTCCGGCGAGAGCGCGGCCTTGCTCGCGAAGTACGGCGACACCGACTTCGGGCGAGGGTGCCTGGTGGCGAGGCGCCTGGTGGAGCGCGGCGTGAAGTTCGTCGAGGTGGTGCTCGACGGTTGGGACACGCACCAGAACGACTTCGACCGCACGCAGAAGCTCATGGCGACGCTCGACCCTGCTTTCGCCGCTCTGCTCGACGACCTGGGCGAGCGCAAGCGCCTGGGCTCGACGCTCGTGGCGTGCATGGGCGAGTTCGGGCGCACGCCGCGCATCAACGCCAACGACGGGCGCGACCATTGGCCCGGCGCGTGGAGCGCGGTGCTCGCGGGAGCCGGCATCAAGGGCGGCACCGTGTACGGTGCGACCGACGACGACGGCGCGAAGGTCACGGGTCCGACGACGGGCGTGCCCGATCTGCTCGCGACCATGGCCACGATCGTCGGCCTCGATCCGGCTCACACCGAGATGTCGCCGGTTGGCCGCCCCATCTCGGTGACCGACATGGGGTCGCCCCTGCGCGCGGTGATGACCTGACGGCGTCTACCGGTGGTGCCCGCCACCGCCCGACGGTGCGGGGGCGCCGCGGCTCGGGGCACCGCCGCCCCCGAAGCCGCCGCCACGGCCGACGCCAGCGCGGCCGCGCCTGACCGGGGGACCCTGGTCCGTGGCGGGCCTCTTCTTCGGCGTCGGCTTCTTCTGCTGCTGCTGCGGCATGCCGACCATGCCGGGGCCGTGGCCCGCCCACGCGCCCGCCGAGGCTCCGCCCGAGCTCCCCGCCATGCGCGGCGCGCTCGCGCCCATGGCCGTCGCGGTGGAGGGGCGAGCGAATTGCTGCGCGTGCGCAACCTGTGCGTTGCTCGCGGACGACACGCGCGGCACGGCCGTGGCGGCGTAGCCCATGCGCGAGGGCGACGGCCCTACCGTGGGCGTCGCCGCGACGTGCACGTTCCCCGCGACGCGCACGGCCGCGGGTCCGGACAGGACGTGGGTTCCCACGTTGCTCGCGAAGACCTCGCCGCGCGGGCAGTACGACCAGCGCGGCCCCATGTAGAACGTCGTGGCCACCGCGACCCCGCCGAACCAGAAGAAGGCCGGGGCCATGGGATACCATCCCACGTAGCCGTAGCCGTCGTCCCAGCCCCACTCCACCCAGGCGCCCGCATAGACGCGCCCGGGCACCCAAGCCCAGCCGCCGCCGTCGATCCACACCCAGCGGCCGTAGTGGTACGGGGCCCATCCCCAGTCGTAGTCGCTGACCCAGACATAGCTGTCGCTGTCGTCGACCACCCAGTGACCCGCCGTCGTGTACGGGACGAAGTCGCTTCCGACCTCGCTCGACGCGGGGACCCACACGGTGCCGTAGCGCGGGTCGTCGCTCCACGTGCCGTGCGCGTCGAGCGCGCCGTGGAAGTCGGTGAGTGCCGCGGGGTCGTTGTCGTCGTAGGCGTCCGTGTCGGCGCCGATCACGTACTCGCCCGAGACGTACGTGTTGCCGTCGGTGCCCGGCTGCGCGGCGGCGGCGGACG
>VFSW01004138.1_pt1 | contig 21619 bp, 29 predicted proteins | sample 5358111 | NCBI WGS metagenome assembly VFSW01 (sample SAMN11554181, study PRJNA540505) | mine drainage metagenome | isolation source: sediment from site ElyBrook_90M | place: USA: Ely Copper Mine, Vershire, VT | collected 2017 | reverse complement strand
CCATGAGTCAGATAAACCGCAATTGATCAACCCTGTTGTTCGCTAATCGCTTACCCAACTGAAACCACATAATGACAAGCCTGCTGACACTCCTGCTGCTGATCCTGATCGGCTGGTTCTGGCTGGACAGCATGCGCGCGCGGGAGATGGCCGGCGGCATCTGCACGGAAACCTGTGAACGTCTGGGCATGCAGTTTCTGGATGAGACAGTGGCGCTGCAACACCTACGTACTCAACGAAACGCGGCGGGTCACCTGCGACTGCTGCGCACTTACCAGTTCGAGTTCACCGCTACCGGCGCACAGCGCAGCAAGGGCACGATCAGCTTGCTCGGCATTGAGATGGTGCGGCTGGTGATGGGCACGGACATCATCCGATAAGGAATTTTCAACTTCTAACTTTAGAACGTTAAATAAAACAGCTTCTACTTGACCACCTTCAACGCTGGCTTACGCGCCTTGTCGGGCTCCGGAGCTGCGGGCGGTTTATCGCCGCCATCGTCTTCATTGAAGACCATGCCCTTGCCGTTTTCTCTGGCGTAAACCGCCATCACCGCCTCGACCGGTATATGTACCGCCATGGCCACACCACTGAAGCGGGCGCTGAACTCAATAACCTCATTACCGAGATTCAATGCCTGGATCGCATTCTGACTGATATTGAGGATGAGCTTGCCGTTCTGCGCGTACTGCTGGGGCGCAATCAAGTCCGGCGCATCGGCCTTGACGAGCAGATACGGCGTCTGATTATTGTCGAGGATCCAGTCGTAGATGGCCCGGATCAGATAGGGGCGGCTAGAAGTCATATTTATAGTCAGTAATTTGTAACTCGTAGCGAGCATCCAGGAATACCCGTACGTTCGGCCTCAATATTCGCAGCTTGCTACTGTCTTATTCTCTCATCTCACGCTCTTTCTCGGTCAAGCTGGCCTGAAACGATACCCGCTTGAAGAGACGATCGGCATATTTCTGTACGGATTTTGCTTGCGGCGGCAGTTCCACGCCGTAATGCGTCAGGCGCCACAGTATCGGCGCAATACAGCAGTCCACCATGCTGAATTCATCACTGAGGAAAAACGGTTTGGCGGCGAATACTTCGGCACTGGATGTTATGTTGTCGCGCAACATCTTGCGGGCCGCGCTGGATATCTTTTCGCTGCGCGATTCCAGATCCGGGATCAGGCGATACCAGTCGTTATCGACATGGAACAAAGCCAATCGGGATTTGGCTCGCGACACCGGATCGACCGGCATCAGGGGCGGGTGAGGAAAGCGTTCATCGATGTAATCCATGATGACACGCGAGTCATATAGGGCCAAGTCGCGGTCGACCAGGGTCGGCGTCGTGTTATAGGGGTTCAATTCGACCAGATCTTCCGGTTTGTCGCCGCCGATATCGATGATATCGACAGTGATACCCTTCTCAGCCATGACAATGCGGACGCGATGACTGTGGGGGCAATTCGCCGAAGAGAACAGCGTCATGACCGATCTGCGATTGGCGATCAGCGCCATGTAATACACTCCAGACTATCCTGGCCGGTAGTGTACAACATCGCGGCCGACCTGTGCGGTCGGCTGCGGGAAATTACCCCGGTTGAAAACCGGGGCAACGTTTAATGGATATCCTTCCAGTATTCCTTCTTGAGCAGATACGCCACAACAAAGAACACAGCCAAGAACAACAGTACCTTGATGCCCAAACTCTGGCGTTCTAATTTGGCCGGTTCACCCATATAGGCCAGGAAGTTGACCAGGTCCGTCACCGCGGCGTCGTAATCATCGGGGCTCAGGGTGCCGGGGGTGATGATTTCGAGATGGTCCAGCACTTTTTCCGATTTGCCATCTTCTCCAGGAATCGTTTTGTAGACGGGTTTCTGCCATCCCTGTAATTCCCACAGCGCATCCGGCATGCCGACATCCTTGAACACCACATTATTGACACCGAACGGACGTTTGTCGTCAAGATAGAAACTGCGCAGGTAGGTGTAGAGCCAATCATTACCGCGCGCCCGTGCAATCACCGACAGGTCGGGCGGTGGGTTGCCAAACCAGACCTTGGCATCTTCGGGCGGTGTGGCGATAGTCATATAATCGCCGATCCTGTCGCTGGTGAACATCAAATTCTGCATCATCTGCTGATCGCTCAAGCCCAGATGCTTAGCAACGGCGTTGTAGCGCTCGTAGTCCGCCGAATGGCAGCCCATACAATAGTTGACGAACAGTTTAGCGCCACGCTGCAACGAGGCTTGGTCGCGCGGATCAATGTTGACCTTGTCGAGGTGCGCTCCTTCTTCTTCGGCCAGTGTCAGCAATGGCATTGCGCAGAGCAACAGTGCGAGGAATAGCTTTCTCATGAAGTCACCCGTTCCGGAACCGGCTTAGTCTTGTCGATTTTGGTGTAGATAGGCATCAGCAGGAAAAATGCGAAATACAAGAACGTGCATATCTGCGATGCGACGCTGTACCAGCCGCCGGGCGGCTTCATACCTAGCCAACCCAGAAAGAAGAAACTTACGACAAAGATAGCCAGGGCGATTTTCGAGAGCGGGCCGCGGTAACGGATCGACTTCACCGGGCTTCGATCAAGCCACGGCAGGAAGAACATGATCACAATAGCGCTGCCCATGGCAATGACGCCCCAGAGTTTTGCAGGCACACCCAAGAACGGATAGGTGATCGCGCGCAGGATCGCGTAGAACGGCGTGAAATACCACAGCGGCGCGATGTGCTGCGGGGTCTGGAACGGATTGGCCGGGATGAAATTGTTGGCTTCCAGGAAGAAACCACCCAGCTCCGGCAGGAAGAATACGATGATCGAGAAGAATATCAAGAATACCACCACACCGACGATATCCTTCACCGTGTAGTAGGGATGAAACGGGATGCCGTCCAACGGGATGCCGTCAGGGCCCTTGTGCTTCTTGATCTCGATGCCGTCGGGGTTGTTGGACCCGACTTCGTGCAACGCCATGATGTGCGCCACCACCAACCCGAGTAGCACGATGGGCACGGCTATGACATGGAAGGCGAAGAAGCGATTCAAGGTGGCGTCGGCGACAACATAGTCACCGCGAATCCACAGCGCCAGCGAATCGCCGATGCCAGGAATAGCGCCGAATAGAGAGGTAATTACCTGAGCGCCCCAGTAGGACATCTGACCCCAGGGCAGCAAATAGCCCATGAATGCCTCGGCCATCAGTGCCACATAGATGACCATGCCGAAGATCCAGATCAGTTCCCGAGGTTTTTTGAACGAGCCGTACAACAGGCCGCGAAACATGTGCAGGTAGACAACGACAAAAAACGCCGAAGCGCCGGTGGAGTGCAGGTAGCGAATCAGCCAGCCCCAGTTCACATCGCGCATGATGTACTCGACCGAAGCGAAAGCCAGCTTCGCGTCGGGCTTGTAGTTCATTGTGAGGAAGATACCGGTGATGATCTGGTTGACCAGTATCAACAAGGCCAGTGAACCGAAGAAGTACCAGAAATTGAAGTTCTTCGGTGCGTAGTACTTGGCCAGATGGTCGTTCCAGAGCGAACTCAGGGGAAACCGCTGGTCGATCCAGCCCAACAGGCCCTTGTTCCACTTTTCTGCACTATTGCCAGCCATTACGCGGCTCCTTCTTCTGCGCCAATCAGAATACGGGTGTCACTGAGGTAATGGTGCGGTGGCACCACCATGTTCAAGGGCGCCGGCATATCCTTGAATACACGTCCAGCCAGATCGTAACGCGACCCGTGACAGGGGCAGAAAAATCCGCCTTTCCAATTCGGGCCCAGGTCGGCGGGCGCGATGTCGGGGCGGTAGGTCGGCGAACAGCCGAGGTGCGTACAGATGCCCACCATCACAAGAAGCTCTGGCTTGATCGACCGGGCTTCATTCTTACAGTCCGCCGGCTGCTCGGACTGATCCGAGTGCGGATCGAGCAGATTGCCGTCCAGTGTCGGCAATATATCCAATACGGTCTTGCTGCGATTCACGAGCCACACCGGCTTGCCTCGCCATGGCACGGTTATCATCTGACCGGGCGCCAGCTTGCTGATATCAGCTTCAACTGGGGCGCCGGCGGCCTTCGCGCGTGCGCTGGGCTCCATGGACGAAACAAAGGGGACTGCCACTGCGACGACACCCACCCCACCAACAACGCTGGCGGCGGCCGTCAGGAAGCGGCGGCGTTTCAGGTCTACACCCTCAGCGCTCATTCACTTATCTCCCGCAAGATCAATAGATGGAAACCACATAGAGACTGGAGCTGGCTGGATACCGGTACATCGTCTGTGAACTTCCGCATGTTACTGCCAACGCATAAAGATAGTCGCGCATTTTCGTACATGCTCGGACATTGGTCAAGGCAAGATATGCAAATCCTGCATGAAAATCCTGACCGCTATACCCAGTCCTACAGACCGGGCCGCAGGCAGCAGGCACTCTTAAAGCCGGCGGGCGTTCGGCGGCACAATGCATAAATACAGGTTGGGGTGAGGTTTTTTCAAACCCCACCCTATAGAGCCGCGTACAGCCTCGCCAGCAGCGCATCATTTTCTTCCGGCATCCCCACGGTCACACGCAGACAATCACTCAACACACCGCCCGCCCCGTGCAGATTCTTGATTAATACGCCAGACTGTTGTAAAGCGGTGAAGATCGCGTCCGCGCGGCCGGCCGGCGTGCGCAGCAGAATAAAATTGGCGCGACTCGGCCAGACTGTCAGTCCGGACATAGCGCGCAGCGCGTCGTAAACGCGCGTGCGCTCGGCGCGGATATGCGCCGCCTGCTCATCGAGCACGGCCTTGTGACGCATGGCGAACACCGTACTGGCCTGGGTCAGCACGTTGATATTGTACGGCAGCCGCAGCTTATCGAATTCGTTTATCCAGGCGCGCGCACCGATCAGCAGACCCAGCCGCAATCCCGCCAAGCCGAGTTTGGACACCGTGCGCAGGATCAGCAGATTGTCGAACTCTGCCAACGCGCCGAGCATGTCGGCCTCGGCAAACGGCAGGTAAGCCTCATCGACAACCACCAATCCCGGGGTGATACGGGCCAGTTCTCGGATCTGTTCGGCATCGAACAGGTTGCCGGTCGGATTATTCGGGTAGGCCAGGAACAGCACGGCGGGCTGATGCTTTGCAATCGCTACGCGCAGCGCAGGCATATCGAGGCTGAAATCGGCGCTGTTGAGCGGCACTCCGATATACTCCATGCCGACGAAACCGGTGATCATCCGATACATCACGAACGCCGGCTCCGGCGCCATCACCGTGCGACCCGGCTGCGCTACCGCCATCAGGATCATCTGGATCAGTTCATCCGAACCGTTGCCGAGCAGAATGCCGTACTCGGCAGGGATAGCCATTGCGCCGCGCAAGGCATCCTGCACGGCTCGACCGCCGGGGTCGGGATAGCGATTGAGCGGTACTGTGCGCAGCGTTTCCAGCCAAGACTGCACCAATTGCGGCGGCCAGCCGTAGGGGTTCTCCATGGCATCAAGCTTGATGAGCGCGCCCGGATCGGGAACGTGGTACGCCGACAGCGCGCGGATCTCGGGGCGAACCCATGTTGTAGGCGATTTAGTCACGGAAGAAATACTGAACCGCCAAAAACGTCAAGAGAGCTATTTAAAAGAAACCTTGGCGTCCTTGGCGGTTCGATTCTATTCATTTCTTAATCCGATATTCCGCCGAACGCGCATGCGCCGTCAGTCCTTCGCCGCGCGCCAGTATCGATGCGGTCTTGCCGAGCGCGGCAGCGCCGGCGGCCGAACAGCCGATCAGGCTGCTGCGTTTCTGAAAGTCGTAAACGCCCAGCGGCGAGGAGAAGCGCGCGGTGCGCGAGGTCGGCAGCACGTGATTGGGCCCGGCGCAATAATCGCCAAGCGCTTCGGCGGTGTAACGGCCCATGAAGATCGCGCCGGCATGACGAATCCGCGCCGCCACGGCCGGCGCATCGTCCAACGACAATTCCAAGTGTTCAGGTGCGATGAAGTTGGCGACGTCAATGGCCTCGTCGAGATCGCGCACCTCAATCAGTGCGGCGCGTACCGCAAGTGATTTGCCGATGATCTCCGCACGCTCCATGTCGGGCAACAGACGCGCGATGGCGCCCTGCACCCGATCGAGAAATGCACTGTCCGGACTGAGCAGGATAGCCTGCGCGTCCTCATCATGCTCGGCCTGCGAGAACATATCCATGGCGATCCAGTCGGGCTCGGTGCGGCCATCGCAGATCACCAGGATTTCCGACGGTCCGGCAATCATGTCGATGCCCACCGCGCCGAACACCATGCGCTTGGCGGTAGCGACATAGATATTGCCGGGACCGACGATCTTGTCTACGCGCGGCACGGTTTCCGTACCGTATGCCAGCGCCGCCACCGCCTGCGCGCCGCCGATACCGAAGACGCGATCAACCTTCGCTACCGCGGCGGCGGCCAGCACCAGCTCATTTACTTCTCCATCGGGCGTCGGCACAACCATGATCAGTTCCGCAACGCCGGCAACCTTGGCCGGGATGGCATTCATCAGCACCGAGGATGGATACGCCGCTTTGCCGCCCGGCACGTACAAACCGACGCGATCAATCGGCGTAATCTGTTGACCCAGCACCGTGCCATCGTCTTCGGTGTAGCTCCAGCTCTCCAACTTCTGGTGTTGTGCGTACGCATGGATGCGCGCGGCTGCCTGTTCCAAGGCGGCGCGCTGCGTTATGGGCAATGCCGCCAGCGCCGCCAGCACGCGTGGCAGCGGAATCTCGAGATCGGACATGGCGCCGACGTGCAGCCGGTCGAAACGATTGCTATACTCCACCACCGCCGCATCACCGCGTCGGCGCACATCGGCCAGGATATCGCGCACACTCTGATTCACCGCATCGCTGGACACGCCTTCCCAGGCGAGCAATGTTTCAAGCCGGGACCAGAAGTCCGGTTGAGCGGCGGAAAGTCGGTTGATCTGATTCATAGTGAGCAAGGCATTATAGGCGTGGAGGACGCGCGGGTATGCGCAGGTTCAACAACAGAACTCCGCGACTCAGCGCCCCCGTGGCAAAATAAATTTCGCAACTAACCACCGGAGACGGCCCGCCGCATCTGCCCGATGAATTCCTTGATGCGGGCATGTTGCATCTTCATCGCCGCCTTGTTGACGATCAGTCGCGAACTGATAGCGGCGATGTGCTCCAACTCAACCAAGCCGTTGGCGCGCAAGGTATTGCCGGTATCGACCACGTCGACGATACGGTCGGCGAGCCCCACCAACGGCGCGAGCTCCATGGAACCGTACAGCTTGACGACCTCGACTTGCAGCCCTTGCGCGGCGAAGTGGCGGCGCGCGCAGTGTATGTACTTGGTGGCGATGCGCATGCGGCCTTCGCCGCTCGTCGGCGTCGCCCGTCCGGCGACCATCAGGCGGCAACGCGCGATACCGAGATCCAAGGGCTCATACAGGCCTTCCCCGCCATGCTCCATGAGCACGTCCTTGCCGGCCACGCCCAGATCCGCCGCGCCGTATTGGACGTAGGTCGGTACATCGGACGCACGGATGATAACCAGCTTCACGTCGTCCCGGTTGGTGTTCAGGATCAGCTTACGGCTTTTCTCCGGATCATCGATCGGCACGATGCCGGCCTTGGCCAGCAGCGGCAGGGTTTCCTGAAAGATACGGCCTTTGGAGAGGGCTATGGTTATATTCATCTCAAACAGCGCATGCTAAATAGCAAATAGCAAATAGCAAATAGCAAATAGCAAATAGCGAGTATTAGTGAGTACGATGGAAGTATCAAGACTTGTCGATTTTGCTGCTCCCTGGCCACTGCCGTCAGGGAACCCTCCTGATCTTCGCTCCCAGTTGTGACAGCTTTTCTTCAATGCGCTCGTAGCCGCGATCAATGTGATAAATGCGATCGACCAGGGTGTCGCCATTGGCGACCAGACCGGCCAGTACCAAGCCTGCGGAGGCGCGCAGGTCGGTGGCCATCACTGGCGCGCCGGTAAGTCGGGCAATGCCGCGGCTGATCGCGGTATTGCCTTCAAGACGGATGTCGGCGCCCATGCGCTGCATTTCCTGCACATGCATGAAGCGGTTTTCAAACACTGTCTCGGTGATGGTGCCAACGCCATCGGCAACGGCGTTGAGCGCCGCGAACTGAGCCTGCATATCGGTCGGAAATGCGGGATAGGGCGCGGTGCGCAGGTCGACGGCCTTGGGACGCTGACCATGCATATCCAGATCGATCCAGTCCGCGCCAACCGTGATGTCCGCGCCGGCCTCGATGAGTTTTTGCAGCACGGCATCCATGACCTGTGGGCGAGTATCCTTGAGTTTGACGTGACCACCGGTAATCGCACCGGCCACCAGATAAGTGCCGGTCTCGATACGATCCGGCATCACATCGTAATGGGTTCCGGACAGACGCTGCACACCTTCGATGGTGATGGTATCGGTACCGGCGCCGCTGATTCTGGCACCCATGCCGTTAAGAAAATTGGCCAGGTCCAGCACCTCGGGTTCGCGCGCGGCATTCTCGATTTGCGTGGTTCCCTCGGCCAGCGTGGCGGCCATCATCAGGTTCTCCGTACCGGTGACAGTGACCATGTCCATCACCAGACGCGCGCCTTTCAGGCGCTTGCAGTGGGCACGGATATCGCCGCCTTCGACGCTGATCGTTGCGCCGAGTTGTTCCAGACCTTTGATGTGCAGATTCACTGGCCGCGAGCCGATGGCACAACCGCCCGGCAGAGAAACAATCGCCTTGCCATGGCGCGCCAGCAGCGGACCCAACACCAGAATGGAGGCGCGCATGGTCTTGACCAGCTCATAGGGCGCATGAAACTCTGTAATGGTGCGCGGATCGACTTCGATGCGCATGCGTTCATCGATGGTCAATTGCACGCCCATGCGGCCGAGCAATTCCATGGTAGTGGTGATGTCGTGCAGATGCGGCACATTACCGATGGTCACGGGGTCGTCGGCCAGCAATGTGCCGGCCAGAATCGGCAGCGCGGCATTCTTCGCACCGGAAATGCGGATTTCACCGACCAGCGCGCCCCCACCGCTGATTACCAGTTTATCCATACGTAACGGCGCCTTACTGTTGAGCTTGCGCCGCGATCCACTCGGTCGGGGTATAGGTCTTCATGGAGAGCGCGTGGATTTCCGAATGCATGCGATCGCCAAGCGTCGCATACACCATGCGATGCTGTGCGAGCGTCAGCTTGCCAGCGAACGCCTCACTGACCACCACAGCCTCGAAGTGCGCGCCATCATCACCATAGACCATGGCCTGCGCACCTGGCATGCCGGCTTCGATCAAGCGCTTGATTTCATCTTTGTGCATGTGCGCGACTACCTTGTATTATAGTGTCTTTGCGTTAAAGCCAATTAACCCAGATCTATTCGCGGGCCAACGGCAAGATGGCATCCAGCCCGCTGACCCTGGCGATATTGAACATCTGCGACGGCATGTTGAGAAAGCGAATATCACGCTGCGCCTCGCGCGCCTTGCGCATCCAAGCCAGCAGCAATGCGACGCCCGCGCTATCGGAACGCTGGACATCACGTAGGTCCACCGCTATGGCCTGGGCATCGTAAGACAGGGCCTCGATCTCGCTCAGCAGCATGGGTACGCTATCGAAATCCAGCACTCCGGACGCCTGTATACGGCCGTCTCCCAACGATTTGACCTGTGCCGCGCTCATGTTCCGGAATGCTGATTTCGGGCGGTTAGGTCTGTAATCAACTTGTCGATGCCGCCCTGGCGGATCTGCGACGCGAACGAGGTGCGGTAATTGATCACTAGGCTGACCCCATCGATCACCACGTCGTAAACCTTCCAACCTGCGTCGGTAAGATGCATGCTGTAATTAATGGGCACGGGCGAGCCGCCGCCGGGCTGCACCTCGGTGCGCACTGTCACGTCATCCGCGCCCGAAGCGGCCTGCAAGGGCAGATATTTGATTGTCTGATCCTTATACTCGGACAGGGACACGGCATAGGTCCGCACCAGCAGGGTCCGGAATTCGCTGGTAAAGCGCTGCTGCTGATCCGGACTGAGCTTCCGCCAATTCTTCCCCAGCACCCATTTCGACATGGTGGTGAAATCGAAGTGCGGCAACACGATTTCACTGACCAGACCATAGATCCGCTGAGGATTCTGCTTAAGTATATCCTTGTTGCTCTTGAGTGCGGCGAGCATCTTCTCCGAGGTGTCGATCACCATGTCGCGCGGCGATATCGGCGCGACAGGCGCCGCCACGGCGACCAGCGCCGCCAACCCAAACAATATTCCCATCAGCCATTTCATCAAATAGACCCTCTTCACTGCACCTTCCCCGAATTGTCGCCCGCCGCCTTATTGAACAGTAACTGACTGATCAGCTGTTCCATGATGACGGCGGACTGCGTTAATTTAATCTCATCTCCGGCCTTTAGATACTTGTCATCTGAGCCAGGTTCCAAACCCATGTACTGCTCCCCCAACAGGCCGGCGGTAAAGATGCTCGCCGTGGTGTCTTTTGGTAACTTGTTGATGCCGGAATCGATGGTGAAACGGACCAGCGCCTGGTAACTGGTCATGTCATACTCAATGGCCGACACGCGGCCGACGCGCACACCGGACATGGTCACCGGTGATCGCACCTTCAGCCCACCGATATTCTCGAAGTGGGCGGTCAGTTCATAGCCCTTCTGATCACTGAAGCTGGCCAAGTTGCTGACCTTCATGGCGAGCATGAACAAGGCGGCCAGGCCGGCGGCGACGAACAGCCCCACCATGATTTCCACTGATTTACTTTGCATATTACTCAGCCCCCAAACATCAACGCGGTCAGGATAAAATCCAGGCCCAGTACGGCGAAGGCGGTATGGACCACGGTCCGGGTAGTGGCGCGGCTCACACCCTCGGTATTGGGCACGGCATCATAACCCTCGAATACCGCAATCCAGCCGGCCACAAAACCGAATACAACCGTCTTGATGACGCCGTTCAGAATGTCCTGATGCAGGTCGACCGTGGACTGCATCTGCGCCCAAAACGCGCCATCGTCCACGCCCAACAGCCCGACACCGACGAAATAACCGCCCAGGACACCGACAGCACTGAACATGGCAGCCAGCAATGGCAGTGCGATAAAAGCCGCGAGAAACCGCGGCGCCACCACGCGCTTGATGGGATCGACCGCCATCATCTCCATGCCGGAGAGTTGTTCGGTAGCCTTCATCAGGCCGATCTCCGCGGTCAGCGCCGAACCGGCGCGCCCGGCGAACAGCAGCGCCGCTACCACCGGTCCGAGCTCTCGCACCAGCGACAGGGCCACCACCTGCCCCAAAGATTCCACCGCACCGAATTTCACAAGGGTATTGTACATTTGCAAACCCAGCACCATGCCAACATTAAGACCTGATATCACAATGATTTGCATCGACAGCACACCGACCGAATAGAGCTGCGTGACCAGCAGGCGCGGTCGCATGAGCACGCCCGGTATGCTCGCCAGCACGCCGGAGAGAAACAGCGTGGCACGCCCCAATCGCTCGAAGAATATCAAGCCGGAACGGCCAAGTGTTTGCAGCCAAAGGGTCATCGGGGTGATTTCGGTTCAGTGCGCGCCAATCCGGCGCACGGTGAGAGGCCCAGCCAAGCACCGGGATACCCAGTGACGTTGGGAATTTATGATAATGGCATTCGCCGGATTGCGGTACTGCGACATCGCTACGCTCCCGCCAGCAGATCGTCGGCGTAGTCTCCGGCCGGATAGTGAAACGGCGCGGGACCGTCGGGCAGACCGTGCATGAACTGATGGACGTAGGCCAGCTTGGATTCAGCCATCTGCGCGGGCGTGCCATGCTGGATGACTTTGCCTTCGGATATCATATAGACCTGATCGGAAATGGTGGACACTTCATTCACGTCGTGAGAAACGATGATGCTGGTCAGACCCAGCGTGTCGTTGAGCAACCGGATCAACTGCATGATCACGCCGACCGTGATCGGATCCTGACCGGTGAACGGTTCGTCGTACATGATCATCATGGGATCGAGCGCGATGGCGCGCGCCAGCGCCACGCGCCGCGCCATGCCGCCGGACAATTCGGCGGGCATGAGATCGCGCGCACCGCGCAAGCCGACCGCTTGCAGCTTCATCAGCACCAGATCACGAATGGTATCCTCGGGCAACTGGGTGTGTTCTCGCAGCGGAAAAGCGATGTTTTCGAACACGCTGAGGTCGGTGAACAAGGCGCCTGTCTGGAACAGCATGCCCATGCGCTTGCGCAGCTGGAACAAGGTTTCGCGCGATACTGAATGCATATCACGTCCATCCACCAGCACCGAGCCGGACAGCGGGCGAATTTGCGCGCCGATCAGACGCAGCAAGGTGGTTTTGCCCGTGCCGCTCGGGCCCATGATGGCGGTCACCTTACCACGCGGAATAGTAATATTCACGCCATCGAAGATGGTTCGGCTGCCACGCATGTAGACCAGATCATTGATTTCAACCAGCGCGTCGTCGCGGCGGGGCAGGGTCGATGGAGTGTCGTTCTGGTTCATATTGCCGGGCATTGTATCAGTGCGGCACCGGAACCGGCAGGGGCTGGTATGTAAAAGTACGTCAGTTTCAATAAGCTCAGTCGCGCTATCGACCGAGAATTTATGCGGGGGCCTGCCCTTGCCCCCCGGATTTCCTGTACCCTGCCGTCATGGGCGATATCGTCAAATTCAAGAAACCCAGCCTGACTGAGCGGCATCAGGGCAAGACCCTGTGCAAGAGTGGCTTTCATCAATGGCGGGTGGTCAATACCCAGCCCTTTGACGTCAAGCACGGCGGACTGGTGACGCGCCTCCAGTGCAACCGCTGCGGCGTCGTGAAAACCACCTCGGCGTAAAGCGACGCAATTGCCATCATTCCGCTCATCCGATACTCTGTCGGCACCCGTTATGATGTCATGCGGGCACGCTACCCAACCCGTTCATCCGCAGGCCACGGCGCCGGTGCGGCGCGGCTTCACGAGACCAGCATGCAAGAGCGATTTCAGGTACAGAACGTCAAATGCGGCGGTTGTGCCAGCGCCATCAAAGCCGGATTGCAGGCCTTGGACGGTGTCAGTGACGTGACTGTGGACATCCCCGGCGGTCAAGTGACCATCACCGGCGTGGCATTGTCGCGCCCACAATTATCGGCCCAGCTTGCCGCGCTCGGCTATCCGGAACGCCTAGCCGGCTAACCATACACCCGCATGAATGAAACCAAGTTGAAATCACTCGGACTGGCGGTGATCCAGACCGAAGCCGCCGCCGTGGCTGAATTGGCCGCGCGCATCGACGATAACTTCGCCACCGCCTGTCAGTACATGCTGGCCTGCACAGGCCGTATCGTCGTCCTGGGAATGGGCAAGTCAGGCCACATCGGCGGCAAGATCGCGGCTACCCTGGCCAGTACCGGCAGCCCGGCATTCTTCGTTCACCCCGGTGAAGCCAGCCACGGCGACCTCGGCATGATCATCGCCAAGGATGTGGTGTTGGCACTGTCCAACTCCGGCGAGACCGAAGAAATCCTCACTATCCTGCCACTCATCAAACGCCTGGGCGTACCCCTGATCGCGCTCACCGGCAACCCGAATTCATCGCTGGCGAACTCCGCCACGGTCCACATCGATGTCAGTGTGCGCCAGGAAGCCTGTCCGCTGGGATTGGCACCAACCTCCAGCACCACCGCCACCTTGGTGATGGGCGACGCCCTGGCGATCTCGCTGCTGGAAGCACGCGGTTTCACCGCCGAGGACTTCGCCCGCTCCCATCCCGGCGGGCGTCTCGGCCGGCGGTTGCTGCTGCTGATCGGCGACATCATGCACAGCGGCGAAGCCATACCGCAGGTTTCTGCCAACGCCAAGCTCAGCGAAGCGTTGCTGGAAATGACCCGTAAAGGTCTGGGCATGACCGCCATCGTCGATGCCGACAGGCACATCGCCGGTATCTTCACCGACGGCGATCTGCGTCGCGCCCTCGATCATGGCATCGATGTGCACACGACCGGCATCACCGAAGTTATGACCCGTGGCGGTAAAACTGTCCATGCCGAACAACTCGCCGCCGAGGCATTGCAGGTGATGCAGAACCACAAGATCAATGCACTGCTGGTGGTCGATGCGCAGCAGCGGGTGGTCGGGGCTTTGAATATGCATGACTTGCTGCGGGCGGGAGTGGTCTAGCGAATAAACCGCCAATCGCGATTCGTTAACTTATATCTCACCGGGTTACAGCCCGACGGCCAATTGTTGCTATCATTCACCAACTCGATATCCGCCACTCGCTACTGATCTCTATGCAAGATATCTTCACAAAAGCCGCCCGCATCCGCCTGGTGATTTTCGACGTCGATGGCGTGCTCACCGATGGCAGTCTGTTCCTCGGCGATGACGGCCAGGAATACAAAGCCTTTAATTCCCGCGACGGGCATGGCATGAAGATGTTGCAGAGCAATGGCGTGACGATCGCCATCATCACCGGGCGCAGCTCCCAGGTGGTCAGCCATCGCATGGCCAGCCTCGGTATTGAGCATGTCTATCAGGGCGCACGCGACAAGGCGCCGGCCTATGTTGAGTTGCGCGACAAGCTCGGTCTTGAGGATAGTCAGGTCGCCTATGTCGGCGACGATGTCGTGGACCTCCCCGTGATGCGCAAGGTCGGCCTGGCGATCGCCGTGCAAGATGCCCATGAACTCGTCAAAAAGCATGCCCACTGGCAGACCCCAAGCCATGGCGGACGCGGCGCGGCGCGCGATGTCTGCGAGCTGTTGCTGGAAGCCCAAGGCAAGCTGGATGACGAGTTGCGCAAGTATCTGTGATGCTCCAACCGGGCCGGCTGATGGTGTTGGCGCTGGCGCTGCTGGCGATCTGGAGCGTCTGGTGGCTGCGGCGCTTGCAAACCACGCCGGCACGGGGACCCGCGGCAACGGCACACCGGATTGATTACACCATGGAGAGTTTTGCCGTAACCGCCATGGACGCCGATGGCAAACCACTATATCGAATGTTCGCCGATGGCATGACGCATTATGCCGACGATGACAGTTCAGAGTTCTCGCATCCGCATGTTGAATACATTGTCAAGAACAGCACCCAAATGCACCTGTCGGGCGAACAGGGCTGGATGGCGGCACAGGGCAGTGAAATCCACCTACTCGGTGCAGTGCGCATGGACGGCTACGCTAAGCAGCCGTTCACGCTGCTCACCCGTGACGTCATTTTCAAACCCGACGACAGCCTGGTCGAAACCGCGGCAGCGGCCGTCTTAACCAGCGGTGGAATGCATGTCAGCGCCATCGGCGTGCGCGTACACATAAATCAGAAAAGTGTGCAGTTACTTGCCAAGGTACAAGGCCGTTATGATGCTCCATCGCATTAGCGCGCTGGCCGGCGTACTGAGTCTGCTGCTCTCCGGCACTGCCGTAGCGCTGTCGTCGGATCGCCTGCAAGCCATGCATATCGATGCCGATCAGGCCGACATTGATCAGCAACAAGGCATCAGCACTTATCGCGGCAATGTGCAGTTGACCCGCGGCAGCATGCAGTTGCTAGCCGACGAAGTGGTTGTGAAACTTATCGATGGCAAGGTCACCTTGATCACCGCGACCGGTTCACCGGCCAAATACCAACAGCGCTCCGATAAGCAGCAGGAGATCCATGCTCAGGCGCTGCGCATGGAATACAAGGTCGACTCCGGACAACTGCTGTTGCTCAAACAGGCCAAACTGCAGCAAGACAGCAATGCCTTCGCCAGTGAACGGATCGTTTATGACAGCGTCAACGATCAGGTCAACGCCGGCGCCAACATTAGCTCGCCACAGGATCGGGTACATATCACCATCCAGCCCGAAGGCGCACCACAGGCACCGAAATGAGCGTACTTTCCGCCACCCATCTGGTGAAGCACTACCAAGGTCGCACCGTAGTCGACGGTGTATCGCTGCGCGTGGCCAGTGGCGAAGTGGTGGGACTACTCGGGCCCAATGGCGCCGGCAAAACCACCTGCTTCTACATGGTCGTAGGGCTGTTGCCCTGCGACGGCGGCCAGATCAGCTTCGACGACCAGGACATCACCCGCTTGCCCATTCATGATCGAGCCCGCCGCGGCGTCGGCTATCTACCGCAGGAGGCGTCAGTCTTCCGCCAACTCTCGGTAGCGGACAACATCATGGCCATCATCGAAATTCGTCACGGGCTGAAACGCCAGCAGCGCCTCGACCGCCTTGCAGAGCTCCTCAGCGAATTACACATAACCCACCTGCGCGATCAGCCCGGCCTGAGTCTGTCCGGCGGCGAGCGGCGCCGCGTGGAAATCGCCCGCGCATTGGCGGCCGAACCGCGCTTCATCCTGTTGGACGAACCGTTCGCCGGTGTCGATCCGATTTCGGTTCTGGATATACAGCGTATTGTCCAGCATCTGCGTGAACGTGATATCGGCGTCCTGGTAACGGATCATAACGTGAGAGAAACACTGGGCATTTGCGACCGCGCGTATATACTTAATGCGGGCGCCGTCATCGCCGAGGGTGCTCCAGCCGATATCCTGGAGGATCAGCAGGTTAAGGATGTCTATCTGGGCCAGCAATTCCATTTGTAATCACCGCCGAGCGATCGTGGACAGGCTGCGGATGCAGTGGTGTGGTAGCTTGCCCGGTGTGTTGCGCCCCGCGTTTTTCACCGGCAGACATTTTTTTTCAAGGCGATGCAATGGCATGTATAATGCAGTAAAATCAGACCGGGCTAATAACTCGACAGCAACCGGTATGCCTGCACAATGAAACAATCCATACAACTCCGCCTCGGCCAGCACTTGGCGATGACGCCGCAATTGCAGCAGGCCATCAAATTGTTGCAGTTGTCGACCCTGGACTTACAACTGGAGATCCAGAACACGCTGGACTCCAACCTGATGCTGGAACTCGACGAGGGACAGGACGAGGCGCCGGTCAACGATGATTACAACCCACGCGAAACCGCCCACGAGGATGCCGGCGGCACCGACTTCGAGGGCGAAGCGCCGGATGTCGCGCCCATGGAAAACACCAGCACCATCCCCGACGAACTGCCGGTAGACAGCGCCTGGGACGACGTCTTCGACGGCTCCTCCGCCTACTCACAGTCCGATGCATCGGGACGCGAGGGTTACGAAACCGGCGGCGACGACGAATCACTCTATGAACATCTGCTCTGGCAAATGCGCATGGCGCCATTTTCCGATGTCGATCAGGCCATCGCCCTCACCATCCTGGACTCGATCAACGACGACGGTTATCTGGCGGCGAGCAGCGAAGAAATCCAGCAGAGCCTGCGCGGCGAATACGAAGTCAGCATCGAAGAGATCGAAGCGGTGCTGCACCGCATCCAGAGCTTCGACCCGGTCGGTGTCGGCGCCCGTGACCTCAGCGAGTGCCTAGGCATTCAACTGCGTCAGTACGAACCAGCAACGCCCATGCTGAAAGAGGCGGAGCGCCTGGTAAGCGATTTCCTGGACCTGCTCGGCAAACGCGACTACGCTCAGATCATGCGGCAGATGAAGCTCAGCCAGCCGGAACTGAACCAGGCCATCAGCCTGATCCAGACCCTCAATCCCCGCCCCGGCAACCTGATCACCAGCGAGCCGCCGACTTATATTATTCCGGACGTGATCGTCAAGAAGCACAACGGCGCCTGGCGTGTCGAACTCAACCCGGAAACCGCGCCACGGCTGCGCATCAACTCGCAATACGCCAACTTGGTACGGCGCGCCGACAACAGCGACGACAACAACTATCTCAAGAATCATCTCCAGGAAGCGCGCTGGTTCATCAAGAGCCTGCAAAGCCGCAACGAGACCCTGCTCAAGGTCGCCACCTGCATCGTCGAACGGCAGCGCGGTTTCCTGGAACACGGCGAGCAGGCCATGAAACCGCTGGTGTTGCGCGACGTCGCCGACACGGTGGAAATGCACGAATCGACCATCTCGCGCATCACCACCCAGAAATACATGCACACGCCGCGCGGCATCTACGAATTCAAGTTCTTTTTCTCCAGCCACGTCGGAACCACCGACGGCGGTGAATGTTCCTCCACCGCGATCCGCGCCCTGATCAAGAAATTGGTCAGCGAGGAAGCGCCCAGCAAACCCTTGAGCGACAGCAAACTCGCCCAATTGCTGCTGGACCAGGGCATCAACGTCGCGCGGCGCACGGTAGCAAAATACCGGGAAGCCCTGTCCATCCCACCGTCCAACGAACGTAAACGACTGTAGCAGACGCACTCAGAAGGAGCACTTCATGCAAAACGACCTTACCGGGCACCACATCGACATCACGCCGGCGCTGCGTGATTACGTCAACGAAAAAATGGAACGCATCGCCCGTCACTTCGACAACGTCACCCACTGCCACGTCGTGCTGAGCGTCGAGAAATTGCGTCATAAAGCTGAGGCCACCATCAACCTGAGCGGCAGCGACCTGCATGCCGATGCCGTCCAGGATGACATGTATGCCGCCATCGACGCCCTGGTCGACAAGCTGGATCGCCAGATCAAGCGCCACAAGGAAAAGGTCACCGACCACCACCGCAGTGCCGGCGCGCTAAAAAACCAGCCTCACGAATGAATGACCCTATCCGGACGCCGCGACGCGGCGTCCGGATTTGGAGTGGCGCCCATGCACATCACCGATCTGATCACTGTAGAACGCATACGCTGCGACACAGCGGCCGACAGCAGGGAACAGGCACTGAACGTACTTGGCGAACTGCTGGCCACCGCCCAGGCCAATCTTACAGCCGCCATGATCGCCGGCAGCCTGATCGAACGAGAAGACCTCTGTGGTACCAGCCTGGGCCACGGCATAGCGATCCCACATGGACGCCTCGCGCATTGCCGGCAAGCCACCGGCGCATTTCTCAAGCTCGATCAGGGGGTGGATTTCAACGCCGCCGATCACCAGCCCGTGGATCTGCTGTTCGCGTTCATCGTCCCCGCGCAGCACATCGACGAACACCTGGAAATTCTCGCCCTGCTCGCCCGATTGTTCAGTGACAGTGGACAGTGCACTCGGCTGCGGCGCAGCACGCAGGCAAGCGGCGTGTTTGAACTGCTAACGCACTGGCAGATGCAGCAGACTGCGTCCGCATGAGCATCAGTCTCCGCGTCGGCGCATTGTATGATGCCTTGCGAGACAAACTCGCACTCACCTGGGTTGGCGGGCACGACGGCGCCAAACGTGTCCTGCGCCTCGCCCGCAATCAACCCGCCGCCGCGCTCGCCGGACATCTGAATTTCATCCACCCCACCCGACTGACCATACTCGGCGCGACGGAACTGCGCTTCCTGCGCGACACCGACGAAACATCGCGCGCGGCTGCTATGCAGCGCCTGTTTTCCAAGCACACCGGCGCCGTCATCGTGGCCGACGCTCAACCGGTCAGCGCGGCTTTGAAGGCGCGCGCCGACACCAGTCTCACACCGCTGCTGAGTACTCGCATGCCGAGCCTGGATCTGCTCGGCAGCTTGCAGTATTACCTAACGCAACTGCTCGCCGAGAAGTCCACTCTGCACGGTGTGTTCATGGAAGTGATGGGCATCGGCGTACTGATCACCGGCAGCAGCGGGGTCGGCAAGAGCGAGCTAGCGCTGGAACTGTTAAGTCGCGGTCACCGACTGATCGCCGACGACGCGCCGGAATTTGCACGCATCGCGCCGGACATAATCAGCGGTACCTGCCCGAAGGTGCTGCGCGATTTTCTCGAAGTCCGCGGATTGGGCTTGTTAAACGTGCGCGCCCTGTTCGGCGACAGCGCCATCAAATCCAGTAAGAATCTGCGCCTGATTGTGCACCTGGAACCGATGACCGAAGCGCGCTTGCGCCGTCTCGACCGCCTGCACGGCAGCCGTCACATGCACAAGGTCATGGACATGGATGTACCGCGGATCACCCTACCGGTGGCAGCCGGCCGCAATCTGGCCGTGCTGATTGAAACGGCGGCGCGCAATCACATACTGTTCCTGAAAGGCTATGACGCCAGCGAACAATTCACGCATAATCAGCAAGTCATGATCGATAGTGACGACGCATGAAACTGATAATCGTCAGCGGTCTGTCCGGCTCCGGTAAGAGCATCATGCTGCACACGCTCGAAGACCTGAGCTATTACTGCATCGATAATCTGCCGGTGGACCTGCTGCAGGCCTTTGCCGCACAAATGACCGACGGCATGCAGCACGCCTATGACAACGCTGCCATCGGCATCGACGCGCGCAACCGCCCGGAGGCTCTACAACGCTTTCCCGAGATATTGCACGCCATCAAGCACAGCGGCCTGAATTGCGAATTGTTCTTTCTGCAGGCCGAGGACGACACGCTGTTCAAGCGCTACAGCGAGACGCGCCGCAAGCACCCGCTGTCCGACAAGGACCGGCCGCTGGCCGAGGCCATCCGCCTGGAACGCGAACTCATGGAACCATTCGCCGCTCACGCCGATCTAATCATCGATTCGACCCGCACCAACATCCACCAGTTGCGCGAACTGGTGCGTGAACGCGTGGAGCAACGCGCCGAACGCAGCCTGTCACTGCTGTTCATGTCCTTTGGCTACAAGCATGGCGTACCGCCGGACGCCGATTTCGTATTCGACTTGCGCTGCCTGCCCAATCCGCACTGGGAATCGGCGCTGCGCCCGCTCACCGGCCGGGATCCGGACGTAATCGACTTCCTGAAACGGCAACCCAAGGTCGGGGAAATGTTCGAGCATCTGCGCGACTTCATGGAATTCTGGATTCCCTGCTTCGAAGCTGAGAACCGCAGTTACATGACAGTAGCTCTAGGCTGCACCGGCGGGCAGCACCGTTCCGTATATCTGGTCGAGTTGCTCGCCACGCATTTTCGCCGCGGCCGTGACAGCGTGCTGACGCGGCATAGGGAATTGTCGTGATACCGCAGCGGCGAGGAACAGCCCGCTCATACGCATCGTGCTCGCCGCCGCCTCATCCTCACCCTTGCCACTCGCCGCTCGCTACTAGATACTGATCTTATGAGCGTCGGATTACTGATAGTCACCCACGAGCGCATCGGCGCCGACCTGTTGAATACAGCCATTGCACTGCTCGGTGTGCGGCCGCTCAATGCCCAGGTGCTGGGAGTACCGCTGGACAGCGACCCCGACCAGGCTGTGGATGCCGCGCGCCAACGTATCAATCGACTTGATCTTGGTGACGGCGTTCTGGTGCTCACCGACTTGTTCGGCTCCACGCCGTGCAACATAGCCACCCGCCTGCAAAGCGACGGCCGAGTCGTGGTGGTCGCGGGCATCAACCTGCCGATGCTGATACGAATTTTGAACTATCCACGCCTGAGCCTGCCAGAGCTGGCGCAGAAGGCCATCAGCGGCGGCATCGATGGTGTGTTGCTGTGCAGAAGCAATTTCGAGGAGCACCATGGCGCGTAAAGAAATCACCATCATCAACAAACTCGGCCTGCACGCCCGCGCCGCCGCCAAGCTGGTCACACTGGCTGCGGAATTCGAAAGCGACATACAGTTAGCGCGCGGCAGCCGCCAAGTCAACGCCAAGAGCATCATGGGCGTGATGATGCTGGCCGCCGGCAAGGGCACCA
>VFSW01004137.1_pt1 | contig 21620 bp, 18 predicted proteins | sample 5358111 | NCBI WGS metagenome assembly VFSW01 (sample SAMN11554181, study PRJNA540505) | mine drainage metagenome | isolation source: sediment from site ElyBrook_90M | place: USA: Ely Copper Mine, Vershire, VT | collected 2017 | reverse complement strand
CTCCGCTGAGCCGGCGACGAACAGCGCCGTCGGCTCACGGCGGTCGCACCCGCGCTGAGGTAGACTCTTCGGTTCCGCATATCTGGTCGCAAAGTAAACAGCCGGACCCGGCCCGGCCGCTGGCGGCGAAGAACGTGCAACTGGTGACGCAGGGCGAGGTTCTCTAGTTCCACCACCGCCCGACTACGGAATCGGCGGGCAAGCAAAGAAGAGACGATGCATCGCTCGAGCTTGAGCATGCCGGCAACACTGCGGCGGCCCTTACCAAAACTCTAGACTTTCCGACGCGTTTGGAGTTTTCAGTAGAGACAACCGCGTTTCTGCTGATGCCGGTTCTTCTCGCAGCGGTTGGATTCGGAGCGGCTTTTGGTGAGCATATCGTGCAATCCCTGCTTTGGCTGAGCGCCTGAACCCTTGGACGAGCTGTACTTCAAGCGCCGGCGCGGGCCACGATCTCTGTCATGTATCGGCGCCCACCGGACAGCCAGCGTATTGTTGACCGGGTTTTGCATGGCCGGATTGCTGGCAGGCTGCGTCTGCGGGTGCGCGACTTACCAGCCTGAGCCGCTCAATCCCGCCGAAGTCGCGCGACAATTCGACAGCCGTTCTTTCACGAATCCGGGGCTGTGCGCTTACCTCAATACCAATGCCGCAGCGAAGCCTTCCGTCTGCCCGCCGCCGGATTGGAATCTCGAGACGCTTACCCTCGCGGGTTTCTACTTCAGTCCCGACATGGCGGTGGCTGGGGCGCAAGTTCGAACAGCCGACGCTGCTATCGTGACCGCGGGGGCACGGCCGAATCCGGTGGTTGGACTTGGTCCCCAGTACGATGTACGCAGCACTCCGAACTTCACTCCGTGGGCACTCGGGTTTTTCTCGCTTGACTTGCCGATCGAAACCGCTGGAAAGCGCGGCTACCGAATCGCTCAGGCGCAACGATTGGCCGATGCCGCGCGCCTTGCCGCCGGTGAAACCGCGTGGACGGTTCGAAACCGGATTCGCGCAGCGCTGCTGCAGTATCTGCTTGATGCGCGGCGTAGCGATCTGGCGGCGCAAGAGCAGGACGCGCTGGCACTGACTTCGGCGCTCGTCGCTGCGAGAGTCAAAGCCGGCGAGGCATCGCAGCCCGAACTCGATCTGGCGCTGAGCAGTCTACAGAATGCGCGGATCAGGGCCGCCGAGGCGGAAGCGCGTGTGCCTGCGGATCGCAACGCACTGGCGGCGGCGATAGGGCTGCCCGTCGATGCGCTCGACGGCGCGAAGTTCGACTGGGCCGCTCTGGATAATCCGCCTGACGAGCGATCCCTCGCGCCTGATACGGTTCAGCGCCTGGCGTTACTCAACCGAATCGATCTGCGCCGCGAACTGGCGCAATACGCCGCATCCGACGAGGCGCTGAAACTCGAAATCGCCAAGCAATATCCCGACCTCCATCTGGCCGGCGGTTATTCGTGGGAGGGAGGAGAGAATATTTTCGAGCTGGGACCTTCGGTGGCGCTGCCCATTTTCAATCAAAACCAGGGGCCGATCGCGACGGCGGAAGCACGGCGCAAGGAAGTTGCCGCGCAATTCCTGGCGATGCAGGCCGGGATTACTGCTGAAGCGCGCACCGCCCTCATTAACTATCGTGGGGCGCTGGCCTCGCTCGACGCCGCACGCGGCGCCGCGACGTATCAGGCGCGACGATACGATCAAGCGTCACGCGCCGCCGCTGTCGGTGAAAGCGACGCGATCACTCTGGCGGCAATCCGGCTGCAGGATTTAGCGGCGCAACAGACGCTGCTTCAGGCCCTGGCCGGTGCGCAGAGTGCGCTCGGCGCGCTGGAAAATTCGATGCAACGGCCGCTCGACCACGGCGACGCGGGCTCGCTCAAGTTTCCACCACCGGCCGACACTGAGGTGAAAGTGAGTGAACACTAATCGGTCTCGACTGCTCGCGCTCGGGGTCGCAATGCTCGCGGTGATCGTCGCGCTGGTATGGCTCTTTGGCGCCGGTCGTCGCGATGAGGGCGATGAGGAAGATCAGGTCACGGCGACCACGCCAAGCCTGTCGCACAGCCCAAACGGTGACGTGATCGTCACGCTCAGCCGCGAGCAGCAGGCGCACATCGGCCTCAAGACCGAGGTGCTCGCGCCGATTACGCGCGCGCGTGAAGTGACGGCCTACGGTGTCATTCTCGATCCCGCTCCGCTGGCGGCGCTCGATGCGCAATTGGTCGCGGGCCGGGCCACGCTCGACGCCTCACGGGCCGAATCCGCGCGCGCCAGGCTGCTTCATTCCGAGAAGCAGAATGTCTCGCTCAAGGACTTTCAGACCGCGCAGGCCAAATTTCGATCCGACCAGGCGCAGTTCAATCTGCTCAACCAGCGTCTGGCGGACGAATGGGGCGGCGCAATCGCGGCGATGGCGCCCGCCGCACGCGCGGAACTCGTTGACGCATTGATCAAGCGCGCCGCGGCAATAATTCGAGTAGCGGTTCCTCCGGGCAAGTCACTCGCAAGTATGCCCGCGCGAGCGTAGACAACGCTATTGGGTTACTCCCGTCGGCTTGCCGCGCAATCGATCTGGTACGCGCCTACAGTCGATCCAAATCTTCAAGGCCAGGGCTTCATGCTGCGCGTCGAGGCGCAGGGTTTTCCGCTTCGTCCCGGCGCGGCGGTTACGGCGCGTCTGGAATCTTCCGCCGCCTCGGAGCGCGGGGTCGTGGTGCCGAGCGCCGCGGTGGTCCGAACCGGCGACTCCGCATGGGCTTACGTGCAAACCGCGTCCACAAAGTTCGAGCGGCGTGCGATCCCGATAGGCGATTCGGTTGCCGAGGGATGGTTTGTGAACGCCGGTTTTGCCGCCGGGGATCGAGTCGTGGTCACCGGTGCGCAGGCGCTGCTATCCGAAGAATTCAAATCTCAAATCCAGGTTAAGGACTAGCGCGGAGAGGGCGTCGATGCTCAGAGCGGTCGTCGAATTCTCATTGCGCTTTCGCGGCGTCGTGGTCGCACTCGCCTGTGCGATCGTGCTTTACGGGCTTTATGTGACCGAGCATGCAAAGCTCGGCGTGTTCCCAGAGTTCGCTCCTCCGCAGGTGGCGGTCCAGACCGAGGCGCCGGGATTCTCGCCGGAGCAGGTCGAAACTCTGGTCACGCAACGGATCGAAAATGCGCTGGTCGGCACGGTCGGGCTCGAATCGATCCGTTCGCAGTCGATCCAGGGTCTCTCCGTTGTGACGGTTATCTTCCAGGGCGGGACCGACATCTATCTGGCGCGGCAGATGGTGGGCGAGCGCCTCTTGGAGATCATGAGCCAGATGCCGCAAGGCGTGGCGGCGCCCACGATGGCGCCGCTGACTTCAGCGACCGCCGTGATAATGGATATCGGCCTGACTTCCCCGACGCGCTCGCTGATGGAACTTCGCACCTTCGCCGACTGGACGCTCCAGCCGCGCCTGCTCGCCGTACCGGGAGTCGCACACATCTCGATTTACGGCGGTGACGAGCGCGAGCTCCAGATACAGGTCAACCCGGCGCGAATGCTCGAATACCGGTTGGGAATCACTGACGTTCTGGCCGCCGCCCGCGCTTCGACTGGCGTTCGCGGCTCCGGTTTCATCGAAACTGCAAACCAGCGCGTCGTGATTCATAGCGAGGGTCAGTCGATCACGCCGGACCAATTGGGCGGTGCCGTAATCGCGCACCAGGATGGAGCAAGCGTTCGGCTGAGCGACGTGGCGAGCGTGCGATGGGCGCCTGCGCCGCCGATCGGCGGCGCCTTGATCATGGGCAAGCCCGGCGTGATCGTCCAGGTATCGATCCAATACGGCGCGAACGCGCTCGATGTCACGCAGGGCGTTGACCGTGCGTTGAGCGACCTTGCGCGGGTGCTCAGGAATGAGGGTATCGCCGTTTATCCCGGCTTGTTCCGCGCGGCGAGTTTCGTCGCAACGACGATCCGCAACGTCCGCTTTTCACTGCTGCTCGGCGGCCTGCTGGTGGCGATCGTCCTCGCGCTCTTTCTGTACAATCTACGAACCGCTTTTATTTCCTTGACCGCGATTCCACTCTCGCTGCTGATCGCGATCATCGTCCTGCAGCGCATCGGCGTGACCCTCAATACGCTGACGCTGGGCGGACTGGCGATTGCGATCGGCGAAGTGGTTGACGACGCGATTATCGACGTCGAGAACGTCTTCCGGCGCCTCAACGAAAATCGCTTGCTTGAAAGTCCGCGCGGCGCGCTGGAAGTCATTCTGCAAGCGTCGCTCGAAGTGCGCAGCGCGGTCGTCTATGCGACCTTCGTCGTCGCGCTGGTTTTTCTGCCGGTGCTGACCATGTCGGGAGTGCAGGGGCGCATCTTCGCGCCGCTCGGATGGGCCTACATCCTGGCGATCATGGCGTCGCTCGCGGTCGCGCTGACCGTCACGCCGGCGCTGTGTCTGATGATGCTGCCGAACGCCAAGGCCGCGCCCGAGACCGCCTTCGTGCGCCGGCTGAAAGCGACGCATCGGCGGATGCTCGAGCGTGCATCTGAGAATCCCGACCTGGTAATCGGCGGCGCGGCCATCCTGTGCCTGCTCGCGATCGGCGCGTTGCCCTTTTTCGGCGGAAGTTTTCTGCCCGAGTTGCAGGAACGCAGCTTCGTGCTGCACATGGTTGCGGTGCCGGGAACTTCGCTCGAGGAGTCGATGCGTGCAGGAACGGAAGTGACGCGCGCGTTGCTGCAAAATCCCCACGTGGAGAGTGTGGCGCAAAGAATCGGCCGCGCCGAGCTGGGCGAGGATACGCTCGGGCCGCACGAGAGCGAGTTCGACGTGAGACTGAAGCCGCTCACCGGCGAAAGCGTCGGCAATATCGAGAACGATCTCAAGCAAACTCTGGCAAGCTTCCCCGGCTATGAGTTCTCGATGAACTCCTTTCTCACCGAACGGATCCAGGAGACTCTTTCGGGCGAGCAGGCGGACGTGGTGGTGAAAATTTTCGGCAACGACCTCGATGCGCTCGATCGCATAGCGAGCCAGGTCGCCGCGGCGCTGTCGCGGATTCGAGGCGCAACCGGAGTGCGAGTGCAGTCGCCCGGCGGGATGCCGCAGATGGTCGTGCGCCTCGATCCGGCGAAGCTGGTGCAATTCGGCTTCCGGCCGGTGGACGTTCTCGACGCGATCCGGACCGCCTACCAGGGCTCCGACGTTGCCCAAGTGTACGAGGGCACTCGGTTCTTCGATGTCGCAGTGATACTGGATTCCGAAGACCGGCGCCGTCCAGGAAGCATCAAAGACCTGATGCTGCGCAACGCCGAAGGTCAACTCATGCCGCTTGGCGAGTTGGCTTCCGTGGTCCTCGCGCCGGGACGTTACGCGATCCTGCACGACGGCGCGCGCCGCGTTCAGGTTGTGACGTGCAATGTCCAGGGCGGCGATCTGACATCTTTTGTCGCAGCCGCCGAGCGCGAAATACACCAGCAGGTCACGCTCGCGAGTGGGACCTATATCGAGTTCAGCGGCGCGGCGGAAGCGCGCGCGCAATCCGAACACGAGATTCTGGCGAACTCTCTTATCGCAGCCGTCGTGATCGTGTGTCTGCTCTTTATCGCGTTCGGCAATGTCAGGAACCTGATGCTGGTGCTGGTGAATGTTCCCTTCGCGTTCGTTGGCGGCGTGCTTGCCGCACTCGTCACCGGGGGATTTCTCTCACTCGGATCGCTGGTCGGGTTCGTCACGCTGTTCGGTATCACGATGCGCAATTCGATCATGATGATCTCGCATTTCGAGCATCTGGTCTCGGTCGAGGGAATGACGTGGGGACCCGCGACGGCGTTGCGCGGCGCGTCGGAGCGCCTCGTTCCGATTCTGATGACCGCGATCGTGACCGCGCTCGGCCTGTTGCCACTCGCGCTCGGCAGCGGCGCGCCGGGTCGCGAGATCGAAGGCCCGATGGCGGTCATCATCCTGGGTGGGCTCTTTACTTCAACTGCGCTCAATCTGCTGGTGCTTCCGACCCTGGCCCTGCGCTATGGGAACTTCGGACGGGCTCGATGAGGATGTGTTGCAACTTTGGCTGGGATGACTGGTAACCTGAAAAGATTGTGAAGAACGCAACCCGACCAGCAATGTTCAAGTGGCGGCAGACGGCGCCGGAGCTGATTCTGTGTGCCGTGCGCTGGTATCTTCGGTACTCGCTCTCGCTCCGCGATGTCGAAGAGTTGCTCGCCGAGCGCGGTCTGGAGGCCGATCACACGACGATCTGGCGTTGGGTTCAACGTTACGGTCCCGAACTGGAGCAGCGGCTGCGCCCTCAGCTCAAGCCGACCAACAAATCCTGGCGGGTTGATGAGACGTATATTCGAGTGCAAGGCCGTTGGTGTTACCTCTATCGGGCCATCGATTCCACCGGTCCACCATCGACTTCCTGCTGTCGGCGTTGCGCGATGCCGCGGCGGCCAAACGCCTGTTCCGCAAGGCTCTCAGCGATCCATCGCATCCTCAGCCCCGCGTCATCAACACTGATCAGGCCCGCCGCCTTGGGTTTCTATCTAGGAGAAGCCTACCATGGTTCTGGGGGCTATCTGCTTGTGGAAACCAAAGTGCCGCACGCTATGCAGAGCATACGTTTGGCAGGAGCTACAGGGCGAGAATTTGTCGTCCTGCCCGAAACGCGCGATTAGCACGAGGGAGCTTAGGACGCGTTCTTCTTCTTTTCTGCCCAGCGCTTCTTCATCGCTTCAGAGAGCTTCTTCCGGCCCGCAGCAGTGAGCCCGCCACGTCGCTTGGGCGCAGAGGCCTTACCAGTAGTCTTCCCTATACGCCGCTCTGCCCAGCGTCTTTTCATCGCCCGGGACAAACGACGCCTGCCCTCCGGCGTGATTCCGCCGCGCCGCCGTTTGAGCGCACCCGCTCTTCGAACAGTACCGCTGACCGCCGTCTTCGCATCCTCGAGAAGGGCGGCAATAGCCCGGCCTATCCTGTCTCTTTCCGTTTTCAACTCTGTGATTATGCTGTTCAGGTCCAATTTCGCCTCCTGTTTGACAGCGCATACCATAACTATCCGGTCTCCGCCTAGCAACTACAACTCCCCCACAGCTTAGACAGCGTGGGGGGCTGCGAACCATCGCATATGCTTTTGACAATCTCGGCCTCCGTGAGGATGCCGACCACGCGGCCGGTCTCGACAACCGGAAGGCAGCCGCTCAATCCAGATTCGGGCAGTCCGTCGTAGGCGTTTCTAGCGGGCTGGAGAACCTACGATGCAGCATGTTGTGGGACGGCATTAGCGGCCCCGACCAACGCTCGCTGGGCTGGACAAAGGCATTGCGCGACGCGATCGGCATCTGACACGGGCCGATCGAAACCATCAATGAATTCGTGAGGATCAAGTTTTGAGAAGTTGACATGGGCCTTCCACCCACCCGCGCACGATGAATATCAGATAGAACACTCGGGCATCTCGCTGCATCCCAAAGCATACATTACCGCCAAGAGTTTCAGGACAGCGACAGCTGGATGGACGGAGTTTTTCGGGGCGGGCATCGTGCCGGACGCAAAGCCTTCGAACGAAGCGGGGAAGCTCGTATGCGAGCGATTGAATGCGAAGGTCGCTTGGGGAAAACTGATTCGATGCTTGCGTAGATTGACCGCGCGACCTTGGCAGTTCGAGGCTACTCAAGTCTCAACCGCGACGGTTTGTTCGATCAGATTAGCTATTGGCTGGTAAATGTCTACCTCGATTCGCGGCGTGGCAATTGAGACGACGAGTGAATAGCGCACCGATTCCTTCCACCGTTTCAGAGTTGGGCGCTCACGCCACCAGCCCACTACAGGGTAAAGGCCGATGATACCGCGCTCGGCGAGCTCCGCAGCATTACCACGCCAGACGTCGGAGTGGAGCGAGCCTCGATTTCTGACTCTCGGTCCCAAGAACCAATCACCACTGCTATGCGAAATAGGCTTCTCCTCTTCCTCTTCCAAAGCCATTTTGTTCAGACGCTTGCGAAACTCAGAAAGAGTCTCCGTCGCAGATTTCACGTCAAACCGAAGACCGTGCGATGCGTAGCGATGTGGTCGCTTCCAGCCTCTGCGTGCGGGATTCGGTTCTACGAAGTAGGAGAGAGTAACCTTCAGGCTCACCTCGACGTCGCCAAGGTCGAGGAGGAGGTCACGCGGCCAAGGCAGCCGATGAATGTGCATGTCCTTCATGCGGTCTTTTTCATACGGCTGAATGGTGCTCTGACTTACCAACGTGACCGCGTTGCTGGCACTCTCTAAAGCGAGCCGAACGTTAGGCGTTCCGAACCCATAGTATCTCACGAGAGTTTCGCGTGCTCGACGGGACGCGTCTTGCGGCACTCTAGATAGCATGGCATCCGTCCAACTACATGAGTTTACTATTAGAGCGCGGATTGTCTCCGGCCAAAGCTCCGGGTAGCGTGACTGAATCATTGCTGCCAGGCGCGCGGTCAGACTCACCGCAGCACTCGTCTCTCCCGTAGCTGTAAATTGGCGTATGTGCGGTAGATAATACGTCGTCAGCAACGAGAGTGACTCTGAAAAGTCGATCTCGTTGAGTGCGGATATTGCGGCATTTCCACCTTCCATAACCAAATCCGGTTTAATCGGCCAACGTGACTCCCAGACAACGGAAGTCGAACTCGTCGGCGACAGATCGCCAGGCGGAGCTAGAGCTTTCCAACCCTCGAAATCAGGATCGTCGATTTCGAACCTTTCCGTGAAAGCTCCAACACTCAGCGCGTTCCAAGATTGTGCGGGATCGTGCGCGCCCGTAGTGAGGCATTCGTCGAAATAGTTGGCGGAAGCTGGCAGCGGCTTGTTGCCAGCAGCAACTAGGAATAAACGCCTTGGCTTCGGCTCTTCTTCCGCCATTCCGGACGAAAGCGAATCTATTTCGGCGGACCAAGACGAAGGCTGACCTCGATCGCGGTAGTCCGAGGTTGTTACCGCAAGAGAGAAACACCGTGTTCTTTCGGGAGCTTGTATTTCGACTCTCCCCACCGCATTAGCGGTCAGCGCGCCATACAACTGCGGAGGCGGTTGCGACTCTGCTTCGGGCCGAAATATTTTCACGGACTCGAGACGATGAGTGAGCGGCACCTCTTGGGTACCCGGCGTGATTTGCGCGAGGTCGCCTAATAGTGCCAGACCGGCCATCTCTGTGCCGTGGCCGTGACTGTCTTGAGTTCCCCAACTCGGCTCGGCGGCGTGGAGGTCGCTCTCGTCAAGGGAATTTTGAAGAAGAACATGAGCACGGTTTACTCCGGTATCGAGCACACAGACTGTTGGTGCGTCCGAAGCGGCGGGTCGAAGTCGGGCAGCCAATGCGTCTGCGGTCGTCGTTTGATCCCGTGGTGTCTGCAACACCGATGTCGCCGGAACCTTTGCCAACCGCACCTCTCCAATATCGTTCAGAGCGTCGAGGGACGAAGTAAGTTGATTCGCGGAGCCGCGAGCCAAAACGACGTAACGGTCAAGAAACTGGAGTTTTTCGGAGCGCAATTCGACGCCCACCCGATTTGCAAATTCTCGAAAGCGCTCGTATTCGTCACCGCCAGTGTCCCGAAGCCACACCTCCCACCAGATTTGTGCATTGGGATCCACCGGATACTGCATGGGGTCGTCTGTCCAGAGCGAATTGAGCGTCGCCAACCTGATTTCGGCGATGCTATCAACCAGGTTCTGGTGCCTCGGATGCCCTTTTGGCGTGGTGCGAGTCAGATACTCATCGAACCGCTTAAGGAAGACCTTCACCTTGCCGTCCGGAACAAAAACAGTACTCCATTGGACTCCTTCTCTCGTGAAGGCTGCGTCCAACTGGATACCGTGTTTCGCCAACTGCAAGCGATCAAGCGCGAGCTCAAAGTCAGGGGAGCTTTTGAATTCCAAATAAAGGCCATCAGCGACTCCCATGCCGAGAGCTGCATACTCCTGGAGCCGAGTTGACCCTTCGTTAACAGCTGTTTGAAATTGCTGACGAAGCTCGGTTCCGTGCCGCTGTCTATCGCGCGGCGGAAGCGTGACTGCCGACGATCCACGCCCATGAGGTGAATACCGCTCGGCGCTAGGATTTGAACGAACCCTTAGGTGGGGATGGTATTCAACCATTTTGTCGAGGAACTCAGGAAATTCCTACTTTTTGCGTGACCGCTCCGACAGCGCCTTTTGGAGGCTATCGGGCCCCGGCTTGGACCAACCTGACAGGATCGCCTCCTTAGCGACGTTTTCGCAAGCACGAGCCAGGTCTGCGTAACTCAAGCCCTTCGCAGCCTCGATGACAGACGGCCAGTTTACGTCCGCCAGGCTCAGCATTGGCAATCGTGCACAGATGGTGCGCTCAGCTAGTTGAGGCGTCGGAAGAGGATAATCTATCACGTCGTCGAACCGCCGAAATAAAGCTCGATCCAACAGTTCGACATGATTTGTAGCGGCGACTATGAGGCTGTTAGATGTGTCCTGCTCAAGGAACTGTAGGAACGAATTGAGCACGCGTCTGATTTCGCCGACATCGTTCGAAGACACCCGCTTGGTGCCGATGGCGTCGAATTCATCAAACAAGTAGACCCCTCTTGTTTTCGCAATCGCATCGAAGATCACCCGCAGTTTGACCGCGGTCTCGCCCATGTACTTTGTGATGAGACCGTCCAGAACTATCGTGAATAGCGGCAGATGCAGTTCGCCGGCTAGAGCACTGGCGCTCATTGTTTTTCCCGCGCCCGGCGGTCCCGTTAGGAGAAGTTTGCGCCGAGGAGTCAATCCATGCTGTGTCAGCTTTTGCTGCTGGCGCTGTTCGACCAACACGCGTCGAAGTCGCTCGTACACACTCTCTTCGAGGATCATGTCAGATAGACGAACCTTAGGATAGAAAACGCTAAGGAGTCCGGCTAGCTCGCCGCGCGGTTGGGCCAAAGGAACCGGACCGGACAGTTTCGGCGGGAAGGCCCGGATCTCAGCCGCCTGGTCCAACAGGTGCTTCAATTCCTGAGCGAACTTTCCCTGTCCCTTGCGAGCAGCCTGTGCTGCTAACTGTATCGCCAGAGCTCGGAAACGCTCGTCATCGCCTTCGATGTGGCTCTGAATTAGAGCCTTTATTTGTTCGGCTGTTGCCACTCATCCACATTGGATAGTCTGACGCTTTGCACTGCACAATAGCAAAGATTCATAAATTCTGCACCGGAGTTCAACTACACGAAATCGATCCAGGTTTTGAGGAGCCACAGGGATCCACACCGGCAAATCATGAAGCCTGCACCTCCGCAAGCTCAATAACCGTGTCCCTTCGGCCCCCAGTCGCGGAAACCAAACCCCCGCCGCCGCGCGTCCGACCTCGCGTCATACGCTGCGGCTTGGCTATACAAAGAAGGATCACGACCAGCCCGTCTTCCCTTCCCGACTCGCGGCCACTCGAGTTCGCGGATCGAATGGAATTCATACGCCGGTGGAGCCTCGCCAAGCGCCAACATCAGCGCCTCTGCCCTGTCAGGCGATACAACGCCTCGCTTCAACGCCTCCTCTTTGGGTTCGATTTTGATCCGGCCCTTCGGATCGATCTCGTACAGAATGCCGGCCAATTGCCCAATCGTGGTATCATCGATCAGGCCCTCAATCTCGTCGTGCTGAAACGAATCAGCCAGGGTTTGATAGTAATGCGCCTTCCTGTTGAAAAACCGCACTGCTAGATTGTTCTCGCGAAGCTCGGGCTTATTCTCGCACGGAATTCCGACGTGGATGAGTTCGATCGGGAATCCCTTCTTGCGCAGATAAATGCCGAAGTTGTAACCGATCCCGTCCCCGTCAACGCGCACCACGGTCAACCGTTTTAGGTAGGGATCCAGGAACCGCGCAACATCGTCCGTCGTATCTTCGGCACGCCACGCCCCCATTGCCAGAATCTTTTTCTTGGGCCCGGTCTCGCACAGATACGCAACGGTTTCTGCCGCGCCACCGCCCACGTCGACCCCGGCGATCAATCGGCCGCCGGTGTCCTTGGCTGGGGCATAGGTTCCATCGGATTGCCGCTGGCGTTCCTTGCTGCGCTCGAGCCAAGCCAATTTGCAGAGCGCATTGTTGGCCTGAGACGGGAACTCACCGCGAACCAAGCTCATCCAGCTCGGCGAACTCGCCTCATCGCCATGCCACCAGTCCACATACTGATCACGCACCCAGCGCCTCAGTGGCAGGTACGGAATCACATATTCATCCAGCGGCCCATTGGGTCTTGGGTCCATCTTAAGCAGGTCATTGATCCCGAGACCCTTCAGGTTGGGCGTATCGAAGGCATCCATCGTGATGCAATTCCAGAGAGAGCGCTTATCGTGGAACGCATCAAAGAATGCACCGCTTGGATTCGTCGGGTTGCCGGCCATAACGATATGAACGACACCGCCCGACATCACGCCGGCGATTGCGTCCCAGATGCCGGACTCAATACCCGGTGCCTCGTCAGCGATAATCAGAACGTGACCACCATGTACGCCGCGAAAATTGTCGGCGGTATTCGTCGATAGCCCTAGCGCATAATTCTTGGGATTCCGAAACTCCATCACGCCAACCTGATTGAATTCTGGATATGGAATTCTTGATCGTGCTGTAAGCGCATGAATTTCTTTCCAGAGTTGAGTTGCTACCTGTCGCGCTGTCGGTGCTGTCGTTATTACGACGCTGTCCTCCCAGCGCGCCAGCCACCACAGGGTCGCAACCGCTAGAGCGAAGGTTTTTCCGACTCCGTGACAGGCTTTGATCGCCGTCGGGGGATGCTCCTGAATCGAACGAAGGATTTCGACTTCACACTCCCACAGTTCGACCCCCAGCACGTGTCTCGCGAATGGTACTGGGTCGCGGAAACTCTTATGTGCGTCCTTTAGTTGTTCAGGAGTCAGTTGTTGACTGCTGCCGTTACTCTTCATCTGAGATTGGTCCTATAGCTTCGAGCACCTGAAGGATGGTGAGTGGCTTGCCGTCTTTACCCGTCAGCTCGTGCCGCTGCGGCGCTGCGTAGCCGTTGATTTGTGCGGTGTGGCGGAGCACTTTGACGCCGGCTTCGATCGACCGCGCGTTTCCCTTGCGGATGCCGGGCTGGAGATTTAAAAACATTTCCTCGCAGCGGGAGGAATCGAGCTTGCGGGACTCCTCCACCGCGAGCGATGGCTCCCGCGCCACCGCCTTCTTGAATGCTTTGTGGCAGGCCTGCCGAGAGATCTGAAAATCAGGCGGGAACGTCACCCCGTCGGGGATAGTCACGATCGCCTGTGCCTGGCGACGCCCGACGCGGGTGATCTGTTCGGCGATCGCATCGAACGACAATCCCATGCGTTTCAAATGAATGGTCTCGGCCTCGACCCATCGAGCCCTCAGAACCGCTTCTGACACGACCACCGGCTGTCTCGTACCACGCCACTGTCCATTCGGCTGACGCTTCCTCATTCGCCAACCAACTCGGGCTTGAGGCCCAGCGCGGCCATGCGTTCCAGCGCCACGGCGACGAACGGGGGAGATTTTTCGATCGCAAAACAGCGCCGGCCGGTGTGCTGCGCCGCGACCAGTTGCGAGCCGCTGCCGGCGAACGGTTCGTAGCAGATCTCGCCGGGTGAGGTGTGCATCTCCATCGGCAGCGAGAACAGCCTGCAGGGCTTCGAGGTGGGATGAGCGTCTGTCTCGACCTCGGAGCTTGGGACATCCCAAACGGTGGTCGGAAATTCCCCCGCCCGCTTGCTGACCTCCGTTCGGAATACCTTTGGCTTCTCACCCCTGATCCAGCCGAACAAGCATGGTTCGTGCTGCCAGAGATAAACCGAGTAGGTCAGCACCGCCCGGGTCTTAACCCAAATTATCTGTTGATGCACGAAAGCGCCGAACTCGGTCCAGACACTCTCCACCATCGCGTGGCGCTTGCTCGCGTGCCAGCAATACCAGGCCGCATCCCGCTTGATCGCATGCTTCATCGCCATATTGATGAAGCCGCGATAGAGCTCGCCGCCGGCCTCCTCGCTGTTCTTCACGTCGGCGCTCTTTGCTTCGACGTATTGGGCCGACCAGTCCTTGTCCCGATTTGAGGCGCCCCCGTTGGCCCAGCTCTGGGGGTGCGAACCGCCGGTATAGCCGACCGCATACGGCGGATCTGTTGCGAAGAGAACCGCCCGCTCGCCGTTCATCAGCCGCATCACGTCCTCGGCCTTGGTCGAATCGCCGCACAAGAGGCGATGCTCGCCGATCTGCCAGAGTTGACCTGTGTTGGTGCCCCACTTCTTCTGCAGCTCGGCGGCCTGGTCGAACTGCGCCGGGGGCTCGAACGTGTCTTCAGGGTGAATAATCTTCCACACCTGCTCCCCGGCGGTACGTCTCAGGAGGCTTTCGACGGCTTCGCTGTCTGTCCGGACAGTCTGCAGCAGCACCGTGATCCGCTCGGCGTCCGACTCCGCCATTGCAGCCAGCGGATCTAACGTCAGCAAAAGCTTGTCGGCTTCTTCCTCGCTGAGGTCGAGCACAAGGACCGGCACCTGAGCCTCGGGCGTGGTTTCAGCGCGCAGATGACCGTCGATCAGCATGAGTCGCCCGTCCGGCCGTTCCCGCGCAAGTAGTGCGTCGGCATAGCCGATTTCGGCGAGAAGTCCGCGCAGCGCCTCTGCCTGAGCCTTTGGGTGCCGACGCCAGTTCTTCGGATTGGGTACTAACTCTTTGGCTGGGACTCGCCTAAGCTCTCTGATTCGGTCCCGGATCTCTAACGTACCGATCGCGGTGCCAGCTTTTGGATCGTGAACGAAGCCGTTATTTTCACCGTTCTCGGTTGATGGTTCGGTTGCTGCATCTTTTGGTTTCATAATGCCCGAAATATACGCGAGTCGCCGCGTGCCTGGATTTGTGCCGCGGGGTGCGGGCGAGCAGCGGGCAAAAAGTGTCCGGGAATATTAAAGAAAGTGCCTACCATCATTGACATTTTTCGCGGAATATCCCCAAAATATCAGGAAACGGTTACAATGGTTTTCACGCGAAAATTATCCGCGCTGCAAAAGTCACTGCTCTTTTGGGCGTTCACGAAACGATGCGCTACGGGCGATCCGACAGCGGCGCTCATGTTTGCTGAGATCAAAAGAGCAGGTGTGGGTTATCGTCGTCGGTCGGCGAATTGTACCAACGCATCGCTGTCGCGCGCCTGCGGCCGACTGCAGGGCCGCGGATTGGTTCTCGTGGTTCACGGGCCAGCTATCACCCGCGCCGAGCGCTATCACATGAAGCAATCCCAGCGCGGACACGCGGTTAACTACCGCTCGCGGCAGGCAGGTGTCCGGTTGACCGCAGAGGGTATCCAGGCCGCGCTGCGCCTGATGCCGCGCGGGACTCAGCTTCCAGTACTGCTCGATAAGAAGGTATCGAATCGCCCACCCATGCCGGAAAACTCGTGGGCCAGTAGGTTGCCAAGCGGAATTACTGTCGGAACTGTCGCGAAGCTAGGATACCCCAGCGTGACGCCTCTCGCGATTACCGGAACCACAAGCGCCATCGACCGCTCTTGAACTAGTTGCCGCGAAACTGATCATTTATGCCATTTGACTCGGCGCGCAAGTTTCCAGCGCGAGAGAAGCCAAACAACGCCGCAAGAGAGCAGAACACATGGAATCAATATGAACGACAGCTCGAAACTCACTCGGCAGACCCTATATCAATCGGTCTGGGCGCAGCCCATGACGAAAGTCGCGGCCGGTCTTGGCATTTCGGACGTCGCCCTCAGGAAAATTTGTATCAAGCACAATGTACCTGTCCCAGGTATCGGATATTGGGCGAAAGTCGCCGCCGGAAAGACCGTGACGCAGGTACCGCTCCCTCCGATAAGCGGCTCGGTACTCGATGAGATTCGAATTCACGGAGCGCCCGCGTCTCGATTAACGCCGAATGTTCAACAGGCAAAGCGCGAAGCGATCGCAGGGGAGAAGGCGCCGGAGAAGAAGATAACGGTGAATTCGGCAGCCGCCGCGTTCCATCCGATGGCTGCTCTCACACTTAAGGCTCTGCGGAAACAAAAACCGGATCACAGGGGGCTGGTGACGGCGTGGGGACCCGAGCACTTTGCCGTCTCGGTCGCACCGGGCAACGCTGAACGCGCCGCTGGCATTCTGGACGCGATAGCTCGCGCCGCGGAGGAGCGAGGCTACGCAATTGAACGTGAGGGAAAGTCAGTCAGCCTCCGAATTGATGGCGAGCTGATTGGATTTCAACTGCATGAAAAGATAGACCGCCAGCCACACAAACGAACCCCGGAAGAAATGGCTCGCGAAGAGAAGAGCAAGAAAGGGCGCAGCAGCGCGAATGAATACCAATACAGATCCTCGGAACCTGAATGGGACTACATACCATCAGGCAATTTTGTTCTGCAACTTGATGAAATGTATCATACGGGTCTTCGCCGGACTTGGGCCGATGGCAAGAAGCAGAGGATAGAGAATCTGCTGAACGATTTTTTCGGAGGGGTCGTGGCCTACGCTGCAGCTGAAAAGGCGGCACACGCGGAGCGCGAGAGATGGCAGCGAGAGCGGCAAGATGCGGAACAGCGTCGATGGGAAGAACAGGAACGGCGCAGACTCGAGGAGAGTCGCTGGAAGTTCCTTGCAGACAAGATCGAGTGTCTCGAACGAGCGGAGAGAATAGAACGATTCGTCGAAGCGACGAAGGCGCAGCTCACGGATTCTGACGGTTTGCCTCTGGCCTGCTCCCCAATTTCCCGCCAATCATAAGTAGAGTCCGCCGGTTTTTTCGCCCTCCTGGGGCGGTTGCGTTTCCCGTCTTTTTAACGCTGCGAACTCGGTCGGTGTCAAGGCGCCGAGGCTGCCGTGTGGTCGCAGGTGATTGTAATCCTGACGCCATGCGTCGATGGTCGCGCGCGCCTCGGCGAGCGTGAGGAAGACGTGCTCGTTGAGGCATTCGTCGCGCAACTTGCTGTTGAAGCTCTCGATGAAGGCGTTCTGCACCGGCTTGCCCGGCTCGATGTAGTGCCAGTCCAGACGACCGGTGGCCCAGCGCAAGACTGCGCAGCTGGTTAGTTCCGTGCCGTTGTCGCTGACGATCACCCCGGGGGTTCCGCGCTCGGTCACCAGTCGCTCCAGTTCCCGCACCACGCGCACGCCACTCTCGTCGTGACCCTTTCGATCATCGCGGACGACCGGAGCGACCGCCGCTGCCGTTCAAGCTCTCTATCGTTCAGTCTAGGACGAAGCGCAGCGGAACGTCCAGAATCACGCGCACAGGGTTGCCGTTGCGGTCGCGTGCCGGTGAGAATTGCCATTGCTTCAGCGCGTCGATGGCCACCGCGTCGAGCAATGGGATCGACTCTTTCACTAGTATCGGGCCGACCATGTTTCCTTTTTCGTCGATGACCACTTCGAGAACAACATAGCCCTCGATTTCCCTGACGCGCGCCTCCACCGGGTAGATGGGTGTCACGCGCTTTAATGGAACCGGAGGGATGGCCGCTTGATCGGCCGCGATCGGCGAGTCGCCCAAACCTCCGGGAACGCCGGTGGCGAATCCACCTCGGCCGGTCGTCGCTGCCAACGACAGGGTCCCGTCGTTTGAATCGGAAGCCATCCCGGCGTCAGCCTTTGGCTCTGCGGCCCGATCGTCGGGCCGCTCAGGTTTCGTGCTCGCGGCCTTCTGATGTCGCGGCTGGGGAGGCGCCACAGGATTTATCCCGGCAGTTGGAACCGACTTCGGCTCTCCGCCGGAACCCAGCGGCGGAGGTTCGACCAATGTCACCCGGATTGCTCCATCGACAGTCCGGTCAATGGTATGAACCCACGCTCGATCAAGCTGCACCGCGAGCAGGATCAGGCTTGCGTGGAAGAGACAGGACGCCGCGAACGCGACCCAGTGCCGCGCATGCGAACGGCGCATCGTGGAGTCTTCGCGGAGAATTGGCGCTGCGCGAACGGGCAAAGCGCACAGCGGCCCCGCGCTTTGCGCTTCCACCATGCGACGGCGCGCTTCGTATCCGGATTCACTCATCGCGCTGGTTTGAAATAGCCGCGCACGCTCAGCGCACGGGGGGAACCGCCATCGGATAAATCCGTCCAGGCTGTCATCACCTCGTTGGGTCCGAGCGCGGTCATGACGGGATAGGTGGCGCTGCCCAGCCCGTGCGGCAGAGCCGTCGGCGCGGGAGCAACCGCGGGGGCGATCTGCCGCAAGTAGATTCGCTGGTTGGCCCAGCCGTGATCCTGATCCGGGTCGCGTCCCTGAAAGGCAGCCAAAACGTGGTCTCCAACTGCTTCGAGGTAGGGATGATTTGGATCGCGAACGTCGCCGGAGAGATCCTGCCGCGGACCGAAGTGCTGGCCCCCATCATCGGATTCGGACCAGAACAGCCGTTGCTCGCCGTCGATCACCGTATACCAGGCAACGAAGACCTTGCCGTCGAGCAACGCTATCGACGAACCGGAGTCGGGGCAGCCATTGATATGCCATCCGTCGCGCGAAACACGGGTTTCCTCCGACCAGACGGAACCGTCGTCATGAGATGAGATCACCACGAAGTCGCGCTCCTGATCCGGATCGACATGCCGCCACGAAAGATACCAGGCGCCTCGCCCGGCGAATTTGATCTCGGGGCGGCAGCATGGACAGACGTCAATTGCAACCCGGGCCGGCGGTGAAAAGCTCCGCCCGCCGTCGGTGGAGCGGATGAGCTCCAAGACCCCGGTTTCAGGAACCGCGCCTGGCACCCTGTCATAGGCGATCCAGACGGCGATCATAGTGCCGTTCGGGGCCACGGCGCCGTTGAAGTAAGGATGAGCACCTCCGCTCGGCGCATCGAGCGCAACCGGCTTGGAGAAACTGTGACCGAAGTTGTCGGATCTCGCGAGGAATAGCGCCATCCCCTGCCCGTTGGGCGCGCTCCCGGTCCACAGGGCGTAGTAGTTTCCGGGCTTGCCTGTCAGTAATCGCGGCGTTCCCTCGCGATGAGAATGCACGCTGCCGATGCCGGCATTGAGCTGCAATGATTGAGTGAAGACGTCGGCGCCGCCGGTGGTGGAAGTGCAAAAGAACAGGTCATCGCCGCCACCAGCGTTCGGCTCGACCAGTGACGCCAGCACGACGCCGGAAGGAAGAAGCTTCAGATCAGGGGCGGAACTCGCAACCGCCAGGATCGGTCGCGCCTGCGGCTCGAAAACCAAGGGGGAAGCCCTGGGCCTGCACCCCGCGATACATGCGGCGCAGACCAGCGCCAAAGCCTCCCAGCGTATCTCCATTTTTCGACTACTCATTGTCGCCGACATCCCTTGTACTAAAGGCTGAAGCGCATTCCGCCGTAAAAAGCGCGGCCGTCGCCCGGCTCGAAGTACGCGCCGTTGCCCGCATCGGGTACGACCGCGGACACCCAGGTCGCGTTGGTGAGGTTTCGCGCGTCGAAGAAAAATTTACAGTGCAGGGGCTTGTAATCGTATCCGGCCCTTACTCCGACCAGCACGTACGACGGCGCGTACGCGGTGTTCGCGCTGTTGACCGCCCAGTGGTTCATTGCCGAATCGACGTATGGCCCGAACCAGAACCCGGAATCGTGATTATACACCACTTCGCCGTGCAGATAGTTCTCAGGCGTAATGCCCGGAATCTGGTTGCTGTGATAGGTCGGATTGTCGACGAACCTGAAATACGAAAATGTGTACGCGACCCGCGCTCTCAACGCGTCTCCCTGTGAATCCAGACCCAGAGCGCGGGCAATATTGCTCGCGATGAGCACGTCGTTGCCGAGCTCGATGCCGGTGTGGCGGGTACGCCCGATATTATCGTACGCAGGGATCGTGTAGCCGGCGTGGGGGTATGGAACGAAATTTACGTTCTGAAGCTCGTCCCAGATTTCGTAGTCAAAGACGCTCACGTCCCAATTGATTCGCTCATTCAGGGCGCCGCGTGTGCCGAGCTCGAACTGCCACGCCTTTTCGGCATCCATGTTTCCGAGGCCCGCCTTGGTGTTTACAGGCGAAGACTCCTCCAGCAGGATTGGCGGCTGATACGCACGGCTGATGTTTCCAAATGCCTGCGTCTGGGAAGTGATCTGGTAAATAAATCCCAATTTCGGAGAGATGCCGGAGAAGAAATCGGTTCCACCGGTCGAATCCGCCAGATACGCCGAGGTGTAGCCCACGATCGATCGTCGTGAATAGTCCATCCGTCCGCCCGCGACCAGGGTAAGCTTCGGAGTCAGGCTGAAATCGTCCTCGGCGTAGGTGCCTATGGTCAGCGCATGGTCCCATTGGTTTCGCAGCGGCGCGCCCATGTGTCCGCCTGGAAGGAGTGCGTACTCAAGATCTTTGACCAACGTGCCGCCGTACTGGATGCCGGCGCTCATCTTGTTCTGATAGCCGAAGAGCGGGGCAGTGGAGACGTAACGCATCTCGGAGTTCCAGTCGTAGCTGCTTCCTTGCAGAAACGCGTAGATCGGCGTGTGGTCGAGGTCGTGCCAGATGAACTGATTGTACAGTTCCAGAACCCCGTATTCTCCCAGCGGCTGGGTAATGGTCACCCCGGTCCTTAGAAAGTCATAGCGGCGCCAAGCATTTGTAGTTATGGCCTTAGGCTCCGCCTGCTGTGGATTGGACTCCAGTTGCTTCAGCGTCAGCGCCTGCGGAAGCTTCTCGTCGTTGTGCAGGTAGTTCGCATCGAAACGAATAGTCATTCCGTTTGCCGCGAGATAGCCGATGCTTAAAAATGCGCGCCGTTGAACCGCGCCGCTGTGGTTGCGATAGCCGCCGAGCTCCGAATCGCTGAGCCCCAAGTAGCAGTCCCAGGGCCCAATCACGCGGCCGGAACCCACGTAGTTCTTCACGTAGCCGAACGAGCCGCCGATGCTGTTGGTCTCAACCAGCGGAGTGTTGTAGCCGGTCTTCGAGACGAGGTTGATTGCGCCGCCGAGGCTGTCGGCGCCAAACTGCAGCGCGTTCGCGCCCTTGTAGACCTCGATGCGCTGGACGAAGTCGGGATCGACCGGCTGGAGGTAGGCAAACCCGTCAGCCTGATTCTGCGTGAAGCCGTCCTGCAGAAGATTCAGGCCCCAGAGCTGATAGGTATTCTCAAGCCCAGATCCACGGATTGATATCTGCGATTGTTCCTCCGCGCCCGCCCTGGTCCCCGCGATCACACCGGGCACGAAGTCGAGCACGTCGGCCAGATCGGAGGGTCTGCGCTGTTCGATGTGCTGCTGGGTCACGAGTTCCACCCCACCGGGCGTTTCATCGAGCGACTTGCGCGCTTCTTTGTCGTTTTGCAGCCGTTCCGGCGCGATGCGCTTCCCTTTCACGGTAACCGGGGCGAGACGCATCGGCGCCTTGCGCTTGGAGGCGGCTGCCTTTTTCTGGTCCGGCTTCTTTCGCTGACCGGTTCCGCTACCAGCGCCGTCGCCAGCCTGCGTGGTCGCGGTTCCCGAGTCTGACACACTGGCTGTCGGAGCCGACGGTGAACTTGCCGCAGCAACGCAGACAGGAATTCCCAAAAGCGCCACTACTAACGCGCACCTCCGCACCTTCTTCGCTTTGTAAACCTGGCGTCTGGCCGTGTTTGCGGCGTCGGGCAGAGAAACAGCCGCTCCAGCCAAAATGGCAAGCTCAGAAATCCGTCGCATAGAACATCTCCCAGCGGACACCT
>VFSW01004136.1_pt1 | contig 21623 bp, 15 predicted proteins | sample 5358111 | NCBI WGS metagenome assembly VFSW01 (sample SAMN11554181, study PRJNA540505) | mine drainage metagenome | isolation source: sediment from site ElyBrook_90M | place: USA: Ely Copper Mine, Vershire, VT | collected 2017 | reverse complement strand
CGCAAAGACGACTCCCTCGTCGAGCCCGCCCAGATCTACGGCAGCAACCAGATCGAGCTCTCCTGGACCGTCATTCCCATCCTTATCGTGGTCATGCTCTTCCTCTCCACCACCCGCGTCATCCTGGAGACCGAGGCCGCACCCAAACCCGCCAACGCCGTTGATATCACTGTCATCGGCCACCAGTACTGGTGGGAGTATCGCTATCCCAAGTGGGGTGTCGTCACTGCGAATGAGTTGCACATCCCCGTCAGCGATCCCAAATCACCCACGCCCACCTATCTGGAGATGACCTCCGCCGACGTATCCCACAGCTTCTGGATTCCCCGTCTCGCCGGAAAAACCGATCTCATTCCCAACCGCATCAACACCATGTGGATCGACCCTGCCGTCCCCGGTCTCTATCTCGGCCAATGTGCGCAATACTGCGGAGCCCAGCACGCCAAGATGTTGCTGCGTGTCTACGCCCAGTCGCCCGCGGACTTTGCCCTGTGGATCAAGCAGCAGCAGCAACTCGCCAACCCCGACCTCTCCGCCAATCCCCTCGCCAGGGAAGGTGAGACTGTCTTTCTGCACAACGCCTGCATCAACTGCCACACCGTGTCTGGCACCGTTGCCAACGGACGCTTCGGGCCGGACCTCACCCACCTTGCCAGCCGTGACACCATCGCCTCCGGGCCCATCGTCAACAACCCGCAAAACCTGCGTCAATGGATCGCAGACCCCAGCGTCATGAAGCCCGGCTCCCTGATGCCATCCATGCACCTCAACGATCACGATCTGGACGCCATCACCGCATACCTCACCACACTCCACTAGCACGCACCGGAAAGCAGAGATCTATGGCAACCGCAACCTCGGGCTTGGAAGCAATCGATCAGACCCGCTCGGCCCAGCCGCCCAGGCCCAGCGTCATCTACGAGTGGCTGACCACCGTCGATCATAAAAAGATCGGCATCATGTACATCGTCTATGCCCTCCTGTTCCTCGTCATCGCCGGGGCAGAGGCGTTGCTCATGCGGATTCAGTTGGCCGTCCCCAACAATCACTTCCTCAGTCCGCAGGTCTTCAATCAGCTCTTCACCATGCACGGCACCACCATGGTCTTTTTCGTCGGCATCCCGGTCCTGTTCGGCTTCGGAAACTACCTCATCCCGCTGATGATCGGTGCTCGCGACATGGCCTTCCCCCGCCTCAATGCCTTCAGCTTCTGGCTCTCCGCATTCGGTGGCATCCTGCTCTACCTCAGCTACTTTGCCGCCAGCGGACTCTACGGCGCAGGCTCGGCCCCCGACGTCGGCTGGTTTGCCTACGCTCCCCTCACGGCCCGCGTCTTCTCGCCCGGCCACAGCACCGATTACTGGACCCTATCGGTTCTGCTCAGCGGCATCGGAACCACCGCCACGGCCGTCAATATCGTCGCCACCGCCTTCTGTATGCGCTGCAAAGGCATGATCCTCACGCGCATGCCGCTGCTGGTCTGGCTCTTCCTGGTCACCAGTTGCATGGTCTTCGTCGTCGTCAGCCCGCTCACCGCCGCACAGTTCATGCTCTGCATCGATCGCTACCTCGGTGGACACTTCTTCGACACCCAGGCTGGCGGCTCCGCCATCCTCTGGATGCACTTCTTCTGGATCTTCGGACACCCCGAGGTCTACATCCTCATCCTGCCCACCTTCGCCTTCATGAACGAGATCATCCCGGTCTTCTCGCGCAAGGCCATCTTCGGTTACCCGGCCATGGTCGCCGCCTCCGTCGGCATCGGCTTCGTCAGCCTCGGCGTCTGGGCGCACCACATGTTCACCGCGGGCATGGGGCCGGCGGGCAACACCTTCTTCGTCTTCGCCACCATGGTCGTCTCCGTGCCCACCGGCATCAAGATGTTTAACTGGCTCGCCACCATCTGGGGCGGCAAGGTCCAATATCGACCACCCATGATGTTTGCCGCTGGCTTCCTCTTCCAGTTCTTGCTCGCTGGTCTCACCGGCATCATGCTCTCGGTGGCTCCCTTTGACTGGCAGCTCAGCGCGTCCTACTTCGTCGTCGCCCACTTCCATTACGTTCTGGTTGGTGGCATCCTCTTCTCGCTCTTCGCCGCCTTCTACTACTGGTACCCCAAGGTCACCGGCCGCATGATGAACGAGACCCTGGCCAAGTGGCACTTCTGGCTCTTCGTCATCGGCTTCCACATCACCTTTGACCTCATGCACATCCCGGGGCTGCTCGGTATGCCACGCCGCATCTACACCTACGAGGCCGGCCGTGGATGGGAGATCTGGAACATGTGGATCGGCATTGGTGCCATCATCCAAACCATCGCCACCCTCATCTTCGTCTACAACCTCGTCCACTCCTACTTCCGCGGCAAAGAGGCAGGGCCTGACCCATGGGATGCCTGGACCCTCGAATGGGCCACCACCTCGCCACCGCCGTCCTATAACTTCGCCGTCGAGCCCACCGTCACCAGCCGCCGCCCCTTGTGGGACCTCAAACATCCACACGACACAGATTCGAGCTACGAATGACCCAGACCGCAGCCATTCCGTACAACGCCACCGCCGAGACACCCTGGGTCATGCCCAATCGCGGCATCGTCGCCATGTGGTGCCTCATCGCTGCCGAAGCCGCCATCTTCATCATCTTCGTGGTGGCCTATCTCTACTACATCGGCAAAAGCCTCAGCGGGCCATTCCCCTCGCAGGTGCTGGAACTGCCGATCTTCGGCACCATCTGCCTGCTCTCCAGCAGCATCACCGTCCACGCTGCCGTCAGCGCCATTCGCAAGGGCAACACCCGTGCCTGCAGCCTCGCACTGGCCGCCACGGTCTTGTTGGGCAGCATCTTTCTCGCCACCACGGCCATGGAGTGGCACCACCTCATCTACGACGAAGGTCTTACCATCAAGACCAACCTCTTCGGCACCACCTACTACTCGCTGGTCGGTCTCCATGCCACCCACGTCATCGTCGGTCTGCTCCTGCTCTTCACCACACTCATCTTCAGCCTCCGCGGAAAGGTCAGGGAAGAGCACTCCGAACGTATCGAGGTCCTCTCGCTCTACTGGCACTTTGTCGACGCAGTCTGGGTCGTAGTCTTTCTGGTCGTGTATGTCCTGGGACGTTAGTCGTTGTCCTGCGACCAATCGTAATTTACCGCACCAAACGGGACGAAAGGGAATCTGATGGCGGAAGCCCACAACAACGAATCGCATCTCGATCAGCATCCTCTGTCTGCGGATGTCGTGCGGTTGCCTGCACCCACTCCATGGCCGCTGGTGCTCGCTCTCGGCATCGCACTCATCTTCACCGGCATGGTCACCCACGGGGTCATCGCGCTGCTTGGCCTCTTCTGCGTCCTGCCGGCCATCGTCGGCTGGTTCCGCGAAGTCCTCCCGCACGAGAACCACGTCGACGTCCCCATCGTCGGCGAGGCTGTCCCCGTCTTCACCCACCGCACCACGCGCAGCCACGCAACCGCCGACATCCACCAGCGCAAACTGTTGCCCATGGAGACCTTCAGCATCTGGGCCGGAGTCAAAGGCGGCATCGCAGGTGGCATCGCCATGATCGTGCCTGCGGCAATCTTCGGCCTGCTCCGCTTCCACAGCGTCTGGTATCCGGTTAATCTGCTCGCCGCCGGTGGCTTCGTCAGTTGGGCCGGCAAGAGCGACGCCTTCCTCGCGCAGTTTCACCTCATGGGACTGCTCGCCGCCACCGGCATCCACGGTCTCGCTTCCATCCTCATCGGCCTGCTGTACGGAGCGATGCTGCCCATGTACCCGCGCAAACCCATCCTCACGGCTGGCTTTGTCGCGCCTTTCCTCTGGACCGGCCTGCTCTACTCCGCTCTCGGCATCATCAGCCCCATCCTCGATCAACGCATCGACTGGCGCTGGTTCGCCGTATCCCAGATCGCCTTCGGTCTGGTCGCAGGATTTGTGGTCAACCTGCAGGTCCGGGTCCGCACACCCCAGTTTCAGGCACTGCCATTCGCCGTGCGCGCTGGTCTGCACACCAGTGCCGAGGATGACGAAGAGGACCATATTTCATGAAGCTAACCTCGTACTGCTCTACTGCACGGATCGCCATGGTGACTGTCCTGCTGCTGGCTCCCATCGGCTGTACCCACGCCCCCGGACGGCCCGGCCCCGGCCCGGAGGTCGTACGCCCGGAACAGGTCCTCGACTTCCAGACGCTGTATAAAACCAACTGCGCCGCCTGCCACGGAGTCAACGGAACCGGCGGTCCGGCCATCGCACTGGCCAACCCCGTCTATCTTGCCTTCGCGGGCGAGGCCACGCTACGCGATGTCACCACCAAAGGTGTCCCTCACAAACTGATGCCGGCCTTCGCCAACAGCAGCGGTGGCACACTCACCGCCCAGCAGGTCAACGTGCTGGTCAACGGCATGTTGCAGCAGTGGGGCAAGCACGCCGACTTCTCCGGTCAGGCCATCCCCAGCTACCAGCCTACTCAGCCGGGAGATCCACAACGTGGCCAGCAGGCCTTCGTCACCTTCTGCGCCTCCTGCCACGGCACCAGCGGAGAAGGGAAGCCCGCCAACTCTGCCGGGAACAGCCTCGGCTCCATCGTCGATCCCGCTTACCTCGATCTCATCAGCGATCAGGCGCTGCGCAGCTTCATCGTAGCCGGACGCCCCAACCAGGGCATGCCCGACTGGCGCTCCGACAGCACCGTCCCCATGACCGATCAGCAGGTCACCGACATCGTCGCCTGGATCGCCACCAAACGGACCCAGAACCCCGGCCAGCCCTATCCCAGCCAGCCCCACGCCAGTCTTCCGTAACCGGACACCGCCACCAGTCACCACGCAGCCCGCAGGAGTAAGACCACAATGAATCTCAACGAATCCATCTCGCCAGAAGAACAAGCCGTCGTCGACGAGGCCGCACGCATCCGCCGTGCCGGACACTCGCGCCGTGCCTTTCTCTTCAAGCTCTCGCTCGGCCTCAACGGTGTCGTCGCAGCGGTCATGGCCATCCCCATCGTCGGCTATCTGCTCGGCCCCGCATCCCGCAAAAAAAGCGAGGACGAGTCCTGGATTCACCTCGGCCCCCTCAGCGACTTTCCCGAGGGCGAAACCCGCCTCGCCACCTTCCGTAACCCCGTCACGACCGAATGGGACGGACAGACCGGCGACATCCCCTGCTGGGTTCGCCGCATCTCCGGCAACAAGGTTCAGGTCTTCGCCATCAACTGCGCCCACCTCGGCTGTCCCGTCCGCTGGTTTGCAGAGTCGAAGCTCTTCCTCTGCCCCTGCCACGGCGGCGCCTACTACGAGGATGGCTCACGCGCCTCCGGCCCACCGGAGCGTGGCCTCTTCGAGTACGACCACAAGATCGCCGATAACCACCTGCTCATCAGCGCCGGTAAGATGCCCACCCTCGCTGCGAAATCCCACGCGCCCGCACCCCTCACCCAGATCGACGGAGCCACCCCCGCGGACCATCTCGCCAGCATCGAAAAATCAACTCCGAGGAGTGGATCATGCCAGGGCTAAAACAGACCAGCATCACCCTCTACAACTGGTTCGAAGACCGTCTCGGCCTCGGCAAGCCAGCCATCGATGCCGCCGTCCACGAAGTCCCCGAGAGCACCGCCAGTTGGTGGTATGTCTTCGGCAGTGCGGCCACCGTTCTGCTCATCCTTCAGGTCATGACCGGCATCCTCCTCGGTCTGGTCTACTCGCCCTCTGCCGGCCACGCCTGGGCCAGCCTGGAGTTCCTCGATCACAGCGTCAAGCTTGGCTGGTTCCTCCGCGCTCTCCACGGCTGGGGTTCCGACTTCATGATCGCCGTCGTCCTCATCCATATGGCCCAGGTCTTCCTCTTCGGCGCCTACAAGTTCCCCCGCGAACTCACCTGGATCGTCGGCGTCCTGCTGCTCCTGCTCACCCTCGGCATGGCCTTCACCGGACAGGTCCTGCGCTTCGATCAGGACTCCTACTGGGGCCTCGGCATCGGCGCATCCATCGCCAGTCGCGTCCCCTTCATCGGTGGCGCACTGGTCAATCTCATGCTGGGCGGTCCCATCATCGCCGGTCCCACGCTCACCCGATTCTTTGCCTTGCACGTCTTCATCCTGCCCGGCCTGCTGCTCGCCTTCGTCGGCGTCCATCTCTGGATGGTGTTGCGTCTCGGCATCAACGAGTGGCCCATGCCCGGCCGCGTCGTCAGCAAAAAAACCTACGCCCGCGACTACCACAAGCTCACCCAGGACACCGGCATCGCCTTCGTACCCGATGCCGCTTGGAAAGACGTCATCTTCGCCGCTGCCATCATGCTGGCTGTCATGGCCTGCGCCTTCTTCTTCGGACCCTTCGGCCCCACCGGCCAGCCCGATCCCACCATCATCCAGACCGCACCCAAGCCTGACTTCGCCTTCCTCTGGATCTACGCTGTCCTCGCCTATCTCCCGCCCAGTCTGGAGACGCCCGTGCTCTTCATCGCACCCGTCCTCGGCATCGGTGCCATGCTGCTGCTCCCGCTGCTCTCTCCCGAGGGCGAAAAACACTGGTCGCGCCGGCCCGTCGCCGTCCTCATGGTGGCCGTCATCGCAGTCACCCTCGGTGTCTTCACCCACCTCGGCACCTACACTCCGTGGAGCCCCATCATGGACGCCTGGACCAGCGATCCCATCCCGGCAACCTACCTCCACAACCGCACCCCGCTGGAGCGGCAGGGCGCTCTCGTCCTCCAGGATAAGCAGTGTCGCAACTGCCACTCCGTCGGCGGCTCCGGTGGCCTCCGTGGCCCGGCGCTCGACGGCCTCGCCAGCCGCATGACCGAAGACCAGATCATCCGTCAGGTCCTGCAGGGCGGCGGCAACATGCCCGCCTACGGCAACGCCCTCAGCCCCTCCGAGACCACCGCCCTCGTGCGCTTCCTCACCACCCTGCGCCCGGCCAACCAGCAGAACGCCATCGACGCCTCCAGAAAACTGGCCGGGCAGTAGACCACCACCAACCGCCACCGTTCCTGTTCTCGTACAGTTACAGTCAGCCACAGACGGATACACCGCACCATGCAATCTGCAGCCCAGGCAATCATCGCGGAGTGGTCCCCACCACCCTTCCTCACGCTATCGATGCTGCTCGTCGCAGCCATCTACACCCGTGGCTGGGCTCAAATCCGCAAAACCCGCCCCACCCAGTTCCCAACCTGGCGTCTGCTCTGCTTCCTCCTCGGCATCGCCACTCTCTGGGCGGCCATCGCCTCGCCGCTCGATGGCTTTGCCGACGCACTGCTCAGTGCGCACATGATCGAGCATCTGTTGCTCATGTCTTTTGTGCCGCCTCTGCTGCTGCTCGGACAACCCGTCGTCCCCATGCTGCGCGGCCTGCCTCGCGTCGTCACCCGCACACTCCTCGGCCCACTCATCCGCCGCCCGGCGCTGCGTTCCTTCGGCCACTGGCTCACCTCGCCTCTGGTCGCCTTCTTCGCCATGAACCTCACCTTCCTCGCATGGCACATCCCCACCGCCTACGACTTCGCCCTGGAGCATGAGTTCTGGCACGATGTCGAGCATCTCTGCTTCCTCGGCACCTCCATCCTCTTCTGGTGGCCGCTCCTCCGCCCCTGGCCCATGCGCGCCCCACAACTCGGCTGGTTCATGCTCCCCTACCTGGTGCTGGCCGACATCATCAACACCATGCTCTCCGCGTTCCTCGCCTTCTGCGACCGCCCCGTCTACGCCTACTACCTGCAGCAGCCCAACCCCTTCGGCATCGCGCCCATCATGGACCAGCGCGCCGGCGCCGCCGCCATGTGGGTCATCGGATCGACCGTCTTCCTTATCCCCGCCATGGCCATCACCTTCAAGCTTCTGCAGCAGCCCTCCGCACAGCAACAACCCGCCACTGTCCGATAAGCGCTCGCCGCCTCCTGCTCTATCCCCACCTGCCTGCCCAACCCAAACACCCCGTCATCCTTGACGATTCAGCTCACAAAGCACTAGTCCCGTATGCCGTATCACCAAGGCGTGTGACTGAAAACACAGAATCCACCAATTAGTTGCTCCTATCGTTGCGCCAGAAAGTAAGTAGCTGTGGTGCTGAACATGCCAACGCTACCCGGCGAAATGGAAGTGAGTTTGCTCACCCCATCCGCCCACAAGGAGTAGGCCACAGCAGACTGGGTCAGAACCGCGCAGCAACCAGACTATCGGGAGCAACAGGTACGACGGAGGATGGAAATGAGAAAGCTTGTCAATCTTGCAGCTTTGGTCGCATGTGTCAGCATCTTCTGTCTGGTTCTCGGCTGTGGCAGCAGTCAGCACACCTACACCGCATCCAGCATGACACCAACCCAACTGGTCGCGGGCGCTGGTGACTTCACCCTCACCATGACCGGAAGCAACTTCAATAACAACTCCAAGGTCTCCTTCGGCTCCGTCGTGCTCTCGCCCACCGCTGTTACCTCCAATAGCCTCAGTGTCACCGTGCCAGCCTACGCCACCGTCAATGCGGGTGTTGTCGACGTAAAAGTCATGGGCGACTCCATCTCAGCTCCGCTCCAATTCACCATCAATAACCCCCTGCCATCGGTGGTGGCACTCTCTCAGCAGACCGCCATGCTCAACGGCGCGTCCTTCCCGCTGGACATCACCGGAACCAACTTCGTCTCCACGACGACCGTCAGTATGGGCGGTCAGTCGCTGGTTCCAACCACGGTCAGCCCCACGCATCTCAGCGTGCTGGTACCTGCGGCGCTGCTCACCGCGGCCAACGTCATCCCGCTCACCGTGGTCAACGCCTCCCCCGGCGGCGGCAGCTCCAACGCACTCAACTTCACCGTACTCAATCCCGTACCAGTTCTCAGTTCCTTCTCGGTTCCCAGCGTCCTGGTCGATAGTCCCGATCTGGCCTTGACCATCAATGGCTCCAACTTTGTCGCTGGCGCAACCGTATCCTTCGGCGGCACCGCGCTCACACCCACTGCGTTGACCGCAAACCAGATTGCCGTCCTCGTACCCAGGGCTGCCTTCACCACCGGCACCGTTCTTTCCGTCACCGCAACCAACATCTCGCCCGGTGGTGGCCGATCCAACGCGCTTCAGTTCACCGTCAACAATCCAGTACCTGTCCTCTCCGCACTCTCGCTCACCAATACCCTCGTCGACAGTGCAGAGTTCACCTTGAATCTCGCCGGAACCGGATTCGTACCCGGTGTAACCGTCATGTTTGGCAGTACACCCCTCGTACCCACTGCCATTACGTCAACGCAGTTGTCCGTGCTCATCCCGAAGGAGTCCCTCACCACCAGCGGCGTCTACTCCGTCACTGCAACCAACATCACGCCTGGTGGCGGCACCTCCAACGCGCTTGAGTTCACGGTAGAAAACCCTGTGCCGACCCTCACCGCACTCTCGCTCACCAGCATCGGTGCCGGTAACCCAGACTTCGCCCTTACCCTTACCGGAACCCAGTTCATTGCGACCTCCAAAGTCAACTTCGGCGCAACTACGCTGACTCCTACCGCCTTCACCCCCACTGCGCTGACCGTTACCGTGCCCGCGTCCCTGGTCGTCGGCGGAGGCATCTTCCCCGTCACCGTCACCAATCAAGGCCCTGGCGGAGGCACCACCACTGCCATCGACTTCACCGTCATCAACCCCGTACCCGTCCTCACCGCACTCTCGCAGCAGAACGTCGTCCTCGGCAGTCCGGTCTTTGACCTCCAGATCACCGGCACCGGTTTTGTTCCGCAGAGCACCGTCATGTTCGGAACTTACGCTCTGCTGCCGTCGTCCGTTACGCCAACCCTGCTGACCGTGCAGATTACCCTGGCCGCAATGTCCAAAGCCGGATCGTTGACCATCACAGTCGTCAACCCCACCCCTGGCGGCGGAACCTCCAACGGGTTGCACTTCGTCGTGCAGAATCCCGTCCCGGCTGTATCCACACTGACGCCCACCAGCGTGACCGCCAGTGCAGCCGATACCGTCCTCACCATCAGCGGCACGTCCTTCGTCGAAGGCACCACCGTGACCGTCGGAACCACAGTGCTCACACCACTGTCCATCCAGCCGCAGACCCTTACCGTTGCAGTCCCGGCGGCCGAACTCCTCGCCGCAACCTCCATCACCCTCACCGTCGATAACCCGACGCCCGGTGGTGGGCCATCCAACACCGTGACCCTCATCGTTCACGGCAAGGCTGCCGCAAGCTGGCAGACCGTGGTCAACAACACCATGACCATGCCCAATACCACCCAAAACTTCAATACCTACAACCAGCCCTCGGTAAACGCTCACGGAACCGTCGTCTTCAAAGGCCAGGGGCAGGGAAAGAATGGCCCCACCTTCGGCATCTACGAGCGCAATCTCTTCGGCGGTGGCAAGCCCGGCATCACCTCCATCGCAGATAACAGCACCGCCGTGCCCCAGCCCAATAACACCACCTATAACGGACAACTGGCGACCTTCATCCAGTTCACCTCCTTCCCACGCATCGACATCGGTTCCGATACAGTCGCCTTCCGCGGACAGTCGCAGCCCGTCCTGACCTACACCCTCCCCGACGGCACCGAAACCCGCGCAGGCAGCACCGGCATCTTCTCTAACCCCACAGGTCCGCTTGAGACCGGCGCAGGCCTCTTCGGTGCCGTGCCCAACTACGCTTACTTCGAGGTTCCAGGTGCGCCGCCGGCTACCCGCTTTGACCAGTTCCCGGGTTCGCCAGCCGTCACCGGCGGAAACATGCTGGTCTTCAAAGGCAACTACACCGTCAACAACATCAGCAAAACCGGTGTCTTCTTCCGTGACATGGTCAACGGAAATGGCCTCTCGGCAGTGCAGTTGATCGCCAACTCCGACACGCTCATTCCCAACCAGCCCTCCGGCGGCACGGTCGTCTTTGGTTCGACCGCACCACCCAGCGCAGTCAATGGATTGGCAGTCTTTGTTGGCTTGGATAATGAAGACGCACCCACTATGGGCGGTCTCTACGCCGCACCGCTCACTCCCAATCCCACCCTCCAGACCCTCGTCGCCATCGGCGATCAGGTCCCCGGACAAGCGACCGGAGCCACCTTCAACAGACTCAGTGAAGGCCTCGCATTCGACGGACGCTACGTCGCCTTCTGGGGTGCATGGGGCAACCAGACCAGAACCCGTCTGCTCCTTTGTCCCACCGATGGCAATGCCGACATCATCGCCGCATGCAACCAGATGTATCCCAACGGCTATCAGGCAAAGATCCCCGTCAATCAGGGCATCTTCGTCTACGACCTCACCACCTCGACCTTGACCCCCATCACCACCAACGCCGTCGAATTTGACGACTTCATCTACTGGGTCTTCTCCGGACGCCCGCCCAACGTCGGTGGCGCCTCCACCGACGAAGTCCCCGAGCCTCCGCGCTGGCGCTCCTCGTCCTTCATTGCCTTGGCAGGTCAGGCAGGTAACTCCTTCGAAGTAGCCTTCAAAGCCAGCACCGGCTCCGTCGATGGAATCTATCTCGCCCAGGGACCAACCGTACTGCCCGTTCAAACCGTGCTCGACACCACCATGCCCGGTACAACCCTCGATCCTCAGGCCCCCATCGGGTCGTTGATCTCAACCGTAGGCATGGAGCGTGACAGCCTTCGCAGCAATTGGATCGTCGTCACCTCCAGCATGCTCGACTCCCTCACCACCGAAAGCGGAGCCGGTGTCTACATCACCAGGATCACGCCGCAATGACCATGCGCGGCAGCAGGGAGACCATCCCTCCTGCCGCGCCCCGTCACCCCCGTCGATCTGCTAAGCAAGGGAATAAGGAGTCTCTCATGAAGTCCTCATCCACATACCTCAGTCAAATCTGGTCTCGCCTCTTCTTCAGCTTCGCCATACTCGCTGCATTCGGGATCATGGTCTACCTCACGGCCTGCGGCGGCAGCAGCACCCAACCGCTGCCCCCCCCAACCCTCGGCAGCACCGCCGTGGAGATCAATTTAGGCGATGCCCCGGCTGACTGGATGCTGGCCTTCTCTATGAATGTCTCCACCATGGCGCTCAACAGCAACAGTGGCTCCGTCTCCATCAGCAACGCCCCCACCCCGGTCGAGATGATCCACCGCCTCGGCACCATGGAACCCATCGCGCTCATCTCCGCGCCTCAGGGAACCTATACCGGAGCCACCATCACCGTGGCCTCCTGCAAAGTCACCTATCTCGATCCAACCACCAAGGCACTCGTCCAGAAGACCATCAACGGACCCATCAGTGCCACCATTCCGTTCGCCTCCAGCGTCACCCTCGGCACCACGCCGCTCGCCTTCAACTTCGATCTCGATCTTGAGAACTCCGTCACCATGGACAGCAGCGGCAACCTGCAGTTCAGCCCCCAGTTCCATACCTCTACCGGAACTCAGGGTTCAGGCAACGGCAACGATGCCCGCTACGGCGGCATGCAACAGATGATGGGCGTCGTCAGCAGCACCTCCGCCAACGGCTTCACCATCATCCCCCTTCAGGCGACCAACACCTTCACCTTCAAAATCAGTAGCGCCACTCAGTTCCAGGGCAATATCAGCACCATGGCCATGCTCGGAACCGGTATGGGCGTACTCGTCACCGCAACCCTGCAACCCGATGGCACCTACCTCGCCACCCGCGTGCGCTCCAGAATGAACGCTGGTGGCATCATGGGCGGAGGCATCGTCACCGCCGTCACCGGCAAGCCCGCAACCCAACTCACCCTCGTCATGCAGAATGGTGCCGGTGCCAGCATTAACACCGACTACCTCTCCCAGACCGTCATCGTCGACATCGCATCCACCACAGGCTTCGAGATCGACGACGACCGCATTGACCTCACTCATCTCCCCTTCACACCGCTCTTCGACGCCAACAACATCTACGTCGGCCAGAGCGTCCTCCCCATCAGTGACTCTGGTCTAACCGTGAGCGGAACCACCAGCACCGGAACCATCGCCGCCTCGGAGATCCGTCTTCAGGAGCAAGGTGCCCGCGGAACCACCAACGTCGCCATCGTACCGGCTACTGCCTCCACCTTCACCCTTACCCTCATGCCCGGCTGCGCCTTCACCACCCTTACCGGCGCAACCAGCATCCTCGTCTACCAGCAAACCGGAACCAACGTCGAAAGCACCACGACCATTCCTGCTGGCACCACCCTCCGCGTTCACGGTCTGCTCTTCAACAACGCCGGACAATGGACGCTCATCGCCTCCACCATTGCCTCCAGCTAGCAGCCGTTGGCACTTGGTCTAACCGTACTCAAAAATAAAATGCCTGCTGGAGTCATCCCAGCAGGCATTCCTATCTTGTTCAACCTTGCCAAAGCCCTACCGGCTGCCACATCCTGCCCGATACACCTTGGGCTTGCTCCACTCTTCGTCCGTGGCAAACAAAATACACGCCTGTCCCGTTTCGGTATTCAGCCGCCAGGTCAAGTTACCCTGTCGGTAAACCTGGTACTTGCCGCTGCCGCTGAACGCCATTCCATTGGGAGGATTAGGGCTGATCGTATCGCTCCCCGGGACCGCCGCCGGTGCCGTCGCGGGCTGTGCATCCTGTGCCGGCTGGTCTGTAATCGCTGTCTGAGGAGTCGAACTCGGGTACACCACCGTAGCCGCGCTCGATCCACCACTCCCACTCGCTGGCTTCGCATCCGCACTGCTCTTGTCGCTCTTGTCGCTCTTATCCCCGCTCCGCACCGGATCGTTCGAGTACACATCCCCGCTCGCACCGGCTCGTTTCGCGTCGTAGCTCGTGTATCCGAGATACAGAAACGCCACCACCGCCACGATCAAAACGATACCGATTATCCGTCTTCCCATCTTCGCTTATCCCGCGTTGCGTCAGCATTGGAGGCTTCTTGAACTCTGCCTCGGAAATTCATGATAACAACCATGATCGTCGCCCGCACCTGCAAGCGCTTTCTCTACACCACCATCATCCCTCGCCGTGACGCTTTCAGCGCAACAATCCACAACTGCGCCCGTTACTACTTCGTTACGTTACCGCAGCACGCAAACGCAGCATTCCTCCTCTTCCTCAGCGTTCCTCTCTAGTTTCTGCACCCTTAAGTGCAGCCTCGACGTCATATAAAGTGTGTCGGAAAGAGTATGATCACAACGTGCCCAAGTACTCCATCGTCGTCCCGTTCCACAACGAAGAAGAGAACGTAACTGCGCTCTACGACCGCCTCAAAGCCGTCATGGAGACCGTAGGCGAAACCTTCGAACTTGTCTTCGTCGACGATGGCTCACGCGACCGCACCTACCGTCTCCTCGAAGAGATCGCAGCCGTAGACTCTCGCGTTCTGGTCATCAAGCTCCGCCGCAACTTCGGCCAGACCTCCGCCCTCGCCGCAGGCTTCGATCACTCCCAGGGCGAATTCGTCCTCGCCATGGACGGCGACCTCCAGCACGACCCCAACGAGATCCCCGGCTTCCTTGCCAAACTTGAAGAGGGCTACGACGTCGTCAGCGGATGGCGCAGCCAGCGCGGTGATAACTTCATCCTCCGCCGCATCCCCTCACGCTGCGCCAACTGGCTGATGGCTGCCCTCAGCGGCGTCAACATCCACGACTTTGGTACCACCTTCAAGGCCTATCGTCGCGAAGTCATCCAGAACATCCCGCTCTACGGTGAGATGCACCGCTTCATCCCCGCTCTGGCCTCCTGGTACGGCGCCAGCATCTGCGAGATTCCCATCTCCAACCCCGCACGCGAGTACGGCCACAGCCACTACGGCATCTCCCGCACCTTCCGCGTCTTCTTCGATCTCCTCACCATCCGTTTCCTGCTCAAGTACATGACGCGTCCGCTGCACTTCTTTGGCTCCATCGGCGCGCTCGGCGTCCTCACCGGAACCGGCCTCGCCTTCTGGATGCTCGTGCTCAAGCTCATCACCGGTCAGCACGTCATGCTGCTCCACGGCCCCATTCTCATCCTCGCCTCGGTGCTTATCCTCGCCGGCGTCCAGATGATCGGCATCGGACTGCTCGGCGAACTGCAGGTCCGCCACTTCCACACCGCCTCGCACCGCGCTCCCTACGCCGTCGAGCGCATCCTGCGCCTTCGCTCCGAAGAGAGCCTGCTGCAATAACCGCGCGCCCCGTCTTCCTACCCATCATCACTTGTTAGTGTCACCCTTGCTGGGGCATCGCAGTTTCCCCAGCGCCACGCACTCCATTGGAATACTCTCCCAGTAGGCCTCCAGCGTGCGTCGGGCCGTCGCGTATGAAGATCAAGTTCGGTGTCGATCCAGACATCCTCAAGCTCGGCCTCGTCAGCTTCCTCACGGACATCAGCTCCGAGATGATCTTCTCCGTATTCGCCATCGTCTTTACCGTCATCGCGGGAGCGTCCGCCTCCTTGCTGGGCTTGGTCGAAGGCCTCGCCGACTTCTCCGCATCCTCGCTGGACTTCGCTGCCGGCTGGGCCTCCGATCGAACCGGCAAACGAAAAGCCTTCACCATTCTCGGCTACAGCTTCTCCACCGTGGCCAAGTTCATGTTGCTCGTCGCGAACTCAATCCTCGCGCTCGGCCTCTTTCGCATCATCGAACGCATCGGTAAAAGCTTTCGTAGCCCGCCGCGTGATGCCTGGATCTCGGAGATCGCCACCCACGACGTCCGCGGACTCTCCTTCGGGGTCCACAAAGCCCTCGACAAAGCCGGTGCCGTCCTCGGCCCGCTCATCGCCTACGCCTTACTCAACTGGCGCGGAGAGACCCCATCTGCCTTTCGCCTCCTCTTTCTGCTTGCGATCCTGCCCGCACTGCTCAGCATCTTCGTCCTCAGCCGTATCAAGGACCGCCCTGCCCAACCTCAGCCGCATAAAAACCTCTTTGCCAACTGGAAGTCGCTCGGCTACGGCTTCAAACGTTATCTTGTCGCTGCCGCCATCTTCTCGCTCGCTTACTTCAGCTTCGGCTTCCTCCTGCTGCGTGCCCGCTCCATAGGCTTCGCCATCCGCGAGGTAGCTCTTCTCTACGCACTCATCAACATCACCTCCGTCATTGCCGCCCCTATCGCCGGAGCCATCGGCGACCGCATCGGACGAACCAGCATCCTGGCGCTCAGCTATCTTCTCTACTTTGGCACCTGCCTTGGCTTCGCCTTCGCCACCACCCGCACCGAGGTTTTGTTGCTCTTCATCGGCTACGGAGCCTTCGCTGCCATCGACGAAGCCCAAACCAAGGCCTTCATCGCCGACGTAGAGCCCCGGCAACGGGGAACTGCCATTGGCCTCTGCAACTCCATCACCGGAGTCCTCTACCTGCCAGCCTCGCTATGCGCCGGACTCCTCTGGGCAACCCACGCCCGTCTGGTATTCCTCCTCGCCGCAGCGCTCGCACTGCTGGCATTAGCCACCTTCCTGCTGCTCCGACCAGCCCATCACGCCGCCAGTCACCCCACCCTCCTCCCCTGATATTCACTCTTCCACTCCAGCCGGCTCAGTGGTCAGTCCAATGCGTCCCGAGGCATCAGGTATGCTCTTCCAATAACTTGTGTCCGGTCGAGTCGGCAACCTGAATCACTTCTGCCTTGAAGGAGCATCCGCATCATGCAAGCTATCCAAATCTTCACCACCGGTTCCACGGATGTCCTCACCCTGAGTGAGATACCCATTCCGACTCCCGGACCCGGACAGGCCCTCATCCGCATCGAAGCCTCCGGCGTCAACTTCATCGACACCTACTTTCGCGAAGGCCGCTATCCCGCCCCGCTCCCGTACACCCTCGGGCAGGAAGCCGCCGGAACCGTAGCCGCCATCGGTCCCGGCGTCAACACCGTCCAGACCGGAGACCGCGTCGCCTGGTGTGGCATCCCCGGCACCTACGCCCAGTTTGCCCTCGCGCCCGTCGACCGCCTCGTGCCCATACCCGCCTCCCTCACCACCCAGCAAGCCGCTGCGGCAATCCTCCAGGGCATGACCGCCCACTACCTCGCCCACTCCACCTACCCCATCCAGCGCGGCGACGAAGTCCTCATCCACGCCGGAGCCGGTGGCACTGGACTCCTTCTCACCCAGATCGCCAAATCTCTCGGCGCCCGCGTCTTCACCACTGTCTCCACCGAAGAAAAAGCTGCCTTATCGCGCGCCGCCGGTGCCGACGAAGTCATCCTCTACACCCGGCAGGACTTCGCCGCTGAGGTCCGCCGCCTCACCCGCGACCGTGGCCTCCCCGTGGTCTACGACTCCGTAGGCAAGTCCACCTTCGAGGCCTCGCTCACCTGCCTCCGTCCCCGCGGCGTCATGGTCCTCTTCGGAGGAGCCAGCGGTGCCGTCCCCCCCTTCGACCTCATCCGCCTCTCCACCATGGGCTCCCTCTACATCACCCGCCCCACCCTCAAGGACTACATCGCCACCTCAGCCGACCTTCGCGCCCGAGCCTCTGACATCTTCAACAACGTCGCTCTCGGCAACCTCAAGCTCCGCATCGAACACACCTATCCCCTCAACGCCGCCGCCCAGGCCCAGCGCGATCTCGAATCCCGCACCACCACTGGCAAACTCCTACTCCTCCCCTGAGACCCATTCATATCCGTATCTCGCCAGCTCAGGCTTTGACTTCCAGCCACCCACCCTACACACTGGAAGCTGACCCCCATGAGCCCCAACCGCACCCTCCGGCAACTCGCACTTAGCCTCGCCACCAGGCATGCACGAGGCTTGGCTCAACTCGCCATCGTCATCCTGCTCACGCTCCACGCCCACGCCGTCATCGTCCGCGGCACAGTCACTGACCCTCTCGGTGCCGTCGTCCCCGGGGCTCGCGTCCAGCTCATCCAGTCCCGCGCCATGGTCGCCTTTGCTATCTCCGGTGCCGATGGCACCTTCGAGATCCGCAGCACCGCCACCGGACGCTTTCTCCTCCTCACCTCTGCCTCCACCTTCACCCCCGGCATCAGTCCTGACTTCTACGGCGGTCGCGCCGATGTTGTCACCCGCAACGTCACCCTGGAGATCGCCGCTGTCACCGCCGCCGTATCCGTCACTGCCACCGGCCTGCCCACGCCCCTCCAGCAACTCAGCTCTGCCGTCACCCTCATCCCGCAGGATCAACTCACCACCCGCATCGACCTTGTCGACACCCTCCGCCAGTCCCTCGGCACCACCGTCGTCCAGACCGGCCAATACGGAGGAGCCACCTCGCTCTTCGTCCGCGGCGGCAACTCCGACGCCAACAAAGTCCTCATTGACGGCATCCCCGCCGAAGATGTCGGTGGCCGCTTCGACTTCGGCACCGTCTCCTCCACCGGCCTCACCGGCCTGGAACTCTATCGCGGCCCCAACTCCGCCCTCTATGGCTCCGACGCCGAAGCCTCCGTCGTCAACCTCTCCACCCCGCACGGCACCTCGCCTCGCCCCGTCCTCAACTACTCCGGCGACGGCGGAACCCTCTTCTCCTACCGCAACGAGGCCGCCCTCTCCGGGGCCTTCCGCCGCCTCGACTACTACACCGCCTTCAGCCGCTTCGACACCTCCAACGCCATCCACGCCGACAAATTCCACGCCGCCACCTCACTCGCCAACCTCGGCTACAACCTCACCGCCAACACCCAGCTCCGCTTCACCCTCCGCAACGCCGTCTCCGCCTCTGGACTCCCCGGCCCCCACGACTTCTTCGCCATCTCCACCATCGGCAAGCAAGCCGATCAGGACCTCTACTCCGGCCTCACACTGGAAAATCGTCTGGCAGGGAACTGGCACAACCTCGTCCGCTACGGCATCGCCCGCAAACGCGAGCAGTCCTTCCAGTTCTACCCCGTAGGCCAGGCCGAACCCGATGGCTACGGCGGCCTCATCTACTTCGGCAACCCCGTCACCATCCGCGGAGCCAACGGCTACACCGCCACCGGCCAGGCTGCCCTCGCCTACTCCGACGCCTACCCCACCCACCAGTTCGCCGACTCCAACCGCGACCAGCTCTACTACCAGTCCGACTACACCGTCGCCCCCTGGCTCACCGCCCTCCTCGGCTTCCGTTACGAGAACGAGCGCGGCAGCTACGTCTCCTCCGGCAACTACGCCTCCAGCCAGGCCCTCCAGCGCACCAACTTCGAGTACACCCTCCAGCTCCAGGGTGACATCAAAAACCGCCTCTTCTACTCTGCTGGTGCCGCCATCGTCCGCAACCACCTCTTCGGCACCGCCGGAACCCCGCGCCTCGGACTCGCCTACGTCCCCGTCCGTCCCGGCACCAAACCCTTCCGCGGCACCCGCCTCCGCTTCAACGTCGCTACCGGCGTTCAGGAACCCAGCTTATCCATCCAATTCACCAGTCTCTACGGTCAACTTCTCCAGGCTGGAAACACCACCGCCATCGCCGACTACCACGTCCACCCCATCCAGGCCCTGCGCTCCCGCACCTACGATCTAGGCATCGACCAAAGTATTCTCGGCCAAAAACTCACCCTCCAGGCCGGATACTTCCACAACGTCTTCGACCACCAGATCGACTTCATCGACGCCGGAACCCTCCAAAACGTCTTCGGCATACAAACCAGCGTAGCCCAGCTCTACGGAGCCGAACTCAACACCCTCGCCTTCCGCGCCCAGGGCCTCGAAGCCGAACTCCAGTACCAGCCCTTCACCCATCTCTTCCTCCGTGGCGGATACACCTTCCTCGCCGCCCGTGTCCTCCAGTCCTTCTCCACCGACGCCATCTCCAACGGCACCGCCGCCTCCAACCCCAACCTTCCCGGCATCGCCATCGGCTCCAGCTACCCCCTCGTCGGAGCCCGTCCCTTCCGCCGCCCGCCCCACACCGGCTTCTTCAACGTCCAGTACGTCACCCGCAAGTTCTCCACCGCCCTCCAGGGCGCACTCGCCAGCCGCAGCGACGACTCCACCTTCCTCACCTACGCTGACTTCAACGGTGGCAACACCCTCCTGCTGCCCAATCGCGACCTGGACTTTGCCTACGCCAAGCTCGACCTCAACGCCACCTTCAACGCCACTCGTCACGTCTCCGTCTTCACCCAGCTCGACAATCTCCTCAGCCAGCAGCACATCGGCCCCATCGGTTATCCCGGCCTGCCCTTCACCTTCCGTGCCGGCCTCAAGATTCGTATCGGCGGCTACTAAGTCCACGCTTAGCCTCTGCCGTGTCCACGCGCACAAGCCATCCCGCCTCCACTCTTGCTATCCTGTCCTCAGCTTATGTCGAAACCAATCGTACTCACCATCCTTGACGGCTGGGGCTACTCGCCCAAAACCGAAGGTAACGCCATCGCACTCGCCCGCAAGCCGGTCTATGACAACCTTCTCGCTTCCTTCCCCAACACCCTCCTCCACGCCAGCGATCACTTCGTCGGCCTCCCCGACGGCCAGATGGGCAACTCCGAGGTAGGCCACCTCAACATCGGCGCCGGCCGCATCGTCCGCATGGACATGACCCGCATCGACACCGCCATCGCTGACGGCTCCTTCTTCACCGACCCCACCCTCACCCGCGCCTGCCAGTTGGCCGGGCAAAAAGGCCGCAGCCTCCACCTCATCGGCCTCCTCTCCGATGGTGGCGTCCACTCCCACCAGCGCCATCTCTATGCGCTCCTCCGCTTGGCCGCCCAGCACAAACTCACCCGTGTCTTCGTCCACGCCTTCATGGACGGCCGCGACACCATGCCCAACAGCGGCCTCGGCTACCTCCAGCAACTCCAGCAGCAGTTCGAGCAGCTCGGCGTCGGCTACCTCGCCAGCGTCAGCGGACGCTACTATGCCATGGACCGCGACCTCCGGTGGGAGAAGGAGAAACAGGCCTTCGACGCCATGGTCACCGGCCACCCCGAGGGCGGTACCTACCCCCACGCCACCGACCGCATCAAGGACCTCTACAACAGCGGCATCACCGACGAGTTCATCCCCCCCTTCACCTGCACCAACCAGCAGGGCGACCCCATCGGCCTCATCCGCGACGAAGATGTCGTCATCAACTTCGACTACCGTGCCGACCGTGTCCGTCAGATCACCCGCGTCCTCACCCGCAACTCCGGACTCACCGCCGACCCCATCGGCAGCCAGGGACACAATCTCCCCAAGGCTCTCGAACTCGACGCCGAGATCCCCCTCCACTCCGTCCCCAAAGACCTCCACTACGTCTGCATGACCCAGTACGACAAGAACTTCAAGCTCCCGATCGTCATCCCCCCGGAGAGCATGGACAACCTCCTCGCCAACGTCATGGCCGACGCCAATCTACGCAACCTCCGCGTCGCCGAGACGGAGAAATACGCCCACGTCACCTACTTCTTCAACGGTGGCATCGAAAAACCCTTCCCTGGCGAAGATCGCGTCCTTATCCCCTCGCAAAAGGTCGCCACCTACGACCTCGCACCCGAGATGTCCGCTCCCGGCATCGCCGACGCCGTCATCAAAGCCATCAACGACACCGCCTTCGACGTCATCATCGTCAACTTTGCCAACGCCGACATGGTAGGACACTCCGGCAAACTCGAACCCACCATCCGCGCCGTTGAAACCGTCGATACCCAGCTCGGACGCATCTACCAGGCCATCAAGCAGCGCAGCGCCCACTGGCTCATCACTGCCGACCACGGCAACGCCGAGATGCTCATCGACCCACTCACGGGCGGCCCCCACACCGCCCACACCACCAACCCGGTACCCTTCCTGCTGGTC
>VFSW01004135.1_pt1 | contig 21628 bp, 17 predicted proteins | sample 5358111 | NCBI WGS metagenome assembly VFSW01 (sample SAMN11554181, study PRJNA540505) | mine drainage metagenome | isolation source: sediment from site ElyBrook_90M | place: USA: Ely Copper Mine, Vershire, VT | collected 2017 | reverse complement strand
CGGTGTTATAGGCGCGGGCGAGCCGGGTGATGGAATCGAGCAGGATCACCACATCGCGCTTGTGCTCCACCAGCCGCTTGGCTTTCTCGATCACCATTTCGGCCACTTGCACGTGGCGCGACGCCGGTTCGTCGAAGGTGGAGCTGATGACTTCGCCGCGCACGGAGCGCTGCATATCGGTGACTTCCTCCGGCCGCTCGTCGATCAGCAAAACGATAAGCGAGACCTCTGGATGGTTGGTGGTGACGGAATTGGCGATGCTCTGGAGCAACATCGTTTTTCCGGTTCGCGGCGGCGCGACAATCAGCCCGCGCTGGCCTTTGCCGATCGGCGTGAGCATGTCCATCACCCGGCCGGAGTAATTCTCCTTGGTGGTTTCGAGCTTCAGCCGTTCGTCGGGATAGAGCGGCGTCAGATTGTCGAAGAAGATTTTGTTGCGCGCTTCCTCCGGCGGCTCGAAGTTGATCGCGTCCACTTTGATCAGGGCGAAGTAGCGTTCGCCTTCTTTCGGAGGACGGATCTGGCCGGAGATGGTGTCGCCGGTGCGCAGGTCGAAACGGCGGATCTGCGAGGGGGAGACATAGACGTCGTCGGGCCCGGGAAGGTAGTTGTATTCCGGCGCCCGCAGGAAACCGAAGCCGTCTGGCAGGCACTCCAACACGCCTTCGGAGAAGATGAGCCCGCTCTTTTCCGCCTGCGTCTGGAGGATCTTGAAGATCAATTCCTGCTTGCGCAATCCGGCGGTGCCCTGAACGCCCAGGTCCTTCGCGATCTGGTTGAGCTTCAGGATGCTCATATCCTTCAGTTCCACAAGGTCCAGCGTCACGCCGCCGTTTTTCTGATTCTGGCCGGCTCGCTTGCGCGCCGCGGCGCCGGCGTCCAGAGGCTTGCCCTCCGGTTTTGTTTCGGCGGCGTTCGCCTCGCCATTCTGCGCCTCGTCCACGGTGGCAGTCTTGGCTTCCGCCGCCCGATGTTCGGCGCTCTTGTGCTCGGAGCCTTTGGAATCGCCCTTAGGTTCCGGCCGCTCTTCCGGCGCCGGGGCTACGATTCCCGCTTCCTGATTGTCCAAATTGCTTGCCAAATTTCCCTCGCTCCCTGGCCCGTTACCGCCGAGAACGGCAAGGGCGCGTTGCCGGGAGTCTGCGCCCGGATCGCGGCCATGCCGTGGTATTGTTCTTTCTGCGTTTTCAACTTATCCGTCTTGGTGGCGATTACCAAAAATCGCCGGCCGTGGGACTCCAGCCATTGCTTGAGTTCCAGATCCTTATCCATCCACCCGCGCCGCGAATCGAGCACCACGAACGAGAGCTCCAGCGACTTGCGGGCGCCCAGATATTCTTCGATCAGATGCTTCCACGTTTGACGGATTTCGAGTGGAACTTTCGCATAGCCATAACCGGGAAGATCCACGAACTGAACCCCACCGTCCACGCGATAGAAATTAATCATTTGAGTACGGCCCGGGCGGGCGCTGGTGAACGCCAACCCCGGTTTGCCGGCAAGGCAGTTTAGGAGGCTCGACTTACCGACGTTGCTTCGCCCCAGAAAGGCGACCTCGGGAAGCCCTTCGACCGGAAACTGTTCCGGCAACGCGGCGCTTTTGACAAATTCCGCCTCCACGCAGCCTCAGTGAGTCAGTTCGTCTTCCGGGGAGCGAACCATTTCCACCACCGGCGTGACCGCCGCCAGTGGAAGCGCAGGTAATTCGCGCTCCAGCGCCAAGCGCAACACTTCGTCCATCGACGTTACAAAATGGAGTTTCATCTGCTTCCGGATATTCTCCGGAATGTCCGGAAGGTCTTTCTCGTTGTCTTTTGGAAGGATAATCTCGTAAATGGACTGGCGATGGGCGGCGAGCAGCTTTTCCTTCAACCCTCCGATGGGCAGCACGCGCCCGCGGACGGTAATCTCGCCCGTCATCGCCAAATCGCACCGGACCGGAATGCTGGTGAGAGCGCTGGCGATGCTGGTGGCGATCGTGATGCCCGCCGAAGGACCATCCTTCGGAATGGCGCCCTCGGGCACGTGAATATGAATGTCGACGTTCCGATAAAAATCCCTGGGCAGGCCGAGCAGTTGCGCCCTGGATCGGACATAACTCATCGCGGCGTGGGCCGACTCCTGCATCACGTCGCCCAACTTGCCGGTGGTCTGCAGTTTGCCGCGCCCTTCCATGACGGCCGCTTCCGTCGTCAGAATCGACCCGCCGACTTCGGTCCAGGCCAAACCCGTCGTGGCGCCGGTCTCGTTGACCTTCTCCCGCTCCTGGTCGCGGAATTTCCTCGGTCCGAGGTAATCGGATAGCGCGGCGCCGGTGATCGATTTCTTCGCTTCCGGCTGCTTATCTTTCTCCGCCTGCCGGTTCACCACGGCCCGCGTCACCTTGCGGCAGATATTGCCGATCTCGCGTTCGAGATTTCGGACGCCGGCCTCGCGGGTGTAGCCCTGGATCAGCCCTTGCAGCGCGTCGTCGGCAAAGGCCACTTCCTTGGCGCTTAAACCGGTCTGCTCCATTTGCTTGGGAACCAGGAAGCGCTTGGCGATTTCCAGCTTCTCCACTTCGGTGTATCCGGAAAGGCGGATCACTTCCATCCGGTCCTGGAGGGCTGGAGGAATGGTATGCAGCACGTTGGCGGTGGCGATGAAAAAGACCTGGCTGAGATCGTATTCTACGTCGAGATAATGATCGACGAACATGAAGTTCTGCTCCGGGTCCAGCACTTCAAGCAGTGCCGAGGAGGGATCGCCGCGGAAGTCCATCGACATTTTGTCGATCTCGTCCAGCATCATAACCGGATTCTTGGTGCCCGACTTTTTCATCATCTGGATGATCTGGCCGGGCAAAGCGCCGATATACGTGCGGCGATGGCCGCGAATTTCCGCCTCGTCGCGGACGCCGCCGAGCGACAGCCGGACGAACTTGCGCCCGGTGGCTTTCGCGATCGACATTCCCAGCGATGTTTTCCCCACGCCTGGAGGGCCGACGAAGCAGAGAATCGAGCCTTTCGGGTTCTTCACCCGCCGGCGCACGGCGAGAAATTCGAGAATGCGTTCCTTGATTTTCTCCAGGCCGTAGTGGTCCGTTTCGAGCACCTGCTGGGCGAAGTTCAAGTCGCGAAGTTCCTTCGACTTCTTCTTCCACGGCACCGCCAGCAGCCAGTCCAGATAATTCCGCGATACCGTCGATTCGGCCGACATCGGCGGCATGCTTTCCAGCCGCTTCAACTCGGCGATCGCCTTCTCGTGGGCGTCCTTGGTCATCCCCGCCGCGTCGATCTTCTTCTTGAGTTCGTCGATCTCGCTCTTCTCGCCGCGGCCCAGTTCTTTCTGGATCGCCTTGATCTTCTCGTTGAGGTAGTACTCTTTCTGCGCCTTCTCCATCTGGCGCTTCACGCGGCCCTGAATGGTGCGGTCCACGTTGAGCTTCTCGATTTCGATGTCCAGCATTTCGGCGACGCGCGTCAGCCGGTCCACCGGGTCGAAGATTTCGAGCAGCTCCTGCTTTTCCTCGATCGTCAATTGCAGATTCGCGCCCACCGTGTCGGCCAGTTTGCTCGGCTCGTCCACGCGGATGGCCGCGATCATCGTTTCGTAGTTCAGATTCTGGCTGAGCTTGACGTACTGCTCGAAAAGCTGCGTCACGCGGCCGGTCAGGGCCTCGAGTTGCGGACCGCTCTCGACTTTGAAACTGAATGTCTTCACGACGGCGCGGAAGTAGCCTTCGTCTTCGCTGACGCTGACGACCTTGCCCCGCTCGACGCCCTCGACCAATACCTTGATGTTCCCGTCGGGCAGCTTCAGACTTTGCACGATGTTGGCCACCGTGCCCACTCCGTAAATCTCGTCCGGACGCGGCTCGTCGACGGAAGCGTCGTGCTGGGTGGCGAGGAAAATCTTCTTGTCGCCCGCCAACGCCTCATCGAGCGCACGCACGCTCGATTCGCGGCCGACCACGAACGGAGTCATCATGTACGGAAAAATGACGACGTCCCGAATGGGCATCATCGGAAGCCGTTTGGTGTCGGATTTGTCCTTGGAAGTAAGCATGAAAAATGGGAATAACGAAAAAGGGCGAACGCGGGCGGCGGGACGGCCAGGAACCGGGGAAGAAACTCCGAGGGCCGGGCTTAGCCTGCCTTTTCGAGTAGCGCCATGTTGATCTTCTGCGAAAGCACCATGTCTTTGGTCACGAGAAACTCCCGGACCTTTTTGTAGGATGGCACGTAATACATCAAGTCTAGCATCAGATCTTCGAGGATCATCCGCAAACCGCGCGCTCCTACTTTTCGCTCCATGGCGAGGGCCGCGATGGCTTCGAGGGCGTCGTCACTGAACTTGAGTCTAACATTTTCAAACTCGAATAGTTTCTGATACTGGCGGATGATCGCGTTCTTCGGCTTGGTGAGAATCTGCACCAGCGCTTCCTTGGTAAGGTCCTCGAGAACCGCGACTACCGGAAGACGGCCTATAAACTCGGGGATGAATCCAAACTTGATCAGATCCACCGGCTGAATCTGCTCCAGCAATCCCGTGTCCCGGCGGTTGATTCCACCGCGGCGCAGCGACTCCGGTGTTGGCGTTTCCTCCGGATTGACGAAGCCCATGGTCCGCGATCCGACGCGGCGCGAAATCACCTTTTCCAATCCGACAAACGCGCCGCCGAGGATGAACAGAATGTTCGTCGTATCGACGGGCGTGAATTCCTGATGCGGGTGTTTCCGTCCGCCTTGGGGAGGAACGTTGGCGATGGTGCCTTCGAGGATTTTCAGCAGCGCCTGCTGGACGCCCTCGCCGGAGACGTCGCGCGTGATCGACGGATTCTCGTCTTTGCGGCCGATCTTGTCGATCTCATCGACATAGATAATCCCCTGCTGGCACTTCTGCACGTCCCAATCGGAGTTTTGCAAAAGCCGCAGAATGATGTTCTCCACATCTTCGCCGACATAGCCCGCCTCCGTCAGCGTCGTGGCGTCGACGATGGCGAACGGCACGTCCAGGATCCGCGCCAGCGTTTGCGCCAGCAACGTTTTCCCCGTGCCGGTGGGTCCGATCAACAGGATATTGGATTTCGAAAGCTCCACTTCCGCGCCGCGCTGCTTATTCATCTGCACGCGCTTGTAGTGGTTATAAACGGCCACCGCGAGCTTCTTCTTCGTCGCGTCCTGACCGATCACGTATTGATCCAGATATTCCTTCAACTCCAATGGTTTCGGAAGTTTGTGCGTCGCGCCATAGGGCTGTTCCTGCTTGTCGTCCTCCAGGATCGAATTGCATACGGCGATGCATTCGTCGCAGATGTAGGCGCGCGGATAGTCGCTCGGCGAGGAGATGAGCTTGCCTACGGCGTCCTGGCTTTTATGGCAGAAAGAACAGCGAAGAGAATCGTCGGAACCAGCTCGCTTCACAAAACGCCTCCGGGTGGTAAGGATCTACACGTCATGTTGGCTTGCGGTCGCGCGTGCCTGAATAATCATAGTATATCAGTGAAACGCGATTTTCACGCCATCTGATTGCATCAAGCCATGTAAGTCATTGAAACTATTTAATTTAAACCCGACAATCCACCCGGAGGGCACGGCGCCTCCGGACGATCCACGCCAACGGCAACAGGCAACTCCCGGCAAGCGCCGCCGTCGAGGGCTCCGGCGCGGAGGCACCGGCGACCCGAAACGTGGCCGAATCTCCGAGTCCGCGCAAGTCCTGCGAACCGAAGTCGAACTGGAACGTGTCGCCGCTGAGATGGAACGTGACGTCGTGGAACGTGTTCGAGATCATCGTCAGACCGTCGAAGGTTCCCGGAGAGAGGTCGGTTAGGATCACGTCGCCGGCGTTCCGGTAGCCGCGGCCTCCGGGAACGGGCAGAAATCTCAACGTGAAACTGTCCGCGGTAAAAGAAACATGAAATGTCGAGAACCCGTCTTCGAAAGCGAAGCCCAACCCAGGCGCGCCGATCGCAACCGTCGGACTCGATGAGTTCGGCGAACCCGGCGGCTCGAACCCATTGGCCGGATCGAAAAAGTTCTGAGTGAACCCGCTAAAATTCAACTCTCCGAACACGGAGGTGCCGACGATCCCGGCCCGCGCCGGCAGCGCGGCGAACGCCATGACCAGAGCGAGCGGCGGCGCCGCGGCGAAGGTGCGCGATAAAATCCTCATGAATCCGATCCTCCGTAAAGAAGCTGCTGCCAGTATCGGCGAGAACCGGCGGCCGGTCAATATCTTAGAGGGGGTCTAAAAGTACCAGTGGTTTTTTACGAGGCTTCTTTCCGGGCCTGTTCAAACAGAAGGTTCAGCGTCTTTTCGGTTCGGATGTGCCCGGCGATCCGGCGCAGCGTTCCGTCTTTTTCGAGTTTCTTCCGCGTCGCCGCCACCGGCTCCCGCTCCTGTTTGGCGATGCGTTGAACCTCCCGGTCGACGTCTTCCGCCGTCGCGTGGATCGCTTCGCGTTCGGCGACCTTGTCGAGCAGCAGCGACGCCTTCACGTCTTTGGCCGATTTTTCCTTCTGCGCCTCTTTCGCCTTCGACCAATCGATCTGCAAAGACCGCGGATCGATGCCGCGCGCCACCAGACCGCGCAGTTGCTGTTCGATGGCCATCTCCGTCTGGCGCTCGACGAAGGCATCGGGAATGGCGAAATCGTGCGCGGCGACCAAGGTCTCGATCAACGCGTTCTTCGCCGCCTGCTGCGAGGCGTACTCGCGCTCCTGAAAAATCGATTTTCTCACCGCCTCGCGCAGCTCGTCGAGGTTCTGGTAGTCGCCCAGATCGCGGGCGAACTCGTCGTTCAACTCCGGCAGCTCCTTGGTCCGCACCATTTGCACTTTCATCCGGAACCGCACGGTTTTGCCGGCCAGTTTCGCCTGCCCATAGTCTTCCGGGTACGTGACGTCGAATTCCTTTTCCTCCTCCGGCGACATCCCCAGGAGCGCTTCGTTAAACCCGGCGATCGCATCGGGATCGCCCACGTGCAAGCTCAATTCCTCCTGGGAAACCGGCTCCTCGACGCCAGAAAGGCTGTGCAGCGAAACGAGCGCGTAGTCGCCGTCCACCAGCGGCCGCGGCTCCACGTTGACGAACTGCGCCTTCTGCTCGCGCAACTCGCCCAACCGTTTCTCGATGTCCTCGTCCGCGACCTTCGGTTCTTCGTACTTCACGGTGAGACCGCGGTATTCGCCAAGCTCCACGACGGGCGCCACTTCGAACTCCGCTTTGAACCGCAGCGGCTCGCCCGCCTCGAAATGGACGTCCTTCACGCTCGGGGTGCCCACCACATCCAGGCCTTCGTCCACGAAACGCTTCTTCAAATGCTTCGGGATCAGGCTTTCGAGAACGTCCTGGCGCACTGCGCCGGCGAATTTGGATTTGATCAGCCCCGGAGGAGCCTTGCCGGGACGAAAACCCGGCAGCCGGACCTTTTTCTGCAATCCGGCGACGATCCGCTCCGTCTCGCCGGCGATCTCCTCCACCGGAACCGTGAATTCCAACTCGTGCTTACAACCTTCAATGAGCATCGTGGGCTTGGTCCGCGTCCCCTATGTGCCTTCCGACCAGCCCGCCAGGTAGGCTTCCTGCTCGGCCGTCAGGCGGTCAATCGCCACGCCCATCGAATCCAGCTTCATTTTCGCGATCCGCTTGTCGAGATGCTCGGGAACCGAATACACCGTCTTTTCGAGCGTGGCGTGATTCTGCAGCATGTACTCGGCCGACAACGCCTGGTTGGCGAAGCTCATGTCCATCACCGAGGCCGGGTGCCCTTCGGCGGCGGCCAGATTGATCAGACGCCCTTCGCCCAGAACATAGACCCGGCGTCCGTCGCGCATGGCGAACTCCTCCACGAAGTCGCGCATTTCGCGCCGTCCGGAGGCCATCTTGGCCAGCGCCTCCAAATCGATCTCGACGTTGAAGTGGCCGCTGTTGCAAAGAATCGCGCCACTCTTCAGCTTTTCGAAATGTTCGCGGGCGATGACGGCTTTGTTGCCGGTGACGGTGATAAACACATCGCCGATCGCCGCCGCTTCGCTCATCGGCATGACGCGGAAGCCGTCCATTACCGCTTCGATCGCCTTGGTCGGATCGATCTCGGTGACGATCACGTTCGCGCCCAGGCCGCGAGCCCGCATCGCCACTCCGCGCCCGCACCATCCATAGCCCGCCACCACCACCGACATCCCCGCCAGCAGCACGTTCGTCGCGCGGATCACGCCGTCGAGCGTGCTCTGCCCGGTGCCGTAGCGGTTGTCGAACAGATGCTTGGTGAGGGCGTCGTTGACGGCGATAATCGGGAAGCGCAGCACTTTATCCCGCGCCATCGCCCGCAGCCGGATCACGCCCGTCGTCGTTTCCTCGGTGCCGCCCACAACGCTATCGAGCGCGTCCGTACGCTTGGTGTGCAGCATCGACACCAGATCGCAGCCGTCGTCCATGGTGATCATCGGCTTGTGATCGATCGCGGCGTGAATATGGGAATAATACACGTCGTTCGATTCGCCCTTGATGGCGTACGTGGGGATGCCGTAATCGCGCACAAGCGAAGACGCCACGTCGTCCTGCGTCGAAAGCGGATTCGATCCGCACACCACCACATCCGCCCCGCCATCGCGGAGCGCGATCATCAGATTCGCCGTCTCCGTGGTCACGTGCAGGCAAGCCGCAACCCTCACTCCGGCCAGCGGCTTCGTCTTGATGAACTCCTTGCGTATGGTCTGCAAGACCGGCATCAATTGATTCGCCCATTCGATGCGGCGTTTGCCCAGATCGGCCAGCGCCAGATCCTTCACATCGCACGCGGCCACACCCTGCGCTACATTGGTCGACATTCTTAATTCCTCTTCCGTCTTCGATCTTTTAACGGGCCGCGACGGCAACTTTGGCGCCTTCTTTGAGCGCCTCCGCCTTATCGGCCGCTTCCCACGTAAACGAATCCTCGGTGCGTCCGAAATGCCCGAACGCGGCGGTTTTGCGGTAAATGGGACGCCGCAGCTTCAAATGCTCGATCATGCCCTTCGGCGTGAGCGCGAACTGCTCCCGCACCAGCTCCACCAATCGCGATTCCTCCACCGTCCCGGTGCCGAAAGTGTTCACCATCACCGACACCGGCTCGGCCACGCCGATGGCGTAGGCAAGCTGCACTTCGCAGCGTTTCGCGAGGCCGGAAGCGACCAGATTCTTGGCGATATAGCGCGCCATATAGCAGGCCGAACGGTCCACTTTTGTCGGATCCTTGCCCGAGAAAGCGCCGCCGCCGTGGCGCCCCATCCCGCCATACGTGTCGACGATAATCTTCCGCCCCGTCAACCCGGTGTCGCCGTGCGGGCCGCCGATGACAAACCGCCCGGTAGGATTGATGTGATACCGGGTCGAGGAATCCACCATCCGCGACGGCACCACCGCGTCGATAATGTGTTTCTTCACCTGGGCGCGAAGTTCCTCGTTCGAAACCTCGTCGTCATGCTGCGTCGAAACGACGACGGCGTCGATCCGCTTCGGCTGGCCGTTGACGTACTCCACGCTCACCTGGCTTTTGCCATCCGGCCGGAGAAATTTCAGCTCCCCGCCGCGCCGCGCTTCGCTCAACCGCCGCACCAGCTTGTGCGCCAGCATGATCGGCAGCGGCATCAACTCTTCCGTCTCGTCGCAGGCGTAGCCGAACATCAGCCCCTGGTCGCCCGCGCCGCCCGTGTCCACGCCCATCGCGATGTCCGGCGACTGGCTCTGGATCATGTTCAATATGCCGCAGGTCTTGGAATCGTAGCCGTACCGCGCGTCGCTGTAACCGATATCGTCGATCACCTCCCGCGCCAGCTTCGGAACGTCCACGTAGGTTTTGGTGGTGATCTCGCCGGAAACCACGCAGATTCCGGTGGTCACCAGCACCTCGCAAGCCACGCGGCCCATCGGGTCGTCGGTCAATACAGCGTCCAGAACGCTATCGGAAATCTGGTCCGCCATCTTGTCGGGATGCCCTTCGGTCACCGATTCCGACGTGAATATATGCTTCATGCTCTCTGCCACGGGATGAATCTCTCCTTAACCGGCAGCGTGGCTCCTCCGATGGGAGAGTCCGATCCTGCCGGCTGAAAACCTTTGAACTCGTTTAGGCTCCGCGCGAAACGCGCCCTCGCGAACGGCGTCCGGCATTCCGGCGATCCCCTATGAAGACGATGCCCGTCCTGCGCGCCATCCAATTCCCAGCTGGAAACCTAGCCTCCAGTCTATCGCCGCATCCGCCGGAGCGTCAAACACCCTCCCCGTGGACGGAGGAGGAGCGGGGGCGAACGGCGAGAATCGAACGCTTGCCGGATGCGGAGCACCTGCCCTGAACGCGGCCAGCGAGGTTCATCATCGCGGAACGAGTCGCGCCTCCACGAGGCCCAATCCGATCTCGCGGGGATCTTGATTGAGGCCTATGTCCACTGGGCGAGGCGGATTTTTGGTCTTTACCTCGAACGATTGCACCAATCCTGGCCTGAGAGGGAGTTGAACATGCAAGTCTAAAATCGCCGGCGCGGCGGATCCGGCTATTGCCCCAGTCGCCAGCAACTCGCCCGACCGGATCGAATACTCCACGGGGTTCCGGCCCACCAACACCTTGAAGTGCAGCGCGAGTCGATTACAGCGGGAGCGTTGGTCTGGGCTCAACATAAATCCTAGAACTCCATTGCCATCGCTCCATATCAGGGGACCCGGACCCGGATACCATCCGCTCAACAAAAACTCGGGCGTATTGGTGCTATCGGACGCCAAAAAGCGACCGGATGCATTCATCTCTCGGAGGTAGTTTGCGCCACCGGCGCCCATTCCAAAGTCCGTCGCGGAAGAACAGACCGTAAATCCATCGACATTATGGCAATGGTTCGGACCGGAGGGTCCGATCTCAATCAATGCCGCGGCGCCTGCATTCACCACATAAGCCGAATCCTGAGCTAACGGTTTCGTATAAAGATCCTGCGTCGACTGGACGCAATGATACTGAATACTCTCGGCCGAGTATCGCGAGGCGTAGTAGCTGTTCGTGCGCATCCGCTGTTCAAACGCTAGAAAACCGAAAATGCGGAACCCATCCCGAAGACCCGGTGTCTTCCCGGCGTCGCATTGCCACGCCGGGAGCACGATCAAGTTCCTGTGGAGGCGTCCCAGGGAAGACCAAACTGGCGATCGAAGGGGAGTCCCGAGTCCGCGCGACGTCATTACGCGGACAAAGGCACGCACCGAGGAAGTATCCGCGATCTGAATGGCGAAAGCCATCGCCATCACAATGATCGCCGTTCGTCGACGGAACAGTGTGAAAATGGACGTAAGGATTCCAATTAGAATTACGTAATAGGGAACCCAAAAAAGACGGCCGCTCGCACGCAGGGGTGCCAAAAACCGCAGGAGGCGTCCGCGTGGATCGAGGTCCACCAAGAGTTGGGATCCGATCGAAACCCGAGTCGAAGCGGCCAGAACGGTGAGAACCCCGCAGGCGACCAGGAGCGGTACCACTTGTGACGCTTTCACGTGAAACGTAAGCCGGCGGCGCCAGATAAATGGCAATGAGACTAACGCGAGCGAGAGAATGCCCGCTCCCAGATAACCATAGCCCTCGTACTGGCCGGCGGTGAATTGTGGCAGTCGAGGTAAAAGGACGGACTTCCACTCCAACGGGTCCATCAAGGAAAGCAGATTCATCGAGTAATACCCGTAGCCGCCGCTACCCGAATATCCGACCGCGCTCGCGAGAGGCAAGCCGACGGCGGTGATCGCGGCCGCCGAGACAACAGCCAATCCCACCACCGCTCCGACTGCTCCAACCCAGCTCAAACGGCGTTGCCAAAGCAAACTCGCTACCGTCGCCGTCAGCACAATCGCAACCATAAACATCAAATAAGGATTCACGGCGGCCGAGATGATGGCAAGCGAGGGGGCGCAAACTAGGAACCTGGGGAACGGCCTGCTCCGATCTGAAACGGTCCGGAAGAGCAAATAAAGAGAAGCCACAACCAGCCAATGATTTGTCAAGGCGAAGTGCCCGCTAAAGCGGTAAGTGAGAGGTGGCGCGATAAGAAAGAATCCGCTCGCCAACACGATGGCGAATCGATCTGGGCCAAGAATCCATCGGAAAAGCCGGATCGCGAAAAACAACTGTAATGTACAGGCCAACACTGACGCTATCCCAAGATATTGAAACGGCGAAGGGAGAAGGGCAGAAAATGGTTTGAAAATCAGCGCGAGAAGTGGGATCAGATCAGTCAGCGCGACCGAAGAGCCGATGGGATAACCCAGATTGCCGGTAAAGGTCAAGGGCCAATGCGGATGCGGGTCTTGCCGGAAAAGCTCCCATCCAATGACACTGGCGGAGGGGTCGCTGCCTAGCCAAGAAATATCGCTTGGGTTCATGGCCTTGAAGCCCACTAACCAAGTCGCGTAAACGATCCCAACCGCGAACGAGAAGGCGAGATCGGCCCAACGAGAATCCGGCCACTTCGGTAGTCCCCAGGGACGATTCAGGCGTCGGCGCTCCCTGCTCTCTCGCCCCGATTGCATGTCGGGTTCGTGTGAAGACATTCCCCTCAGTCTACACGGCGTCGCCCTGGGCGAAGAGGGGCCGGGTGTGCGAGCGTGCGGGGGACATAGAAATGGAGGCTTTTGAGAATGGCGCCGATCACCCTTAATCGGAATGTACGCATCTGCCCAGATTTGTCCCGGTATCTGGCCGAGTTGGAAGCGTTATGCAGTAAACTTCTACAGCGGTTTCGCGATCTGGGTGACTTTCGTTTCCGGACCGTGTCCGCGATCCCTCGGCGTTTAGGCAAATCGGCGTGCCACCGCGCGCAGCCCGACGGAGCCGCGCATTCGTAGACTCGCCTCTTGCGGAAGGTCAAAAGCGAGAACATTTCCGATTCCTTCGCCGGTCCGGCAGCCTTTCGCCGACAGACGAACGGTGCAATCGACTCGCGGGACATGGTCGCCGCGTGCGGTAAGCACGCCCGCCAACCCGGCAGTGCCAGCGCGGACGACGCTGGCGCGGGTTGCGAATTGGACCCGTGTCAGACCCGTTCCGTCGTTTCATTAACCGGCAAGGCTATCTGGAGGAGCGTCTGGATTTCGCGCGCGACTTCCCAATGAACGGCGAGAGCCGTTTTTCCCCTCTTCCGCCCAGGCTGCCTCCCGATACCAGCTTCGAGCGTCGTCGCGAGCAACTGGAGGCTCTTGCCGGACTGGAAGTGACGTCCAAGTCGATTCAGCGCCATGCCGAAGCCATTGGTTCCGACATCCTCTCCCGCTATGCGAAGGAGATTCGAGGCCCCAAACAACTGCGATTACCCGAGGGCTGCGCTCCCGGGACGGGCGCCCCGGAAAGACAGAGGGGTTCCCTGCTCATACCCGTGCAGTCAAAATTGGCTGTGTCTATACGCAAACCAGGGCCGATGGAAAGGGCCGCCCCGAGCGCGATGAAGACTCCACCACTTACGTCGCCGCAGTCGAAGGCGGCCGAGCTTCGGCTTGCGACCGCATACCAAAGTTTGGCGCTGCAGAATCAGGAAAGAAGTGGTGATTGCCGAAGGGACTGTCTGGATCTGGAATCTCGACGAATAGTAACTTCCGGGCACCCTTTGGATCGACGATCTTTACTACTCCTCCGGCAAATACAACCTGCCGCCGATGAACTTGCTCGGATGATGAACACCGAAGCGGAATACTTTCACCGCAATAAGCAACGGGTGCGTTATCCTGGCTTTTCGCGCGCAAAGTCTCTTCATCGGTTACGGCGTCATTGAGGCTGACTGCAAGACCGTTATCGCCTTTTCTATCAAAGGTTCCGGAAAATTCTGGACCGTCCGAGGAGCCACGTCGTCATCGCTCTACTTTGATGTAAAGACTCAGGGGAATCCCACCGCCTCGCCGACTGGGCTGCACTTTCCCTTGCACCCTTTTGCGAGCTTCGCCCAGGGTAGCGGTGATCGCCTATGATATAGCGAGGTGTCGTAAATGGATACGTCCGGTTCGAACAACAGCGCTTTTTTTCTGCACGAGTCCGCGATTGTCGAGAGCCCGTTTATTGGCGAGCGCACTCGAATTTGGGCCTTCGCCCACGTTCTTCCGAACGCGAGAATCGGCTCGGATTGCAATATTTGCGACCACACGTTCATCGAAAACGACGTAATCGTCGGAGATCGCGTGACAGTAAAATGCGGCGTCCAGCTTTGGGACGGCGTGACGCTCGAAAACGACGTCTTTGTCGGCCCCAACGCGACTTTCACCAATGACCGTTTTCCACGCAGCCGCCAGGAACGCCGGCGGATGAAGCCGACCGTCGTCCGTAAAGGCGCTTCCGTCGGAGCGAACGCGACCATTCTGCCTGGCATTGTCGTAGGCGAGAGGGCAATGGTGGGAGCAGGGGCGGTAGTTACCCGCGACGTTCCCGCCGACACCGTAGTCGCTGGGAACCCTGCCCGGATCATAGGCTACGTCGGCGTCGAACCACAGGCGCTCCAAGTGCCCTCGAGAGCGACCGGCTCCGCGTTGAAGCCCTCGCCCGTGCGTGGCGCCACCCTCCATCGGCTGCCGCTGATTGAGGACTTGCGCGGTTGCCTGACATTCGGCGAAGCGCAAAAACACATTCCCTTCCAGATCAAACGGTTCTTCCTGGTCTTCGACGTCAAGAGCCGGGAAATCCGGGGAGAACACGCGCACCGCGCACAGCACCAGTTTCTCGTCTGCGTTCGCGGAAGTTGTCATTCGGTGGCCGATGACGGAGAATGTCGGGAGGAGTTTATCCTTGACGATCCGACCTTGGGCCTCCACTTGGAACCGATGGTATGGGGCGTCCAGTACAAATATTCCGCCGACGCGGCCCTTCTGGTTTTGACTTCCGATATCTATGACGCCGAAGATTACATCCGCAATTACGACGAGTTCCTCGCCGCGGGAAAACCACCCCGTCGCCGCGAGTAACGACTTCATCCGCCAATGGGAAGACACGGGCGCGGCCGTGATGGACGCCGTGAGAGCGGCCGGAGAGAGCGGATGGTACATATTGGGTCCCGAGGTGCGGGAGTTCGAAAAACGCTTTGCGGAGTACTGGGGACTTCCACACGCCGTGGGCGTCGCAAGCGGGTTGGACGCGCTCGAACTTTCTTTGCGCGCGTTGGGGTGCAAGCCCGGCGACAAGGTGCTCACGACGCCACTTTCCGCGTTTGCCACGAGCCTCGCGATCATCAGAATCGGCGCGGTACCGGTCTTCATTGACTGCGACGAGTCCGGCCTAGCCGACCTAGGCGCGGCGGAGCGGGTTTTGGACCAGCGCAGCGATATCCGGTTCTTCGTCCCCGTACACCTTTATGGCCAGTGCCTGGAACTCGACCGTCTGACAGCGCTCAAGGAAAGATTTTCGCTAAATCTAGTCGAGGACTGCGCGCAATCGATCGGCTCGTCCTTTGGAGGCCGCCCCTCAGGTTCTGTTGGCCAGTTCGCGGCTACGAGCTTTTATCCCACCAAGAATCTTGGCGCTCTGGGCGACGGCGGCGCCGTCCTCACTTCCTCGGGAGAAAGTGCCGCCGTGCTCCGCGTGCTTCGTGACTATGGCCAGGAGCGCAAGTACGTACACGCGATAATCGGCGCCAATAGCAGGCTCGACGAATTGCAGGCGGCCATTCTCCGGCGTGCGCATCTCCCGAAATTGGACGAATGGTCCGCGCGACGGCGAAGGATCGCCAATATTTATCGCGAGGCGCTGCGCAACCCGCTCTGCCCGCCGCTGCCCGCCGCTTCCGGCTCATCTTCCTGCCATCATCTGTTCCCCGTTCTCGTACCGCCTGCCCGCAAGGGGGAGTTCATCGCCTTCCTAAAGGCGCGGGGCATTCAAGCAGGAGAGCATTACCCTATCCCGATCATGGAACAGCCTGCGCTTTTCGGCGTCTCTCATGAGGTTGTCGGAGACTGTGCCGTAGCGCGCCGAATCTGCCGGAGCGAAGTAAGCCTCCCGATTCATCCGTACCTAAGAGACGAAGAGGTTTCTTTGGTCGTCGATGCCTGCAACTCCTGGCGCTGATGGATCTGCTCTCTTTGATCATCCCCGTCTATAAGAACGAGGAGAACCTCGACCGGTTGCTGCGAGAAATCGAGGGATTGAACGAGAAAATCGGTAGGAACCTCGAAGTGGTATTCGTCGTGGACGGCAGTCCGGATCGCTCGCTTGAAATACTGGGCGAGCGCCTACCCAACTGGCGTGTCCGGGCGCAATTGATATCCCTGAGCCGGAATTTTGGCGCGTTTCCCGCGATTGCCGCCGGTCTCGCCTGTGGCACGGGGGATTATTTCGCCGTCCTTGCCGCCGATCTTCAGGAGCCACCGGAGTTGGTCTTCGAATTTTGGGAAACGCTGCGTTCGGGTGAGGCGGACGTCGTATTCGGCTGCAGGACTGGCCGGGACGATCCTCCCGTTTCGCGATTTCTTTCGTGGATTTTCTGGTCATTCTACCGCGGATTTGTCCTCAAAGATCTTCCCGCCGGCGGCGTGGACATCTTCGGCTGCAACAGAGTCGTGCGGGACCAGGTCCTCCTCTTCAAAGAAGCCGACTCGAATCTGATCGCCTTGTTCCTGTGGGTGGGATTCCGGCGAAAGTTCGTCCCGTATTTCCGCCGCGCCCGCCGGGAGGGAACCAGCGCATGGACGATCCGCAAGAAAATAAAGTACGCCCTGGACAGTATCTTTAACTTCACCGATCTGCCGCTGCGCGTATTGCTTATTTCCGGAGCAGCAGGAACCCTTCTGTCCGCTGCGGCATCGGCGATCGTCCTCGTTGGGCGACTGATGGGGCGGATCGTTGTCTCCGGCTATACGCCGATTATTCTGATTGTCGCGTTTTTCGGGGGATTGACAACCCTGGGTTTAGGATTGATTGGGCAGTATACATGGTTGTCTCTGCAGAACGCCAGGGGAAGGCCGGGCTACATCATCAGCACGTCGCGCGTCTTTCGCGCCGCCGACGAAGCTGCGGGTGGCCACGACTCGGATTAGCTCCGCCCTACGGCAGGATTCCAAAAATCGCCACGCCGCTTTGCGATGCGACGTAGACCTTCCCATTGGCGACCGTCTGCGTGACGAACTTGTTGCCCGCGCCGAAATTGTCCCGGCCCCCGGCGGCCTGGGAGCTGTTGTATAGCTCCTGGGAGAGGTCCGTGGCCAGATAGGCGTGGAGCACGGCCGGATTCGCGCCGCCGTCGGTGGCCCATACGATCCCATTTGCGGCGCCAGTCGCGGAGACGCTCGGAATCGCGCCGGGGTAAGTGAACGAATACGAGCTCATCGACGACGGGGTCGTCCCCAGCTTCGCCGTCACCGGACTAAATTGGAACGCCCGCAGTTGCCCGCCTTGTGGGCAGTAGTAAATATAGCCGCCGTAATAGGCCGGCGCCGACCAGATCCCGCCCGGCAGCGCCCCCGTCAACTGCTGGTAGATCTTGTCGCCTTGCGGATGGAACCCTCCCAGGCTCTTGCGGTGCGCCAGATACAGATTGCCGTCTTTTCCGGCCCCCACCACCAAATAATGGGCAACCCCGCCCGCGTCGAGAATCGGCGGCAGCACCATCGCTCCTCCCGAACCCAAATCCGTGTCGCTGCCCGACTCGCTTTGTGTATTGTACATGGTGAAGTAATCCTTCACCTGCAAGGCTCCCGGCGACGGCTCCAGCGCCACCATCGCATTGCCGAAATCGCCGCTCGCGGGAAATCCCGACGAGTTCAACGTCGTGTCGAAGGTCCCGTTCCCGGTCAGCAGAAAAATCTCGCCCGACGGACTCGTCGCCGGTCCCGCTCCCGCGCCCCAAATCGCCCCCTCGCTCCCGTTCGGAGTGAGATTCAAAACCGAAGTCTGCTGCAGCGTCAAATGGTCGTATCCCAGCACCCAGCTCGTGTAAGGATACGCGTCGCAATGCGAGGCCCAGGTCGTATAAACGACGCCGTTCAAAAGCAGCAGCGCCGCGCGGTCCTTATATTGGGCCGGATCGAAGGTGACGTAGCCTCCCGAACTGGTCGGGCCGTTTCCAGGGAAGGTCGCCGCGATTTCCATCGGACCGCCGAACTCTTCCGCTCCAGTCGCTAGATCGAGCGCGTGCAGCCGGTGATGATATCCTCCCTGCGAGTCCTTACTCATCGCCACCAGATAGATCGTCCCGTGCGGACCGGTCTTTCGATCGATCACCGGGGTCGAAGTGATCCCAATAATCGGCGTCACCTGGCCGCATCCTCGGTCGTCGGAAGCCGTTTCGCCCGCCTTCAACACTGAAACCTGCCACAACACCGCGCCGGTGTCCGCGTCGGCCGCATACAGCGTGTCGTTTTCCGTCGCCACGTAAATGACATTGCGCTTACCGAAGCCGGGAACCGCCACGCCGGTCACATAAAGGGGCTGGGCGTCCGGCTTGGCATCGGTCGCGAGAAAGCCGACTTTTCCGAAAATCGCCGCATTCACCACGGCCGGAGTCAGGATCGTTTCGGCTAGATTGGCGCCGGTGCGTTGATTGTCGTTATGCCAAGTCAGAACGTTGACTTGAGCGGAAAGCGGAACGGCGATTGCAAGGAAAACTCTTAAAGCATAGGTCATGGAAGATACAGCACCCTAATCCTAACAGTTACACGACTACCTGGATCGTCTAAATTTTTTAAGACGGTCCCAGTACGGTCAAACCCCCGTCCATCTGTATCGTCTCACCGGTCATCGCCACTGCCTCGGCCGCCAAAAACAGTACCGCCGCGCCGATATCTTCTACCGTCGTCAGCCTGCGAAGCGGCGTGGTTTTCTCCACCGCCTCGCACTGCTCCTCGCCCCAACCGGCGAAACCCGTCCGGATCAATCCGGGCAGTACCGCATTCACGCGAATCTCCGGCGCCAACGCGCGCGCGAGCGACCGGGTCATGGTTACCAGTCCCGCTTTCGCCGCGGCGTAAGCGAGCGAACTTCCCCGCCCCGTAACCGCCGCCATCGAGGCCACGTTCACCACCGCCGCGCCCGGACGTTTCCGTAGCAGCGGCGTGGCCGCGCGGATGCAGTAAAACGGCCCTTTCAGATCCGTCGCGAGCGTGCGGTCCCAGATGGCCTCCGTCAATTCCTCCGTTTGCTCGTGAGGCACCCGCGTGCTCCATCCGGCGTTATTGACCAGAATATCGAGGCCGCCGCACTCGGCCTCGACGCGCTCCATCATGGCCCTCACCTGCGCGTCTTCGGAGACGTCGGCGATCATCGGGAACGCCCGCCCTCCGCGCGCCTCGATGACGGCCGCCAGATTCTCGGCCGCGTCCCTCGAAGCGCGATAGTTCACCACCACCCCCGCTCCCGCCTCCGCCACCGCCAGCGCCGCCGCCCTTCCGATCCCCGTCGCGCCGCCGGTCACCAGCGCCACTTTCCCGTCCAATTTTCGGTCCGTCATAACCCGTCCATGATATCCCGGCGAGCCTGTTACACTGAAATTTCCCCATGACGCTAGAAGAACTCGAGAGGGAGTACGTTACGCTCCGCCAGCAGGCCGACGCTGTGCGGAGCTATCTTTGACGTTTCCGCGAAGACGAAACGGCTGAACGAGATCGAAAAGGGCATCGGCGATCCGGAATTCTGGTCCAATCCCGAGAAAAGCCAGAAACTGATGCAGGAGCGGAAGCGCCTGGAAGAAGGCGTCGCGGCGGAAGCCCGCGTGGCGTCGCTCACCTCCGATCTCGACACGCTGTTTGAGTTGGCTAAGGAGGGTGAAAACGTCCTCGGCGACCTCGAAACCGAGATCCACTCCTTCTCCACGCGCCTGGAGCAAATGGAGACGGCCATGTTGCTCTCCGGCGACAACGACTCCCGCGCGGCGATCATGACCATCCATCCCGGCGCCGGCGGAACCGAAAGCCAGGATTGGGCCGAAATGCTGCTCCGCATGTACCTGCGCTGGTGCGAGCGCAATCACATGGAGGCCAACGTCACCGACCGGCTGGAGGGCGAAGGCGCGGGCATCAAATCCGCCACTTTTGAGATCAACGGCGAGAACGCCTACGGTCTGCTGCAATCGGAGATCGGCGTTCACCGGCTGGTTCGCATCTCTCCTTTCGACGCCAACGCCCGCCGCCACACGTCTTTTGCCTCCGTGTTCGTCTATCCGCAGGTGGATGAAGACGTGAAAATCGAAATCAAGCCCGAGGACCTGCGCATCGATGTTTTCCGCGCCTCCGGAGCCGGCGGCCAGCACGTGAACCGCACGGAGTCGGCGGTGCGAATGACGCACTTGGCAACGGGGATCGTCGTGCAATGCCAGAATGAGCGCTCCCAGCATAAGAACCGCGCCTCGGCGATGAAGCAAATGCGCGCGCGTCTCTATGAATTCGAACTCGAAAAGAAGCGCGCCGCCGAGCGCAAGGTGGAAGACGCGAAGCTCGAAATCAACTTCGGCAGCCAGATCCGCAGCTACGTGCTCGCCCCGTACCGGCTGATTAAGGACCACCGCACCAAGCTCTCCGTGGGCGACGTGGACCGCGTCCTCGACGGCGGCCTCGACGGTCTGATCCACGCTTATCTGGTGTGGCGCAAAACCGGGAAAACGGCCGGCGATGCCAAAGACGACCTTCCCGATTAGCCCCGCGCTATTGCGGGAGGCGGCGGCTCTCATCCGCGCGGGCCAGCTTGTGGCCTTCCCCACCGAAACCGTCTACGGCTTGGGCGCGAACGCGCTGGACGAAGTGGCGGTGGAGCGGATCTTCGCCGCCAAACGCCGCCCCGCGACAAGCCCGCTCATCGTCCACGCCTCGGACGCGGAGATGGCCCGCTCGCTCGTCGCCGAGTGGCCCGCCGCCGCCGAAGCGCTGGCGGAGCGATTCTGGCCCGGCCCGCTCACCCTGGTTCTCGCTAAGCGCGAGACAATCCCCGCTCGCGTCACCGCCGGTCTCGGCACGGTGGGTGTCCGCGTCCCCGCTCACCCGGTGGCGCTCGCGTTGATCGCCGAAGCCGGCGTCCCCATCGCCGCTCCCAGCGCCAATCTCTTCACGCAACTGTCGCCGACGACAGCAGAGCACGTGCGCCAATCCCTCGGAAGCGCCGTTGCGATGGTCCTCGACGGCGGCCCGTGCCGGATCGGCCTGGAGTCCACCGTGCTCTCGCTCGCCGCCGGCGAACGTGTTTTACTACGCCCCGGCATGATCTCCCAAGCCCAGATCGAGGCCGTCATCGGACCGGTCGCCCTCCCCTCTGCCACTCCCGGCGGCGCTCACCCGTCCCCCGGGATGCATGCTCAACATTACAGCCCGCGAACCCCGCTTCTTCTCGCCTCCTCCGCCGGCCTGCCCAACAAAGGCGAAGGCGTTTTCCTCTATCGCTCCGAACCCTCCCCGCGCGCCCATTCCGTCCCGATGCCCGCCAATCCGGAAGCCTACGCCGCCGCGCTCTATTCCACCCTCCACGAAGCCGACGCGCAGGGCTGGGACTGGATCGCCGTCGAACCCCCGCCTAACGAGCCGGCATGGCTGGCGATCCTCGACCGGCTGAGCCGCGCCGCCCGCTAATCTCCCATCAGCCCGGCCCCGTGGCTCAACCGGCCCGTGAACCTCTCCCGCTCCCGCGCCGCCCGGCCGGCGGCGGAATCGGTAGCCATGCGGTACACCGTCCAACCTAAGACGGCAT
>VFSW01004134.1_pt1 | contig 21628 bp, 19 predicted proteins | sample 5358111 | NCBI WGS metagenome assembly VFSW01 (sample SAMN11554181, study PRJNA540505) | mine drainage metagenome | isolation source: sediment from site ElyBrook_90M | place: USA: Ely Copper Mine, Vershire, VT | collected 2017 | reverse complement strand
CGTCACCAGCACGCCATCAGGGCGCCGCGCCACGATGTCGGTAAACGTGCCCCCCCGATCGATCCAGAATTGCCAGCCCGCCATTCAACCCACACAAAATTCTGCCTAGGTGATGCTGTATTGTGCGGTTGGGTTCAAGGGCAGGGGCATGTTATAAGGGCGAATGTCCTATTGGGGTAAAGTTATTGGCGGCGTGGCGGGGTTCGCCATGGCCGGGCCATGGGGGGCGCTGTTTGGCGCCTCGCTGGGCCATGCGGTTGACAACGGAAACTTGGCGGGCGGTCGGGCGCTGCCGTTCGACTCCGCCCGGCTGGCCGCCATGCTGGGCCGGCGCGAGCAGGTGTTCGCCATCAGCGTCACCACCCTGGCCGCCAAACTCGCCAAATGCGACGGCCCAGTCAGCCGCACCGAGATCGATGCTTTCCGCGCCAGCTTCCGCATCCCCGCGCAAAACATCCGCGAAATCGGCCTATTGTTCGACCAGGCCCGCGATTCCCCCGACGGCTACGAATCCCACGCCCGCCAGCTCGGCCTCGCCTTCGCCGACCACCGCAGCATCCTCGAACAAGTGCTCGCTGGCCTCTACCAGATCGCCCGGGCGGACGGCCCGGTGAACCCAGCGGAGTCCATCTTCCTCACCCGCGTGGCCTTTGAGTTCGGCCTCGACAACGCCGCCGCCAACCGCGCCAATTTCGGCGCCTCGGCGAGCAACCCCTTCGAGGTTCTGGGCATCGCCCCTGCCGCCAGCAACGACGAAGTGCGCGCCCGCTGGAAAGTTCTGGTGCGCGAACACCACCCGGACGGCCTGGCTTCCAAAGGCGTGCCACCCGAGATGATCAAAGCCGCCACCGACCGCATTGCCAAAATCAACGCCGCCTACGACGTCATCAAACGCGAGCGCAAACTTTGATTTTGTCTCCCTCGCCAAATGTTGACGCAAGGCCCGAGGGTGCCCCCATCGACCATCTGGTGCTGCATTATACCGGTATGTTGAGCGCCCAGGCCGCCATCAACCGCCTGTGCGATCCCGCCGCAAAAGTATCCGCACATTATGTGGTGGATGAGGACGGCACGGTTTACGCCCTGGTGGATGAAAAAAACCGTGCCTGGCACGCCGGGGTGAGCTTCTGGCGCGGCGTTAAGCAGCTTAACGACCGCTCGATCGGCATCGAAATCGTCAACCCCGGCCACGAATGGGGCTACCGCGCCTTCCCCGAGGCGCAAATGCTGGCGCTGCGCGATTTATGCTTAGGCATTCTCTCCCGTCACCCCATCCCCGCCCGCAACGTCGTCGGCCATTCCGACATCGCGCCTGACCGCAAACAAGACCCTGGCGAATTATTCGACTGGCAATGGCTGGCGGGGCAGGGGGTGGGGTTTTGGACCGATGCGGCAGCAGAGCCAGGGGATTTGCTGCAGGATTTGGCGGCGATCGGGTATGACGTGAGCTTGCCAGCAGCGGCGGTGATTACGGCGTTTCAACGACGGTTTTTACCGGGGCATTTGAGTGGGGCAGGGGATGAGCCGACGAGGAAGCGGGTAACGGGCGTTCGGTGCTCCACGCAAGACCCGACTATTGCACGCTCCGGCCGGTGATCGAAATTTTACCTGGGTCTTGGCGCCACGCCAGCCCCCCTTGCGAGCCCGACCAAAAAACCCCTACCGCCGTTTGCGCAGCAAACGCACCAGCACTGCCCCGCCGCCCACTGCCATAAATGCCGGAAGCCCTGCAGCCAGCACCGGCGCTGGTGCTGGCGCGGCGGCGGGCGGCGGCGGCGGCGGCGCGTCGTTATCAGCAAAAGCTGGAGCGATCATAAGTAAGCCCCAAACCATCAGGGCAACAATCGTGCCGGGCGTATTCATTGGTAAATCTCCTGCTTTTTGCGCTACCCCAGTCTTATGATCAGCGGGGTGGTTACGCAATTGGAAGTATCAATACCCCAGCTTGCCAACGCGCCCCTGCCTGGCACGTTATTGAACAGCATATTCCAACTCGGCGCCTTCAACATCGCCGCCTGGCTGATGATCTTTGCCCGCGCCCGCAATATCCTCTCCCCCCAGTCCAGCGCCGCCCGCATCATTGTCGCGGCCATGGTTGCCGCATTGGCAGCGGTGCTGGTGGTGCCGTCGGTGCTGGGGGCAGGGCTGGCAATGGCCCTGCTTGGCGGTGGCATTTTGCTGCAGCCACAGCTCTCACGTCCAGGCCGCGAATCCGGCTGGCTCTTATGGGGCCTGGCAGCCTGCGCTGGTTCGTTATACCTTAATGCCTTCAGCCTGCCGGTGGCGGTATGGGACGCCCACGCCGCCGCCTGGCTCAGCCGTTTTGCTGGGTTTCACGCCTCCGCCCAGGGGCTCATCGCCGGTGTCGGCTCGTTCCGAATCATCATTCTTACCGGGTGCTCGTCGATAGCCCCGCTGGCCAGCGTGTTGCTCGCCTACCTGGTTGTCCTGCTTTACATGCGTATGACCCCTGGGCGGGCTGACATCCCATGGTTACTGGCCTCCCTCGTCACCAGCATCGCACTCACTGAAATCCGCCTTTCCCTCATGCTGCCAAGCTATGCCTCTTGGGACTGGTGGCATAACGGCCCTGGCGTCACGCTCTACGAACTCACAGCTCTGGCCGCCGCCAGCGCCTTCCCGCTGCTGGCCTGCCGCCACCGGCAACCTTGACCCGCCCCGCCAACAAGCGCAGGTCACGCCCATCCAGACGGTTGGACGGCCGCTGCTGAGGGTAACCTTGGTGGAGGAAAGTCCGGGCTCCACGGAAATACGGTGCCGGCTAACCGCCGGCGGGGGCGACCCCAGGGACAGTGCCACAGAAAACAAACCTCCTCCCAGGCGTGCCTGAAGGGAAGGGTGAAACGGTGCGGTAAGAGCGCACCGCGGCCTTGGTAACAAGGCTGGCAGGGTAAACCCCACCGGGAGCAAGACCGAATAGGGGCGGCCGGCTTTGTACGAACGTATGAAAGCAGGAATATTTTCGATCCGTCGCCCGGGTTGGTCGCGCGAGGCGTGTTGCAAAACACGTCCCAGAGGAATGGCCGTCCAGCGCCCGCAACGGCGTGGACAGAACCCGGCTTACAGACCGTCTGGATATTTTCTTTCGATGTTTTGCCTTTGTTCCAGATGAAATGAAAGAACAAAACAGAAACAAACAATTCAGAAACCTCTCAGAGATTCGCAAGCCACTTTTAAACGAATCGCCGGCGTTTTGAACCGATTTCCCCCCCCGATTCTCTTTGACGGCCCATGCTCACCCATGGTATCCCATGAATACCCATAATTCACCCAAGGAATCGCTGTCGCGCCCATGAGCCAATTTTTAGGCACCCACCAGAATCGGCTCGACGCCAAAGGGCGCGTGTCCGTTCCTGCGCCCTTCCGGGCGTTGCTGAAAGGTGCTGATGGCGCGGCGAGTTTGGTGTTGCGTCCCTCGCACCAGCATCGTTGCATTGAGGTCTGGCCGACACCGGCCTTCAACGCGCTGTCAAAATCCCTCGAAGGGTATGAATTATTCAGCGAAGAGTACGAGGACAAAGCCACATCATTGTTCGCGGACGCCTATCTGATCGAGGCCGACAAGGAAGGCCGCATTCTGCTGCCGGAACCCTTGGTGGCCCATGCTCAACTTACTGATAGCGTGACCTTTCTCGGCATCGGTACAACCTTTCACATCTGGGAGCCCGCCGCCGCCGCCGCCTTCAAGGAAGCTGCGCGCGAGCGTTCCCGCGCCCGCAGCGCGCAACGCGCGGCGCCTTCTTTATGAGCAGCTATTCCCATATTCCGGTGCTGCGCGATGAAGCCGTGGCCATGCTGCGCCCTGAAGCGGGCAAAATCTACCTTGATGGCACCTTCGGCGGCGGCGGTTATGCGCGCAGCATTCTCGATACCGCACCATGCACCCTCTGGGCGATCGACCGCGACCCCGATGCCATCGCCCGCGGCGCGGCATTGGCTGCCCACTACCCCAACCGCCTGCATTTGTTGCAAGGCCGTATCAGTGAACTTTGCGACCTGCTGAATGCCGCCGGTGTCGCCAGCCTGGACGGCGCGGTGTTCGACCTCGGCGTTTCATCCTACCAAATTGACGATCCCGCGCGTGGCTTCAGCTTCCGCCAAAACGGCCCGCTCGACATGCGGATGGGCGCCGGCGACGTGAGTGCGGCAAAATTAGTGAATACACTGCCCGAATCGGAACTTGCTGATATTCTCTATGAGTTTGGTGAAGAAAAAGCCTCGCGGCGTATTGCAAAAGCAATAGTTGATAGGCGAAGCCAACAGAAATTTGAAATGACGGCGGACTTGGCGAGTGTGATACGAAGCGTGGTAAGACCCGATAAATCTGGCATTGATCCCGCCACACGCAGCTTTCAGGCGCTGCGGATCGCGGTGAATGACGAATTGTCCGACATTGAAGCCGCTTTGGCACAGGCGGCGTCCATGTTGAGCCCTGGTGGCCGGTTGGTGGTGGTAAGCTTTCATTCGCTCGAAGATCGTATCGTCAAGCGTTTCATGGCCGGAGCCTCTGGCCGCACACCGGGGGCCTCGCGTCACGCCCCGGCCAGTATGCAGCAAACCGCTAAACCCAGCTTCAAACTTCTCACCGGCAGCCCGGTTGCCGCCTCAGAGTCGGAATCCCGCGCCAATCCCCGCGCCCGCAGCGCCAAACTGCGCGCCATGGAAAGGCTGGCCGCATGATCCGCCCGTTAACACTGCTCACCATGATCTTGGCGGCGGTTTCCGGCGCCTACATGTTTGCGGTCAAACATCGCGCTCAGGTGCTGGATAATCAGTTAGCCTCGGTGGCACAGCAAACCCGGCTCGACCAGGAGCGTATCCGGGTTCTGCAAGCCCAATGGGCGCTGGAAACCGCCCCGCCTCGTGTGAAGCAACTCGCCGCGCAATTCACCGACCTGCAGCCGCTGAAACCCTCGCAACTAATGACTGAGGCAACGCTCGCCACAGTATTGCCGCCGCCCGGTAAAGTGGCCCCCGCAACCAACCCAGCGCAACCGCCACCCGCGGTGGTGGCTGAGGCCTCGATCCCCGCGCCATCCGTCGCTGCCAAAGCCCCCTCACCACCGGCCCCGGCTGTGCCTAACGTCCTGGCGGTCGCCGCCTCGCCCATCGCACCCAAGTCAGCCCCTTCGTCACCAAAGCCCACCCCCCCCGCCAAATTGGCGGCGGTCGTGGCGCATCATGCTGCCAGCCAACCGCATCAGGTGGTGCTGACCGCCCGCGTTACGTCACATCCGGTAGTCTCACATTTGGCCTCGACCCAGGTCGCCGACAGTCTGCCGCCGCCACGCCCGGTTCATTCGCTTTACGCACTGCCACCGCAGTCGGCCTACATGCCCGCTCATCCTACGCTGTCCTCAGCGCAAGGGGGGTCGTCTCTGGCCATGGCAGCCGATTTGCCGCCGCCAAAGCCATTGGCAGGCTCCGAGTCAAATAATTGACCCTCACATTCCGCCCTGAACCGCCCCCTCCCTCGCGCCGCAAAGGTGCTCCGGCGCAGGGGGCAACGCTGCGTATGGAGCATGTGCGGGTGACCACGCCGGATTTGCAGCGCCGCGCGCAATTAGACAAAGCCCGCAAGCGGATGCTCCTCTGTGCTGGGCTGTTTGGCGTGCTGTATGTGGTGCTGGCCGCCAAACTTACCCTCGCCACCATCATCCACCCAATTTTACCAACGCAGGCGGTGCTGGATGCCATGCAGCCCACGCTCGATGTCACCCCCCCAGCCCCTGGCCGGGCCAGTATTACGGACCGCAATGGCACCATCCTGGCGGTTTCGCTGCCAGGTGCCGAGCTTTACGCCGACCCCAAACAGGTGCCGGACCCGCAAGCCGCCACCGCCAAACTGGCCAGCGTCTTGCCGGGGCTGAATATTGCCGCGACCCAGAAAAAACTCTCTTCGGCCAAGGATTTCGTCTATCTCGACCGCCGTCTGACCCCCTCTGAGGAGCTGGCCGTCAACGCGCTTGGCATCCCCGGCGTCAATTTTGAAAATGGCGAGAAGCGCCATTACCCCGAGGGCGATCTCGCCGCGCATATTCTGGGCGGCATCGACCTCGGCGGCAAAGGTGTTGCCGGAATTGAAGCCTATTTCCAGACCCGGCTGACCACCAACCCGGCCCCGCTGGCGCTCTCCATCGACATCGGCATCGAGGGCATCGTGCATGATGAACTCGCTGCGGCCCTCAAGGAGTTCCAATCCCCCGGTGGCTGCGCGATTGTGATGAACGCCCACACTGGCGAGGTTGTGGCAATGGTCAGCCTGCCGGATTACGATGCCGGCACCCTCGGCACCGCCAGCGCCGACAGCCGTTTCAACCGCTGCGTCACTGGCAATTATGAACCTGGCAGCGTGTTCAAACTGCAAACCATCTCGATGGGGCTGGACTCCGGGATGATCCATTATTGGGATTATTTCGACACCACCCACCCGCTGCATGTCGGCAAATTCACCATCACCGACTTTGAGCCCGCCCACGAGTGGATGGCGGTGCCGCATATTCTCGACGTGTCCTCCAACATCGGCGCATCGCGCATCGCCACAATCCTAGGCCCGCGCATCGAGCAGGAATGGTACCAAAAGCAAGGTTTTTTCAATAAGCTCCCGATCCAACTGCCGGAAGCCCAGCCACCTTTATATCCGTCGTTCAAAAACTGGGGCCTTTCCACCACCATGACCGTCTCGTTCGGCAACGGCATCGCAGTTTCGCCCTTGCACCTGATTACCGGCGTACTGCCGATTGTGAACGGCGGCATCCGCTACCAACCCACTTTGCTGGCGGTGAGCCCAAACAGCCCGCCGCCGGTCGGCGTACGGGTGATGAGCCAGCAAACCTCGGACATCATGCGCAAGCTGATGACCGGCGTGGTGATATCGGGCACCGGCAAAAACGCGGCGGTGCCGGGCTATGTGGTGGGCGGTAAAACCGGCACCGCCCAGGTGGTCGGGCCAAACGGCAAATATCTGCTGCACACCAATAACGCCTCCTTCATGGCGGCCTTCCCGATGAACGACCCGCAATACGTCATTTACGTGCTGGTCCTGCAACCACATCCAGACTCCACCACCGGCGGCTTCACCACTGGCGGCGTGATTGCGGCCCCCACGGTGGGCCGGATTATTGCCCGCATCGGCCCGATGCTGGGAATTTTACCCGCCACCGGCGATACGTTGGCCGCTCTCGACACTGCCTTGACCGTGCCGATGAACCCCACGCCGCCGCCCGGGCAGGTAGCGCTCGGGCCTGGCCATCCGTTACCAGCCGGGGCCAATGCTTTTGCCTATCAGTTGCTCGGCGAAACGCCGCCGGGAGCCAGCCCAGCAAAAACCGGGCATCCAAGTGCCTTGATTTCCGACACGCATAATGTTTCGCAGCGCCCGGCACATGGTGTGCCAGTGGACTCGGGTGGGCGACATATAGTGCGGGCGGCAAAGGTACAAAGCGTTGAAGTTGCAAACAATTGAGATCATGGGCATGAACATCCGAGGCATCACCGCTGATAGCCGTGCCGTCCGGTCGGGCTTCGTGTTCGCGGCTTTGCCGGGTGTGAAGCTGGATGGCAGGCAGTTTATCGCCGATGCGGTGGCGCGTGGCGCCGCCGCCATTCTGGCGCCGCTTGGCACGCAGTGGCCTGTCGGCGTGCCCGAACGCCCGCTCCTCACCGACGCCACTCCGCGTGCCCGCCTCGCCATCATCGCCGCCGAACTGGCCGGCCCGATGCCGGAAACCCTGGTAGCCGTCACCGGCACCAACGGTAAAACCAGTACCGTCGATTTCCTGCGCCAGATCCTCACATTATCGGGCTACCATGCCGCCTCGCTCGGCACGCTGGGGGTGATCGCGCAAGGATTGCCGCACGCCGACACGCTCACCACCCCCGATGCGGTAACTCTGGCTAATACCCTGGCGGACCTCGCGTCCTACGGCATCACTCACGCCGCGCTCGAAGCCTCATCGCATGGCCTGGAACAAAACCGCATGGACGGGCTGAAGCTCACCGCCGCCGGTTTCACCAACCTGACCCGCGACCATCTGGATTACCACGGCAGCATCGCCGCCTACCGCGCTGCCAAACTGCGGTTGTTCGGGCGCCTGTTGCCGCCCGGGGCGCCAGCCGTGGCGATGGCCGATATGGACAAGGAAACCCTCGCCGCCATCCGCGATATCTCGGTCCGGCGTGGCCTTGATTTGCGCCTGGTGAGCGTGGCGAACACCAAGGCGCTGCCCGGCGGCCAACTGGTCACTGCTAATCTGCGCGGTGGCCGCCTGCCTGAAATGCTCAATTTGCCAGGCCGCTTCCAGGCCGACAACGCAGTGCTGGCCGCCGCCCTGGCGGATGCCATCGGCGTCCCGAATGCGTGGTCATACGCGCCCAAACTGCAAGGTGTGCGCGGCCGCCTGGAATGTGCCGCCATCCTGCCCAACGGCGCGGCGGCTTATGTTGATTACGCCCACACGCCCGACGCCATCGAGCGGGTTTTACAGGCGCTGCGCCCGCACGCCATCGGCAAACTTATCATCGTCTTCGGCGCCGGGGGCGACCGAGATACCGGCAAGCGGCCATTAATGGGTGCCGCTGCCGCCAAACGCGCTGATGTCGCCATCGTCACGGACGATAACCCCCGCACCGAAAACCCCGCCGCCATCCGCGCCGCCATTCTGGCCGCCTGCCCAGGCGCCAGTGAAATTGCCGATCGCGGTGCTGCCATCGCCGCCGGGCTGAATATGCTGGGTGAGGGCGATGTTCTGGTGGTAGCAGGCAAGGGCCACGAGCAAGGCCAGATCATCGGCACCGAAATTCACCCGTTCGACGATGCCGACGTCATCCGCGCCCTGGTGAACCGCCCATGACGCTCTGGCACGCCGATGAACTGGCCCAAGCGGTCGGTAGCGCCGCTCCCGGGTTCGCGGTCACCGGCGTCTCCATCGACACCCGCAGCCTGCAACCCGGCGATTTGTTCATTGCCTTGCAAGCCGAGCGTGATGGCCATGATTTCATCGCCGACGCCTTCGCCAAAGGAGCTGCGGGTGTCTTGGTGTCCCGCGATGTCACCGGCGGCCCGCAATTGCGGGTGCCCGATACTCTGGCAGCACTCAACAGCTTGGGTGCCGCTGCCCGCGTCCGTTGCAAGGCCAAACTCATTGCTGTCACTGGCAGCGTCGGTAAAACCACCACCAAGGAAATGCTGCGCCGTGCTCTCGCAGGCTTCGGCCCGGTGCACGCTGCCGAGGCGTCCTTCAACAACCATATCGGCGTGCCGCTCACCTTGGCCCGTATGCCGCGCGATACCGCCCATGCGGTGCTTGAACTGGGCATGAACCACCCCGGCGAAATTTTGCCGCTCGCCAAACTCGCCAGCCCGGATACCGCCATCATCACCAGCATCGAGCGCGCCCATGTCGGTCTGATGGGCAGCATCGAAGCGATCATGCTGGAAAAAGCCTCGGTTTTTCAAGGATTGCGCGGTGGCGGCACCGCCATCATTTCCTACGAATCCCGTTTTTATGAAGCGCTCTCGGCGCTGGTCCCCTCCGGTATGCACCAGCTTCGTTTTGGTGCAGACCCTTCTGCCGACGCTCATCTCATCAGCGCCGACAGCGACGCCGTTTCATGCCATGTCATCGGCAGCCTCGCGGGTAAAAAGCTCGATTTCATCCTGGCGGCACCCGGCGCGCATATGGCGATGAACGCCATGGCCGCACTGGCCGCCTGCCATGCCATTGGCCTCGATGTTCAAAAGGCTGCTGAATACCTGGAAGGTTTCGCGCCCGTCTCGGGCCGCGGCTTACGCCGCGTGATCCATGTCGATGGCGGCAAGGCCTATTTGCTGGATGAAAGCTATAACGCATCGGGTGCCTCAATTCGCGCCGCCCTGGCGGTGCTGGCCTTGCAACCAGGCCGCCATGTTGCGGTGCTGGGCGATATTCTGGAACTCGGCGATGAAGCCGCGACCGAACATCTCTCATTGCAGCATGATTTATTGCAAACCGCCGACACAATCTTCACCTGCGGCACCATGATGGGCCAGTTGTTCCAGGCATTGCCGGCGGACCGCCGCGGCGCCCACGCCCCAACGGCGGCAGCCCTCGCCCCCATTGTGAAATCAGCGTTACGGCACAACGACGCCGTATTGGTCAAAGGCAGCTACGGCAGCCGGATGCGTGACGTTGTCTCGCTTCTTGAAGGACCATACTGATGCTTTACGGACTCCTTCTGCCGCTGGCCGGGTCGGTGCATTTTTTCAACCTGTTCCGCTACATCACCTTCCGTGCCGGCGGCGCCTGCATGACCGCGCTGATCGTCAGCTTCTGGTTTGGCCCGAAACTCATCCGCCTGCTCAAATCCATGCAGCGCCACGGCCAGCCCATCCGGCTTGATGGCCCCGAGCGTCACCTGATTGAGAAAAAAGGCACGCCCACCATGGGCGGCGTGCTTATCTTGATGGCGCTGACGGTCTCCACATTGATCTGGGCGGATTTAGACAACGGCTATGTCTGGGCCACATTATTTGTCACGCTCGGCTACGGTGCGCTGGGTTTTGCTGACGATTATTTGAAGCTGACCAAACGTAACACCAAAGGTGTCCCCGGCCGGGTTAAACTCGTGGTGCAAGCCAGCATCGGCCTGCTGGCTGCGATCTGGATCACCGCCCTCATGCCGGCCCCGCTCGGCACCGAGCTGGCCGTGCCACTTTTCAAAAACCTGATGATCCCGTTTGGCTTTTTGTTCCCGCTGGTCGGCATGGTCGTGCTCATGGGTGCGTCAAACGCCGTCAACCTGACCGACGGTTTGGACGGTCTGGCCATCGTTCCCACCATCATTGCTGCGGGCGTATTCGCGCTTATCGCTTATCTGGTCGGCAACCGTATTTTCGCCGGCTATCTGCAGATCAACTTCATCTCCGGTGCCGGTGAACTCACAGTATTTCTCTCCGCCCTGGTGGGGGCCGGTCTCGGGTTCCTCTGGTTCAATGCCCCGCCCGCCGCCGTGTTCATGGGCGACACCGGCAGCCTTTCATTAGGCGGTGCGCTCGGTGCCGTTGCCGTTGCCACCAAAAACGAAATTGTGCTGGCAATCGTCGGCGGCTTGTTCGTCGTCGAAACCATCTCAGTCATCGTGCAGGTGTTTTGGTACAAGCGCACCGGCCGCCGGGTGTTTCTCATGGCACCCCTGCACCATCATTTCGAGAAAAAAGGCTGGGCCGAACCCACCATCGTCATCCGCTTCTGGATCATTGCGATGATCCTTGCATTGGCAGGGTTAGCAACCCTGAAAATCCGATGAATTACGCTCAGGTTTTTCATAACCATCGGTTCGCCGTCGTGGGGCTCGGCAAGGCCGGGCTGCCAGCCGCGCGGGCGTTAAAATGCCTCGGTGCAGACGTTTTTGTATGGGACGATTTTGCCCCCTCACGCGACGCCGCCGAAGGCTTCACCGTGCTGCGCCCGCACGATATCAATAAGCCGCTGGATGCGCTGGTACTCTCACCAGGCATTCCGCATAAATTGCCGACCCCGCACCCCGAGGCAGCCTGGGCCTCGGCCAATCATATCCCCATTCTCACCGATGCCGAGTTGCTGTACCGCGCCGTCCGTGGCTCCGCCAGCAAGGCAAAGTTCGTCGGCATTACCGGCACCAACGGCAAATCCACCACGACGGCGCTGCTGGCGCATATTCTCGCTGTCGCCAATGTTCCGCACGCCGCCGGTGCCAATCTCGGCCCGGCCGCGTTGTCATTGCCGCTGCTGCCCGATAACGGCGTGTATGTCCTGGAAATGTCCAGCTACATGCTGGAGCGCCTCATTGAGACCCGCTTCGATGTCGCGATTATGCTGAACCTCTCCCCCGACCACCTCGACCGCCATGGTGACATGGCAGGCTACGCTATGGCCAAGCGTGAAATCTTTAGCCGCCAGAAGGCCGGCTGCACCGCGATTATCGGCATGGACGATCCTGCGTCACGTGCCATGGCTGCTTGGTTGCACACGCAGCCAGCGAACGTCGTCGAAATTTCCTCCAAGACCCACATCACCGGCCCGGCCCTTGCTCTGCCAGGCGCTCACAACGCGCAAAACGCTGCCGCCGCAACAGCTGCCGCCAGGGCCTTAGGTGTTTCCGAACCCGCCATCACCGAGGGTATCCGCACCTATCCCGGCCTGCCGCATCGCCAAGCGCAAATCGCCGCCGTTCACGGCATCCGCTTCATCAACGACAGCAAAGCAACCAACGCCGACGCCGCCTCCCGCGCGATGGCGTGCTATGATCACTTCATCTGGATCGCCGGCGGCATCGCCAAAGCCGGCGGCATTGCGCCGCTCGCCCCGTTGTTTCCAAGAATCCACAAAGCGTTTTTAATCGGCCAGGACGCAGCATCTTTTGCGGAGACATTAAACAAGCACAATGTTCCTCACGATATCGTCGGAACACTCGACGCCGCCGTACCGCTCGCGCACCAAGCCGCCCGCGCCACGGGAACCGAAATCGTGCTGCTCTCGCCCGCCGCCGCCAGCTTCGATCAATTCAGCAGCTTCGAGCAGCGCGGCGATTATTTCACAGCTCTCGCAAAGGCGATCGTGTAATGGCGAGCGTTTCCCGCACCGACACCTCCGTTCTAGGCCGCTGGTGGTGGAGCGTCGATCGCGTCACCCTGTTGGCGTTGAGTATGCTCATCGGCATTGGATATGTGCTGGCTCTGGCAGCAACCCCCAGCCTTTCGATGCGCCTCACCGACCTGCATACTATGGCGATGATCAAGCAGATCATCTTCCTTGGTATGGGGGGCGTCACCATGCTGGCCATGTCGATGTTGTCTCTGCGGCAGGTCAAGCTCGCGGCACTCGGTATGGGAATTATATTTTTCCTCCTCACCGGCTTCACGCTTTTACACGGCGTCGAAGTCGATGGCGCCCATCGCTGGATCGCTCTACCGGGTTTCACCATCCAACCGAGTGAATTTTTACGCCCCGCCTTCATCATCATCTCCGGCTGGCTGATCGCGGAATCCCGCCGCACGCCCGGATTTCCAGGCAAACGTGCCGCCCTCGGTTTCTTTTTGCTCACGGCCTTGCTGTTAAAAATGCAGCCCGACATCGGCATGACCTTTTTGTTCACCATGGTCATCTTCACCCAGTTCTATCTTGATGGCCTCGACATGAAATGGGTTTTCGTCGCGGGCTTCATCGTACTTGGCGCCCTTGTTGCCGCCTTCATCTTCATCGCGCATGTGCATACGCGCGTGATGCTATACTGGCACCCCACAAAAACCAGCGCGTATCAGGCGATCACCGCCCTCTCTGCCTTCGGTAATGGCGGATTACTCGGCCTTGGGCCAGGCGAGGGGCAGGTCAAGCATTTCCTCCCAGACGCCCGCGCCGATTTCGTGTTTGCCGTAGCCGGCGAAGAATTTGGCCTGCTCTTCTGCGCCTTTATCATTTTGGTCTTTGGCGTGGTGGTTGTCCGCGCCATGGTGCGCTTGCTGGCCGAGCCAAACCTGTTCGTCGTGCTCGCCGGTGGTGGCCTGATTGTAGGCTTTGGGCTGCAAGCGTTCGTGAACATGGCCTCATCATTATCGCTCATCCCCACCAAGGGTATGACCCTGCCGTTTATCTCCTACGGCGGCAGTTCGGTTCTCGCCATTTCAATTCAAATGGGATTTCTGCTGGCCCTTACCCGCAAACGCCATCTGGCAGATTACTCATGAGAGGCGCTCAGGTGAAACCCATCATCATCGCAGCAGGTGGAACCGGCGGGCACTTCTTCCCCGCCGAGGCCCTGGCCGCCGTGTTGATGCAGCGCGGCGAACGCGTTGTTCTGCTGACGGATTCTCGTTCCAGTGGCCTTTCATCAACAATATTTGAAAATGCCGAGCGTCATGTCGTGGCGGGGGCCGGTCTTTCCGGGCGCAGTCTCGGTAGCGCCCTGAATGGTGCCATTGCCTTACTTCGCGGGATTCGCCAGGCACGCGCTCTTATGGTTGGTCTCAATCCAGGAGCGGTTGTCGCTTTCGGCGGCTATCCTGCCATTCCGCCGGTCATCGCGGCGCGTCTGATGCGCCAGCGCCCGATGATTTTCCTGCATGAACAAAATGCCGTGCTGGGCAGGGCCAATCGTCTATTGGCATATTTCAGCGACCAACTCGCTCTTACATTTGTAAAAACCGAGAAAATTCCTGCGGGCAAAACATCCATCGTACTCGGCAACCCGGTTCGCCCTGCTATCGCTGCTCTTTATCAGCAAGGCTATCAACCGCCGTCGGACAAAATTGAAATTCTGGTATTGGGTGGCTCGCTCGGTGCCAAAGTATTCGGCACGCTGATCCCGGCCGCCCTGGCGTTGCTCCCGGAATATTTGCGGGAGAAGTTAGTCGTCACGCAGCAATGCCGTCAGGATGACGCAGCGCAGGCGCAAGCCATTTTTCAATCCGCCAAAATCGATGCAACGCTCTCAGCTTTTTTCAGTAACGTCGCTGAGCTTCTCGCGCGCGCCCATCTGGTCATCGCCCGCTCAGGTGCCTCAACCGTCGCAGAACTCGCCATTGCCGGGCGGCCCGCCATTTTCATCCCACTGCCCAGCGCCATCGACGATCACCAGCGGGCCAACGCCGATGCTTTGGCAGATTGCGGCGCTGCCTGGCGCACGGACCAAGCCTTATTAACGCCGCAAATTTTAGCCAATAAAATCGAGACACTGCTCAACAATCCGCAAACCCTCGAATCCGCCGCCGTCGCCGCCACCACGCAAGCGCATCCAGGCGCGACCGAAAAACTAGCAGACCTGGTTCAACATGCCATGGCAGGAGCAAAATTATGAGGGCACTGCCTTTATCAATCGGCACCATCCACTTCGTCGGCATCGGCGGCATCGGCATGTCGGGCATCGCAGAAGTCCTGCACACGCTTGGATATTCCGTGCAGGGCAGCGATATGTCCGACAATGCTAATGTCAAGCGCCTGCGCAGCATTGGTATTCCCGTGACCATCGGCCATAGCGCCGATAACCTTGGCAACACCCAGGTGGTTGTTATTTCCACGGCGGTACCCAAGGACAATGTTGAATTGGTTGCTGCCCGCGCCAAGCTGATCCCGGTGGTCCGCCGTGCTGAAATGCTGGCCGAGCTCATGCGCCTCAAATGGTCCATCGCCATCGGCGGCACGCACGGCAAAACCACAACCACCAGCCTGGTGGCTGCAGTTTTAGAAGGTGCCGGGTTCGACCCCACCGTGATCAACGGCGGCATCATCAACGCCTACGGCAGCAACACACGCCTGGGCGCTGGTGATTGGATGGTGGTTGAAGCCGACGAATCAGACGGCAGCTTCCTGCGCCTGCCGCCCGTCATCACCATCGTCACCAACATGGACCCCGAACATCTCGACCATTGGGGAACCCGCGAGGCGATGGAAGCCGGCTACCGCCAATTCGTCTCCAACATTCCCTTCTATGGTTTCGCGGTGCTCTGCATCGACCACCCCGCCGTCCAGCAAATGATCCCGGCATTATCGGATCATCGTGTTATAACCTACGGTTTTTCACCGCAGGCCGATGTGCGGGCCGAACGCATCATGTCCGACCGCAGCGGTGCTACATTTGAAGTCCGCTTCTCCGACCGCGCCACCGGCCGGGCCCGCCGCATGGGACCATTCCGCTTGCCCATGCTCGGCAACCACAATGTACAGAACGCCCTGGCCGCCATTGCCGTGGCCACGGAAATGGAAATCGAGGAGCCAAAGATCAAAGCGGCTTTGGCGTCCTTCGCAGGCGTAAAGCGGCGTTTCACCACAACCGGAGAAGCCGGCGGCGTCACCATCATCGACGACTACGGCCATCATCCCGTCGAAATCTCAGCCGTATTAAAAGCCGCCCGGCAAGCAGGTGCCCGCGATGTCATCGCCGTCGTGCAACCGCACCGCTACTCACGCTTGCAGACCCTGTTTGAAGATTTCTGTACCTGCATGAACGACGCCGGTACCGTCATCGTCGCCGACGTGTATCCCGCTGGTGAAGCCCCGATCGAGGGCGTAAGCCGCGATGCTCTGGTGGAAGGCCTGCGCGCGCGCGGTCATCGCTCAGTCGTACCGTTGAGCGATCCTTCGCATCTGGCGGAAATGGTCAATGCCATCGCCAGGCACGGTGATTTTGTCATTTGCCTGGGTGCCGGCAGCATCACAACCTGGGCCAACGCTCTGCCCGAGGACCTAAAAGCGCTGCAAGACACCGCTAAACGCGCCGGCGCCCCACGATGATGGCCACGCTCGAAATCCCCGCCATCCGTGGCCGTATGCAACAGAGCGTTGCTCTCGGCCCCACCACATGGTTTCGTGTCGGCGGTGGCGCCGAATTTTTAGTGCGTCCGGCCGATGCCGCTGATCTCTCCGATTTACTTCGCAAACTGCCGCTGGAAATGCCCGTCACCGTCATCGGCGCCGCCTCCAACCTTATCATCCGCGATGGCGGCATTTCCGGCGTCGTTATCAAGTTGGCGCGTGGTTTCAATGATATTACCATTGAGGACAACGCCATCATCGCCGGTGCTGCGGCTCTGGACATCACCGTGGCCGAAAACGCCGCCGCCGCTGGCCGCACCGGGCTTGAATTTCTCTCAGGCATACCCGGCACCATCGGTGGTGCGGTCGCCATGAATGCCGGTGCGTACGGTGGCGACATCGCAAATGTCCTTGATTGGGCCGAGATCATCACGCGCTCGGGTGAATTGCTGCGTCTCACCGCTCACGACCTCTCTCTTTCCTACCGCCGTTCCAACCTGCCGCCGGGCGCCGTCGTTATCCGCGCCCGCCTCCTCACGCACGCAGGCGACATTAAAACCATCGCCGCCCGCATGGCCGATATTAAAACCAGCCGCGAACTCACCCAGCCAACGCGCGCCCGCACCGGCGGCTCCACCTTCGCCAATCCGCCCGACATGAAAGCCTGGGAGTTGATCGACGCCGCCGGTTGTCGCGGCCTGCAGCGCGGCGGTGCTCAGGTATCTGAACTTCACTGTAATTTCCTATTAAATAATGGTGATGCCACCGCCGCCGACCTGGAAGGTCTGGGCGAGGACGTCCGCCGCCGTGTCGCAGAATCCTCCGGTGTTTCGTTGCATTGGGAAATCAAACGAATTGGAATACCAGCATGACCCGCGTCGCTGTCCTGCATGGTGGCATGTCCGCCGAACGTGAAGTCAGCCTGCGGTCGGGCCGCCAGGTCATCGAAGCCCTGCGTGAAGCCGGCTATGAGGTTACGCCCATCGATGTGACGTTCGACGTACAAGCCCTCATCGCAGACTTAACGCCGGCGCCCGATGTCGCGTTCAACGCCCTGCACGGCCGCTTCGGTGAAGACGGCACCATTCAAGGCATTCTTGATTATCTAGGTATTCCCTACACACATTCGGGCGTGCGTGCCTCGGCACTGGCCATGGATAAAGCGGCAGCCAAGGCGGTATTCGCCCACGCCGGCCTTCCTGTAGCGCCGCACCGTATCATCGAAATCGCCGAACTCGCCGACCACGACCCGCTGCCGCCGCCTTACGTGGTCAAGCCGGTGAATGAAGGCTCATCGGTCGGCGTCTCCATCGTCCGCCCCGGCGACAACCGCAACGCTGAAATTGTCGCAGCCTGGAACTTCGGCCCAGCGATGGTGGAACAATATATTCCCGGCCGTGAACTCACAGTCGGCGTTTTGGAAGACCACGCCCTTATCGTTACTGAGATTCTATCAGGCGAGGCCTTCTACGATTACCACGCCAAATACGCACAAGGCGGGTCACGCCATGTCGTTCCAGCAGAAATTCCACCTGATATTGCCAGACGCGCCATGGATATCGCGCTGGCCGCGCATCAGGCTCTGGGTTGTCGTGGTGCTTCCCGTGCTGATTTACGTTACGATGATACAACGGGCCGTCTGGTATTGCTGGAAGTCAACACCCAACCTGGCATGACCCCCACTTCGTTGTTACCCGAACAAGCGGGCCACCTTGGAATGTCATTTTCCGCGCTTTGTGCGTGGATGGTGGAGCGTGCCGCATGTCGCGTTTAAGCGCCGCCGGCGCTCCCATGCGGGCTCCGTCCTCGCGCCCGTCGGCAAAGGCGAAAGCTAAAAAAGCCGTGACAGCGCAAGATCGTCTGAAAGCCCGCACGCTGTTTTTCCGGCGCGTCAAGCGTAGCCTTAAGCCAGGGCTATGGGTACTCGCAGGTATTGTTGTCATTACTTTCATCGTCCAGGGTATCCGCGCCATTCCATCGGCCCCCGCAAAGGCGATGCCGGTCCAAACCACGTCCAGTTTTGCCCGGCTTACGGCAGCGGCCGGGTTTCGCGTGTCGAACATTAAAATCATAGGCGCTGAAAATACCTTGCCATCTGCGATTCAGGCTGCTTTGGGCGCAAAGGTTGGAGACCCGATCTTCGGTATCTCCGTCACCGATGCCGCGTCGCGGGTTGCCCAGGTCGGCTCAGTGCAATCGGCCATCGTCGAGCGTGAGTTACCCGGCACCTTGGTCGTTTCGATTACCGAGCGTGCCGCCTTCGCCATCTGGCAGACTGGTTCGACCACCTCGCCGCAGTTTGTCCTGATCGACAAATCCGGCAACGTCATCGCCAACCAGGACGCTGCCGCGGCCAAGCACCGTGACCCGAATTTATTGCTGCTGGTAGGCCAGGGCGCACCGCAACACGCGGCAGCCCTGAAAGCTGAATTGAGCGCCTATCCCAGCATCAACTCACGCATCGCTGCCGCCGAATGGGTCGATGGTTTGCGGTGGAATCTGACATTGAAAGCTGGAACCGTCGTTAAGCTGCCCATGAACGACGCGCCAACCGCACTGGCACAACTCGCCAGACTGCAAAGCGGCATGGCATTGCTGGACCGTCCCGTTGAAGCGATCGACATGCGTTTGCCAGGCCGCATGGTGGTGCATCCTTACCCCACGGATGCCGCGTCGCCGCCCACAAAAGCCGCGGGTCACACATGAGGAACCTATGCCGATGAATGATTTATCGCGCCGTACGTTGCCGCCGGAACGCCCAATCCGAATGTTGGCGGACGAAATTCCGCGCCCGCGCGCCATTCGCTCCGGTCCGTTCGGCGTGCTTGATATCGGGTCCACCAAAATCGCCTGTCTGATTGGCCGTGCGGAATCTGATGGCCGGCTCAGGGCTCTTGGCTTTGGTTGGCAAAAGGGCAGGGGCGTAAAATCAGGCGGCATCGTCGATCTCGAAGACGCTGAAAAAGCCATTCGCGCCGCCGTCGGCGCTGCGGAAGATATGGCTGACACACGCCTCAAAAGCGTTATCGTCAATCTATCCTGCGGTCAGCCTGAAAGCCGCTTGTTCAATGTGCAATGGCCGGTTGATGGCCGCGCCGTCACCGCTGATGACATCCGCCGCGTGGTGCGCGAGGCCCGCCATCGGGCGTCAGCCGAAGGCCGCGAAACCATCCATTCGCTGCCGCTGAATTTTTCGACCGACACCACACTGGGCGTTACTGACCCCCGCGGTCTGTTTTGTGATACTCTTACAGCCCAACTGCATGTTATCGATGCCGGCAATACCGCTTTACGTACCTTGGCGGCTTGCCTGTCGCGCTGTGAACTCGATATCTCGGCGCTGGTCTCCGCCCCCCTGGCGTCTGGTCTTGCGACCCTGGTTGGTGACGAGCGTGAACTCGGCGCCACCGTAATCGAGATGGGCGGCGGCACCACCAGCATGGCGGTATTTGCTGAAGGCCAGTTATTGCACACCGCCCAAATTCCGCTCGGTGGCATGCATGTCACCAACGACATCGCCCGTATGCTCTCCACCTCGGTGGCCCATGCCGAGCGTCTGAAAGCACTTTATGGCAATGTGCAAGGCAGCCCTGATGACGAGCGCGAGTTGCTGCCCGTGCCGCAAGTCGGTGAGGATGAAAATCAAATCGCCAAAATCCCCCGCAGCCTGCTGATCAGTGTGATTCGCCCCCGTATGGAGGAAATTTTTGAACTGGTGAAAGACCGCCTCGAAACCGCTGGCCTCGCCGGTGCGGGCGGCAACCGTGTGGTGCTGACCGGTGGTGCGTCACAACTTGGCGGCGTGCGGGAGATGGCGGCACAGATGCTTGATCGTAACGTCCGGCTTGGCAAGCCCAACGCCATGGTCGGCTTACCAGATTCCGCCACCGCCCCAAATTTTGCCACCCTCGCCGGATTGCTCGCCTTCGCCACCGGCGACGGTCAGACCATGCACGACATCGACTTCGACGGCGAGCAAAGCTCTGGCTGGTTCAGCCGATTCGTTAATTTTCTGAAAGACCGCGTTTAAGTGCCGAAACCCGCATTTCTTGTTTGACATGAAATCGAAGCGTTCTTTACCGCTACGAATTAAGGAGACTGACCAATGACCCTCAACCTGACGATCCAGAAGACTGCGCATACGGATTTCACGCCGCGAATCACTGTTATCGGTGTCGGCGGTGGTGGTACCAACGCGGTGAATAACATGATCGCGTTGAACCTGCCGGGCGTAGATTTCGTCGTGGCTAACACTGACGCGCAGTCATTGCAGCTATCGCGCGCCGAGCGCCGCATTCAGCTCGGGCCGCATATCACGCAAGGCAATGGCGCTGGTGGCCGTCCGGAAGTGGGCAAGGCCTCCGCCGATGAAGCCTGCGACGATCTGGCCAGGCATCTGGAAAACACCCACATGGTGTTTATCACCGCCGGCATGGGCGGTGGCACCGGCACCGGGGCAGCCCCGGTCATCGCCCGCATGGCGCGCGAGCGTAACATCCTCACCATCGGTGTTGTCACCAAGCCGTTTGGCTTCGAAGGCAAAAAGCGCATGCGCCTGGCCGAGGAAGGCATCTGCGAACTACAGGCTTATGTTGACACCTTAATTGTGATTCCCAACCAAAATCTCTTCAAAGTTGCCAACGAGCGCACCGGCTGGAAAGAAGCCTTCGAGATGGCTGACAACGTGCTCTACATGGGCGTGCGCGGCGTCACCGACCTCATGGTATTGCCCGGCCTGATCAACCTCGACTATGCCGACATCCGTTCAGTCATGGCTGAAATGGGCAAGGCAATGATGGGCACCGGCGAAGCTGCCGGGGAAGACCGCGCGATGCGCGCCGCCGAAGCGGCGATCAGCAACCCGCTCCTGGAAGACACCAACATGAAGGGTGCCCGCGGCCTGTTAATCAACATCACTGGCGGGTCCGACATCACCTTGTTCGAGATGGACCAGGCTGCGAATCGGATCCGTGAGGAAGTCGATGAAGATGCCAACATCATGGTTGGTATGGCGCTCGATGAAAATCTGGCCGGCCATATCCGTATTTCTGTGGTGGCAACCGGCATCGATAGTTCGGCTCCGGGTGTCGCTCAGGTGCCAAAGTTCCAGGTCGTTGGCGGCGGCGTGGCCGAACCGGTGGCATTCCCGCCGCATGTTCAGCCGGCGGCGCAGCAAGCTGCCCAACCAGGGCCGCAAATGACGCCACATCATCATGCGTCAGAGATGTTCCAGCAGGGCGCCGGCTATATTCCGCAAGCCCCCTCCAAACCGCTGATATCAGCTGCCTATCAAGGTGGTGAAACCGCCCGGTTCGATCTGGAAGAACCGGCCGAGAAGCGCC